>Ga0210380_10000060_pt1 | contig 64793 bp, 96 predicted proteins | sample PLM4_5_coexredo_FD_155476 | JGI IMG/M metagenome (GOLD analysis project Ga0210380, IMG submission 155476) | Groundwater sediment microbial communities from an aquifer in East River, Colorado, USA - PLM4_5_coex redo | ecosystem: Environmental > Terrestrial > Soil > Riparian zone | place: USA...
GTGTTGTGCCACATCAAGACGTTGTTGGCTGGATTGGATGTGGACGCATCGGCAGTGATGAACAACTCCAGTTCACCGCTGCTGTTGTTTTCAAAAATGTTCTGGACGATGGCCGCACCGAGAATTCCAGTTGTCGCGTTGTGAATCTGGCACGCCATTTCAACAGAGACATCCTGGCGATACATCGTGTTGAATGCCAGGATCGGCATTGTGTTAGCCGTTGGGCCGCCAGCAGGTTCGTTCGAAAATATGTTTTGGTGGATGACCGAATTTGTATTGCCAAGTGTCGTCCATACTGGCGTGCCACCGCAGCCGTAAAGATCATTGCCACGAATCAGCGCGGCGTTGGACACTTCGCCGCCGAACGGCGTCAGATCATGGGCGATTGCACCAATGCTGTTCCGCGTCATGTAGTACAGAACCGTTTGGTAAATCGCGGTGGTGCCATTACAAATAAACGTGCACTGATCCATCCACATGTACGTGATGTCCGTGAACAGGGACACCGGCCCAGTGGCAACGTTGATGCTGCAGTTCCAAACTTTGACGGGCGTTCCGTTGAAACCCTGTGTTCCGGAAACCGCATTGATGATCACACTGGCCCGTGGTGTGGATCCCAGCGGCCGGACGGTACACCAGACTTTCCCCACGGTGGCGGAAATGGAATTACTGGCTCCTGTCCATGTGTGGTTTCCAGCCTTCAGGTGGACGGATCCGGCTGCGTCGTTCCGGCCGTACACGGTGTTGTTGCGTGAATTGATAGCGGCAACGGCCTTGTTGATGGTCCGGTATGCTGGCGGCGGCCGCAGCGAATCGAATGTCTTCTCATCCACCGCAACGCCTGTGGTATCGCTGCCGAACGTGGAGTCCACAACGGCGGCGGAAGTCCCATAGGTTCCACCGTCGTACACATAGAATTGCGGCGCGTACTTCGGCGTCGGCTGTGTGTTGACGCCGTCGCTGGTGTCCAGCGTCGATCCAGAATCTCCCACCCACGGATAGGCTTTGAAATTGACGGTGATCTGATCCCCGGCCGTGAACGTGCTTGTGGAGATGGTGGCGATGTATTCGCTGACCTTCCCGTAATCCTCCATCAGCGGATCGATGGTGGCACCCGTCACTGTCACGCTGACACTGTGGGAATGTTGATCGGTCGCGGTGAACACCACGCAGGCCACTGGCTTCCCATTGATGGCGGAGCGGTGAAAGGCCACACAACGGACATCGAACGATGGGCCGCTGACTTTCTGCCAACCTGGCCAGCTCCAGTTCGCAATCACCTTTGGATGGGCCAGTGTGGAATTGTTGATGACAGTTCCACCGGCCGAAACGGCGCCGTTTGGTGTACCGCCTTGGGTATAGAAACCGCTGCCAATGGTGACCGTCACGGTGTCGCCGCTGAAAATGAAATCACTCAACGCCACACGGACCGTCAGCGCCCCTCCGGAAACCGCCTCATCGTTGACGGTTGGATTCGGATAAGGTTTGCGCACCTCATGGGTACCGTAAACGGTGCGGACGATGGTGACCGCGCCGCCGCTGGCATCGTAGCCAGGGGAACTGACGCTGAAGGCGATCTTGGCCGCGGAAGGATCGTTGCGCGATCCCAGGCCCATCGCGTAGGTGCCACCTGTGCTCAAGCCGGCGATTTCAATTTCGGCCACCCAGCCGTTGTGTGCCGCTGCGCTCGCGATCCGTACCGCCGTGATGGTGCCGGCCGCGGCAACGGCCGTTTGGGAACCTTCCAACCAGAAGGCGGTGTTATTGGTAAAGGCGTTACTGTCCGCCGCCATATAGTCTGGCGATTTCGCGGAATCCCAGACCTGCACATCACCGATGGAACCATTCCAGTTTCGGCCGGCCGTGTTGGAATCATTTCCAACTTGTAACGATCCGGAATTGGAATTCAGATCCCCTTCCGCCGTGCCAGTTCCATCCGAGGCGCCGCCGACATAACCAATCAGGCCACCCGCAGGATCGTAGGTTAATCCAATCCGGTAAAACGTTCCCGTGGACAAGGTGTGCGAGCCAGTGCCATCGTAGTTCGAACTGCCGGTTGTTCCATCGAGATAAATCGCGAGCGTTCCATCCGATTTGACGAACAGTTGGGAATACTCTGCCCCATTCGTTTTGGACAAAACCGCGTTGTAGGCGTTTGGTAACGATGTCGCTTTGACGGTGGCCAGGTAAGTTTCCGTTGTCAGGTTCGTGAGCGATGGTGTGGCCTCTGTCGCGTACTGCGCGGAAGCAGACAGCAATCCCATCGCGCCATCGATCAGTCCGGCCGCGGCCGTTGGCGTGTTTGTTCCTGTGAAATTATTCCCGTTGGCCGTGGCGTCATTCAGATTCAGCGCGGAACCGTTCCCAAGCGGAAGCACCGTTTTCGCGCCGGAGGGCCACACACTGGAACTGCTGCCGTCGCTGGTTAACGTCGAATCGCCGTAACCGAAATAGATGACCAACCCAACAACGGCGCTGACATTGACAAACCCAATCCAAATCCCGTTGACGCCATCATAGAATTTCTGCTGATACGTCAGAGCCGTTGTTAGGCCGGAATCGGAATATGGGCGGATGTCATTCCCATTAATGACATAGCCACCGTTGGCGATGGTTTTGTAACGCGCCCCACTCAGGACAACAGGCGCGACAAAGCCGCTGAGCGTACCAGTGACTTGCCCCGCTTGGATTGTGAATGGGGTCTTGTAAGCTTGAGCCATAGGGAGACTCGGGAACTAGCGGTGTTTGTTCGCTGCCTGTTTGATGGCCGTCATGACGGAAGAGACGGAGGCATCCGAGTTGATCTTCGAATTCAGGCTACTCAGTTCGTCATACGAGGCCTTTGCCATCGCGTTCTGTGCGGCCTGGTCCACACCCGCATAACCGTAATAGGCAGCCGCGCCGGTGAAGTTGGCCGCGTTGTTTGGATCTGCGCTGTCGCATAGGTGCACGAATGTCGCCAGTTCTCGCGGCAACAGCGTCTGCCCATTCTCCAGGAAGTTCAGAATTTGCAGGATCCGCCCAGCGCCAGCCGTCGCTGGATTGAAAGTAATTTTTGTATTTGCCACGGTCCCTCCCTACGTTTAGTTGTCGACTTCCCGAATGTGCAGCCAGCTGCCAACCTTGACCGTCAGCCCAGCCGCGACGGCGATTTCCGATTTCCCGCGCATGGCGAATGTGCCATCGGCCGATGGTTGAATGTAACCGGAAATGTAGGCAATCCGCTGTGAAGTGGAACCCGTGGTCTGTGCCGTGACGGCCGTATCGCGCGCGGTAATCACGCCGGCAGAAACGGCCGCCGCAGTGACGCTTGGTGTGACGGTATCAATGGTGCCCACAATGGAAACGGTTGGCGCGGCGCCGATGTTATAACCAAATTGGGATCCCGTGGTGGAAGCGTCGTTGACATGAAACAGCACCGCTTCGAACACATACTTTTTTCCGCTCTTGAGCGGCGTTGTCAGGCCAGTGATGTCGGTAAAGGACGTTGTGGCGTTGATGTAATCCGATCCCGTGACGATCAGAAAGACATCCAATTTCGCTTGGGCCGGTTTTGGCGCGCCGTTGACATCGTAGAGTGTGAACACCCCGTTGGCATCCAACACCACCGCCTCGCCGGACAGCAGTGTGCCCTTCCACAAAATTTCCACGGTGGTCCCATCCGTATGTTGGATGGTGATCAGGTTACTGACAGAGGCATCCGTGTTGCGCACGGACAACAGTTTGGTATTGCGCTGTGTGCTGGCGCCTGGCGCGGCCACAACATCCGTTGTTGCTGCCGTGGAGATGACCGCTGTGTTGGTACGGCCAGGTGTGACGACGCCGGACACATTATCCGCCCACGACGCATGGACATAGATGGTGCCGGCCGATCCCGTGATGACCTGTACTTTGTCGGACGTCGATGTTTGTAGAAGCATTTAATTCTCCAAGTTGCCGACAGCCGACAATTAAAGCGCGAACCAGCCGCTTGCGTGGACCGTGACGTTGATGTTGCCGCCGTTGGGCGTCACGGGCATGCCGGTAATCCCGGTATCGTAGAACACCACCAGCGCGTCACTGGCATGGGTATCGTCGTAGATGATGATGTCCTCGGACTGATCCCCGGTAACGGCGGTCCACGAGAAATCGGCGGAGTCAAACACACCCAGCGCGATGGTCAGTGTGCCCAATGTCGCCGTCGACACAATTCCGCCGCCTGCCACGTCGGCCAGGTCATCGTGCGCGGAACTGTACGTGTAGTCTGCCGCGTCCACCAGAATGGCCTTGATGGTGTCGGTGTCCATATCCAGCGCTTTGTCCAACAGACGTTGTTTGAAAATCGGATACAGGGCATTTGCCATTTAGCGGCTCCTTTTCAATTTACGGACATCGACACGGGCGGCAGGATGAGCAGTTGTTCACTGGGCGTCCCATCCTGCCGGCTCCCGGCCATCAATTTCGCATTCATCTTCACCTGTGTTCCCACGCCGAAACCGTTGGTGAAAAACCTTTCGAACAATTCGCGGATGTAGTTCACGTAATCGGGATCGTGGATCGGATGGCCCTCGCTCAAAACCTGCACCAAATAACCGCGGCTGTTCTGTTCGATCTTCATCCGTGAGGCCGAACCAAAACACTTCCTGGCGAAGCGGGCGGCGTTCTCCCGGACTTCCGCGAACGACCGCTGGCGGATGGTTCCTGGCACCACGAACAGCACCCACTTACTCCACCGCTGGTTTTGAGAATTCGGATCCATGCCGTTTTACCGCGTGCCGGGCATCGACACGTTGCCGATATCGGCCAGCCGCAAGGCCACCTTCGCGTCCTGACGGGCGAAGTAAGTGCCTTTGATGGTCACTGTCCGGTGCTCGGGTTTCTCGTGACATTCCTTACACACCGGAACCGCCATCCACAATTTGGCCGGATCCGTCTGGACTTGTGTGGGTTCGTCGGCATCGAACTTCATCACCGCAACGATGGGATGTTCCTCGGCACGGATGCCGCAGCCGTAGCAATTTTCCATAGTGGTCTCCTTTTAATCGACTCTCGAAATCTGATGACACCCGTCGTTGACGCCAGCGGCGCCCATCGCATCCAGACGGAGATGCTCGCAGCGCAGCTCCGGAACCGTCGCCACCGTGAAGCCGGCGCGAATCGCCGACAGCGTGAAGAACCCGTCGTGTCCGCCGTATTCACATCGATTGGGAATCAGGTCCAGAAACGGCTTCGGCGTGGAGCTACCCGGATGACGCATGCCGGGAATGAGATCGGTTCGAAACCACGGCGAGGGCAGTCCCTCAAACACGCGGCGATTTATTAACATGCAGCCCGTCCCCAAAGTGTGCAGCTCGCCATCGTCCGTGCGAATCTCCGAATTTCGATTCGGCCCGCCTTCCTTCAGGTTGTAATTGATCGCCGCCACATCAACGTTCAGGTTCAGTAGTTCAATCAGGGCGTTGGTTGGAACCACGATGTCTTCTTCCACAAACCACGCGTACTGCGCACTCATCGTCAAAAACACTTCCACCAATGAATTGAAACTGTCCGGAATCGGTTTGTCCCCACACCGCAGCGATGGCAACGTGCAATCGATCATGTGATGGAGGTAGGCATAGGCCAACGCGTTCTCCAGAGCCATGGAAGACTCCGTGAACTCCAAACCGCGCGTTGGCCTTAAGGCGACGACGGAAGTCATTACGCAGCCACCAGCAACTCGGATGTATTCACGGCCGCGCGAACTGCCCAGGTCAAATACGGATCACTGGTCCCCTTCAAGATCGTGTCTTCGCTCAGCGTCAAGGTGTAGGCGGTTTGCATGTCGATCTCGGAAAACGCTTCAGCCGAGAACTTCACGCGAGGGAACGTCAGCTGGACCTGATTGCGGTAGACGCCGGCAATCTGATCCCCAACGAACGTGATGCGAAGTTCACATTCGGTATCGTTCAAGAACAGGTTCCGCCTGGCGTTGTCGATGAAGAGGACGATGGATCCGCTCGCCGCCTGATCGCCAATCAGCGCCTTGCTCAAGAGATTCTCTTCGTTTGACGGCGCGCCCGGCAGCCACCAGCCTTTGGCGCTCTGCGTGATGTTGACATTCATGCTCAGCACGTCGGTGGAAATGTTGGTGGCGTAGGTCCCGCCCGATGCCCCAAACCGGATATCGGCGTTGAGCAATTTGAAAAACGACTGGCTGGCCAGCAGCGATGGCATCGAGGTCGCATCGGAGGCCATCTTTCGGGCAAAGCCTTCCCATCCCAGCACCACGTGGTCATTGCGCTCGGCCTTGATGTTGAAGCTGTTGATGATCGCGCCGGAAATCAGGTTCTGGTATTCGCTGCCCATCTTCTCGATGAAGCTGGTGGGAATGCAGTTGGGATTGGTGGTGGGCGACTGGAACGTGAAGACGTGATCGTAGGCCGTGGGCGCCACCGCGCTGTTGGGCTGAGACGAGACCAGGCTTCCCAGCACAAACGCACCGGCAAATAACGCCGAGTGCTGCGTCATGGAGTACTCGCGCGCGGGAATGACGAGGCGCTTGTCGATGTTGTCCTTGAAGGTGGCGAAGCTATGGCCCTTCCCGTACCAGTTGCGATCGCTGACCTGATCGGGGAACTCCTGCGTGCTGGGCGTGAAGCCCCGCTGCGGCAGCATCTTGTTGATCTGGGCGGCAGCGATTCCAGTGCTCAACGCGCTCTGCTTGTTGAGCGAAAAGGCGAACTGCATTTCTCGTGCTCGTAAAACGGACATAGTCGAAAACCCTCCCTAAAAATTACAGATATTCGCCGACCAGAATCGTGATCTCGGCACCGGCCCAATAACGCGGCTCGGATCCATACATCGCATTCACGTGGGTGACATTGCCCTTCCACGTTTCTGCCACAGCCGTTGTTTCCTTGATGACGTCCTTGACCAACTGCACCTTTTCGATCAACTGAATCACCGCGTCGCTGTTCTTTTCGGTGGCCAGATAGAGCCATGCCTTCAGAGTCAGGCGCGCATTGAACGGCTCGATCCACTTCAAATCGCCGCCTTCGATCTGCAGCGACTCGTCATCCCAGAACAAGTACAGCGCCGGAAACGGGGACTGCGAAGGCGGCAACGGCGTCAGATCGCACTCCGGCAGCGTCTCGATCGAATCGAGGGCCCGCTGAATTTCCTGGAATGCCTGGAGTAGTCCGTTGCGTTCTGCCATTTAACCTTTCGCGATCCGAATGACGCGGTCGGGAAACGATTCTCCGATCGCTGCTGCAAATTCCTGTTCGCCGGTATCGATCAAATACGGAAAGGACTCCTCGAGTCCGGGCTGCAGGAACGGCCGCGCGGCAAACGTTTTCGCTGGAATGTGCGCGGACTTCCGGAAGATGAAGCCACCCGCGGTAGGGATCTTCAGGGCCTTCGCATTGATCGGATAGACGAAATACGCCGGCCGGGTGAATCCCAGTTCCCAGCCGACTCCGTACTGGACGCTCGTGCCTACCGTGAAGCTGGTGTCGTCGTTTGATGCCTCACTTCCCACCGATCGCACCAGCGTTCCGGTGCGGCGTTTCAATACCTGACCGGAGAGCTTCTTGTCTCGAATGACATTGACGACATACAGCCGGCCCTTGTTGGCCCAGTTGCGCATGGCCGTCCGAATTGCTGTGGATATTCCAGCCATCTAACGAAAGCTCGGGAACACACCGCGCTTCAGCGGCGCGAGCATTCCCTCCTCCTGCTTGGTCAGGCAAACATCGAGATAGGAAGTGCTGGAACCGTCAAAGGACACGGACGCCACATCCCACCGGTTGTTTTTGAACTGATTGAAAATGCGAGCTGCCGCCATGAAGCACACCATTCTCATCAAGGCAGCGTCTCCGGAACTGGGGACAACCACGGAGTAGTCGGCCAGTAGATTCATGGTTCCGGGTGGCAGTCCCGGATACGGCCAGAGTGGAGTCAGGACCCAGTCCAGCTCCCTGACAATGCCGGTGGACAGTTCCACGTGGTAACCATTGCGTGGGAATTCGGTCGATGCCGTCACGGACCCATCTACCGCACTCCGCTCGGTGACCACTTTGAGGGCAGTAAATTCCCCCACCGGTGCGCGGCGCAGGATGAAAGACGTCGGCCGCCGGATGACGATGTCGTCCTGAACTGTCGGCCAGGGAATGGAATACTCTTCCCCTTCGATTTCCAGTTCTTCCCCGACGATGCTGACTTTCCGGCGAACCAAGGCCTCGACCGTGCGAACAATGATCGATTCCCGATCGACCGCATCCGCAGAATCGCCGCCCCATTGACCGGCCTCTCGAAAGCCGGGGCACATGACGGCGTATTCCTGGTTCGTGGCTAAGGTTCCAACGTTAGTGATTGGCACTCAATTCCTTGATTCGGTTTTCGATGGCAGCCACGACTCCGCTGCGGCCATTTGGAAATTGCGGATGCGTCTTTTCGCCTTCGAGTAAAAGCAGAAGCACGCCGGGATCAGCGACTGTGGCGATGAAGTCCTTGGCGTCGGAGCTGTTCATGGCGTGAGTCTCTTTGCCGGTGATGGTGCCAGGCTCTCCGGGTTTCGCAGCATTGCTACTTTCGGCCGCCGTGACGGTGCCGGCGACTGCGAGATCTCCAGCCTCCGGAACTTTGGGCAGCTCGGCAGGAGCATCGGCCCCCAACTTCGCCGCTGCTCCAATCAGGTGGTGTTCCAGGCGCTCATCAATTTCAACGTAGGGTCGGTTGTCCTTCGGATCGCGTTTCATTTGCACGATCGTTCCGCCCAGATTCAGTTCCAGTTCGTATGCGGGCATGTAGATTCGTTTCAGCATGGTCTCTCCTTGAGATGCGATTGCCGGGGCAGTTCCAAAGAACCACCCCGGCACTACGTCAACCGGGCTCTTAGGCAGTCGGGTCGACGATTGTGGTCCGGACTTCCACATTCAGGCGGGCGAAGTGATCGGAGAATCCGTCACCATCGAGAGCGCCGAACATGATGCCCTTGTAGGGCGTATCGAGAACGGTTGTCATCGGGAACTCGAACACTTTCGGTTCCGCCCCTGCCTGACCCAACGGCTCGACATATTCCCAACGCAGCTTGTCGTTGGAGATGATGTGTGTCGGATACACATTCGGAGTGCCAGCGACAACTGAGTTGAATGGATCTGCGATGATGGGCAGTCGGCCAGCCTGAGTGTCAATGGTGGCGCACTGCACGCCTTGAATGACCACACCGCCCGGTGCGCCAACTGCGTTGTCGTTGATCTTCATCTTCATCTGTTCCTGAGTGATGTAGTACGCCACGACAGGATTGGCGAAGACATGGGTCGGCATGACACTCTTCGAGGAGCTGTTCATCATGTCGACGACCTTGGCTTGGATCGCCTTCACAACTGATGCCGTTGACAGGACGGTAGTGCCCGAACCGATCAGAATCTTCAGTCCGTCAAATTCCAGCGGATCGCCCGACAAGGTTCCGTTGTAGAACTGACGGTTCCATTCCTTAAACATCGCGGACGTGATGTCGCCGATGTCTTTCTGGGTCAGGTCACCGTGAGGATTATTCTGCTGTTCCGTGAGCGACCGTTTATACATGCCGAAATTTCGATCCGAAGTGATCGCCTTGATTTCGACAGGAGTGCGCGTCGTGCGCGTTGCCGTGGTAGCCGAGAATGTCAGCGTGTTCTTGTCCACTGGACGAGCAGCGCCAAATGCCGACTGCAGAAAGCCAGTCGTAAAATCGCTATTGGCCGCGTGTTTGGTGACGATGCTCCACGGCAGAAACTTCCGCAGAAGATCATCAAACACTTTCGCATCGTAAATGTCGTGCGTGATAAACCCCTCACCCGTGGACACGTTTGGAGGAGTGCCAGCCGCTCGGTACTGCGCCTTCTGGATTGACCGGGCTTGAATATTTTGAAGCCAGTTCATGTTAGTTCACCCCCATGGCTTCGCGCTGAAGCTGATTACGCATCGGGACGAGGATGTCCTGTGCTCGTGTTTTCGCTTCGGCACTGAGCGTGAAGTCATCCCTGATCTTCTGGATTGCTGCATTCAGGCCTTCCACGCTGAGATCGCCTTCGCTGGCTGAATCTGGAACGAACCGCTTGACGGTTTCCAGCTGGGCTGCGGAATAGGTCTGCCGTTGCCCAGTACCTGCGGGAGCGTCTGGGCCTATCCCTGCGGCCTTGAACGCTGCAGTGATTGCGGTTGCCGTCGCCGTACCGATGGTTTCAGCCAGCTTTTCGGCAGTCAGTGTCGCCGGCTGCTGGGTGATGGCGGGCGCCGGATCCGTCCGGGGCTTCACTGCGGCTTCAAGCGCAGCGAAGCGAGTTTCGTATCCTTCCTGAGTCGTATTCAGCTTCGTGACCGAAGCAGTCAACGGCTCCAGTGCCTTGGCAATTGCCGCGGCGAGTTGCTCTGGCGTCATTTCAATCTCTCCTGAGGGTTGTCCTGACGGCGTGCTGCTTGTGCTGGTACCGGCTGGAAGGGTTGGCTTGTCGTTCGCCGAAGACGATGCTGTAAATGCTGCGATCTTGGCGAGTCGGGTGGCCGCGAGGTTGGTGTAGTAATATGCTGCTTTTTCGCGGCGTAACACAGTGGCACCGCGCCACTGAAAATCATCGAGAACAAGGACGGTTTCACCCGGGCACATTTCGGTATCGAGATGCCCGGGCGCTTCTTTCAAGTCATAACTGAAACCGAGTTCACCGCTTCGCGCCCTGTCGATGATCTTGGCGATGAGTTCGGTATTGTCCCGCTTGTCGAAAAATCCCGATGCGCGGACTTCGTGATATTCGCTGAACCGGATGCGCTCCATGTAGGCGTCGACAAACTGGCCGACGACGACACTTCCCTCGTGGGTATCGAGTTCTTCGGCGGCAAAGACGCCCTTACCCATGAGTTCGCCCACGCGCGCGCGCATGACCTTTTCGGGGATGAAGATGCGAAGCGGCCCAATGGCTTTATTGTTTTCGTCGGTGATGACTTCGGTACCGCCGACACAACCGTCGCTGACATAATTGGCGAGCGTGACGGTGGCGAGAAAGGGCTGCTTGGTCAGATCCGAGGATGCCGCGGAAAGCTCAAACGGGAGTTCGGTAAATTGCAGACTGATCGTGATGGGGATTCGAACGCCAGCCACATTGACAAGCTTCATGCGGTCTCCTTTTTCATCCAGCCCTTACCAGCGCATTTCTCGCACTTCACCGGGATCCCTTTCGCCAGGGTGAGTCCGCTGCCGTAGCACGTCCGACACGTGACGCAGTCGTTGCAGTTCGGGTACGGACCTTCCCATTTCGGGTTGAGGCATCGTTTGCACGCCATCAGAGAACTTGCACCTCGTGACAACCGTTGTTCACACCCGGCGTTCCCATGCGGGAGACGCGCAAGTGCTGGGCTTCGATGCTGGGGATCAGGTGGATGGGAAGATCAGCTTGCTGAAGTGAGTAGCAGAAAGAAATGTCTTGGCCGCCATATTGCTTCTGTTCGGCTGTCGGTTTCAAGAGTTGTTTGTGGCCGTCGCGCTCAATCGTGAAACAGTTGGTGGTGAACCAGGGGTACGGCAAGCGCCGGAAAACATCGGCGGCGACCAGCGTGCAGCCCAATCCACAGAACAAAACCCTGCCGGATTCGTCCTGATGAACAGACCGGTTCCCACCGACGAGGTTGTAGTCCAGGCATTGAACCGGATCGTCTGTGGTGCGATTGAGAAAGTCCGCAGAGGGGACATTGTCCTCCTCGATAAACCAAATCCATTCGACAGCCGGACTGATCAAGATGCTGCGCACGATGAAGTTCTGTGCTTCGGGGATGGGCTCGTCATGAGTATAGCGAACCTTCCAGCCGTCCCACATTTCCAGAAAATCTGTGACGGCCTGCATCGTTCGCGAATGCACCAGCCCGCGCGAGCAAATGGCAATCACGCCGTGCAGCGTCTCTCTCGGTGAATTCATGGAGTGATCCGAATCACCGCGGCCGCTTCGGTGTCTTCGTGTTCCGCAATCAGCGCTTTCATGTCATCGACAGCCTTCTGGTGCATCTTGATCGCATCCTCGTGGGCAGCAACCGACGCTTTCATTTTGCTGAGATTCTTTTTCGAGAGCGCCTTGCCTACCGCTTCCAGCTTGTCGTTCATGAGTCCTTCTTGGCTTTCACCGAGGAATGCGAACGCACGCCGGTGACCTGGTGAAAGTGCACCAAGTGAACGTAAGGTTTCTTGGAGCTGGAGACTTCGCCGGAGTACTCCGCGCGAATCGGCTCGGGCTTTTTGGTTTCTTGTTGTTCGTTCATTTCAGAACGCTCCTTCTCAAACAGATTTGGAATCCGTGATGTCGGGTTGAGGTGAGAAGAGCTTCTGTATGTGCCGTGAGGCGAGCGGGAGGAGAGAAGTGCGGGACTGTGTTTTTATTTACTCAATAATCTCCAGCGAAAACCGGCGCTTGTACTTCATGCCGCACGCACTCAGCAGTAACCGCATCGCCGCAGCCGTGCGTCCCTGCTTGCCAATCACTTTACCCACATCCATGCTGTGAACCGACAATTCGAATACCGTCGACTGAGCGCCATCGTTCTGCTTCACCGACACCTGATCCGGATGATCGACAAGAGCTTTTGCCATATCTTCAATGAGCTGCTTCATGATGTTCTCCTCTTTTTACTGCCACTGTTCGACTTCATCTTTCGGGACGTACAGCGCCACGCAACGGCAATTGGCGATCTCCTCAATGGGGCCTTCCTCCCATAGCGGATAGAGCATGCCGTTGGAGAACGTCTCCTCCATTCCCACCGCTTCCCCCTGGATTTGATGGGACTCCCGAACCTTGTCGTCCTTCGAATTCGACCAGACCTTCATGAGATCCAGTTCTGTCATTTGCGCATTCACGTAGTCGCCGCGTCCTGCCGCGATCCCGGTCTCGACCTGCGCAATCAATTCGGACCGGGATTTCCCCATCTCATCGAACAATTCGCGGATGGCTTTCGCCGTCTCCTCGATCGACTGACCCTCCTGAATTCCCAGCGCAATGTGCTGGGACACGCGCTTTAGGGTGGTCTCTGCAATGTCGACCTGGATCTTCGCCGTTCGACTCGCGGCGAAAGCCACCGCTTCCTCGTTGAACAATTCCAAGTCGATGCGGACGCCCAGATCGTGCAGGCCGGCATTCGACTTGGTACCCGTCAACTTCATTGCCCCTTTGATCTTGGCCCGCAAGACGCGGTTCCATTCCGAACTGGTTTCATCGAGAACTTTCCGGACGGAAATCAGAATCGGTGCCTGATCCCCGGGATTCAGGCTGTCCGTCGGGGTACGTTTCGATGCGGTTAATCCGGTCATCGTCTCCGCAATCATGCGGCCCTGCTTTTGAAACAATCCCTTGAGCTTCTTTGTGAATCCACGTTCATACGCGATCAACTTTGCCTGGCGCTGCTGCTGGTACTGATCCAGCGTCTTTACGCTTTTTTTTTACGAGCGGCCGTCAGCATGGCCAATGAGGCCTTTGCTGTTTTGGTTTCCGGAATCGGATCACCGTTCTCATCCACTGCTGGGGCTCCTCCGCCGGATCCCATCCCAAATTGCGCCGTGAATTCGCTGTACGACATATCGTCGGTGCCATCGTCGGGCGCATCGTAACCGAGAGCCTTCCGGTATTCTCCGCGCGTGATTCCGTTCGAGCGCCACTGCTTGGTCGCCAAATCGGTCTGTTCCTTCTCATCCCACGGGTCGATGTTCGTGTATTTGTATTCAAGCTCGAGAATCTTCGGATCTTTGGCAAGGGCGGCAATGCGCGGAATCAGCCGGCGCGTCACCCGGGACTGCAACGCGATCGCGTAAGGCCGGATGGCTTCTTCGATACTGGCGGCCTGACTGACTTCTCCCTGGCCGCGGTTGACATCGCGCTCGATACCGAAGTCCTGCGGTTTCAATTTGAAAACGTAGGCCAGGATGCGAATCAACGTTTCCTGATATTTGAGGTAAAGCCCTTCGTCGGTGATGGCCTTCAGCTGAATGGATTTGGGATCGTCCATTCCGCCGACCAGTCCGGGTTTGCCGCGACCATCCAGATCGTTTTTCCAATACAGGGCGAACCGATCCATCAGGGTTTGATCCGCGGTATTGCCCAACGAAATCAGAAATGCCGGGTACGCTTCCGAGGCCACACTCGCCTGATAGCTGGTGAGCTTCAGGTAGGCTTCCATCAACCCTATGGCGACTTCCATCGACGACAGCCCATAACTGACGCTCGTGCGCCGATTCATGATGATGACTTCGAGTTGAGAGTTCAGGAGTCCGATGGGTTTCCCCGTGCCGGTCTGCTGCGCCCATCGCGGCTTCTTCGGATCTCCATCCCAGGCGATCGTGCGCTCAATGCTCCACCCCGGGACCGGTACCAGGCTGAGCAGGTTGTTGGGCATCGGCGCCGGCGTGGGAGACTCGACGTATTCCCAACACTGCGTATCGAACACACACCCATCATTGATCAACTGACGCACGACGGTCGGCCAGTCTTCATCTTCGATGTTTGGGTTGTCGAGCACGATGTTGACCGCGTCGATCTGCTTCGAGTAATCGGTGCCGTTGTCCGCGAACGCTTCCATCGGTCCGACTTTGTATTCCAGGGATGCCACCTTGTCGACGATGAGGCTGATGGCGCGGTTGGGTAGCGGCGACTCGGAAAGCTTGAGCATCGATCTCCAGTCGCGGCGCAGCTTGCGGGATTCGGCGTTCCCGCGCGTGCGGGTGTAGCCACCGAAGTTCATCATCTGGCTGGGAACCGTCACGCGCTCAGCGGCCTCCACCCTCGGGAGCGGGGCCACCAGACCGAAACGCTCTAAGATTTCTCGCAAGAGCTACGCCACCTTTTTCAAGCGATTGGACAACGCTATTCCGATGTGACCGAACCCGGAACCCAGGAGGAGTACAGCTTCGAGGAGAAGTACCAGAGGCCAGAAGAGCATGATCAGACCAAGGGTTGTCGCCTGCTTTGGAGGGTTCATCACGAGGATGTACGCCACCAAAAACAAGCTTCCGATCAGACAGTACAACAAGACGTCCAGAACGTAGAGCAATAATTCCATTCCCGAGCCTTCCTTTCGACGGCGCTAAGCCATCACGACAATTTTCCGTTTCCGAATCTGAGACAGCGCCTGCGACATCGCATCGACATCATCGTCATGCGCCCCACTGGGAAATGAGGCGTGCTGCTCGATGAAATCGTGGACCCAGCCGAGCGGCACAAACACACCCTGGGCGTTCTTCTTACCCGGCAAATAAACGTTGTGGGCTTCCACATCTCCGGACACAGCATGGGCCCGGGCGACTTTGCCACCTTCCGGCTCAACGGGAATCATCCCGGAAATTTCCAATTTCAGATCGTCAATGATTGCCGAGCCGTTGGCCTTGTCTTCGATAAACTTCTTGTGGGCCTTGGGATGCTTTGCCGACAGCGTTCGAATCGCCGCCTTGGTTTCTCCAAAGGTCATGCGCGCGTTGACCCGATCGACCAAATACTTTCGAGCGCCCAGCCTGCCCCACACATGCCCGGCCACGAAATCCGAGTCACTGGTTTTCTTGAACGTGCAATCCCAACTCTGGACCAGCTCCTCGAAATCACCGTCCTCGATCGAGTCCGGATCATAGAAGCGCCAGTCATCCCGCTTGAACACTCCGCCGCCTGCGGGAGAAGGACGCTGCTGATAGAGAGCGGCCCACTGGTAGCTGTTGATGACACCGCCATCACGGATGGACAAAAGTGTTTCGAGTGAGAATCGTTCCACGCTCAACGGTTCGCCGATCTTGCGGTGGGGCTCGTCGACCTCGGCGAGTGCCGGAAAGTTGAGCACCTTCCATCGGCCCTTCTCGCGGTCCTGCAATCTCCCGATGACGTCATCCATATGCCAGCGTGTCTGCATCACAATCGCGCCACCGCCCTCCTGAAGACGCGGCAATGCGGCCGTTGCAACGATATTCCAGCAACTCTCGCGGATGGTTTCCGACATCGCCTCGTCGAAATCTTTAAGTAGATCGTCAACGATAACGACGTTCGCGGGGCGACCCGGGATACCGCCGGTGCGGCCAACGGCTCGATAGGTCCCTCCGTCGGAAGCGACAATATGGAATTCTTCCGCCGACCGTTTATAGCGATTACTTTTCGCGTTCTCCGCAAGAATTCGCGTTGCTGGAAAGATTGCGGAATATTCCGGCGTATCGATGATCCTCTGAGTGTCACGGCTGAAACTTTGTGCGAGATCTGCGGAATAGGCGATGCCGACAATGTGTAGACTGGGATTCTTCCCGAATGCAAATGCAGGAAACCGACGACTCGTCAGTTCGGATTTCCCAAACTGAGGTGGCGCGGTGAGAATCAGGCGCGGTGATCGTTTCTCTAAAACGTCTTCCAGGAACTGATCGAGCGCTGCCGCCACTCCTCGATGAAACCACCCGGCCCTATACGATGGCTTCGTCCGCAGCGTGAAATCAATCAGGCTGCGGCGCGCCAGTTCATCATCAATCTCGTCAAGTGTGGCGTCGCGCAGTTTTGGCTTTGAGGGCCCGGTACTGTAGGAGCTCTTCATTGCTGAGTTGGGAGAGGTCTTCCGTGTTGACCTGGATGGGCGGCCCGTCTGTAGTTCCGCTGAGTTCGATTCGCTGATTGGGCTTGCCTTCAATGCGGTCTCCAATTTCGCGGATGGCGCCGACGTCCTTGGCATCAATACCCACCTCGAACACCAGCACGTGCGCCAGCTTGTCCGCCACAGTCGGATTGGAGCCGAGTCTCTTTTTTTGTTTCGAATTGAATTTGCGATTCAAGATGCGGCGAATCGCATCCGACAGCGGCTGCTTGGGACGGCCGGAAGGGTTCCCCGACTGACCCGGCTTCCAGGGCTTTAGATTTTCCAAGTTTTGGCCTCGAGAACTCATGCATGGATATTAAACCTTGGGTGCAAGCGCGGCATTTATTCGCCATCCCTTTCCGACGATTGTATTGCGCGTATCAAGCTCGGCGCTGTCTTCTGAATCAGCCGGAAGATTGGCCGCTCTTTGGCAATCAACGCCTGACGCATCTGCGCGCGCTCCAGCTTTTGCGCGTGTCGCACTTTCTGAGATTCCGTAAGCAGCCCAACGTTGGTATTGGTGCCAAGAATTACGGCACGTGTTGTCAGGTCTTTTGATTTTCGAAGATACTGTCCCATCACTTCGTGGTTCTGTGACGCGGGGATGATCTCGAATGCCTGCCCGTTGTGGCCCTGCCCTGAAAGAAAGAAGCCTTCGCGTTCAAGCTCACGACGAATCCTTGAGACGTCCACTCCAAATCGAATTGACTTGATTGGTACCGACAGCTCCGCCTCGAAGAAATCGGCAGTGAATACGGACCCGTATTCGATTCCAATTTTCCTCATGCTGTCGAGGCAGTTCTTCCAGAGCGGGAGTCGGCGAACTTCAATCATATTGCCTCCAAATTAAAACTATTCGGGGGCCGAAGCCCCCGAATGAGATTGCTGAGCTACGCTGAGCTCGGCAAAGCGCAGCGGCGGGGCTCTGCGCGGAGCAGCGACGCGCGATGCTATGCGAAGGAGCGCGGCGTGCTGGAAATCGAACAATAATCTATTAGTCATGGTGCTCTCCCGGGAATAATCCCGGGATGTGATTGCTGGGCAACACTACGCACTGCTAGGGCCTGCTGGGCACTGAGACGCTGCGCTCCGCTCTGCAGTGCCGCGCATAGTCGTGAACTCGAAACACTACAAAACCTCCGATAGAAATCTTCCAAACTTTGGATGCCAGGCCCCGCAGCCGATTTGCCGTCCAGCGATGTCCTGTACGAGAACGATGTTTTTCCGATCAATGATTTCATCGTCGTATTCCAACTCAAACTCGCAGCTCCATCCGGTCGGGAACATTGGACGAATGCTCATCACGCCAAGCTTCGTCGGTTTTTTTAATTGAAAGGTGCTGGCCACCCAGAGCGCCTCTAGTGTGCGAGGGCCTGAATAATTCAGAGGAACGATCTCGTTTGTTACCAAGACTGCCGCCTCCACGTCCTTTCCGAGCTTCAGCTTTCTGGCCCCAAACTTAATGCACGCTTCGATATTATCGTTCGGCATGAATGGACCCGACTCCTCATCGAAGTACAGCGAGCCCTCCCACCGTAATCGATAGAGCAGTTCGTAATCCGTTTCGGTTTTCTTCCGCTTGTTTGTGATCTCTTTGCAGCGCTTCACGTATTCATTCAAGGGATCCATCATCAACCCGTTCGACATCAGCAATGGGCGAATGCCCGTCCATTTCATCTTGATCGTTTCCATCTGTCGCTCCTGTTTCAACTCCAAGTTTTGCCGGAACCGTCCGCCTCTCGCTCGCGGCCCCGGCAAACTCATCTACGGATTTGGATCTTCCGGCGTATTTGCGGTCAGCGCGGCGAGTGTCTCCGCAGTCTGATCCGAAATCTTTGTGGAAATGGCACCAAGTGCCGCCTCCTGTTCCGCGGTGAGTCCGGGGTGATCGGCGATGTATTTATCCACCGCTGCCTGCACCATTGCCGGAACGCCCTTGATGTACGTAACGGCCGAATCCTGGACCGTTTCGCCTGCTTCAACTTTTGCGGTCAAATCCGCAATAACTTCGTCAATCGTCATTTTGTTTTTCTCCGTCGAAATGGGGTTGTGCGTTACAGGACGCAGGATGTACGCCTCCAACGCGGTTGTTAATTTGTCATTGGATTGAGACAGGCGCCTGCTCAACGACTGCAGCTGTCTCACCCGCTGCCGCTGATTCTCGTGATCCTCGTTTTCGTGAATGTGAACGTGGATATGAATTTCCGGGAATTTCATTTCGTCATACTCCAACTGATTGCTGTTGTGTTATTCGCAGCGTCCCAAATGGTGAGACGCAGAGTGTGAAGTCCGATCGGAACTGTCTTTGCGTTCCAGCGAACGTAAATGGGACTGGGCTGCACATCGATTCCATTCCCAAACGGCGTGGCCAGCTTGCCGTCGACTTCGAGCTTTCCGCCCACAACTCCGACGTTGTCCGTAGCGGTCACCGTGAGCGGCAGTCCGTTATTCGCCGCCAGTAGCTTCACGTTGCCCGGCAGCAAGTTCACTCCGGCGCTATTGGTCACGCTGACAATCACGGGGCTCTGCGTGTCGTTGCTCTGCGGCGAGATTCCGATGCTCGCCTGCAGCTGCGCGAATGGCGTGTTGGTGAATTTGATCTGTACGGGCGGGCCATTGCCGACGATGGGCAGGCACTGGTAGGCGACGTCGTGATCGGGGAGCTGTGGGGGTCCAGCCCAAGCGATGACTGCCAGCGAAAGCAGAATCACGGCAGTCGTCAGGTAATTTATTTTTCGGTGAGTCGATCGCGCTTCGTTCAATTTCAATCTCCGATCTCGGCAATATGGGAACAGGCGAATATGGCCGCCGGGTACGGGCCACTCTGGATCCGATACCAGGGTGCGCCGCAGCCGTTGTCATCGGGCAGGTGAGGCGTTTCGATCTGTATGGGCTTCCCACGCAATTCCTGCCAGGCGATCGTGTTGGGAAGAACTCCGGGATAGGCCCGATGGTGTTCATCAATTTCCCGCCAGTGCACATCCCGATAGCGCGTCTGGATCGTGTTCACGGACCCTCCTTTTTCATTCCGCGTCCATAAACGCCGGCCGCCTGTAAATTATTTCGGACGCCATGGTTGCTGTAACCCATTTGCCGAGCAATCTCCGCAACAGTTGGGCGAGACGGATCCAGATACAGTCGAACCATTTCCGCGCGGATTGCAGCCTTGGTAACCCGAACCTCCAATGCAGCCTCTTCGTCGAGCTCCTGCGGTCGAACGCGGGCCCGACGCTGCTCTTCGATAGCGCACACACGCTCGACCAAAGCTGCCAGAACCATCGGAATGAGAGAGCCATTGAGTTCGTCATTGCACATGCCTCACGGTTGCTCCGGCATCGCGATAGGTTTCGCAGTGGGTAGCGGTGGCGCCGGCGCGTTGGGTTGTTGCGTCTGCGGCACGGGTAGATGCAACGGCTGCGCATCTGGACCGGGCCCACTGTTCAACGGAATCACCAACTGCGTGCCCTGGATGGGTTCGAGCTCCACGCAGCTGGTGACCGCCCCCCCGGACAGGAATAAGAATGCGATGAAGAATTTCATAGACAATAGTCCTCACGTTGAGTCGCCAGAAACTCGAGGTCGCAGACGACCACAGGCTTCTCCCACGCAGTGCAGTCCTCGTAAATCACGCGGTCGATGCGTGCCGCGAGGGAATCGGGTCCGGCGTTCATCGCAAACCTCCAAGCCGGGCCTGTACCGGCTTTTGAAATTTCAGTTTCGGTGCTCGGACTTTCCGGACTTTCTCGGTGGGATACTTGATCGCGCCGATCACTTCGCGCTGGTGGTAGGGCAGCCGCGCGTTGTCGAGATCGCTCATCACCAGCGCCTCACCGATTTTCGCCAGGACAAACGCGTCGGCCATGTTGTCGTCGGTGAGCTCGAGGCCGAACCGATGCGCAACCGCGGCGATCACCTGGCCTTTCTCCGCAAAACCTTTGCCGGTGGCAAACTTTTTCAGCGACGTCGGCGCGACTTCGACCGGAGTGTGTCCGATCTTGCGCAGCTGGTACCGCACGATGCCGCCGAGCTCGCGGATGGCGGTAGCGAACTGCAGATTGGATCCGAACGAATACCCTTCGATCACGACGGTGTGGGCGTGCTGGGCCCAGGCGAGAACCATGGCTGTGATGGCTTCCCAGCGCTGCAGGACTCCGGCCGGCACGGGTGAGATACAGACGCCCTGATACAGAATCCCGGCGAGTTCTTGAGCTTTGGACGGATACGCGGGAAGCCGGGGAAGCGTGGGTGGCGCTTCGTCGATCGAGAGCATCGCGAGGCCGGTTCCGTTCAGCGAAAGATCGATCCCCAACACGTTCATGATTTCGCTCCCGGAGTCACTGTTTGCAGTGGGCGTTTATGGTTTTTATTCATCGTCACACCCCGGCTCCCTAGACTGGGATTTCCGCTCCCGTGTCTCGGTACCTTCAGCCCACAGCAGGACTTGCGGCGGCAGTGAAAGGCGTGCACGTTCTTCATCCAACTTGCGGTATCCCTCGATGATCCAGTCCGCAACGAACCGGTCACTTTCAGTCAGCCGGAGATCGTCGGAAACTGAAATCGCCTGCATTTCGCTCACGACTCGATGCCTGCCTGACGTTTGAGATCCTCAGCCTGCCGGCGGATTCGCGCCTCCCATTCCGGACCTTTGGCGGCAGCAATGTTCGGAGGAATCTCACGCGGCGCACCGGATGGATCCGCGTCGTCCGCCTTGGGCGCTGGAGCCATTTCGATCTTCCGTGCGGCCTCAGCAACCATCTCCGCAAATTCGTTTCGTCGTTCTTCGGCGCTGGTTTCCTCGAACCGTTCGTCCTTGATCCGGTCTTCGATGAGCCGCTGGTTCTTCCGGCTTTCTTCCGTAAGGCGCTTATGGTTGTCTCTCGCAGCGTCGAGAGCGAACTGCCGGATGTGCGCGGGTACCGGAAACTCCTGAAGAATTCTCACTGCGAGTTCGAATCCCGCGTTGATATCAGCCTCCGACATATCCGCCAGCGCACACAGAAACGCATCCGGGCGATCCGGAAAGTCCTCAAGAGTCTTCCCGTACATCGGAAACGTCTGGGTGCACCTCCGGAGCCAGAGAACGATCAACGAAAGCCTTGAGTGCTCGGTTGTTTTTCTGTTCGTCGGTTTCACGATGTTTCCCATTTCCATTTGCTCCATTTCGATTGAACTTGATTGAGTTCCGCATCCAGGTGCGCCAGGTTGCCTCCCAGTCGAGCCGGGTTTCACCCTTTCCGCGGAAGTGATCCAGCATCTGCTCGGTCTCGTTTTCGAGGTTCGCCGTCACCCCGTTTTTCGCTGCCCATTCGCGGTGCGTGGAAGTGATCGGAAAAATGAGAGGAGGTTTCGTTTTTCGCTTTTCGGACTTCGGTTCCCCATTCCCCTTTGGGTTCAATTTGGTTTCAATTGGGGGTTCCATGGGACTCTGTGTCCCTACTAGTGGTGACACAGTGTCCCTACCGTATGGACGCTGTGTCCCTACCTTCCCGTTTTGGTGGTGACTCTGTGTCCCTACTAGTGGTGACACAGTGTCCCTAGGAGTGGTGACGCTGTGTCCCTGATTACTTGGCTCAGAATCCTTAGTTGAGTGGTGACGCTGTGTCCCTACTAAAAGCGTGTAAACCGTCGTCTGAATCCCGCGCGATTTTCGGGCGATCAACTGGAGGGATTCCAGGGCCTGCACACACCTACCGACGCTGCGTCTAGTCATGCCGGTATCCGCCGCTAAAGATGTGAGTGAGGGGTAGCATTGATGCTGTTTGTCGGCCCGGTTTGCCAGCACCATCAACACGTGTTTGCACGTATGCGGCGCGGTTTGCCGAATCGCCCAATCGATGTCTTTGTTCAAGAATCATTCCTGCTTCGATGAATCTTTCGCTTCACCCGAAAAGTTGATCCCACACCCAACCCATCGACGTCACCAGGCCGATGAGCGACAGCGCCCCGCCGATCACCAGTAGGGTCATGTTGAAGGTGGAAATATTGCTGCGCGGCTCGTCTGTGGGAACGTACCAATGCCGCTGCCCTCCTGAGTCAGGAGGGGAGTTGTGCTGAATCTTCGGCTCGAGGAAGGTCCGAATATCATTCGCGGTAAACGATTTCATGGCTTTCTCCTTCTGTCGGTAGAGTTGAGAGTCGAGTTCTGGCGTGTGGAATCTCCTGCCGGCTGCCAGTGCCGAACAGGGGTTTAATTTCGATGGGAACCTCCGTCATCGTTCGGGTAGAATCTCGGGCTTCACGGAGGACAATTTGGGGCGCAAGAAAACTGGATATATTCAGAAGCGCGGGGACTCGTTTCGAATCGCGTACCATGCGAACGGCCGCCGCCAATTCGAAACCTTCAAAGACCGGGATGAAGCGGAGCGAGCGCTGGCTCGACGCCTGGCCGATGCTGCCGATGGGATCCCGGTATCGTCGCGGCCCAATACGGTTCTGTTTGGTGAGTTGTGTACCGACGTTCGGAATGAATACCTGGTCAATAAACGAAAGTCTCTGGCCTCCCTGGATTCCCGAATGGAAAAACACATCGTTCCCTTCTTCGGACTTCGCAAAGCCAGCCAGATCACGACCGCACTGATCAATTCCTACATCCTTCACCGTGAATCCGAAACTCCGAAGCCGAGCGATGGAACCATCAGCCGGGAACTTCAGGCGATTCGACACGTGTTCATGCTGGCGAAGAAGGGCGGAAAGATTCTCCACATGCCCTACGTGACGCAGCGGCGAGAAACGAATGTGCGTCAGGGTTTCTTTACCGCCGCGGAAGTCGAGCGGCTGTGCAGCCACCTGACGCCGATGCTGGGCCTGTTTGTGCGCTTTGCGTTCCTGACTGGCTGGAGAAAAAGCGAGATCAGCGGATTGAAATGGAGCAACGTGGATCTTGTTGCCAATGAAATCAGGCTGGAGCCAGGAACGACAAAGAGCGGAGAAGGCCGGGTGTTTCCGATTACGGGCGAATTGCGGGAAGTCCTTGCCAGCGCGTCGACACTCGCATCCCAAGACCGGGCAGCCAAGAGGATCGTGGACCGCAAAAAGGTGGCCACACTGACACCGCGCCACTGCTTCGAAATCGACAGGCTTCCAATTGGTGACATCCGTAAGTCGTGGCTGACCGCCATGCACAAGGCCGGGTTGCCGTGTGTCTACGATGCCGCCGGCAAGAAAGCAATCAAGGCGCTGCGTATCTTTCACGACCTGCGCCGATCGGCTGCGAAGCGATTCGTTCAGGCTGGACTGAGCCAAAGTGCGGTCATGGCTCTTTGTGGATGGCAGACGCCAGAAATCTTCCATCGGTATCAGGTGCTGACGGTGGACGACTTGCGTGCTAGTCTGGAAGGAATGGAAGGGCCAAAAGAGCCCAAACTGGCGAAATAAAGAGCCAGAGTTTTTCGAACCACTTACGCGCCCGTAGCTCAGCTGGATAGAGCGTTGGTCTCCGAAACGGATGATTTCACGCATTGGATTTCGCCGGAAACCTCTCATAATAAGGAACATTGCTGAATCGGTTCGCCCGCATGCCGGGCTCATGGCGCCGTTCTTTCTGAGCCGACCTGTCTTGAGGTTTTGAAACCGCGGAATTTTCAGTAGAGCCCGGTAAAGAGCCCGATTTCCAGCCCTCGATAACCTTGTCCCAATCGGTAAGGTCGACGAGAGGAAACTGTCTTCCAGGGACTTCCACGATTGGCAAATCCCCAGATCGTACCAGCCGGCGGACCAGGGCTATCCCGAGACCTTTCGCTTTCGCAGCGGCTTTGATGGTGATTAGCGAAGGCATTAATGAAACATCCCCCGAATTTCCTCGACTTCGCTCTTCTTCCGCGTGAAGTCTCCCAACTCAAACGCTCCTGGGTGGGTCACTGAATTGTGGATTCCACAAACGGAGCAACGGTACAACACGATGGAATGGACACACGCCGGCAGCTGCACTTGACGCACCTGAATCACTTCGAACAAATGCATCACTGCGCAGGGATGCTTCTTTTCTTCGACAGGGGGGGGTATGGCCGGTGGCGCCGGTTCCTTCTTCTTTGCAATCCGCAGCAATCCAATGACGATGAGGAGCGCAAACGTGCAGGCGGCGCCGGAGAGCAGGGCCAGAAAGGTATTCATCGCTTCACCACCAGCCAGGCGATCGCCAGCACCATCACGATCAGCGCCGCCGTGACCGTCGCACCGTCAACTCTCAACGAATCCAGGCACCTCGCAAACGCAATGAACTTCGGATTCCGCTCATCGCAGATGCGCAGCCCGATCAGCCAGTAGGCGAGGTAGCCCGCGGCGAGAATCAGGAGAACGACGGGAAAATACTTCATGAGTTCCCTGCTTGCTCACCGGTATCTGTGGAACTAGAATCGTCACGTTCGTCGAGAAGCCGATAGTCTCCGGCCGGGATCGTGACCACGTCTCCCGGGTGTCGGAGCGTCAATTCCAGACGCTCGCCGGTCGCCAAATTCACTAAAGTGAAGGATTGATCCATGACAAACCCCTTGACGTTAGAATGCGGTTCCTGTGGGAGAGTGTTGATGCAGCCCGTCATCCAGGACAACGGACGAATCGACCTTCGAATACAAAGCGGTAACGGCGTCGGCGTACAACTGAAGAAGGCGGACGATATGCATCTGAAGGCGATCTGCTCTTGTGGCGGGGAAACGATCGTGCCGGACGACGTGATGGCGTTTTTGAACAGGCCGCGCAAAAAGCCGGATTGAACGAAGCGGCGCACGCCCGGATAAGTGGATAACCGGTCTTGTGGCGTCGGGTTTTGCTGTGAGGATTTGAGTTTTACTTCGCCCGACATCTCTACTCCAATGTCGGGATCAACGAACTAAGCGCCCTGGCAGGCAAGCGGATAGTGAAGGATTTACTAGAAGGCTGTCAACAGGATTTTATTCACCGAAGCGAAAAACGAGTCCACCGCTGATCCGAAAGCCTCCAGAATGCGTGTCGTACTGATTAAAGTAGATGTAGCTGTAATCGAATTGCGCAGGCCTGAACGCAAACCAAGGTTTGATCGCGATATCCAAGCCGCCCCCAAAAGCCAAACTTAGACCATTGGTCGATTGAGAAGCCGTTATTGTCGTCCCCGCAATGTAGCTGGAGCTTGCTCCTGTCAGATGTGAGCCGCCAAACAGGACTTCACCAAACGTTGTGACGCGCCGTCCACGTCTCGCAACAAACTTCGGGCCAAATCGGTAGTTCGTGATCGTCACGCCGAGCGATGAATACGTGCCGCTTTCCACGGCAACATCCGCCACAATGCCGATGGATTTCCATGGATAGATAGTCAGCGATACATCTCCTCCGTAGAGGTCGATACTTCCCTGCTGCGCGTAGGACAGCAGATTCCATCCGATTTCATAACCTCGATACGTGTTCGGCGCTTCCTTCTGGGGCGGCGTCTGTGGCGGCGCCTGAGCGAATGCAGGAATGGACAGTGCGAGCAAAATGCAAACGGTCGCGAAAATTTTCAAGTGGTCCTCCAATTGGTGTGCTCAAAGGAGGGACACTCTACTCCGAAAAATACATTCACGGTCGAGAATTTTTGACAATGGCCAGAATTCGCCATTGGTAGATGACTGGCACCGAAATAAAACCTTCGTCCATGTCAGTGGACAGGCGTGCATGATGCCGACCTGGAAATCGAGAAAGGATTCTCATGGCCAAACGAAAGCGCCTGCCAAAGTACTACGGCAAGATGTCGCGACAGCTTCACTATATTGTTCTGAATGGATACCCCGAGGAGCGTAGCGGACTGCGCATTGTCATTTCTGAGATTTTTCGCTTCGTTTCTCGTCGGCTAAGAGTGCGTCGATAAATCCTTCAAGCGCCTTACGCTTTTCTGGCAGCACCAGCGCAATCTTCAATAAACGAATCGTTTCTCTTTGAGCGGCGATGGAATCCAGCTCCTCGCTATCTGCCATTTCGTTTAAGTAAGGAATCATGGCCTTTCCGAAATGATTCAGCCAGGCATCCAGGACTGTAATTTTAGGAGCCCGCTGTTTCTTCTCGATCGCCTGAACGGTTGCATAGGAAATATCAATCTTCTCTGCGAGCGCACGAGTACTCAGATTTTTCGATTTTCGTAACGCGCGTAGGTCTTCCGCAATCCTACCCATATCGACCATGTCAGAGAGGGTAAACCGGTCGCTGAGAATTTCTGAAACAAACTGCTTGACATTGTTTCGTGTCTCTGACATAAATACGTGCCATGCGGTACGACTTCAGAAAAGTTCAGGAGGCGATCACGGTCAGCGGGAAAACTCTTCGCGCTGCCGAGGAGTTGACTGGCGTTCCATACACAACCATCGGACGTGCGTTGAAAACTGGCCGGGCGCACCAATCCACAGCGTTGCGGCTCATTGAAGGTTTCCGTAGCGAAGGATTTGACATCGTCATGGAAGACATTTTGGTTCAGCCGCGAAGAAAGAAATATGCGTGAAACCTGCAAGGGAAACGACCGTTGCCGTTTCGTCGCGAATGTGTCGGAAGAGAGGCTGTCAGCGGTCCGGGAGTTATGCGCGGGAACTCTGCGAGCCGTGCTACCGGCAAACATGCAAATACGTGAGCGACGGAGTTACAACGTGGAGCCGTCTTGAGGCTCAAGGGAAAGTAGCGGAGCGGAAGCCAACCTTGAAGGAATGGCTTCTTAGTTAACAACACATCGGGATTGACGGGCGCTCTGGCAGGCACCCAACGACATCCGGATTTAACGACGAATGGATCAGAGAGGAGAGGTGCGTCTTGTCGAAAGTGGTCAAAGACATTACCGGAACCCGGTTCGGCAAATTAACCGTCCTTCGATACGAAGAAAAAAGAGGAAGGCTGCACTACTGGCGTTCCCGTTGCGAATGTGGAGCGCTCGTCATTAAGAGTACGTACCGCACAAAAGAGGGGCGTTCTTGCGGGTGCTTGCTACGCCGAAAGCTCGGAGCCTCGCTCGTCGGAGTTAAAAGCGTCCCGGAGTATAGCGTCTGGCGTTCCATGAAGCAGCGCTGCACCAATCCTCATGTCCGCAATTACCAGAACTACGGCGGACGTGGAATCGCAGTCTGTGAACGCTGGCAATCCTTTGAAGCCTTCATGTCCGATATGGGATCTCGTCCCGCAGGCCATTCCATTGAACGCATCAACAACGACGGCAACTACGAGCCCGGGAACTGTAAATGGGCGACCCGTAAAGAACAGGCGAACAATCGGAGGGCGGCATGAGCGTCACGCTGGAACAATTCTACGAAGACCTCGGCCTGATTCGTTGCGACGTGTGTTCCGGCGAGACCTTGGATCTAGTTCCCATCGGCAAGCTGCGCGTCTGCAAAGAGTGCGTCAGCCCGAAGAAGGCTTGCTGTGAATAGTCGAACCAGCTTGTACCTCCTGATTGTATTCACAGTCGCCGCCGTCATCCTGGGCGCGTTCGCTCTCGCGGGAGGGATCCAGCCATGAAGCCAGACTTCGAGGGCCTCACCTGCGAAACCTGCCACTTCGATAACCCGGCCGCCGCCGTGGTGGATGGTGAACTGCGATGCCTCGATTGCATCACGGGACTCATTCAATTCGAAGCGCATATGAAGGAATTCCCGAAGTCGATTCCCAGCCAGTCCCACGAGCAGAAGCGATACCCGACCATCAGCGGACGCCAGAACCCGTTCTTTTCATACGAAAGGTAATCATGAGCACACTACAGGGCACAGAGCCCAATCTCGAACCATCCACCGGATACCAGGCCCCGAAGCGCCCGCAACTCCACTTCTCCGGGCTCGACAAGCTTTGGGGCTGCGGCGAGCAGTTCCGCCGCATCTATATCGAGAAAGAACGGCCCGATGCCAACGCCGCGATCCTTGCCGGTATTGCCGTCGACCGTTCTGTGACGATGAACCTCGAAAGCAAAATCACCACTGGCGCCCTACTGCCGATCGAACAGATCAAGGATAAGGCCCGCGACGTGGTCGAGTCGGAATGGAAGCTACGCACGATCGTGATGACGGCGGATGAGAAAGCGGCCGGGGAATCTGCAACACGCGGCGCCGTAATCGATAAGTCCATACGCCTGGCTGCGCTCCACGCCCGTGAGATTGCGCCGAAGATCAACCCGATCCACGTCGCGCGGAAGTGGTCGATCGAGATCCCGGGCTTCCCTTTTGATCTGGTGGGTGAAATCGATGTACAGGAAAAGGAAGGCCCGCGCGATACAAAGACCTCCGGCAAGAGTCCCGTCGCCAACATTGCGGACCTGTCCGATCAGGGCACCATGTATTCCCTCGCGCTGAAGGTGCTCGACGGTGTGACTCCGGAGCGCTTCGTCCTCGACTACCTCGTCGACAACAAGACGCCCGTGGCGAAAAGCTTCACGTCCACACGCAACGACGATGATTTCCGCGTCCTGATGTCGCGCATCGAGAACGCCGCCGAAGCCATTCAGAAAGGTGTCTTTGTTCCCGCCCAGCCCACCGACTGGCGCTGCAGCATGAAGTGGTGTGGATTCGCTTCGACCTGCCGCTATTTCAAGAAACCCAAATCTGTAGTGATCGAACAGGGAGAGTAATCATGGGAATGGAAAACGCCACCCGCCCGGTACCGCCAAACACCAGCGAAGGCTGCTACGTCTGCGGAGAAGGCCTCAACGAAGTCCTCGTATCCAAACTTGTCAGCGGGGCCAGCGTGTCGCTGTGCTCCAAACACGTCGATGTCAAGTCGGTCGACTCAAAACCATTCCAATGGAAGAAATGAAAGGAACGCTGAACCATGGCTGAAACCGCTGTCCAGACCCGAGAAAAAGAAGGTGCGAAGACCGCGCTCGCACTATTGCAGAAGATGAAGCCCAGCATCGCGGCGGTGCTTCCGAAGCACATGACACCCGAACGCATGTCGATGATTGCCTTTACGGCGATGCGCCGGAATCCCAAGCTGCTCGACTGCTCAATGGAGTCGATCGCCGGTTCCATCATGACCGCGGCGATCCTCGGGCTCGAGCCGTCCGGTCCGCTCGGGCACGGTGCCTTGGTTCCCTACAAGGGCGAGTGTCAATTCCAGCCCATGTATCAAGGACTGCTCGATCTCGCGCGACGATCCGGAAACATTAAGGACGTCCAGTGCCGCGCCGTCTACAAGGGCGATCATTACCTGTTTCGTTTTGGGCTGGAGCCGACGATCGAACACGTTCCAATGGAAGGCGAAGGAGCCGACGATCCCAACCGCGAATGCACGCACGTGTATTGCATCATCCGATTCACCAATGGCGGCGTGCAGTGGGATCAGATGTCGATGGCCGAGGCGATCGCGCACGCGAGACGATTTTCGAAAACGGCGGAGGGGAAAGGATTCAAGGCCAACACGCCCTGGGCGGAACATCCGGTGCCGATGGCCATGAAGACGATCCTGAAGCGCACGCTGAAGTATTGCCCCAAGTCTCCGGAAATGGCAGCGGTGATGATGATGGACGATGCTGCCGACAATGGAAAGAAAGCCAAACTCCAGACCAATGACGATGGAACGTTCGACGTGGAGTTTGAATTTCCAGCCGAAGCCCAGGAGCGCGAGAAAGGGACCGTCGACCTCGAGTCCCTGAAGCCCGGCACCGAACAGAACCGCGGTCATGGCAACGATGGGCTCGATCAGGTCAAGGGCAACGGATCTGCAAAAGTCGAGACGCTTGAAGAGCAACGCAAGAAAGCCGCCACCCAAGGTGGCACGACGTCCGAGGCAACCAAACCCGAAGCTTCCGCGACTTCGTCAACCGGGGTAGATCCGGAAGCTTCACTCACCGAAGACCAGCAGGATCAGCTCGAATCCATCCGCACGCAGCAGAACATCCAACTGAAAACCTTTAAGGCGTGGATCCTTGCCGCCTTCGATATCAAGCTGACGTCCCAACTGCGGCAGAAACATTTCGATCGATGCCGGCGCTGGTGCGAAGCCGGCGGGCAGGAGGAATCCGATGCGAAGTAAAAACGACAAGCCCGCGGTGCGCGTGGTGAAACTCCGACTCCATAATTTTATGGGCATCAGCGATGCCGAAATTGAACCCGGCAAGGTGACACTGGTTCGCGGCTCGAACGGCGTCGGCAAGACCACAATTCTTGAAGGATTCAAATCGGCTTTGAGGGGTGGCCATGACGGTTCGCTCATCCGCCAGGGCGAGGAATCCGCTGAAGTGGGATTGATCCTCTCCGATGGCGTCGAGATTGAAAAGCGCATCCGCGAGACCGACTCCAAAACGCAGGTCACGCATCCGGATTTCGGAAAACTCTCGAAGCCTGCGGCCTATCTCGACAACCTGCGCGATGCGTTCGCCATCAATCCCATCGATTTCCTGCAGGCAAAGCCGGAGCGGCGCGTCGAGTTGCTGTTGTCGGCAATCCCGATGGCGGTCAATCCTGTCGACCTGGCCGGGATCAAGGAGCTCTGCGCCAGCGCTCCGGATTTGTCGCAGCACGCCCTGCAGGTTCTTGCCGGCATCCAGAAGGATCTCGAAGACCAGCGCCGCGACATCAACCGATCGGCGAAGGAGAAGCGCGCGTCGGTGCTGGAGATGACGAAGGCACTGCCGACGGAGGCCACGGCAGCCAATGCAAAGACGGTGCTGAATTCCGTGGAGTTGGAGTACTCCGACTTCCGGGACAAATTCGAGAAAGAAAAAGCATCGATCGTGGCCGTTGCGAATGATCGCGTGAATGATCTGAAAGAAGAGATGCGTCTCCGGCTCGAAGATGCAGCCCGTGCGCTGGATAAGGAAATTGAGGCGGTCCGAAAAAAGCACGCCGCGGGAGTCGACGCAATTCGAGCAGCGGCCACTCAGGAGATTGATTCGGTCAGTACTTCCGCAAGGAAGCGTATGGATGCTCTCTCCGAAAATCGCGCAGCGAAAACTCAGGAATTTGAATCCGCCCTGGCCACCGCTCGTGCCAACTCGGACGCCTTCATTCGTGCCCAGTCCGCCCGCGATCATATCGCCCGCATGGAATCTAGCGCGGCGACGCTCGAAGCGGATTCCGAATCCCTGACGACGGCACTCTCCGAACTCGACAGCGTCCGGGGAAACCTATTGGAGAGCCTACCCATCAAAGGCGTGACGCTCGTCGACGGCGACATCTACGTCGATGGAATTCCGTTTGATCGCGTCAATGAATCCCGGCGGATGCGTCTCGCCATTGAGGTGGCGATGCTGCGTTCCGGATCGCTGCCATTCATTGCCATCGACGGCGCAGAAGCTTTGGATCATGCCAGTCTGCGGATGCTGGCCGATGTTGCCGTGGAGATGGGCGTTCAGATGGTATTAGGGATTGTCGAGGATGGGCCGGACGGAGAACACCGTCCACTGGAAATCCGAAAGCTTGCATGAATTGCCCAGAATGCCAATCGCCATTCTCTCCCTTTGTGGAGCAGACGGCCGCCTCGCTTCCCTACTCCGGCGCCGCCTGCGTGAATTGCGGCGAGGTTTCGATTTCGGAGTTTGGGCAGCTTCGCAAGATGACACCGGGAGAAGCGGCTGATCCGTGCTGGGTCAAGTTGGTGGCTGTGGCGCGGGTGGCAATCCGGCAGCAGCGGGTGATGCGGATGGCGGCGAGGAATTGAAGTCTCGGGTCTGGATGACTTTGGACGTGGGAGACGGACCTTTTAAATGTCACTAGAAACGTCTCGGGCTGGCCCACCGCAGCAAGAAACGGGCCGCAGGTTTCCGCAACTCTCTTCCGTGATGCGCACGGAGGTTCAGGGCAAGCAACGTAGGCGCGGCCTGATCTGTGAAGCGGCCGGTGAGTTGTCCGGCAGTTGCGGATTTCAAATTCCCTCTGCCAATTGAGGGAGTCACCGGGCGGTGTGTCCGGTGTTTTAAGGAAGTGGCAGCGGGCTGAAGGCAAGGACGCTGCCAACTCCTCTAACCAGGACCTGGCGGCTGGACTGTGGAGGTTGCTTCGGTCATGCCAAACAGCCGCCTGGCACGAATGAGGATCTGACGTCATGAATAGTCCGAAAATCATGGACGAACTCTGGCAGACCTATCTGGCGATTCTTCCGGCGAGTGCATCGTCGACTCAGATTATTGAAACCCGGCGCGCATTTTACGCGGGAGCGCAGGCACTGTTTCACAAGGTACTACTCGGTCTCAGCGATGGCCCGGAATGTGAAGAGCCGGACCTCGCATTACTGGATGGCATCCACGCCGAACTCAACGAATTCTGCTTACTGATTAAGAGAGGTCTCGCATGATCCCCACCCTCGGAGATTTCTACATCGTGTTCACCAGCGCCCTCGGGCACGCGCTTTTGGGGTACCTGGTTTGGATTGGATTCAAACAGACCCGCAAGGAATCGCAGCTGGGCCAGCGCGTCATCGAAGTGGCGGAGGGGCAAGTCGCCGAAGACGAGTCAAGGCCGCGGGCGTTGAGGCCGATCGGATGAGCAGCTTCGATTCTTCCCGCACCTTACTTGCCCTCGAATTGCTCCGGAAGATCCGGGACAAGATTGCCGCCGGTGCGGAGTTTTCGAATACCGACAGCGGGAGAGCCTCCAACGAGTTCTACACGCGCACGCGGGATCGGGCGAAGCAGTTCTCCGAACGCACCAACATCAGCGAGGGTGAGTTGTCTTTCCTGCAGGGGATCGAAGCGCGACTCAGGGGAAAGAGGAAATGACGGAACTGCACTATTTCGTCGAGGGCCCGCGAATCAATGTCTGCAGTTCGTGCGGCAAGGAACCGGAGGATGAATGTCACTACCATGCTTCACCGATATTCGCGGGAGATGGTTACGACGATGACGATACGCAGTTCGAAGAAGACGAAGACGAACTGCCCTTTGATTGTCACATGGGGCCGGACGGGCTTTGCGGCGCGGCCGGTTCCGAAGATTGCGACTTCGAATGTCCGGTGATGCTGGAGCGGTACGCGGCGGAGCGCAGAAAGGCAGAGAAGAAGTGACGGACCCTCAGCAAATGTTCGAGTTTACCGGCAAAGAATACGATTGGGCCATGGAGCGCTTCCACACGCTCATCGGAAAGCTTTCTGTCGTTGCGATGCACTGCCCGCCTCCGGAGCGGCAGTTTGCCAAAGAAGTCCATCAGGAGTTGATTGATTTCGCTTTCGAGTGGGAACGCTTGTTCGAAGAAAAAGAGGAATCGGAATGAAAACTCCCGAAACGTTCATGGAGTATTTCCGGAAAAACTACCCCGGCCCGAACACGATCATCCATGACCCCGACTGGCACGCGCCGAAGATCTATCGTGTGGCGCTGACGGCGAGCGCATTCGCGGATCTATTGGCAGCCTGCGAAAAGACGCTGAAGTGGATCGAAAGTGTCCGGGTTAGCGATCCGGATGATCCCCTTCAGAAACTTCAGGATCAATTCCACGGACCCTATCGGGAAATGCTGGCCGCAGCGATCGCAAAGGCGCGTGTCGAATGAAATGCCTATTTATTGACGTGGAGACCTCCGGCACCGATTTCAATAAGCACGCCCTGCTGCAGCTGGCCGGTTCCATCTTCGTCGACGGCAAGCAGGTCGATACCTTCAATCTTCAAAGTGCGCCGTTCCCGGGCGATGTCCTTGAAGACGAAGCCCTCGAGGTCAACGGCCTCACGCGCGAAATGATTGCCACATTCCCGGATCCGAAGACCACCTATCGCAGCTTCACTTCCCTGCTTTCGAAGCACTGCGACAAGTACCAGCGGGCGGACAAGCTGCACCTTCTGGGCTACAACGCGGATTTTGACGCGGCATTCCTGCGCCGATGGTTTGAGAAGAACCAGGACAAATACTTCGGAAGCTTCTTTTGGTGGCCCATTCTCGACGTTTCGAAGCTCGCCGGCATTCGGCTGATGTCCACGCGTCACCAGCTCGAGAACTTCAAGCTGATCACCGTTGCAAAACACATGGGAATCACCGTCGATGAGGAGAAGGCGCACGACGCCATGTATGACATCCAACTAACGATGGAGATCGCCCGGATCCTGATCAAGGACATGCCGGCGCTGAAGTTCATGGGGGCGAAGGCGTGATCCTCCCTTTCACCAACGACCTTGTCGTTACCAACAAATTCGATCCAGAGATGGCAGCAATCGCCGATCGGCATTACTCCCGGCGCACCATTGGGCATCGTCAGTTCCTTCCTCCGGGCCGGACGATTTGCATCCGCGACGCCGAGGGCCGATTGCTATTCGCGTGGAACTGGCAGATTCCGGAGAAGCGCGCTGACAAGCAGGACGGCTATTACTGTTCGATTTTCCGCAACGAAGGACCGCGTCGGAGTTCGGAAGTGATTCTGGAATGTGAAGGAATCGCCCGTGAACGCTGGGGCCGAGGGCGGATGTTCACGTACATCAATCCCGAAAAGATTGAGAGCGTCAATCCCGGCTACTGCTTCAAGTGTGCCGGATGGAAACGCGAGGGGTATTCGGCAATGGGACTGCATTTACTGGTGAAGGCGGCATGAAGACGAAGCAACCTAAACGCCCGGAGCGCCAGATCGTCACGGAGGAGAAGCCCGTCACCATGGAGCGATGGGAGCCAACAGGGCTCTGCTTTTTCTGTCACGAGCCCATTGAAACCGATCAGAACAGCCCGAGCGAGGCGACGACGCGGCATGTGGAGACGAAGGTGAAGTACGGCGGGTGTCGCGCATGACTTTCGACGGCCGCATTCGCGCCGATGCACGACACCTGCCGATTGCAGACGAATCCATTCAATGCGTCGTGACAAGTCCTCCGTACTTTGGACTTCGCGACTATGGCAACGCTGGCCAGATTGGATTGGAGAAAACCCCGGACGAATACGTTGCGGCGCTCCTCGAGGCGTTCGCCGAAGTCTGGCGCGTGCTGAAGCCGGACGGAACGCTCTGGTTGAATCTCGGAGATTCCTACGCGACAGGCGGCGGTTCCGTTGGCCGGGCCCCGGGCGGAGGCGCACAGGGAGAAAGGTTCATTCGTGCAGGAATGACTGGAACTCAGCCGAATCGAATGCCGCTGCCCGGCCTGAAGCCAAAAGACCTGATCGGCATCCCGTGGAAAGTTGCCTTCGCTCTACAATCTCGAGGATGGTATCTCCGCTCCGATATCATTTGGGCGAAACCGAATCCCATGCCGGAGAGTGTCACGGACAGGCCGACACGCTCGCACGAATATATCTTCCTACTGACAAAGTCAGAACGTTACTACTACGATGCGGACTCAATCAAAGAAGCGGCCACCGATAGTGGGCGAGACAATGGACGCGATGGAAGGGCTGAAGAGTCCGGAGCGCGTCCGCCCAATACCAGGGCGCGAACTCTGGCGAGAATTGACTATTCGGAGCGCGGCAGAAATAAACGCTCGGTCTGGACAGTCAGCGTGTCGAAGTATTCCGAAGCTCACTATGCGACATTCCCGCCAGCTCTGATCGAGCCATGCATTCTGGCAGGTTCCCGCACCGGAGATTCGGTACTGGATCCTTTCGCTGGTACCGGTACCGTTGCGATGGTCGCGGAGAAACACAGTCGGCGTGGATTATCCATCGACCTTGGATACCAGGATTTGCAGAAGCAGCGACTGACCAATCTTCAAAAGGTGCTGGCATGACCTGCTCCCCCATCGACCTCGGCAACGGCGTGACCGGGCTCGTGTGCGGCCGTTCGAGGCGCCGCGTGATCTGCCACTACTGCCGGAACGTCGCGGAGTTCCAGTGTGATCACCCCGTTTTCCGCGACAACAAGAAAGGCACCTGCGATACCTGGATGTGCGAGCACTGCCGAAACAACATCGGGCCCGAGCTCGATCTCTGCCGGGCGCACTTCAACGTATGGCGGAACAATGGGAAGACGTTTGTATTGGGTGGAGAGGTGCAGACGTGAAGGAAAGACCCATTCTCATGCACGCCAGAAGCATTAACGGAATTTTGGAAGGCCGGAAGACGCAGACGCGGCGGATTGTGAAGCCGCAACCACAGCCAAATGGAGGCGTCGGTCGTCAGCCAATCGTGCCGTACCTGACTTCGATCGGAACATGGACTTGGGTACTGAAAGATACCGGACATGGGAACGGAACCAGCGGAGCGCCGTGCCCCTACGGCCAGCCCGGAGACCGGCTGTGGGTGCGGGAATCCGGATGGATGGACCGCTCTGAGAAACGCTTCTTCGCATATAAGTCCACGCCGGGAATCTGTAAGGTTTCCGATACCGGCGAATTCATTGAGACGCTTCCGGGGAAAGTAACAGCCGAGTCAATGAAGACTTGCTACAAGCCGGTGCCATCAATCCACATGCCGCGCTGGGCCTCCAGACTCACTCTGGAAATCACCGGCATTCGCGTCGAGCGGGTTCAGGACATAACTCCTGAGGACTGTCTAGCAGAGGGCGTACAGACTGAATCGGACTATCAGAGCCTTAAGACGCTATTTGCTGAACTCTGGGACGACACGAACGGCAAAGACGCATGGGATCGGAACGACTGGTGTTGGTGTATCGACTTCAAGAGGATTGAAAATTGAAACTGCAAATCGCAACCGATCTGACTCTCCCGCTCGAAGTCGTTACCGAGAAGTTGGCGTTCCTCGGCCGCACGGGCAGTGGAAAAACCTATGCCGCCATGAAACTCAAGGAACTGATGCGCGAAGCTGGCGCGCAAACCATCGCACTGGATCCCGTCGGCGCATGGTACGGCATCCGGATCGGCGGCTCCTGGAACGTCTATATCTTCGGTGGTCTCCATGGAGACTTTCCTCTGGAACCCACGGGTGGAAAGCTCATGGCGGATCTCATAGTGGATCGCGGACTTTCTGTCGTGCTCGATGTCTCGCAATTCATTCGGTCGGAACAGGTGCGGTTTGCATCGGATTTCATTGAGCGTTTTTTCAATCGAAAGAAGGCGTCACCTTCTGCTGTCCATTTGTTCCTGGAAGAATGCCAAGAATTTGCGCCGCAGAACAATGCTCCAAATGAAGCCCACATGCTTCACCACTTTGAACGCTTGTGGAAGCTCGGCCGCGGCTTTGGAATCGGCGGCACGCTTCTGAGTCAGCGCCCCCAGGAAGTGAACAAAAAGGTTCTGAATCAATCTGGCACCTTGTTCGCCTTCAACATGACGGGACCACAGGAGCGCAAGGCGATCGCCGATTGGACGCGCCAGGCTGGCATTGATGAAGACATCGAGAGTGTTCTACCAAAGCTGAAGGTTGGTGAGCCGCACGTGTGGAGTCCCACCTTTTTGAACATCTCTAAAACAATTCACATCTTGCCGAAGACAACCGCCGATGTCTCAATGACGCCGAAGGTCGGAGCGCGGACAAGGGAGCAGGTGTTGACGCCGATCGATGTGGAGCGATTGACAGCCGATATGGCGGCAACGATTGAGAAGTCGAAAGCCGACGATCCGAAGGAGCTCCGCAAGCAGATTCTTGCTCTCGCGGCAGAACTGAAAAAGGCCAATACGTTTCAATCAAACTCCGCTCCGGCACTACCGCCGAAGATTGTCGAGGTATCGGTTCTCACGGACGCGGATCGGGAGTTTCTTTCAAAGTTCTGGACCGACGTCTCGCAACTTCAGGATAAGGCCTCGACATTAATGATGGCAGTCCGAGATGTTGAAACGGTCCTTTCCAAGGCCCTGCGTCCCGGCTCACAGCAACCGTCCGCAAGAATCGGACATTTGAAGATGCCACAGCCGCCGATCGTCAAGCATTCCGGTCCGTTTGACAAAATGCGCAAATCGCCAGTTGCCGCCTCTTCGGAGCTCGGCAACTCCGGACTCCGCCGCATCTTAATCGCATTGGCACAGTATCCACAGGGCCGGTCCGCCCGGCAGGTTGGCATTCTCGCGGGCCTCTCCAGCAAGAGCGGTTCGTTCAACACCTATCTCAGTAAAGGCCGGTCCTCAGGATGGATTGAAGGCGAACGCGGAATGCTTCGAATCACGGATGGTGGACTGGAGGCACTTGGGAATTTCGATCCCTTGCCTCAAGGTCCGGAACTTCTCAACTACTGGCTGAGCGAACTCGGCGATGGCGGCGCCGCGCGCATCTTACGAGTTCTGGCGCAGGCCTATCCCAAGTCCATGTCGAAAGAAGAGCTTGGCACCGCCGCGGAACTTAGCCACACCAGCGGATCGTTCAATACCTACTTGAGCCGACTGCGCACGCTGGAACTTGCAGAAGGCCGCGGTGAACTCCGCGCATCGGAAACACTTTTCGAATAACTCCGCGCCAGCGGCCCATTGGGTGGGGGTACTTACTCAAGAGAATCGATCATGCTCCAAACTCCTAAAGTACAGGCGTACGTCCAGAAGGCATCCCTCGAAGGCAAAGAGGAGAAGAAGTTCGTGCGATTCACATTTTACATTACGCCCGTGAATCATGAACTCGCCGCCGAAGTCTCTCCCGCCATCGCAGGACTTCTCTTCAAGAAGGATGAAGGCGGCGCGTTCCACCCGGTTCTGGAAATGGACGCGGCGCAATTTGAAATCGGGATGATTCCGCTCCAAACGATGGAGTTGCATCCTGTCGATGATCCGAAGATGGATATGATGGGAGTGCTGCTTCAGGGAGTTCAGATTTCCAATATAAGCGCCAGGAAGGTCTTTCCCGACGATCCAAACTTCACCCTGATCTTCAACGCAGAGCTGCCCAAAAACGAACTCGCGGTGAAAATGATGGATAAATACTTCCGGGAGAAAGTACATCTGACGTTCGCTGTGATGCAGGGCCAGCTCTTTCCCGATGCCGATGTCAACGACACCATCAACAATCCCCAGTGCGAGTACTGCGACGACCGCGCCATCTACCGCGACAAGGAGAAGATCTACTACTGCCAGAAGGATGTCCGGCGCAGTTCGACCGAAGTCACGCTGCTGGTCACGAAGGAAACCCCGGCCCAGGCGGAAGCGCGGATCCTGGCCGAGCGCGAGGCGGCCATGAAGGAAGACGGCGCGGAAGTGGTGTTGCCGGGGATGGAGGCGGCCGTCGATGACACGAAGGACACCAGCCATGCCAATCGGCCTCGAGGCGGGAAGACTTCGCGGAAGCCGAAGAATTAAAACTATGGACTCCATGTATCTCAACGGATCCGAAGATGTGCGTCGTGCAGGAAGCGCGATTCAAAGCGCAGCGTCCGACATGCAGAGCGCTGCGTCGAATATTTCTTCGGCGCTCGAACGTCATCAACGATCGATGGATGAGTTTTCCAATCAAGCGGCAGCCCTGATTGAAACGATGGATCGCCTCACTTCGGCAATGAATCGATTCGCCGATCTAACGGAGAAGCCATGACCAAAGACGGAACGGTGCGCGGCCGGGAAAGCGAACGGCCGACTGGAATCATCCGGACCCTGCCCAGTCTGTATGGGCCGCGTGCCGCCTTCGCGGCCGGTATCAACTCTCGCGAGGAATCCATCGGTGCGAAACGGTACCGGCAGTCAATGAAAATGTTGGAAGCCGGCAAACTGGACTGTATCTATATCGCGCTTCAGTGCGTGCCGCGCTTGGATGTCCTGCACATCTACCTCATCATTGATGGAGAGATCGATGTCCGGCTGAACTTGGCTGGCTACGAACCAGGAGAGGCTAGGAAGTGTTGGGACGAGACCATTCGGAAACCGAAGGTGTGGGCGGTTTGTACACCGCCCGTCAGCCGGCCGCCGGAGCCGATATTACGCCGCGGGTTTCAGGGGATTCGATACACCGAGGAGCTTTGGTAATGCAGCTGTCACCCATAGAATGGACGCAGTACACTGCAAATCCGTTGAGGTATCGCGACGCGGACGGCAACATTGTTCACGCTTGCATTCACGCGTCGACTGGCTGCCTCCATTGCTATGCCGAAACGCTGGCGCCTCGCTGGGGACGACACGGCAAGAAGTTCACAGTTGAGAACATGAAGAGTCTGACCCCTTTTCTCGACGAGAAAGAACTTCACCAGATGCTGACGCTCAAACAAGCCTCCGGGAAGATGTGCTTCATTGGCGATATGACAGATATCTTCGGAGATTGGGTTCCGTTCGAATTGCTCGATAAGCTCTTCGCAGTTTTCGCGCTGAGATGGGATGTGACCTGGCAGGTGCTCACGAAGCGTGCGCAGCGAGCAATGGAGTATTGGAATGATCCTGATCGCGCATTCAAGATCGCGTGTCAAATGCTCACGTTTGCCAAACCACCGATGCCGATACCGGATCGGATTCCGCCACATCTGACACCGACTCTGCCACTTCGCAACGTCTGGCTCGGTGTCTCGGTGGAGAATCAGCAGTATAAAAGTCGAATCGATATCTTGCGAGAGATCCCGGCTGCGGTCCGCTTTCTTTCCGTTGAACCGTTGCTCGAAGATGTCGGAGTGCTGGATCTGCGCGCAATTCATCAAGTGATCATGGGTGGAGAGAGTGGGCCCGGCGCCCGGCTGTTTGATATCCAGTGGGCGCGGTCCGTCGTGCAGCAGTGCAAGGCGGCGGGAGTGGCGTGCTTTGTGAAGCAGCTTGGCAGCAATCCATTCGTTCAGCTCAATGAGGAGTTAGAAGCCGCTGCCATCTATCTGAAGAGCAGGAAGGGTGGGGCGATGGAGGAATGGCCGAGTGATCTGCAAGTCAGGGAGTTGCCGAAATGAGGCCCACGATTGACATACGATGGCCGTCACTTCCATTTGAAAAAAGCTACGTTCAATAGTTCTTGGCGACCCAAAATGTGACAGCTACTGAGATCTACGCTTGCTCCCGCCTTGAATTCGAAATCCCGTATGGAAGATTGGATCTGTGGTAAATCGAGCTTTTCTGCACCGAGTCTATCGGCAACCAGAAGCCTTAAGTGCGGCGTCCAAATGTTCTTCGTAGCGGGATATTGAAGGAGTATCGATCCTCGAATTGGCTCGTTCGGGCGGAGCACGCTATCTTTCAGTTGCAGCGTCAACAAATCGGGATTTAACTGCAGAGCAATCGGGAATTTGCCAACCTGCTCAGAATAGTTCTTCCAATGTTCGTCAGTGTCAACGCGGAGCAATTTGAGCCAATTGCCATCTACAGCTTGCGCTTCGACTTCGATCTGATCCAAGAATGCTGGTTCACTGTGAACGTTTTCCAGTCTGACTACAAGAAGAAGGTCAATAAGATATTTTTCGCAGTTTTTTGTTCCTTCGTTAACCGCACGCCAGTACCTCCCCTCCGAATCTCTGGGTAGAAACCACCAGTAAGCAACTTCTGAAAATGCAGTGAATCGCTTGGGACGAGATACCAATCCAATGACCGTGATGACTATCCATATAACTGCGATAATGGCGAATAATCCGCGTCGTTTTAGGAGCCGTTCCAAAAGCAATGCTACTCCGACGAATATCACCGCAGTCATCACCAAAATCCAGGTCGGCGCAGAATACTGCGAAAGCGCAATCAAGAAAATTGCCCCAGAGGCTGCAAGCAACCAGTTCCTAATATTCTCTCGAGACATTGCCGGCTTCTAACCCAGTTGCGATCTTGCGAAATCTAAGTTGTTTTTTATTTGCGACAGATCTTCCGGTTCTGGTTTCCAGCTTCCGCCACATGGGCAATGCAGCTCCAAACTTCCGGAGGCAATCTGCTCTAAAAGATAGTCTCTTGTGTGCTCTCCAGCTGTCATTCTTCTTCCGTCCTCATTGATGTCGGACCGAACCAGGCCGCCACACTTTGGGCATGCCCTCGACAGCGGTCTCAATTCTGGTTGCGCCTTTGACATTGTGTATCCTTCCTGTTGTGAATTCGGTGGAGCGCCGGCTTCTGCGGATTCTCCCAACAAAAGGCGACGCCCCATCTAGTACCTACTTCTTAGTCTTATGGTCGCGGACCTGTGTCAACGCCGATCCTGCAATACTCTTCGCCTTCGCTGAAGCATTCGGATTAGCCAGCACCTTTGCTGCCTGGGATGCGACCTTTGCAGACGTCTTTTCGTTCTTAGCCATGGAAACTCCTATTAAATTGAAAGCTCAACAACTCAGATTTCGCGTTGAGAGATTGCAGTTTCCAGTGTTGACGGGGCTTGTCGTCGAGGCTATGATGCAGCTATCTTAGTTCTACATCCACCCCATCAACACCGGGTTGGGTCAACGGCTTCGGGAGTGAGATCCCGGAGCCGTTTTCACTTTAGACGATGACCGTCCAAAACACCAGATGTAGTATCAGCTTTATCTGTTACGCACAACATAGGACGATGATTTCCAATTTTTCGGTTGATCTTTTAGCGGCTATCGGTTTCGTCTTGCCGCACCACCCTCACCTTCTTATCCTCCCGTAGCGCCACAAACTTCGAGTGCCGCAGATGTCCAAGCGGACCCTTCCGGTATACTGACTTTTCCGGAGGTATCCCATGTGCGGCCGCGCCTATTCCACCTACACCGCTGATGAACTGTACTTCGTCTACTTGAACCGGAAACTCCAGCGAGGCGAGAGCCCGTTCGAGAAACCCAATTACAACTTCAGTCCGACGCAAAACTCTCTGATCGTTCGGTTGATCGATGGCGCTCGGAATATCGACACCATGACGTGGGGCCTGGTTCCGGAATGGTCGCCCGAATTCAAGATGAAGTTTTCCACGATCAACGCCAGGAGCGAGGGTGTCTTTGAGAGCCGCCTCTACAAGAAACCGGTCCTCCAGCGGCGTTGCCTTTTGCCCGTCAGCGGATTCTTTGAATGGAAGAAAGAAGGCGCCGCGAAACGGCCGTTCAAGATCTATCTGAAGGACAGCCCCATCATGTCTATGGCATGCATCTGGACTGCCTGGCGCGCCGGCACACCAGAAGAACAGCGCTCGTTCTCGATTATGACGACGTCCGCGAATGACTTCATGGCGAAGATTCACGATCGAATGCCGGTCATTCTTAATGAGAAGCAATGGGACGAGTGGCTGGATCCGGAGGTTCACGAACCGGAAGTACTGAAGAAGCTGCTGCGGCCTTGCCCGCCGAAGTGGTTGGAATCTGCAGAGGTCTCGACCCTGGTGAACAAGCCTGCAAACAACCGGCCGGAAGTGCTCGAACCGATCGAGAAGTGAGCGCCCATGTTCGATAGCGGCAGTTACTCGCCAATCCACAATGACCCCGACGCCTACTGGTGCGCCGGATGCTGGGCCTGGAAATACGACTGCGCGCATCTGGTCGAGCCGCTGACCAGCCCCAACATGAAACTGAGTCACTACCTCTACCTGGAAGCGACGTGGCAGAAGGACATCTTTCAGATCACGACGAACACCGGCGCACGGTACCAGTACTTCAAAGTCCCACGGCGCATTGCAGTGGCCTGGGTGCGGAATCCCGATCGCGATTTGCTTGAGGGTTATCGATTCGAACTTGTCCGCGGCAAGGTGCCGATCCAGTGGCGGAAGCAGAGAACCTAGAGAATCTCTATACTTCGATCAGCGGCATTATAGCGAAGCGTAATCCATTTAAATTTCCAAACTCCGCCCGACCCCGTAACTATTAAGCGCACTCTCACTTTTTCCGGAACGGATTCATTGTGGTAGTTCATTTTCCCATCCGGTAGTTTCGCGGGTGCTTCGCCGGTAATTCGGATTCCGGCTGATTCATAGGCAAGTTCCACTAGTCCGCTATGACCCGGCCCGATATAGTCATGCGGAGCCTTATGATTCCATCTGAGATGGTTCACGGGTACCCGCCTCGATCCATCGGTTATTTCTAGCATCGCAATCGGATGAGAAATCGTGACTGAAGGAGAGGCATTGCGTATTTCGGCCAAGACGCGGCGATTCTGAGCAAAAGAAATATTAATCAGTTCGAGTTGGGGGAGCGGCTTCTTTCGGGCCTGAAGAATCCGAAATGTTTGATTTGCCGCGAAAGCTGTTAATCCCCAGCACGTTAATCCACCCAAATAGACCCAGTGTGGGGGAATGGCGACGAAATAGGAAATCAAAGCCCATGGCGTCATTCCTAAGATGCCTAAGAGGGCTAGGCCCCAGCCGCCCCACCGCATAAATACTGAAACACTATCGTCGAATTTCCTAAACCATGCCATTCGTGGCGCATCTTACCTTCTACCTCTGGGTTTGCAAAATGCATAAGTCCAGGCGGACTGCGTCTTTGCGGTCCCTCATCGGTTCCGACGCAGTTGCGGGCGGTTTACTTCTCTACGGCCTGAACTACTGGATTTTGTTCTTCGTCTGGAAACATCCAATAGAATCCATGCGCTGGCGTGACCGATTTGTGAGACGACGATGTCTCGCGGCGAATCTGACGGCCGTAAGTGTCATCCATCTTCTTGTCGTCACTGACCATGACCACGTTGATACAGGTTGGGCCCCACACCGCCGTTACAAGCGCGTTGTTTGGCCTGGCTACTGGATTCACCCATATCACGTGATAACTTCTCGCATTGCATTTCACCTCCCTTCCGTTGATATCCCGACCGAACTTCAGCCCTCGAAACCGTTCATGAACTCGGCCGCTGCGCCGGCGAGTTTCGCGGCGTCGGCTTTGGTCTTTGCCGGATCCTTAGGCTTCTTGTCCTTGAGGATCGGCAGTTCGAGGAACAACTGGACCACGGCCGGCGCGATGCCTGCCGCTTTCTGAGGCCCGGTCAGTCCTGCCGCTTGCCCGAACACTTCAGCCTGCACAATCATGTCCTGAAAACGGACCAGACTTTTGGAGACGTCGACCACACCGCCCACGATCTGATTGTCGCGATCGCCGGGTGTGAAACTGGTAACAAGCTTCGCCATCTGGCCATAGTCCGCAACGGCCCCATTGACCGCGTTCGCGTTTGCGCCGACTTTCTTCAGGACACTGAGAAATGACATGGAGCCTCCCTATGCTGCAGTTGGTTTGACGAGTTTGGATTCGAATTCGCGGAAGCCCTTCTCAAACGCTTCCCGCATTTCTTTGGTGGTGTACGGACATTCTTCGATCTTCTTGCCATCTACGGCGGCCTTCATGCCGGAATAGAACGCGAGCGTGATGCGATCCGCGAGCCCCTCGGCCTCGGGCGGTTTTTCATTACTGACGGCGTTATCGGCCACAAGGTTTTCAATGGATTTGGATTTCGCCGCGCTGCCGGAACTGGATCCGAAAAAGTAATCGTAGATCGAGCCCCATTTGCCGATGATGATCCCGATAACCAGCGTGAGTGTTGTGGACGACTTGTCGGGAATATCTTTGTACATCAGCGCAACGACAATCAAAAACACCAACAGCGTCGCGGACACCGCCAGAAACGTGGTGATGCCGGACCAGCCGTTCTGTTCTGTGGGCGCTGCGGCCGCCGCGTTTGCCTTCGCGATACTGAGCATGGGTTCTCCTTAAGTCAGTGGTCCAGTAAATTCAAAATGACCCAGGTCGGGCGTCTTCCACCGGCCGCCCCACAGCAATCCAACACCCTCCCCGATGGCGCCGATCTTTTGCCACACCGGATCCGCGCCGCTCCATTGGAGTTTGTCCGGACCGTGTAGTTCAAACGTTTCGAATGGGCACACATCGATCGCCAGACTCTTCATGTTCTGCAGCGGCGACATGACGTGTTTGGAATCCAGCGTCCACGTCACTTGTTTGGAAGCCGGCTGGCCATCCGTGCGGCCGATGGCGTAGAGGGCGGCCTGTTCCTCCCGCGTGCGGCCGGTGAACACAATCATCAGCGGGATGCCGGCTTCGGTCGCGCGCGCGAGCAGTTCGAAAAACTGCGGCCGGGATCTAGGATGGAGATCGTCCAGTAGTCGGCTCATCAGCTCCTCCTATTCTTCGTAATCGTTTTGGTTTTCGTGATTACGGCCATTGTCGGGGCGCCGCCGCAATCGCTTCGCCCACGTCGCAAACCGCTCAATCACAATGCCGAAGATTCCAGCGGCAATCGCCCGAAGCAGAAAAGAGGACTGATCGGCGATCCCTTCCAACGCCGTAATGCGGCGATCCGACTCCAGCCGGTACCGCTTCAATTCCTGAAGATCGGAGTCCGCGGAGGTAATGTGGTTATCCAGGCGCTCTTCGATCCGGACCACGGACTGTCCCAGATCGTATTGATACTGCCTGGACTGGGCATACACGTTAGCGCCACGGACCAGGTAATAGATCATGACCGTCATACACACCAGCCAGATCAGCCCGCGTTCCTTTTGAAGTTTCGTCATCGGATGGAGCGTAGGGACACCGGCGTTCGTGTAAAGGCCCGGTACAAAATGATGCTGGAATAGAACACCACCATCGTGATCACGGCGAGTTTGATCCAGTTCTTCATGCGTGCACTGATCGTCAACAGCGGCAACCACAGAGTCAGTGCGCCACCGGCCAGACAGAGAAGCGTCAGGATTGTCAGGAACGGGTAGCCATATCCAGGCATACGACCTCCAGAACTGCATTGAGATTCGTTCATGTCGTGGACCGCTTCGCCTGTAGAGAATCTGGTGAGGAAATGAAGTCAGATGAGAACTGCAGAAGACAGGGCGATACTATCACGCCTCCTACGGTATTTGAGTTAGAGTCGCCGCCAAATTGCCGGGCACGGTCCCATCAATCGAAACCGTATCCCCGCCGCCCACCACCAAAGCCTGGCTGGGCCCCCACATCAGAAAATGTCCGGAACTGCTCGCGTCAAACAATCCCAGCCGCGTTAACGAAACGGCCGGCATGCCCGCGAACTCTACCAATGCCTGGAAGTCCAGCGAGAAGATTGTGTCCCCAAGGATACTTTCCCCCGCGGTCTCCCAGTCGGCGATGGTGGCTTCCTGCCGCGCATAACTGCCGCCCGTCACTTCATGACCACCTGTCGCGTCTTTGGCTCCTGTGTGGAGTGACCAATACGCTGGAGCCGACGTGAAGGCTGTTCCTTTGAACAAATAGCCCAGAACCGCGTTCGCCATGTAAGTGCTGAAATCATCCGTCAACGCGAATGTGACCGCACCAACGGAAAACTTTGGCGTCTGTCCGGCCGTGATCGTCCGTGGATTATTCAGTGGGACAAACCGGATCGGCGTTCCGCCAGTGGATGAACTCCACAACCCCACATGGGTAACCGTACATGCCGGCATGGCGCTGAATTGCATTTGGGTCACGTTGGTGATGGAGCGCGACGCCGGCGTCGACCAATAGGATTCCGACGCCGCGAAGCGGCCGTAACTGCCGCCAACCACTTCATGGATTCCGTTCAATCCCGGAGGCCCAGTGTGCAGAGACAACCACAGCGGAAATAATGCAAATGGTGTGTCCTTCAGGATCTTATCCAGCAGCAACTGGCCGATGACGGCCGTCGCCGGGACGGATGTGCAACCGATGGCATCCCACCAGATGGTGCCGTTGGAAGTGGAGTTGTTGAACTGAATATGGTTCAACACGGTCATGGTTCCCGCGGCTCCGATCCACGCGCTCCATGTGCCTTCATTGACGCGCACGCGGTATTCGTCCGGGTGGCCAATCAGATCGATAGCAAGTTCCAGTCGGTAAAACGTATTCGCGGCGAAACCGACCAGCACATTGACCCAACTGGAGGTGTCGTAATTGTAGGCGCGAATATTTCCGCCGCTACTGAACTGGACCTGTGTGCGAATGCTGACGCCGCTTTCATGGAACGAAACGCCATAGGAATCATCGTTGGGATTGGTGACGTTGGACGCCATCTCCCATGTGAAAACGTTGTTACTGACACCGAGAAACGTCCGGTAGTAATAGGTATCGGCACCGCCCGTGATGGACTTCAAACACTTGCCACCCTGGCCGCCGCCGAATGGCACCACCACAATCGTCATGGCGCCGCCGTCGCCTTTTACGGCCGGACCTGTCCAGTCGCCTGAACCACCAGTTGCACCTTCGTAATCAGCTGACGTGGTGTAAGAATCGAAATTCTCAATAGGCGGTATCGAACCAGGCGTTATGGTTGGCGGTGTTCCCCATATGGAAGTGACATCTGCGGTGACATCACGCACGGTGTACGCCGTCGTGGACATCGCATCAATAATTCTCTGATTCATCTTCCATGGGAATAATGGCGTGGAAGTGGTCACCCCATTAACGACTTCAAAACAAATCGTTGCGCCACGTGTTCCATCGTTTTGGTACAAGCTCTGGCCACTGGGATACGCCGCAGCAACCGAATTGGCGTTGTTCTCATTCGTGCGCGTCCACTCGCCCGGCGTCTCCCGTTGGCCCCAGCCGTCATTGTTGCCGCCGCCGCTCGTGGATGGATCCGGAAGAATGACGGTGATGTTTTGGGCGATGGCGGATTGATGCGGAATGGAGTTTCCAAATTCGGGAACAACGCGCAGATCGCTATAGGTATAACCAAACACGTTCTGCTCACTGTAGAAGGCCATGTCTTTGAATGTGATGTAGTCCACAAAGGCGCCAGCATCAATTCCGCCAGCGTCCCAATATCCGGCCTGGCTTCCCAGTTGATAGCCGATGCAACCTTCAAAAATCGTATGTGAATTCAATGTGCTATCGGACCATGGCATGGTGGAGGCGCCAGTCATCTGACCGGCGATAAACAATCCAGGCGAGTACATCGTATGGCCGCCATCCCACGTGGCGATACAATTCTCAAACCGCGAACCATAAGAAGAGTAGTTCGTAAACACCAACTGTGGGTTGACGGCTACGTTATCCTGCCACTGGCCCCAGCAACGGCGCGCGGTGCAATCGTTGGACTCATAAATGGAGAATGCCTTGCGGCCGGTTCCGAATGCGGCGCAGTCCTCCCAAAGGACACGTTGGGAGTTGTTGGTTTCAAAAACCTGCGAATTCTCGGTCTGTGAGCCGTCCCATGCGACAATCCGGCGGAAGTTGATATCGTGCGAGAAATTGTTTGTCGTGATGACGCCTTCGGTCACACTGCTATCGGAATGTGCCGCGTTGAATCCCTCAAAGTCCAACCACTCATTGCCGTCCAACAACAATGGCAGCCGTGAGAATTGACCGTCAATCAAGACCATGCCGTCGTTGAGGGCCTTCAGTTTAATTGGATGGCCCGGGGTGCCGCCGAAACTGGCAGGCGGCCGAATCATGTTGTCATCGCCGGTATAGCCGCCAGTCAGGTCGTCAAACAGCAGCACGATGTCATCCGGCCCAACCACACTCCAGATGTGATCGATGGTAAGCCATGGATCCCCGAGGCCGCCAACGTCCCCATCGTCTCCTGTGAGCGGATTCACATAGAAAATACTCATACCGCACCTCCGCCGCTTTTCAGGGCTTTGATGGTCTGCGTGTCTTCCACGGCCCGAACGCGGGCCTCTTCCAGCGCCTGGCGCAAAATGGTGTCATTCTTTTTCAAATCCGCGATCTGGCGTTCCAGATGGTTCACATCCCGTTGCAGTTTCTTTACCGCTTTCCGCGCCTGTTGCAATGTGATCGTATCGGCATAGGCCTCCGGCGTCAGGAATGCCGGAATGGGTTGTGGTGTGCCAACCGCCAGGAATTTCTCTTTCATGTTCGCCGCCGGCGGCGGATACGCTTCGCTGTGATGCCACCACCCAGCTTGAAATCGGCCGACAAGGACGGGTGTGTTTTATCGATCCGCAGTTTCGCCATCCGGATTCCGCCGCCAACGCGAAACCGGGCCGCCATTGTGGGAACGCCAGGTGGAATGATGGCCATCAGGCGGCCTCGATTTCTTCAACCGTCAAACCGCCGCCGAGACCAAAGTCGGCCGACAGTTCCGGTGAATCGGTGGGTGGATCCGGCTCCACGTAGCCAATCAGGATCAGTTGCGCCCGTGCCGGCGACGGTGTCAGCCGCGTCCCCAACACCACAATCCGCTTCTCGGTAAAGCCCGCCGCGCCGACACCCGCCCAGTGTGTATCCAAATACACATCGCCAAGATCGATGTCATCGAAGAATTCAGTCGGTATTTCGTTCTCGATCAATAGGCCGTTTTCCCGCATCAACGACAGGTACAGCGCGCCGATACTCAATGGGGTGGCTGGATCCCCATCGAAGGAGCGTCCAAACCACAAACTGATGTTGACGGCAATGTCGCTGCCAAGATTGATGATCTCCGCCGCGCTGATGATGTCGGGGGTGTGCCCAAAGAACTCGTTGCCGGGACTCGAATAGTTGTAGTCGTAATTGAGATGAAGGCGCGAGGCCAACGTGTCGGAGGTGTAGCTACTTTGCTTGAAGCCACCTTTCACAAATTGTTTCGGCGTCAATGTCAGGACGGATGACTTCGAAAGGCCAATGAAGTTCAGGGCCCACAGGCCGTTGCGTTTTCGAAACAACTGCAGGCCGTTGCTGCGCAGATGTCGGGCCACCACATCCATATGGGTGAAGTCGTTTTTCGTCACGACCAGAGTGCCCACATAGCCACGATCATCGAATTCGGTTTTGCATTCGTTCCAACTCGTCGTGTCCAGTTGATCCGCCGTAATTCCTACATAATCGGCCAGGTACGTTTCCAACTGATAGATGGGCCGTTGTTCAGCCGAACCGCCCGACCACGTAACTTCCACTTCATCGGTGGTGTGATTGACCAGATCCCGCGGATCCGCCGCGAAAACAAAAACCGTGATGGTGCCGCCGCCAATGGGTGTCCGCGTTTCCACAACATAATCTGTGGTCGGTGTTTGCTTCACACCGTACACATACACATTCTCGACGGTGGCGCTCACATCTCCGATGGCGGCCGCGTAGATCCATGCGGCTTCATTGATGTTGTATGCCGGCAACTGGCCGCCGTTGTCCACGCTGCCCACTGGAGCCTGGCACAGACCAGCAACGTAGGGGATCAACTCCCCTTTCGAATACAGCGGACACGTATCGGGATAACCGCCAGCGACCAGCCGGCGCAGCGTTTTGGTCACTGGCACATTGAACAGATCCAGCGAATTGTCCACGATGGTCACCGTCATTTCATCGTTCTGAAATGAGAAGTCGTCCACCACGCCGGTATACGCTGGCTGAAAATCGGCGATCGGGCCTTCCACATCCCCCAGCCGGATCCGCATGGTGCGGCCGCGCCAGGCCCGCCCGTCTTTCAACTGGGAAAAGAATTGTGTGGCGTTGTCGAATGTCAGGGTCACACTGCCGATGTTGAACACCCCGCACAGCCGCGGAATGGAGCGGCTGATACTGGAAATGGACAACAAGCCTTTCTTCCAATCGCCGCTGATGCTGCTCAGTGTCGACAACGCAAACTTATACGTGGCGTCATCCAGATCCCATTCGACGTATGGAAATAGTTTCATGCTTAAGCCACCACGCGTTCGCCGCGCGATTCCTCTGCGAATGTCAGCGGGTTTAACCGCTTCCGTTTGCCATGAACGACGCGGACTTCACTGACAAGCCGCATCAGATAGCCATCGTTGACGGCCGGATCCGGAATCAAAAAGAAGTACACCGCGTCCCCATGAAGCGAATCCGTAAAGCCGGTCAACACACGCATTTGGGACTCCGTCATTTCCTCAAACGTAAACGTCAGTTCAATCCATTCGGTAATCCGGTTGACGGTGCGGCTTCGGACTTCGCTGATGTTGGTGTTGTTCATCACCGCCCGCAATTCTTCCCATTCGTAATTGAAATTGGTGGCCAGTGTAGTGGCCAGTCCCACCATAATCCGGCCGATGGAAATACTGTGGCTTGTCGTCTGCGGATCGTGGAGGGTGATCTTGATATACCGATCCGTGCGGGTGGAGGCGGTGCGGAAGAACACATCGAACTGCCGAAAGGTCATGGTGTCGGTGTGGTCCGTGACACCGGAGGTGGTTCCGCTTTTGATGGTGAACGTACTGCCGGCCGGAAACGTGTGATTGATCACCATGATTTGATTCCATGGTGTGGTTACCCCGCGATCGATGCTGATGTTGACATCCACCGGCCCCGTGTAGGCGAGAGAAATGTACAGTTCTGAAATGTCGTTTGTGGTGGTGTTGTCGAACAAATGATCGGCATCGAGCGGCCCCTTATCGCAGAGAAGCTGTGTGACTGGATCCAAATCCTTATACTGATCGTCGGTCTCCGTCAGGAATGTAAAGAAGCTCATACGGCGGCCCGCCCCTGAATCATCTGGCGGAATTCGCCGTTATATTTCAGTTCACGAGAAACCGCCGCCGCGATCTTCCGGCCGAAGGTGTCCGGATCGTCCGAGGCCGCGCCGTTGACAGTGACCGCGATAGTGCCGATGGAGAACGAGCCGCCCATCCTGGCCTGTGCCGCTGTTTGGACGCGTTCACCTTTATGCAACAGCGCCGGGAAATTGTCGTAAGGGACGTAATCCATTCCGCCATTCAACGGCATGGGACTCATCGGATTCAAGGTGGCCGTGATTTTCGCCATGTCGGCCAGTAGGCTGTTGCCGAAATCTTCACTGGCCGCGTCATTCATGTCCCCGATGAGGGTGCGGAGATTGTTCATCCCCTCCATGGCTTCGTAGTAGGTGAGCGTCCCGGAAACAGCCTTCGAGTTGAAGCTGTTGACGACGTTGTTAAAGTTGGCCCACAGGTCATTGGACCCTGTACCGTTGGCTCCGAATGATCCCGCTGTAAGAATAGGATTGACACCACCGCCTGAAAAACCAAAGGACGTTCCACCGCCTGACGACGCGGCCGCGGCTTGGACGGTTTGTCCCAAACCGGAAATGGTTTTCTGCATGTCGCTGATCAGGACATTGGCGAACGAATCAATGGTGGTCCGGCCCTGTGTGGCCACGGTCCGTTCATCGGATCCGCCGAGGGCAAACTTTTCTGCGGCCTGATCGAACGCGGCGACGATATCTTTCAGGTTGCCGATGTAGGAATTCCCTTCGTCGGCCGTCAACGTTCCCGCGGCCGCCCGGGCGTTGAAGTCCCCGATCAGCTGATTGATGACCCCCGTGTTTTGCTGATTGATGAGCGGCTCCTGCAGTTCCTTCACGAAGGTGTTGGCTTCCCAGTGAGCCTGAGATTTGATTGCGGCGACCACGCCAGCCACCGCAGCCCCGATGCCCAGTGTCGATGCCCCGGCCAGTCCGATCCCACCAAACAAGCTGGTACTGCCACCCAGCCCGAGAAGAGACGTGGTCCCCGTGGCACTGCCGACGCCAGTGATGCCGCCGCTCAATCCAAAGCTTCCGGCCAAACCGCCGATGCCTGTCGTCGTGCCGGTCGCCCCGGCGCCGCCTGTCGCCGCGCCAAATAGCGTCTCGGCCAGCGACTTCCCGAGATTGGCCAAGGAGTTTGTAAATGGGCTGATGAAACCGGAAATGAAGGAACTGAGCAACGATGACGCCGTCGTCTGACCAATATTGATCAACGAATCCATGTTGAATTTGAAATGGACGATCATGTCGGCGAAACTTTCCGCAAGCCGCGTATTCAGGTTTGCGATTGCGGCGACGAAGGCATCCGAGTATCGGTTCTCTTCTTTGATTCGGTTGTCGGCGGATTTCTTTTGCGCCTTGTCCCAGGATTCATAGAACTCGACGTTCTTATCCAGATCAGTTTCGCGGAGACCGTTGATCTTGTTGAACAGATCATTAGTAGAGGTTAGGTTTTTCTGGTCTGCCTCTTCCCACGCCAAGTGTGCCTGATAGCGAGCCTGCGCGATGGTCACCCACGCACTGGTGCCGGTAAACGCCAACTCGCTGTGGGCCACTTGAACTTTCTGAAGTGATTCGATGTAGTCGTCGTTGGCACGTTCGGCTTTGTCGAAACCGTCCAGCCACGCGGCCACAAACTTCGCCGCGGCTTCCACCTGCAATTGATAACGATCGGCCAGCACCTGGCGGTACGCCTTCTCAATTGCGATTTGTTTTTCGGTCATCGCGGCCGAGTCCGCGGAGGCCTTGGTGAATTTGTCGACGGCGGCCGCGAAGTCGATATGGGACGCCGTTCCCGCATATGTGGCTTTGAGTTGATCTCCCAGACCCGCAACGTATTTAGAATTCCCGAGCTGTGTCACGTCATAGGAAATGCCCGCCTTGTCCAGTGACGCGCGCATTTTGTCAGTTGCATCGGCGGCCATCTTATTCGCGGCGATCACACTGTCCTGGCCCGTCAGGTAGGTGCCGATGACGGAGTTGTTCCAATTCAAAACGGAGGCCACCATCTTGTCGAAACTCTTTTGAAAACCGCCGATTTCAATAATCCAATTGATGAACAGGCCAATCAGGTGGCCCACTTCCGCGGCGACAAGCACCAGCCCGCCGATCAGAATGTTTCCAGCCGTGAACACGCCGGCAAGGGCGGTCTTGACCAGAGTCAGACCAGCGGAGAACTGGCCAAGGATCCCTGTCGCTGCCGTGGTCTTCACCGATGTGCCGACGATGGCATCCCCCATTAACCCCACTTCGGCCGTGGTCGCTACCGATGTGGTTCCCAGTGTCCCGATGGCCAGAATCAGTTTTGGCAGAACCGTAATCAAACCGCCGATCGCCAGCAGCACACCCCCACCGCCGATCATCGCGGCTGCGATTTCCAACAGTGTGGTCGCCAGTTTTGGATTCTCGTTGATCCAATCCTTTGTCGCCACAATCACGTCTGTGATGCCGGAGACCATCTTCAGAAACACGGGATACGCCTGTTCCCCAATCGCGCGCGTCAGCCCGATCACACTTTGATTCATCGCGAAAAGGGCATCATCAAATTCATCGGCTTTGTCGGAAGCTTCCCCACCAAACACAATCCCCAGCCGCTGGGCTTCGGCCGACAACTTGGCGATACCATCCCGCCCTTCATTCAACATGGGAATCAGGGCCAGTCCGCCGCGGCCAAACAGTTCCACGGCGATCGCGGACTTCTGTGCGCCGTCTTCCATGTTTTTGAATTTATCGGCGACATCCAACAACACTTCCGACGTGGGCCGCAAATGGCCGTTGGCGTCGGTCACACTGATCCCCAGTTTCTTGAATGTTTCGTTAGCGGAATCGCCCTTGGTAGTGACGTCTTCCATGTGGGTGGCCAGCAAGCGAATACCCGTGGTGACATCTCCGATGGAAGCCCCACTCTGGCCCGCGGCGTATCCAAACTCGGACAGGGTTTCTGTACTGATGCCGGTCCTGGCGCTCAAATCGTGCATGGCAGCGCCGATCTTGGATGTGGACTCCGCCATCTCGAACAAGGCACCCACCACGGCAACCCCAGTGGTGGCGATCGCGGCGCCGGTCACGGCGAACACCGCTCCAACCTGAGACCAACTGACCTGCATCCCTTTGGCGGCTTCAGTCGATTTCGCGCTTAATTTGTCGGATTCATCGGCAGTCTTCTCAATGGATTTTGAGATGTTGTCAAACGTCGAGATGACGCCGTCTTCACTGATCTTTGTGACGAATTGTATGGTCGGCACGGTTCAACCTCTCGTTGCGCGTTCCCATTCCCCGTAGAAAACACTCAGGAATTGATATTCCGATTCGCTGAGTTCGGTGTCGCGGAGGAGTCCGAGTCGAGATGAGGTGTGCAGTCGAGAGGAGAGTTCAATTTCAGGCCAGTACTGTTCGATTAGTCTTGTATCACTGTCTTTCGCTTTCTGCTTTTCTTTTCCTTCTGGGTTGTCCGGACAGTCATAACAGGCAGTCGGGCCCATGTGCAGCTTCGAGCACTCCAACTTTTGAGTCGAGAGCCATTCGGCCGCTTCTGTTTTTTCCTCGTCGGAAGCGTCCGGCTTCGCGACATGTGGATAAATCTCTTTCCATCGCGGCTCCCACTGGCACGTTCCCGAAGAACCCTTGAAATAGGCAACGACGGCCTTACGGAATTCTTCGAGCTCTACACGTTTTTTCTTTGCGCATCCTGGAACAGCGTCTGGACCGCACTCATTTTCCAGGTGAACGGAAGCGAATTCAGGATCGCACTCCGGTCCCCGATCACTCCATCGACTCTTTGAATCATCGCGTCGTAGAGTTTGCCGAATTCCTTATAGCGGGCAATGAACTTTCTGGCGCCTCCCGGAATCGTTCTCACTTTGACGATGCGCTGGAATTCGGTGGTCTGCTTGGCGGTCGGAGGCTCAAAATGATGCACAATATCCAGCTTGTGTTCGACACCTTCATCGTCGGCCAGCAATACAAATTGACGCACGCGCGGCGACTCCTCCAGTAACTCCTCCAGTGTGGGAATTTCCGGATCTTCCGCGGGGTCGAGCGCTCTGGGATTGCCCACCATGAGCAGCCCCCGAGCAATGGCATTGGCCCGGACATTGTTGAGGCGGTCGAGTTTGTCCAGCTGTTCGGGTGTGAGCTCCTGCTTGAAATAGGAAACCGCGATTTGATGTTCGTTAAAGAAAGCGCGGTCGATATCGGTAGACCCGCTGTTCAGAAATGGCTCATCGATTCCGCCATCCTTATCGCCCGAAGGAACCATGTAGGTGTTGCGATCCTGGAGAAGGCGGATCGTACGCTCGGCCGTCGGTGGTTTCAGATTGCAGTAGAAATCGAGCTTTTTCCCGTCGCGTTGGATGAAGAGCGCGATACATATGCGTTCTCCGGAAAGGTCGTAAGTGGGAACGGGAGGCTGATTGGGCTCGGGCGAGTTGACGAATTGAAGGACGTTCTTTTGCTGCATTGTCTTTATCTCCGTCCGGGCTCAGCTGGGAGATGTCGACAATGCCCGGTTGAATGAATTGTTGTTTACAAACAACAATTACGTTGATCAGATCGGCCGCTGAGGGCAACCCTCACACGCCCTGGAATTCAATTGCACCAATGTGCACGTCGGCTGCAACGCCGCCATCTTAGCAGAATCGCCGAAGGCCTGTAAAATGCGTTCGTAACGATTCCTCTCGGGACATTGAGAATCCGGCAATAATTGGAAATCGAAAGTCTTCAATATCAAAATCCGACGCTTGCCTTCGAAGGAAATCTCCGCAGTCTCAACGGGTATGGAATGACCATTGTGCGTGATCTCAATCTCATGTCGGTTTTTGCTGAGGCGTACGGTAAACATAAAACAAAACTATTCCAGAATCGGTGCCGGGTCCCAGACTAATTCGTCCATTCTGGATTCCTTAAAATGAAAGTACCGTTGATACCAATCCACCAAGGCCGCCTCACCGCCGCGCTCGAATGCGGCGTAGTATGCCCGCCAGTGCGCCCCTTCGCTTTCCGGTAGATTCGCCGCTTGATACGCCAGACCACCATTGATGGCTTTCCGAACAAAGTGCTCCGCCGATCGGTATGGAAAATGACAGATTTTGAGCATCGTGGAATGCGTCGCTTCGAGTGTCGAGCCGTCCGTGTCCAATACCGCGTGGGATCCTTGCTGAATCGTGATGCCCGCCGTGCCACGAAAGACGACCTTCGGGAGCGTGTTCAATGGAACATGCCGGTGCACAATTCGCTTAAATGGATTGTGGTGCTCGCGGTCCAGGTAGCAAGGGAAATAGTTCACCATCGGCACCGAGAAGCAACGTCTCGTTTCCGGCATGGACCGCAGATACTTCGCGAAGGGCACTCGATAACTGCAAACCAATACCTCGTCGGCATCAAAAGGAACAATCCAGGGCCACTCCTGATCGGCGTGTCGCAAGGCGATCTGGAGCAATGCCGTCATCTTCGCACTCTGATAGTAGGCGGGGTCGGTATCGTCAATGAGAATGATCGGAGTCCTCACCTGACGTCGGACATTGAGGATGATGTCGCGGGTTCCATCGGTCGAGAGATTGTCGGCCACCACGATTCCGTCGACGGCGCTCGCGATCAGGTGCCTCAGGGTATATTCGATCACGTCCGCTTCATCGCGAACCATTCCGACGGCCCAGACTTTTGGGGTTTCGACGAACTTCACGCGCGTTGCGCTTTCCATCCGGAATCCCGGAGGTCGGTCCATTCTTTGATCACTGCCCTCATCCCGTCCGAATTCCCCTCCATGTGAAGATATCGCTTGCCGAGCTGAACGTTGATATCGTGCATCGGGTTTTCCTCTTCCGTTGCGCGTGACCGTGGATGATACAAATGATACACGTTGCCTGCCACGCGGCCGTTCCCACCGCGAAGCGTTTGACAAGTTGCGCGGAAGATCCAGTCGTCCACGCCCCACCCGTACACGCGCTCATCCATACCGCCGATTTCTTCCCAGAGATCCCGGCGAATCGCCTGGCAATTGGAGAAGGTTGGTCCGTAGCTTCCATAGGGTGGCTCCAGTTCCGAGTCATCCGGCTTGGCCGGCAATACGTATTTCCCGGACAGCAGGCCGTCCGTGGCCACCTGATCTAGCGCGTAACGCCAGTCATGGGAATACACCATCTTTCCCGTTTCGTTCGCCGTTCGCAGGCTCTCATAAGCCTGATAGGGGCTTCGGAGAATGATGTCGGAGTCGATGATCAGAGCCAGCTGCCAGTCTCCGGCATCACGGGCAGCATCGTTTAGCGCCTCACACCTCGAGAACAAACCGATATCATGATGGCCTTCGAAGATTGGAAACTCTGGTGTGTGGTGCTCCCACCAGTCTTTACAGAATGCCCAGAGCTGATCGCGCCGGCCGTTGTCCTTGCGCCGTGGGACCAGAATGACGGTGTCAGTAGCCTGTGCCATTGCGGATTTCTCCAATGTGATGAACCTTCGGTGGATCCGACTTCTTACCGAGGAAGGCGGTCTTATATCCGGCTGGAAACAGCCGCTCAATCCCGAACTTCCCTTCACTGTGGGGCGCGTCGGGCCAGCCCAGTTCCGTAATCCGGACGGGATAGAGGGACGGGTTGGTGGTGAAGAACCGCTTGTGTTCAAACCAGTGCAGGCCGCCCCACTCCATATCGGTGTAGCTGTCTGGGAACTGCTCGACAAAGCCGCCGAAGTTCACTTCGTGGCCCACCGCCTGGCGGCGCAACGCGATCTGCGCCACGTCCGGATGGGAGTCCAGAATGTTGATGGCGTCCCGCTGATCCCAGCGCTCATTGAACGTGAAGTCATCCTCTAAATGCAGGCAGAACTCCGTATTCCTCGGCAGCATCGACCAGCCCTTTTGAATCGCGCCTGCAAATCCCAGACGCGTCGTACTGTGCGCGATCGTGAACTCCGGATAGGTGGCGTCCAACCAGGCCGCATATTCCGGATTGCAGGAGTCATCGACCATGATCCGGTGCGTGATGTTGCCGATGATGTTCTTTCCTGCAGAGTCCAGCGTTTGCTGCAGGTACTCTTTCCGGCCATCAGTGATGACCAATTGCGTGACAACCCGTTCGCTGGCGCGGAAGATCTCCGGGTGGACGATGTTGAATTCAGCAGGCGTCCTGAATGATGGAATCCTGGAGCTGTCCTTATCGCGAATAAACAGAATCCAGTTTTGCCGATACCATGCCGGTATGGAGGAGTCATTCCACAACTCATCGCGAAGTTGTGTCGACGCGACGAAACCGTGCCGATTGAATGCCTCCACCCAATAACTCTGCCACTGCTCGTTCTTGTGATCCTCGCCGCCCTGGCCGGGAATGGCGGCAGAGAAAACGACAACGTCCGTCACTTCGCAGATTTCCTTTATTAATGCCTGGCCTGATTCTGCTGATAGGTGCTCCGCCACTTCCAAGCACAGCACCAAGGAAATGGGCTGCTGGATATTCCAGCCACGGGTTTCAAGATCCAATTGCATATAGCGATTCTTTGAAATCGCCATGCTGTCATCATAGAAGTGGGAATCGACACCGATACAGGTTTCAATTCCTGCCGCTTCACCGGCTGAAAGGAACCACCCCTCACCACAGCCAACATCCAACATGCTGATGGGATGAAACAACTCCACCAATCGCGGAATCAACTTCGCCGCAGCCGCCTGACACCCCGGCCGAATGTTCGCGTAGAATTTCGCGTCGTAGCTCAAGTCGCCCTCCGGACTATTTTGAATACGATTTCCACACCGTACTGCGTGGCCGGTTTTCCGGTCTCGATCGTTTCGATCTCATATTCGCAGTTAGCGAAGTCAATATGGCCCACGAATTCCTCGCGGTTGAACGAAAGATCTGGAACATCGGCGTGCTTAAAATCTTCGCGGATGTTTTCCGTTGGTCCAGTTCTTAACGGAATGAACAGGACCAGAAAGAATTTGCTTTGGAATGAGGCGAGGGCGTTCTGGAGAACCGCTTTCCAATTCCAGTTATGCTCCAGCACGTGGCGCATAAAAATCGCCGGTGTCTCCGATCGGTATGTTTCCAAATCCGCGATCACGTCCACGTTGGGACTCTTCGAACCATCAACACCGATGTATTGAATACCCGGTTTTAACAGGGTTTTAAAGAAGCCCGGGCCGCAGCCCCAATCCTGCACTTCTGTTTGATCCGCCAGCCAGGACGCGCCCATGGTGTAGGTGAACATCGGCCCGTAAGGAAACACGGTTTGATGATACGGATCCCACTTGCCGACGTTGGATGTGTGTTCGCTCATGCTGGCTGCGTTCCATGGACTTCTTTCTGTTTTGGAACACAGACGACATAGGTCTGCCTGTCAATTTCGCCATAGTGCATCTTGGGAAGTCCATCTTCGATCGACACCTTGGCATCGACGGGGATGGCGTCGTCGTTGGCGCTGCTCATGACCCAGAGAGTGGCACCGCACCGGCTGCAGAATTGAACGCCGCCTAAAGGTGTGCCCGCGGAGTGGATCAATATCTTACCGTCTGTCATAGAAGCCCTGCCTTTCGTGCAAGTGGGGTGTAGCGATTCCGAATGCGATCGCAGATCGCGGAATACTGTTTGTGTTCCAACTGATTGCGGCTGCCGGGACGCCAGTGCTGTCGGTAGATGGCGCCGGCAACGGACGCGATCCGGGCCCGGGCGATCCAGGCTTTGATCCACAACGGCCAATCCTCAGCCGTTTCGTAATCGTCAAATCCGCCAACGTTATAGAAGAGTTGCCGGCGAATCGCCGCGCCAATGACGATATAGTTCCCTTCCAGGAACGGTCGCGGCGCAATCTCAAAGGATTCCGGGAGTGGCGTTTCATTGGGGCCTTCACTCAAACAACGAACCATCGGCACGCGGACGTCCGAATCCAACGTGCGCATGGCGTCGATGTAACCGGGTTCCAGTTCGTCGTCGGCATCCAAAAAGACCAGGCTTTCGGATGTGGCCATGTCCGCGGCTCGATTGCGAAGCCTGGACAGACTGATCCCGGGATCCGGATCATGGACCATGACAATTTCGTTGTCGCCCTGGGTTAGCGCCGATGGCAATGCTCGCGAGATCGCAAGGTCCCGCCACCAGGGATCGCCGTAACTCACAATGAGAATGGAGAAGTCCTTCAAAATCGTATCCCGTGCTTCTCTTTGTAGAGGCGCCAGCCCACGTTCAGCCAATATGTCTTGTAGACCATCACTTCAAGGCTGTCGTCTTCGGGAGACTCGTGGTCGATCGGTAATTCGATCTCCGCGATCTCCCTTCCGGACTGTTCGGTTCTTCGAATGAAGTCCGTTTCCTCGAACCCGAATACGAATTGCTCATCGAATCCGCCGAGCTGCTCGAACCATTCCCTCCGCACAAAGAAACAGGCTCCGCAGATCCAGCGATTCACGCACCACGCCTCGAGCATCACATCGCTCTTGCCGTACCGCATCCCGCAGGCCATCACCTCTGGCATCGCGGCCAAACATTCCTCAATCTGCCTTCCAAAAGTTGCATGAATGTGAACATCGGGATTCAGAAACCCAATCACATCAGCCGTGACCTCACGCGCGCCCAGGTTGCACGCCTTCGCGAAGCCCCGGTTGACGGGACGGTTGTCGACCACTATGAATTTGGCAATGTTGGAATCTTTGGCAAGGATCGCGCCCAGCATCCTGCCGAGCACTTCGGTCTTTTCATCATACACGACGGTGACAACATCGATCATGTGGCTTTCACCACCTTCCATAAATCCGGCAACGACGTCGACGGATAGGGATGCGTCGCGGAGTCGGTCACAAACCAGCGAGCCCGGTAAGGAGACTTCTCGGCATCGAGATCCCCGGCCAGACGATTGAACTGCGCCTTGCTCAACAGTTCATCGAGCCAGACGACTTTGCCTGTGGTGTCGACCAGTTCGCCATCGGCACCGCGGAGTTCGAGCGTGATTGTTTTCCCTGATGCATCGAAGGGTTCCGGATCCGCGAAGGAATCAAAGTCTCGGTTCGTCAGCTGGACAATGATGGGTTCGGCGATGCCTCCGATAATGGCATCCAGTGTCGTGCTCATTTATTCAATCTCCTTTGTGGCTCGGACGATCATGATGGCCCTTGTTCCGTTCTGAACTCTGGCATCGACCGTGGCTCTGTGAATCAAGTTGGGGCTCAAGTAGTTGGTGATGCGTTCGGCGACATTTGAAATGTTGGAACCGGGTGTTCCCAGTGCCACGGCCGGCGCGAACAGACTGAGGCCGCTGGAAAGGAACGGCATCTGGAGAACAGCGGCTAACGTTGGCGCGAAAACCAGACTTGCGGCCGCGATCGTCGGCAACGACAAGGACACCGCGCCAGGCGCAACAGTTGGGGCTTGAATAGCGGCTCCGGATGGCAGGAACGGTAACGTGATCGCGTAAACGAGTGTTGGCGCGTTCACCGCGACGCCGCTGGAAATTGTCGGCAGCGTCACTTGATACGCCAGTGTCGGACTGTTCACAGTGGCCGTCGACGACAGGAAAGGCATGGTGACCGCGTAGGCCAACGCCGGAACATTGAGACTTGCACCCGAACTGATAAACGGCACCGTCAGTGTGACCGCGCCGGGGGAAACAGTCGGCGCAAACGTCACACTGCCGGCACTGATGTTGGGCGCGGAAATCACGCCGTCCAGCGCCACGACAGGGGCATTCACCACCGTTCCAGCCGCGATGGTTGGCAACGAAACCGCATACGCCAACGTCGGTGTGTTCACGCTCGCGCCCGAGGCCAGGAACGGCAACGTGACGTTGTACGCCAGCGTCGGGGCGGTGGTGGTAGAACCAGCCGCAATGAAAGGTAACGTAACCGCGTAGGCCAGTGTGGGAGCCGTCGTTGTGGATCCAGCCGCGATAAACGGCAGGTTCAATTCGTAAGCAAGCGTCGGCACGTTGACCGCCGTGCCGCTGGCTAGAAACGGCAGTGTGATGGCGTAGGCAAGTGTTGGGGCATTCAACACCGCCCCGGATCCGATGGTGGGCAGCGTCAGGATGTCGGAACCGTCCGCGATCGCTGGCGAAAAAAGACTCGCGCCCGCCGCGATGGTGGGCATGGTGATCTGATACGCCAGCGTTGGCGCAAATGTCGCCGCGGCCGAGGCAATGGTCGGAGCCACCAACGTGACGGCGCCGGGACTGACCGTAGGGGCATTCACTGTGGAACCTGCCGCGATGGTTGGCAGCGTTACTGCGTATGCCAGTGTTGGAACATTCAGAACAGTACCAGCCGCAATCGTTGGCAGACTGATCCCGTAAGCCACGGTTGGGGCATTAACGGCCGCGCCGCTGGCGATGGTCGGCAAAATTAGCGGATACGCCACAGATGGCGCGTTGACACCGGACGCCGACGCGATGGTCGGTAAGGTGATCCCGTAGGCCAAAGTCGGCGCGTTGATGGTGGCGCCGCTGGAAATTGTCGGCATCACCACACTGCTGGTATCGCTGGCCGTCAGATCGTCATCGAACCAACGCAGGGCTTGAGCCACAATGTCCTGATCGAACCACGCCCGGATTTCCAAATCCGGATCGAACTCCGCCATGGAAGCGTTCCCAAACGTTGGCGGTGTGGCCGGCGCGGTCAGGTCCTCATCAAACCAGCGGATCGCGGAGGCGACAAGATCCGAATCGAACCACGAAGCGATTTCTAGGCATTCATCAAACAGGGCTTTGGACGCGGAACCCGGATTGAACTCCGTCGCCCCGGCCGCGCCGGTGCCGTCATTCTTGCGCGGAACGCCGAAGATATCGTAAGGCAGTACAGCGCCGCCGGATGGAATCAGATTCCGCAGTAACGAGTGTGGCTGCATCCGGTAATCGCCGCTTCCCACATTGGCGGTGCTGCCGTTCCACGCCAAGCGGCCGAGCAATCCGGAGAACGCGATGGGATTGGTGGCGGACGTGATGGGATTGGTGCCACCGTTTTTCGCCGGCGCGTAACTGTTGATCCCGTCGAACTCCAATTGAAATTGGCCGGATGCGGCCAGCGGTGTGGCTTCCACATTCATACAACCACGGCGCCCAACACCATAAAGCACGGGCCAATTCCCAGTGCGAGCCGCATCTGCTGTTGGGAACGTGTCGGATTTCAGCGCCTCTTTCTCGATCAGGTTGCCCACTTCGGACCATAGCGTCCGAAGCAATGAACTGGAACCCGTATCGTTGTAGCCGCGATTGATCCGGCCGCCGACGAGAGTGTTGTGCCACATCAAGACGTTGTTGGCTGGATTGGATGTGGACGCATCGGCAGTGATGAACAACTCCAGTTCACCGCTGCTGTTGTTTTCAAAAATGTTCTGGACGATGGCCGCACCGAGAAT
>Ga0210380_10000061_pt1 | contig 64478 bp, 44 predicted proteins | sample PLM4_5_coexredo_FD_155476 | JGI IMG/M metagenome (GOLD analysis project Ga0210380, IMG submission 155476) | Groundwater sediment microbial communities from an aquifer in East River, Colorado, USA - PLM4_5_coex redo | ecosystem: Environmental > Terrestrial > Soil > Riparian zone | place: USA...
CCCAGAAGCGATATGCGTACGGTGTCGCCCCGCCGCTGCCCGTCGCGGCCAGCGTGATCATCGTACCGGCCGGTTGCGGGCTCGCACGATCCGTCGTCAACGTCACGCCGCTCATCGGTCCGCCGCCGCCGCTGCCTCCGCTGCCGGCGCTGCCTCCGCTGCCGGCGCTGCCGGCGATGATTTCGAACCCGATCGCGCTCTGCACCTCCCGGTCGGTCGCCCCGGCGCTACGCGCCTCAACGGCGAGGTTGTGGCCGCCGACGGCGGCGGTCCAGACGTAGGTCGCGTCCGGTCCCCAGTCGCGGACAATCTGCCACGCGCCGCCCCAGGGCTGCACCCAGAAGCGATACGCGTACGGTGTCGCCCCGCCGCTGCCCGTCGCGGCCAGCGTGATCATCGTACCGGCCGGTTGCGGGCTCGCACGATCCGTCGTCAACGTCACGCCGCTCATCGGTCCGCCGCCGCCTCCGCTGCCGGCGATGACGACGAAGCTGACGACAGTCTGCACCTCGGAGACCGTCTTGCCGCTGCCGTGGGCGTCAACGGCCACGTTGAAGCTACTGGCCATTGTCGGCGTCCAGGCGTAGGTCGCGTCCGGTCCCCAGTCGCGGGCAAGCTCCCACGCGCCGCCCCAGGGCTGCACCCAGAAGCGATACGCGTACGGCGTCGCCCCGCCGCTGCCCGTCGCGGTCAGCGTGATCATCGTACCGGTCGGTTGCGGGCTCGCGAGATTCGTCATCAAGGTCACGCCGGTCATGTTGGGCGTCAGCGCCGCCCCGGTCGTGTCGGTCGTCTGCGTGTCGAAGGGCTTTCCCGCGTCGTAGCGCGCTTTGGCAGGAAGCATCATCACGCGTTCGCTCGCGGTTGCGGCCGTCGGATTGACCCAGGGCCACGCGAGGGACCCGAAGAAACCGGGCTTGCTCGTCAGGTACAGCGATGGCGGCAGCGTACGCGCGGCGCCAGCCCAGACGACGGCATTACTGACGTTGTCCCAATTGCCGTCGCGGTAGACGTGATCGAGCGAATAGCCGTTGTCCCAGCACGGGTAACCGCAGTTGCCGGGCAACCTGCCCAATTGATAAATGGGGGCGTCGCCGTCGCGACTGAAGGGGGTCACCTGGTACACGGTCCCGCCGGCAAGCACGTTGCCGACGTAGGCGTGGAAGTGCGTCCATCCGTCCATCCCCACGGCTCGAAGATTCTGGTAGACGACACGCGACGAGTTGATCCCACTCGCGAAGTTGCGGAAGTGGGTGTGCCAGCCGGAGTTGCCGTGAGTCGTGTCGCCGCCGAGGTTGGGCGTCCAGTTACCTTCGATCAAGTCGTGATGCGTGAAGGCCGTGTGAGCGTCATCGATCGCGTTCTCCTGCCACCACGGCGTTGACGTCGCCGTGGCCTCGTCGACGTAGTTGTAGGCAACGACGTTGCCGCCGCCCGACGCCAGGAGCACGATCGGCTTGTTGTGATGCACGGCGATGTTGTTCTCAATCAGCGTGTTCGACGAGCTCGCGAGGACGATGCCGTAGGCCTGGCCGCCAGGGTTCTGGTCGGTCGCGTGGTGCACGTACGAGTCGCGCAGCACGCACCGATAACATCGCCACATGCCGACGCTGCTTCCGAACTTGCCAGGGTGAGCCGGATCCGACGGAATCTGTTGGCCATCGACCTCAATGGCCTTGACCCAGCCGTAGGCCATGTAACTCAAGGCAACGCCGCCACCCGGGAAGCCCACGTCGTTGTTCCCGCCGGCCACGGCGAGGTGCTCGATGCCGCTCCAACGGTTCCCGACCGGAATCGCGCCGGTATTGATCGGCACCGTGCGCCACACCTGGGGCCTTAGCGCGAGGGGGAAATCGATATAGAGCGGATCTCTGATGGTCAGCGTGTTGCCGACAATGGCCACGACCTCTGTTTCCTGCGACGTCGAGCGCCACTGCGGGACGACCGTGCGCGCCGCCGCATTGGCCGACGCGAGATTCGTGACCCCCGGAAACGCGGGCGCACCGGTCCCAGGGCCGTTCCATGAAAACGCCGGCTGTCGCTTGAAGAACTGCGCATCAAAGAAGAAGAGATACTCGCCGTTGATGACGGCCTCGCCGCTGTCCACCGCAGGCCCATCGACGTGATCGATCGTGATCACGTCGCCGACCGCGTACCCGCTCGTGCTGGCCACCTGGATGGTCCGCGCTCCCCGCGGCGCGTCGGCCGTCACATTCTGCAGGGCAAAGCTCGCATCGGAGGTGCCCGCCCGATGGCCGAACAGGATCACGGTGCCGAGGTCGCCGATCCTGCCATTGGCGACAATGCGCGTCCTGGACGCCCCTTCGCCACGAATCGTCACGTTGTCCACCTGTACGAAGATGCCTGCCATCCGGCCAGAGACGATCTGCGGATTGACGAAGTACGTCCCCGCGCCGAGCCGCACGATCCTGCGATGTGTGGGCGTGGCCGCGGCGCCTGCGGCATTGATCGCGGCTTGGAACGCCGCGGTGAAGGCGGCGGCGTTCCCGGTGCCTACGAGAGATGGATCGACCGAGTAGCCTTGGTACGGATTGCCCAACGGAAGCCACACGCTGGCGGGGCGGGTGGGGTCGTCGTCGGCGGGTATCCCGCCCGGAATCCCCGGATCCCACGGCGTCTGGAAGATGGCAGGGAGAACGGACTGATCGATCTCTGCCTGCGCCAGGAGGCTTACGAGTCCCCAGCTGACGACGTAGCACAGGCCGACGATGAACAGTTTGCGCATCTGCATGAGCTATCTCCTGACGCTCGGGGGCGACTGCATTCTCCTACCGTACCGCGTACGTGCGTCACCGGTGGCGCGCAATCGGCAACGGCTGGGCTCGGCGCCGACTTCGCACAGCGGATTAGTAGCTCAACGTTGAGCTGATCCGTGCTCTTGCGCGCGTGGGCGGCGCGATCAGTGGTGGACTTGTAGTGTGGCGGGAGCTAACGGACAGGATCTAAGGGAACGAAGGCGACACGGTAGATATGCGCGCCGTTCTCGTTGGCCACGAGCGTCACGTCGTGGCCATCCCGAACGAGGCGCGTGGGCAACCAGTCGAATCGCTCACCACTCGATACCATCAGGAAACTGCGATGTGCAGATGCGAAGTCCGCGTAATCGACGATCTGAAGTGGGACGTAGCCACGCAACAGTTGCAGGTTACGGTCCACAGAGTCGCTGCCAACGAGGTCGACCGCTGACGTGGGGTCGACCAGTGCGTACAAATCGTGCCGCAAATCCGGGGCGATATAGCGTGTCAACGGCAGATACTGCAACCCGTCTGAGACGACGATTGGAACACCGAGGTTCATGTGCTTGCGGATTGTGGTTTCGAGTAATTGCGCGGCGACGACCCTCCGTTGCACTAATGTGCCTGCCAGCAATTCGCTCGCGGGGCCCGGAACCCGCAAGGCATACGCGCCTAGCGAAGCGAACAGCACGAACCATCTGATGGGCGCAGCGGCGCTGCTCAGCAGCAAGCCGAGCCCGATGGCGCCACCGACAACTGCCGTCAACATATAGCGAGGGTCCAGGTCGCCACCCATGATCATGGCAACCGTTACACCGATAGCCGGCACTGCGAGCAGCCCAAGACTCAGCACTCCCTCTTCGGTGATTCCCGTCCAGCTCTCCGCCGTATTTTCGGACGTTGACGTGTTCAGACGCTGCGGTGGCGAGCGGAGGGACACGATTCGGTAGGCGATGCCCGTCGCGATCCCCATAGCCAGAACGAAGCCAAGATGTCGGACTCCGAACAGCCAGTCAGAACCCGTGATGACCTGGACGGGCGACGGAGGTGCCCAGGGATTCTGTCCATACACCTCGCGCAGTGTTGCCAGATGATCTCTAAAGAGCACAAGCGGAAGGGCGCCCAGACACAGCGCCACCCAAACACGGGGTCGAAATGTCTTGCGCACGTACCACCGCGCACACTCTGCGACTATGAAAGCCGGCCATGCGAGCGTCGCGTAGTAGTGGAAAGACAAGGCGCCTGCGAGACCGAGTCCAAGCGCCCACCCGTTCCTGTGACCGTGCCCAACTCGTTGCCACGCGAGCACCGCACAGCACACACACGCCACCATCGGCGTGTACGGACGTGCTTCGTACGCATAACTGGCGACGGGCAGCGCCAAAAGGAGCGACGAGGCGGCCAGTGCCGACAGGCGATCGACGCGCGTCGATACGATCGTGTAGACACACACGAGGACGAGCAGGAACCCTGCTATGGATGGCGTTCGGTAGGCCAAGTGATCATCGGGAATCAGCACTCTCGAAAATCGGGTCAGGTAATAAAAGAGGGGAGGGTTTCCGTCCACGCCATCGGAAAGCGCGCGCGATAGTGCCTGAGAGTCGGGCAGCTGACTGAGAATGGCCGTGTACATCTCGTCATACCAGAATGGCGTGGAGTACGCTTCAAGTGCGGACACCAGCAGCACGCCTGTGGCAATTACCAGCACACCGACAGCGCCCGTACGCTGCGCGACGGTTCGCTGCGCGCTCGTGACATCGGTGCCAGGACTTGTCGCGAGCAACACAGCGAGCTCATGGATTCGGCGGCTCATCTGTATCGACACGGACCTAACCTGCCGGAGACATGCGCTCCAAGGATCTCGCCATTCACAAAACCTCCAGCCTGCGTAGTCCACGCACCTCGCCGGTGTGTCTCTGGGGCGCGCCCCGGCCAACACAGAAGAGTATCGGAAAGAAGCTCAGGCGGCGAGCGGCGGGGCGTGGTGACCGTTACGCGGTCACCACGCGGAGGCTTGGAGGGATGCCGGGATCGCTCTCAAAGGAGTTCATGCCACGGCCTCTGTCGGCGCTGCAGCGCGCAGCGGTTCGATGCGCTCGTGGCGGTTCGCCATGTAGTAGAGGACGGGCACGGCCATGCGCGAGAGCAGGAGCGATGCCGCCTCGCCGGCCATCAACGAGATCGCCAGGCCCTGGAATATCGGGTCGAACAGGATGACACTGGCGCCGACGATCATGGCGGCCGCGGTCAGGGCCATTGGACGGAACCGCACCGCGCCGGCGTCGATGACGGCCTGCGCCAGCGGAAGACCCTCGCGGCGCCGCAGCTCGATGAAGTCCACCAGGATAATGGAATTGCGGACCACGATGCCCGCGCCGGCGATGAAGCCGATCATCGACGTCGCCGTGAAGAACGCACCCATCGCCGCGTGTGCCGGCAGGATGCCGACCAGCGAGAACGGGATGGCGGCCATGATCAGCAGCGGTGTCTTGAACGACTGGAACCAGCCGACCACCAGCAGGTAGATGAGCACGAGCACGGCCGCGAACGCGAGGCCGAGGTCGCGGAACATCTCGATCGTGAGTTGCCATTCGCCGTCCCACTTCATGGCGTAGCGCGACGTGTCGAACGGCTGCACGGCGTTGAAGACCTCGAGCCCGTACCCCTCGGGCAGTGACAGCCGCGTGATCCGCTCGTTCATCCGCAGGATGGCGTAGACGGGGCTTCCGTCTTTGCCTGCCAGGTCCCCCGTGACGTATGTCACTGCCTGGAGGTTCTTGTGATACAGGCTGGGCTCCTCCTGGGTCGTCACGGCGCTCGTCAGCTCGCCCACGGCCACTGGCCTGATGCCGAGAAGGCGGATCGACTGGACCGCTTCGAGACTGCGACCGTCGCGGGGAAGTCGGATGACGATCGGCACGTCCTCGCGCGCCCGTTCGTCGTGCAGCAGGCCAGCGGACTCTCCCGCGCCGGCCATCCGGACGACCGAGGCCACCGCCGCCGGTGAGAGTCCGGCCGCCGCGGTCTTTTCGCCGTCGACGGCGAGCGTGACCTTCGCATGGGGGGCTTCAACATACCAGTCGGTATCGACCACGCCGGGAGTCTGGTCGAAGATCGACTTGATTTGCGCGGCCACCGCCGTCCGCCGGGTCGCATCCGGCCCGTAGACTTCCGCGACGAGGGTCTGCAGCACGGGCGGGCCCGGTGGTAGTTCCGCCACCTGAATGGTGGCGCCGAATCGTTTCGCGATCGGAGCCAGCCGCTCGCGTACGCCCCCGGCCAATTCGTGGCTCTGCGCCGAGCGTTCGCCCTTCGGCGCGAGGATCACCTGCAGATCGGCGAGGTGGGGAGCACGCCTCAAGAAATAGTGTCTGACCAGGCCATTGAAGTTGTAGGGTGCCGATGTGCCCACGTACTGCTGAACGTTGACGACCGCCTCGTTGTCCAGGGCCGCCGACGCCATTGCCGAAGCGACGCGCGCCGTCGTCTCGAGCGCCGTGCCTTCGGGCATGTCGATCATGACCTGGAACTCGCTCTTGTTGTCGAACGGCATCATCTTCACGGTCACGAGCTCGAGCGGGAGCAGCGCGATGGCCGCCAGCAACAGACCCGCCACTCCAGCCAGAAATATTGCGCGCTTGCGGCCACTGGCGATGAGCGGCCCCATCACGCGGCGATAGAGTCGAGTGAGGAGATCTTCGCCGTGATCGTGATGCGCGGAGGGTCTGAGCAGCCGGACCGCGGCCCACGGCGTCACCACGAAGGCAACCACGAGCGAGAACACCATCGCGGCCGACGCGCCCACTGGAATCGGCCGCATGTAGGGCCCCGTCATGCCACGGACGAACGCCATCGGCAGGATCGCCGCCACCACCGCCAGTGTCGCGAGGATCGTGGGGTTGCCCACTTCGTCCACGGCGCGAATCGCGATCGCCGTCAGCCCGCCTCGCACGTGGCCGCCCATGCGCGCGTGGCGGACGATGTTTTCGACCACGACGATCGCATCGTCTACCAGAATGCCGACGGAAAAGATCAGCGCGAAGAGCGTGATGCGGTTCAGCGTGTAGCCATAGAGATAGAACATGAAGAGCGTCAGCGCGAGCGTGACCGGAATCGCGATCAGCACCACGGCCGCCTCGCGGCGACCGAGCACCAGCCAGATCAACGCCGAGACCGAGAGGACGGCGAGCAGCATGTGCCACAGCAATTCGTTGCTCTTGTCGGCGGCGGTCTCGCCATAGTCACGGGTGATGGTGAGATGCACGTCCGACGGCACGAGCGAGCCCTTGAGCGTCTCGAGTTTCTCGGAGACACGGTGCGAGACGTCGGTGGCGTTGGTGCCCTTCCGCTTTGCGACGGCGATCGTGACGGCTGGTTGCGCACCGGACGTCTTCGACTGGAAGGTGACATACGACGTGGGCTCGGCGTCGCCATCGACCACGTCGGCCACGTCGCGCACGAACACCGGACGCCCGCGTGCGGAGGTCACGACGGTGTTGCGTAGTTCGTCGGCGGTGCGCAGGTGGTTCCCCGCCTCGAGACCGGTCGTCACACCCGCCGCAACGGGACCCGACGCGGTGCCGCGCACGTTGGTGCGGGCGATCGCCTGCTGAACAGAGAGCGGATCGAGATCGTAGGCCGACAGTCTTGCTGGGTCGATCTCCACCCGAACCTGCCGTGGACGCCCCCCAATGATCGTGACCTCCGACACGTCATTGACTTCAGCGATGACGTCTCGCAGTTGGACAGCGAGCGATCGCAGTTGATCGTCCCCGTAACGCGCCGACCACACCGTGACCGCCAGGATCGGCACATCGTCGATCGAGCGAGGCTTGACGATGGGCCCGATGACGCCTGGCGGGATGCGGTCCATATTCGCGGCCAGCTTCTGGTTGAGGCGGACGAGCGCAGCTTCTTGCGGCTCGTTGACTGTGAAGCGGACCACGACCATCGACGCCCCAGGACTCGAGGTCGAGTAAACGTATTCCACGCCTGGGACTTCCCAGAGCAGTTGCTCCATCGGACGCGTGACACGCTGTTCGACATCCCCCGGGGTCGCCCCCGGCATCTCCACGAACACGTCGACCATCGGCACGATGATCTGCGGTTCCTCTTCGCGCGGCAGCGCCACCACGGCCAGGGCGCCAAGCCCCATCGAAGCGAGGATGAAGAGCGGCGTCAGTTTGGAGTGGATGAACGCCGCAGCCATCCGGCCGGCGGCGCGGTGTGTCGTGACCATTTACCGACCTCCTACACTGACGCGGCGTCCATCGGTAACCCCGGCAGGCGGCGACAGAATGACGACTTCCGATTCCGTCAGACCTGCCAGGACTTCGGACTCGTGAAGGTTCACGAGACGCACGCGCGCGATGTTGTTGTCGAACACGAATACCGACGTGAGTTGTCCACGGCGCACGACCGCCAACGGCGGAATGGTCAACGCGCGCCGCGGTGTCCCGCCAAACCGCGCCTTGCCGAATTCGCCGGATCGAAGACCCGTGACATCGGGCAACGCGATCTTGACGAGGAACGCGCGTGCGTCTGCATCCACCGCTCGGCTCACCTCGACCACGGTGCCCTGAATCGGTGCGGTCGCGGTTCCGAGAGCGACTGGGACGCGGTCGCCGTTCCGAATCTGGTCGATCCGTGATTCGTCCACGCGGACCTCGAGGCGAAATCCGCGCGTGTCTTCCAGGCGCAGAAGCGGCATGCCAGGTGAGGCCATGTTTCCTGGCTCGACCATCTTCTCGGTGACCATGCCGTCGAAGGGCGCGGAAATCGTCGTGAAGGATTCGGTGGTGTGCGCCTGGTCGCTGGCGGCCCGCGCGCCCTCGACGGCCGACGCGGCCTGCAATACGCGCGCGGACGCACCGGCCACGCGCGCTTCGGCGCTCCGTAGCGTCGCGGTGGCGTCATCGAGTTCCTGCGCGGTGGCGGACCGTCGGGCCTGCAGGCTGGCGATGCGATCGTGGGACGCACGCGCGAGGGTGAGGCTGGCGTTCTCGGCCTGGAGTTCGGCCGCGGTGGCGTTCGCCCCCTGTTCGGCGGCAAGGGCTGCCGAGCTCGCGGCACGTGCACCCGCGGCGAGATCGTCGCTGGCGAGCACGATGAGCGTCTGGCCACGGCGGACGTGATCGCCCGGCAACACGCGGACGTCGCGTACCGGTGCCAGAATGCGGGCCGCGATGGTGGCCGTGGTACGCGCCTGGACCACACCTCCCGAGTCGATCGCAGTGGCCACGTCGGTCATCGCAACCCGGGCGACGGTGACGGCGATGGACGCCGGCGGGTCGGCCGGCGCGGCGGTGGCCGGGCGAGCCGAACAGCCAGCCAGGGCTTCGCTCATCAGGAGTGCCGCAACGCCCGCAATGATGACGTGATGACTCGCAATGATCTGTTTCATGGTTTTCCTATCGCCCGTTGCAGGGCCGCTGTCGCCGTGAGCACATTCACGCGTGCAGCGATGCGCTGGACATCGGATTGCTGGACGGCGTCGGCCGCACGCAGCAACATGGCCGCATCCGTGAGACCGCTCTCGTAGCGATCCCGGATGATGCGGCGGCTTTCTCGTGCGCGATCGGCGGCCGCCAGTCCAACCGCTTCGCTCGCTCGCGCCGCCTCGAGCTGGGCGATCGCGATCTGCACGTCGAGCCGCACGCCCGTTTCGGCCTTCCTCGTTTCGATCGCTCGACGCGTCGCATGCGCGCGCGCTTCAGCGAGCCGAGCCGTGTCGGCAAGACCATGGAACAGGTTGATACGGGCGACCGCGCCAACCGCCCAGCTCGACGACCGTGAATTCCAGGCGCCGCCGTTCAGTTCCCATCCGCCCTGCGCCGTGACGCGCGGCAGGAACGCCGCCCGCGCGGCGTCCACCGAGGCCGTCGCCAGCTGTTCCTGCTGCCTGGCCAGCGCGAAATCTGGCCGGTTCCTCAAGGCTTCCTCTTCAAGGCCTGCCGGAGTCGTGATGTCGATGGTGATCGTGGGTAGCGTGAGGTCGAGCGAGAACAGCGTGTTCAAGGGCTCGCCCATCAACTGATTGAGTCGGGCGCGCGCGACGCGTTCGTCGGTTGTTGCCTGCACCCGCTGTTCGAGGGCGCGTGCCAGGTAGACGTCCAGCTGCAGGACGTCCGCGTCGGTCACCCGACCTGCGACGCGGCGGTTGCCGGCCAGCTCGCGGTCTGCCCGGGCGGCCTCGACGGTGGCCGCTGCCGAACGAGCGGTCGCCTCCGCGACGAGCACGCGGCCAAACGCGTCGGTCACTGCCGACGTCAGGTCCTGGTCGACAAGCTGCCGGCCGGTAGACGCCATCTCCCGCCCGATCGACGCGGCTCGGACATTCGCCGCAACCGTGCGATCGAACAGCGACTGCTCAATAGTGAGCGCCGCGCGAAAGTTGTCGGTGGTTGCGGGGTGATTGAGTGCATCCAGCGCAAAGTCGGCTGCGGTGAATTGCCGCTGCGCAAGCAGCGAACTGAATACCGAAACCGGGTTGTTGCCGCGCTGCCAGGAGTCGGTGAGATCCACCTTTGGGAGATAGCCGCCGCGAGCCTGTGTGACGCGTTCGGCCGCCTCCCGCTCGGCCGCCGCCGCCGCGCCAACGTCGGGGTTGCGGGCCTTGGCGCGCGCAATCGCCTGCGAGAGCGACAGCGGCGACTGCGCAGACGCCGGCAGAGCCACGAAGACGGTGGAAACGAGGAGTGCAACGACGAGAGGCGTGGTCTTGGTCAGGGCAACCTCCAACAACAGGAGCGATTCTGGGGGCTTGCCCTGTGGCAAACCATGCTCGCGCGGTTGAAGTTCTTGCCCGTTCGTCCAGGGGGCTAGAATGCCGTGCTGAGGCGCCGCGAAACTTTGCCTGGCGTCCGGAGGTGGATGGACGCGTTTTCAGAGGTCCTGAGCGGTGTCCGGTTGAAGGGCGCGATGTTCTTCAGCGCGGAGTTCTCGGCGCCCTGGCGACTCTCGACGCCCCACTGCCGTCTGCTGGCGCCGACGCTGGCGCCGGGCGCACCGCATATCGCGATCTATCACCTCGTCGTCGATGGCGCGGCGCGAGCCTCGGTCGCAGGTGGGCCTGAAATCGGGCTTTCGCCTGGCGACATCGTGGTGTTTCCGCACGGGGATCCACACGAGTTGAGCGCGGGAACCGGAACCACCCTCGTTGAGAGCGCGTCGGTTCTTCAACGGATCGTGACAGGGGACCTGTCGCCGATGCACGCCGGCGGTGGTGGGGCGACGACACGGTTCGTGTGCGGGTACTTGACCCTTGACCCATTGCTCTGCGGGCCGATTCTCGACAGCCTGCCGCCGATGCTGACGGTCAACGTACGAACCGATCGATCGGGTCACTGGCTGGAGCAGACGATCCTGCATCTGCTGGAGGAGGCCGCCTCGGATCGTGCGGGTAGCGACGCGATGCTGGCGAAGATGTCGGAAGCGCTGTTCGTGGATACGCTGCGACGATACGTGGCACGCCTGCCCGATCAGACGACGGGGTGGCTCGCAGGTGCACGAGATTCAGCGGTGGGCAAGAGTCTCGCGTTGCTTCACCGGCGACCGGAACACCCATGGACCATCGCCGAACTTGCGGCGGCAGTTGGGCTGTCCCGATCGTCGCTGGTCGAGCGATTCACGCGCTACCTCGCGGAGCCCCCGATGGCGTACTTGACCGGGTGGCGATTGCGTCTGGCTGCCGAGGCGTTGACCGCGTCGTCGAAGGGGGTCGCGGACATCGCGGCCGACGTGGGCTACGAGTCTGAAGCGGCGTTCAATCGCGCCTTCAAGCGCGTGTTCGGAGTACCGCCAGCGCGTTATCGACGCCAAAGCCGAGAGCCCGCGAGCCGCGCGGGAACGCCGGCGGTACAGAGCTGAGCTGCAGCCCAACTAGTCTTCTGTGGCCGTAGCCAGTTCTCCAGTGGGCTGAAAACTGACAACTTCGCCGCAAGGACCGTCCGACTCTAGATGCTGGCGAACGGCCTTGGCGGTTTGGCGCACGCGCGGTTCGGTGACCAGAGTGTCGTGTGCGGCCGGCACAAGCTCGGTCCTCAATCGTCCGCCAACAAGGGGGCTCCACCCGAGATCCTCTGGCATTTTGCGCAACGACCACAGACGCCTGGAGCGCGCACGCACCACCGTCATCGAGCCGGAGTACGGCGCAGGCCGATACGCCCGCAGGGCTTTGTTGAGCTGTGCCAGGAATCCGCGCGAGTCGTCGGGGTACCGCCACAGGCCCAACTCGTGGCGGATGTCGGGTTCCGGCGCATTGTTCGGCGACATGCGACGTGCGACCGCGCTGACCACGCCGAATAGCTTGCTGCGCAGTCGTCCAAGCGCCACCGCAGAACCCGCCCGCAACAGATCATCGTCTGAAAACCAGTGGACGGCCCGTACGAACAAACCGAGGTAGTCGCGGAGGGACGGTCGCGTGAGAGGCATGCTATTTGGCGCCGAACAATCGAGCAGCAGCAGCGACACCTCCTGCCCCGCGCGGCGCAACTGCTGCGCCATCTCGTAGGCGATCAGGCCACCCCCGGAGTAGCCGCCGATGTGATACGGCCCTGGCCATCGACGTCGCACCGCGGCCACATACGAGGCAGCTATCGCTTCGACGGAAGACCCGGTTCCGGACTCGACGTTGGCGCGTGCACGCAGACCGTATAGCGGCTGGTCCTGCCCGAGGTGCGTAGCGAGAGGGCCGTACGACAATACTTCTCCGCCGATCCCGTGCACGAGAAAGAGCGGCGGTTTCGTGCCGTTGGGCTGGATAGCGACGAGCGGCGACCACGCGAGTTCGCTTCCAGGCTCCCGGAGGAGCTGCGCCTGCTTGCGAATCGTGCCGTGCTGGAACAGGCTCGCTGGCGGTAGCGCAACGCCGAGCCTCGATTCCACCTCCCACACAAGCCGGACGGCAAGGAGAGAGTGGCCGCCGATCTCGAAGAAGTCCGCGTCGATATCGCTGCTCGCCGTCCTCAGCACGCTGCGCCAGATGTCGGCGAGGACCGTCTCGAGTTCGCCAGACGCGAAGGCGTTCCCGTCACCGGGGTCTGATGGCTTTGCCACCGCCTGAACGGACTGCCCAGGCTCGGCGCCAGCCTCGGCACGTGATCTCCGAGCCTCGTGTGCCAGCGACTGCTCGTGCGACTCGAGGATCTTCGCCAGACCGGCCACGGTTGGGAACTCGAAGATCGATCGCACCGCCAGCGACGCTCCAGCGGCCTCGCTAAGCCGACTCATCACCTGGGCGGCTCGTAGCGAATCGCCGCCGAGCTCAAAGAAAGACGCGTCGCGGCCGATCGAATCCATCGCCAGCAGTTCGCGCCATACGTCTGCCACTACGCGCTCGGCTGATGTGAGCGGCACGGTATCCGGAGATACAGAGAGAGGACGCGCGGTCGAAGTTGGCGGCCTCAGCGAACGTCGATCGAGCTTGCCGTTGAGCGAGAGCGGCAAGGTGGCCAACACCTCGAAGAACGTGGGTACCATGTGCTGCGGCAGTCGCATCCGTAGGAAGGCTCGCAGCTCCGACGTCGTGGGCGGTGCGTCGGGCGCGACCGGCACGACGTACCCGACGAGAGACTGCCCGAGACCGGGCAGATCGTGAACGGCGACGGCAGCACGATCGACGCCTGGATGGCCGATCAGAGCGGATTCGATCTCGGCCGGCTCAATTCGGAAGCCGCGAATCTTGATCTGTGCGTCGAGCCGCCCCAGGAACTCGATCGTGCCGTCGGAAAGGTACCGTCCGCGGTCCCCAGTCCTGTACATGCGTGCGAGCCCGCCGGCGAACGGGTCGGGTACGAACCGCTCGCCCGTCAGCGCGGGATCGTCGACGTAGCCGACAGCGAGCGCGTCGCCGCCGATCCAGATCTCGCCAGGAAATCCTGGCCCCACCACCTGCCGGGCCTCGTCCAGGATGTAGACAAGCGTGTTATCGAGCGGTCGCCCGATTGGAATCGTCGGTCGTCGTGGGGCCTCTGGCGGGATCGGATAGTACGTCGCAAAGGTCGTGGCTTCCGTCGGGCCATAGCCGTTGACGATGGTCGTATCTGGCAGCGCGGCGAGCGCGCGCTCGACGTGCTCGACGGAGAGCGCTTCACCGCCGGCCAGCACGAAACCGACGCTGGCGAGCGCTTCGGGGCGCTCGTCGATGACGAGGTTGAACAGCGACGAGGTGAGCCAGAGCACCGTGACGCGGCTGCCCCTGACACACTGTTCGAGTTGGTCGGGCGTGGGCAGGTCGTACGGCGAGATCACCACGCAACCGCAGCGAAGCAGTGGCGACCAGATCTCGAACGTCGATGCATCGAACCCGAGCGGAGCGGCGTGGAGCACGCGCGCGCCCGGCCCAGTGGGCACATCGGGCATCCCATAGGCAAGCCTGGTGATCGCTCGGTGCGGGACACCGACCATTTTCGGATCGCCCGTCGAGCCCGACGTGAAGAGCACGTACGCGAGGTCTTCGGCACTAACGGTGACGTCGAGGTCGGCGTCGTCGTAGTCCGCGAGACGATCGCGCTCGAGATCGAGCCGGATCAGGCGGGTCGCCGAAATCCCAGTGATATCCGCGAGAGCCGAGGTCGTGACAACGGTCGCTACGGAGGAGCGGTCAGTCATCAGTGCCAGACGGGCGCGTGGATAGGCCGGGTCGAGCGGAACGTAGGAGGCACCGCACTTGACGATCGCCAAGAGCGTGACGATCGTCTCTACGGAACGCTCGAGGCAGAGTCCGACTCTGTCACCAGGAGTGACTCCATGATTCCGCAGCAGGCGCGCAAGCTGGTTGGCGCGTCGATTGAACTCCGAGTACGACAGTGCGATGTCGTCGCTGACGAGCGCCGGTGCGTCCGGCCGCCGCCGTGCATGTTCCTCGACCTGTTGGAAGAGCGTTGACGTGCGCGGATAAATGGTGTGGCGGGCGTGCGTGGCGGGTGACACGTCGGTGTCGTCGAGCAGTAGCGTGGCGAGTGTTGCGTCAGGCGAGACGACAAGATTCCGCAAGAGCCGTGCGTACTGCCGGAGCAGGCGTACGGCCGTGTCGCGCTCGAACAGGTCACGCCGGAATTCGAGCGCGACCCGGCGACCGCCGTCGGTACGAAAGATCAACAGGCCGAGATCGAACTTCGCCGTGCCAGGTTCGGCGACGCGGCGGCATAGCGTCAGGTCGCCCGACGCGATCGTCTCGCCAATCGAGTGAGGATTGTTGTCGAGCACGAAGACCGTCTCAATCACCGGCGAGCGATCGAGGCTTCGTTCCGGCCGCAGTTCTTCGACGAGTTTCTCGAACGGCAGATCCTGGTGCGCATATGCGCTGAAGGCCACCTCCTTCGTACGCTGCAGCGCCTCGCGGAACGTCGGTTGCCCGCTCAAGTTGAGGCGCAGGGGCAGCATGTTGAGAAAGAACCCGATCACCGACTCCAGTTCCTTCCTCGGACGGTTGGCGATCGGCGTGCCGATGATCAGATCGTCTTGGCGACAGAAGGCTTGCAGCAGACAGGCGTACGCCGTCAGCAGCGTGACGAAGAGCGTCGCACCTTCGCGTCGCCCGAGCGCGTCGACGGCGCTGACCAGCTCTTCGGGCAGTTCCAGGAACTCCCGGCTGCCGGCCAGGCTGCGCACCTTGGGGCGCGGGAAGTCGGTCGGCAGCGTCAGGCGGGGCGCGCCGTCGAGGCGCGCCTTCCAGTAGTTGAGCGTGCTCGGTAGGCTGCCGCCTTTCAGTCGCTCGCGCTGCAGGGCGACGTAGTCGACAAACTGAACCGGTAGCTCGGGAATCGGCGAAGGGCTTCCGGCCGCGAAGGCGGCGTAGACGGCTGTGATCTCTCGAAACAGGATGCCGTTCGACCAGCCATCAAAGACGATGTGGTGGACACCCCCGATGAGGACGTGATGCTCCGGCTTCAGGCGCACCAAAAGGGTGCGAAAGATCGGTCCGTGTTCGAGGTTGAATGGTTGTCGGACGTCTTCGGCGATCAGCGTGTCGAGCTGAGCATCGCGCCCTGCCGGATCCAGATGCATTAAGTCCACGAGCGGCAGCGTCTGCGGCTCATAGGGGAGCACCGCCTGGCGCGGCACACCGCGTCTGGACGGAAACGTCGTGCGTAGCGCTTCGTGACGTCGCACGATGTCCGAAAGCGCGCGGCGGAGGGTCTCGACGTTGAGCGGACCGCGGAAGTCCACCAGGATGGGGGTGTTGTAGGTCGGATCGCCGGGTGAGAATCGATCCAGGAACCACAGTCTGGTCTGCGAAAACGACAGAGGGATGTCGGCCGTACGATCGGCTCTCGGGAAGGGCTGTAAGAGGTTAACGAGCATTATGGGCAACCAGCTTGCACGCCAGTAGCGTGCCGGCGACGACCCGCCATGAACGCACGCTTGCGTCCTTCCCTGCGCGGTACAAGCGGACAATTGTCTCCGTGAGAACGTACTTGCCTTCCCATGAATCGCTCCGACAGATTCGCGATCTTTCCACCGTCTTGGTGACGGTTGCGGTCTTGTCGGGCTGCACGGGGGGCACCCGCGACAGCAACGAAGCGACCGCGCCGTTTGCCGGCCGTACCGTCAGGCTGGTGGTGGGCGTGAGCGCGGGGGGCGGGCAGGACCTGTATGCCCGCGTGATGGCCCCGTATCTGGGGAAGCACCTGCCTGGCGAGCCAAACGTGATCGTCGAGAACATGACCGGCGCTGGTGGCTTGGTGCTGATGAACTATCTGGCGCGTCGGGCCGATCCGAATGGGCTGACGGTGGCCCTTGTGACATCCCAGGCGATCACCGCACAGTTGCTCAACCGAGGCGGCGACTTCGACATACGCGAGATGCCCCTCGTGGGCTCTCCGGCGGGAGACGGGTACGCATGCGTCTTCGGACGCGAAACGGGCATGACCTTGGACTCGTGGCGTCGCGGGCGGATACCCAGGATGGGCACGCTCAATCCGACGACGCCCTTGGCGTCGTACGCCTTCCTCGTCTCCGACGCACTCGCTCTGCCGATCCGCCCCATTTCCGGCCATGCCGGTGTCGCCGACGTACGGGCCGCGATCGGCAGCGGCGAAGTAGATGGGCTGTGCATGAGCCGTGACGGCTTCGCGGCAACGTTCGAGCCGAAGGAGGACTACGTCGCGCTCCTGCAGGCCGGTGGAGATCCGGCGAGTCACATCCCTGGTGTTCCGGTGGCCGACGACCTGGTCACATCCCGGCGAGGGAAGGTGCTGCTCGGTGTGGCCGACGCCATCGCCGCGCTCGCCAGGTTAGTGGTGCTGCCACCCCACACGCCTGCGCCGATCGTGGCGGCCATGCGAACCGCATTCGAGCAGACGATGGCGGATCCGGCGTTCCTGGCGGCAGCACGATCTGCGAACATCGCATTATGGCCGCGCTACGCTGCGGAACTCGACGCGCAGATGCGGGCGCTGCTCTCGCCTCCCGACGAATTCCGAGACGACGTGCTCAAGTCCCTGGGGCGAGGGGAAGAATAGGTGGGTGAAGGCACGCTGGCTGCCAGCCTGGCTGGGCTGGCGCAGGCTCTCGCGCCGTCGTCTCTCGTGAGTCTCTTGGTCGGGGTGATCGTTGGCGGGCTGGTTGGCGTGCTACCGGGGCTCGGCGGCCCCACCGCCGTCGCCCTGCTCCTGCCATTCGTCTTCGACTCGCCCCCGCAGCAAGCCTTCGCCCTGCTCATCGGGCTTATCTCGGTCACATCCACCACCGGCGACCTTACATCGATTCTGCTGGGCATTCCGGGCGAAGCGACCACCGCGGCCACGGTCGTCGACGGATATCCAATGGCGCAGCGCGGTCTGGCGGGTCAGGCGATGGGAGCGTCCCTCGGCAGCTCGCTCGCGGGAGCCTTGTTTGGTGCACTCGTCATGGGGCTGGGGGTGTCCGCGGCCCGACCTGTCTCGCGTCTCATAGGGTCCCCCGAGCTCTTCGCGCTCGCCGTGCTTGGTGTCTGTTGCGCGCTACCGCTCGCGTCGCGCTCACCGCTGCGCGGGCTCGCCTCCGGCGCGCTGGGCCTCACGCTGGCGACAATCGGACTCGATCCTCTCACCGGGACGCCGCGCTTCACGATGGGACAGTTGTCGCTCTGGGACGGCGTTGGCCTGATTCCTGCCGCCCTGGGCCTGTTTGCTGTTCCCGAGATCGTCGAGATGCTCGGCGCCCGTTCGGCCCACACCGCGGTCCCGGACCCCGGACGTGGACAGTTCGTCTCGGGACTGCGCGAGGTCGGGCGACGCTGGGTAGTGGTCCTGCGGGCGTGTGTGATCGGTACCGGAGTCGGCCTTCTGCCAGGAGTAGGTGCCACCGTGTCGCAGTGGCTGGCGTACGCTGACGCCGCGCGGCGCTCGCCGAACCCTGACGCGTTCGGCCGAGGCGCCATTGACGGCGTCATCGCACCATCGGCCGCCAACAACGCCACGCTCGGCGGCGCGCTCGTGCCGACGCTGGTGCTCGGCGTACCCGGAGGCCTCACCTCGGCTCTCTTTCTGACAGCGCTTATCGTCAAGGGACTCGTACCAGGTCGGCAGATGCTCTTGCCCGAGCGAGACGGAGGGCACCTTGAACTCGTGTTCGCGTTTGGCTGGATGATGGCCATCGCGAACATTGCCGCGGTCGCCATCACGTGGGTGGCGAGCCCATGGCTGGTCAAAGTGACGCGAATACGAGCCGCCGTGCTCGGCCCGATCCTGGTGCTGCTCATCTGCGTCGGCGCGTTCAGCGAGCGCAACCTGATGGCCGACCTCGTCATGACGGTCATCATGGCGGTCATCGGCACGACGTTCGCCAAGTTCGAGTGGCCGCGAGCGCCGCTGCTCATCGGTCTCGTGCTGGGTCCGCTGGCCGAGAATCGTTTGTTCGTGTCGATTGAAGCCTACGGCAGCATGTGGTGGGCACGTCCAATCGTCATGCTCGTCGGCGTGGTGATCCTCGGCGTGACGGTGCATTCGCTGCTGCAAAGCGCCCGGCGGTGGGATTCCGTAGGAAAACCAACTGCGGTGCAGGGTCTGATGCCGGGAGAGTCGGTGCTGATCGCGGTGCTGGCCGGGGCGGGCATCGTGGCACTCGGCTCCACGGCCACCTTTGCTCGTCAGGCGGCCGTGTTCCCGCGCGTGTCGCTGGCTCTCGCGCTCACGGCGCTCACGATGCTCGGCTACCGGGGATTCCGGCAGCCGGCACGAGCGATCGGGGGGAGCAACCTCCACCTCGATAAAGCGGCACTCACGGCAACAGGGTGGATCGCGGCCTTCGTAACCATGGTCTGGGCGATCGGCTTCACTTGGGGCTCCGTTGTGGCAGTGGCGGGCATGATGGCTGTCATGCGCGAGCGCATTCGCCATATCGCGCTCATCGCCGGCGTCACCGTCGTGTTCATGGAGGTCGTGTTGGTGCGGATGCTTCATGTGCCGTTTCCGGCGGGTGCTGTGTTTGATGGAATGAAGCGCCTGGGGGTGAACTGATGGTCATCGACCTCTTCGAGCGCGTCGTTGCGCAGAACCCGGACCGCCAGGCGGTTTGCGGTCACGGCGTGTCGCTGACCTATCAGGAGGTCAAGGACCTGGGCGACCGCGTGGCACATGCGGCGATCGAGTCGGGCGTGCGTCCGGGGGACCGCGTCATCGTCCTGTGCGACACCAGCCCCGACGTCGTCGCCGCCATAATCGGCGTCATCAAGGCCGGGGGTGTGGCCGTTCTCGTGAGCAATGCCGCGCCTGAAGTGCAGCGCCAGGAGGTACTGGAGGACGCAGCACCGGTATGTCTGGTGACCGACTCGGCGAACCTGCGGGCTGCGTTGTCTCTTGCACAGGGCCGCACACCTGTTCTCGATGTGCGTGCACTTCCCGTCGCGCCTGAGCGGCGCTGGCCACAGCTCGATTCCCGCGGTCCGGTCATCATGCTCTACACCTCCGGCTCGACCGGGCAGCCCAAGGGTGTGGTGCATACCCACCGAACCCTAACGAAAACCGTCACCGGCGCACGAGAGGTCTTTCGGACCGGGCCAGCAGACCGCTTCACGATGTTCAGCTCCTACGCGGTGGGGCAAGGGTTGATCGTGATCTTCAGCGCGCTGCTCTACGGCGCCATCGTGTGCATGTTCGATGCCCGAACGCACGGCTTCGATCGGCTGGTGAACTGGCTCGCCGCCGAACGCATCACCATCTTTATCTCCAGTGCCACGCTGTTCAGGAGCCTCATGCGCAGCGAGGGGTCGCGGCTGACGTGTCCGGAACTGCGACTCGTTCGTCTTGGCGGCGAGAGCGTGATCGTGGACGACGTGCAGGCGTGCAGGCGTTACCTGCCTCGCCACGTTCAGTTCGTTGTCGGATATGGCGCGACCGAAGCGGCGATCATGACGATGCACGCAGTGGGAGCCGACGAGGAATTTCCAAGCGGGTTCGTGCCGGTTGGGCGAGCGCTGCCCGGCCTACGCGTCTCGATCGCCGGGGAGGACGGCAGCCCTGTGCCGCATGGTGAGTCTGGAGAGATCGTCGTGCACGGCCGCGACTTGCCCAGCTACTGGCGTGAGTCGGCACGCACTGAAGGTCGCTATCGCGACAGCCCGGACGTCCCGGGCGAACGGTGCTATTTCACGGGCGACCGCGGGCGCGCGCGCGCGGACGGGTGCATCGAACATCTCGGTCGTGTTGATCGGCGGGTGAAAGTGCGCGGCTTCCGCGTCGAGCTTGACGAGGTGGAGCAGGTGCTCGGGCAGCACCCGCTCGTCGTGCGGTCGGCGGTCGTGGCGCGGCGGAGTCAGCTCGACGATCTGACCATCGTCGGTTACGTCGAAAGCATCGATCCCAGCTTGTTACGGGTGGACGACCTGCGGCGTTTCGTGGCCGATCGACTGGCTGACTACAAGGTGCCGTCCACGTTCATCGCGATCGACCGGATGCCGCTCGGTGATGCCGGTAAGATCCTGCGGTCGCGACTACCGGCTCCCGAAACCGTCCGGCCGTTGGCGGACGCGCCAGTGGCACGTCCGGAGACCGACCTGCAGCGGGTCATCGAGGCGATCTGGATCGAAGTACTCGGTCTGACCGCGGTGTCGATTGACGATGTGTTCTTCATGATGGGAGGCGATTCCTTGCGCGCCGCGCAGGTTGGCTCTCGCCTGTCGGAAGCGCTTGGCATCGAGGTGTCGATGTCGCTCCTGCTTCAGGCGCCGACGATCCGGCAGCTGAGTGAACGGCTCGAAGCGCACGTCGCCGGAAAGGACGCCTCGCAGGCTGGCGCCGGCGCCCGGTCGTGAACTCGGGCGCGCCAGACGAAGGGCACGTGGAGGTGTGGGTACGCCACACCGAAAGCCTTGAGGGGTCGGACATGGCAGAAACAGACATGCTGCTGTCTGCCGACGAACGTGAGCGACGGGACAGGCTGAGGTCGTTTGAGGACCGCCGCGACTATGCTGCGGCACACGTTCTGCTGCGGCAGGCGTTGTCGCGAGTCGGGCCGCTAGCCCCGGCGGAGTGGCGATTCGTTCGACGGGCTGGCGGCAAGCCCGCTCTCGACGCCGCACAGGCCGGGAGTTCCGCTCTCGAGTTCAGTCTCACCCACACGCGCGGCCTCGTAGCGTGCGTGGTTACACACGGCGTAGCGGTGGGTGTCGATGTGGAGCGCGCGCGGACCTTGACCGACGCCAGACAGATTGCGGTGAGCCGGTTCGCGCCAGATGAAGTGCGCCTGCTCGACCTGTGTACGGCGTCCGAGATGGAGACGCGTTTCCTCGAGTTGTGGACACTGAAGGAGGCCTATGCGAAAGCGATCGGCCTGGGCCTGCAGGTCCCCCTCGATTCGTGTGTATTCGCCTTCGAACGAGACGACGAGCTGGAATTCGCTGCGCGTACGGGTGACGAAGCGCGGTGGCAGTTCTGGCTGGCGGCTGTCGAGCCCGACGCCCGCCTGGCTCTTGCGGTTGACTGCGCCGCGTCAGGCCGACCCGTCAGCGTGTCGTTCCACGACGCCGACCACGACGCCGACCCGCGAAGCGGCCTCATCTCGATCCTCCGAACCACTCGTGCGCGGGCCTTGTGACACTATCGGGGGAGTGATCGCCGGACACCGCGTTCTGTGCTCTTTGCTCATCGCCACGCTCACCCTGGCCGCAGGCCCGGTCGTGGCGCAGGACCAGGGGCTCGATCCGGTGCTTTACTCCGCAGCCGTTCGCGACTCCGCAGCCGTTCGCGCGGGCGAAGTCTCCAATGTGGACGCGCGTGGTGTCTTGCTCTATCGTCTGCCCTTCGCGTTCCACCTGCGCAGCCTCGACGAACACCCGTGGGGCCTGCGCGTCACGTTTCCCCTGTCACTGAGCTCCCTGCGGATCGAGGACACCTCGGATGTCGGTGGCTTCGTGAAGAAGCTCGCCATCGTCGCCCTCGTGCCGGGTGTCGAGTTGGAGCTGCCCGTGGGCGAGCGCGTGTTGCTCCGGCCGTTCGTCGAGGCGGGCGTGGGCAAGGGTAGCGACGGCGGGGGTGTGGAAGTGCTGTATGGCGCGGGACTGCGCGGCCGCATTGTGCAGCCGATCCAGCGCCTGCACCTGACGGTTGGCGGCGCTGCGACGCACAAGAAAGCGGCAACGAACGTGCGCGTCTACGACCACTATTCGATATTCGAGGCCGGAGCGGACGCCCAGGTCCCGCTGGGGTTTTCGATCCGCCAGAAAGCGGCTCGTGGTGGCGTCTATACGATCGCGCGTGCGTTCGACGGGTTGGAGATTCGGCGCGAGGGAGAGCCACCGATCGTCCTTGATCGACAGTTCGAGGTCGGCGGGAGCTTCGCCACCGCGCCCAACCTCCGTGTCTGGAAGATCACGCTGCCGTGGATCGCGGCCGGGTATCAGTTCGGGGAGGTAGTGTCGGGTGTCAGGGTTTACACGACGTTCCCCTTTTGACGGCAGCACGCCGAAGGCCGGCGCACGCCTGGCGGCCCTCACGATCGCGCTGGCATGCGCGACCGGGTGCGCCACGATCGCGAACTACGACGACCCGGCCGGGCCGATCATCAAGGGACCAGTGACCCCAGGGGTGCGACCGGCCTCGGATGATCTGCGGATCGTGACCTTCAATCTCAAATTCGGTGAGCACATCGACCGCGCGTCGGACCTGTTGTCGCGCCCGGGTCCGCTAAAGGGCGCCGACCTGCTCGTCGTAGAGGAGATGGATGAGTCTGGCACCGAGACGCTGGCGCGTACGCTCGGCCTAAACTACGTCTACGTCCCGGCCACGGTACATCGCTCCACGCGAAAGGACTTCGGCGTGGCCCTCCTGTCGCCCTGGGTACTCGAAGACACGCGGAAGATCCTGCTTCCGCATCTTCACCGCTTCCGGAAGATGCGGCGTGCCGCGATCGTCGCGACCGTGCGCACGCATGCGGGCGCGGTGCGTGTGTACGCCGTCCATTTCGAGACCCCATTCGGCGCCTCGTCGGGCGCCCGGCGAGACCAGGCGCGCACCATTGCCGCCGATGCTGCGGAGACCGCGGATCCGGTGGTGATCGCAGGCGACTTCAACGGCACCGCGGCCGCACGAGAATTGGCCAAGGCCGGCTTTACGTGGCTGACCAAGGACGTGCACAACACGCTCGGCCTCCTCGATCTCGACCACATCCTCGTTCGCGGGCTCTGCCCGACCGGACCGCCGACCGCTGCCAAGGCGCCCGACCTGACCAATGCCAGCGACCACTCGCCCGTCTGGGCCGTGGTGCGTCCGTGCGCGGCGGTAGTCAGTGATGCCGGGGATCGCACGCCGCGCGTGAGCCGGTAGCCGATGGCCGCTGCGATCGCCGCGACCGTCAGCCCGGCGAACACGTCGATGCCGTGGTGGTACCGTGTGTAAACGCAGGACACACTGAGTCCGGCGGCCACGACACCGAACCACCGCGCCGCTTTCGGGTGCCCTGCGTGGAGTCCAAACGTCAGCGCCCACGTACCGGACACGTGAGCGCTCGGAAAGCAGCCTCCTGAAACCGCCGCGTTCCCGATGATCAGCTGAATCGCGGGGGTGAACAGCCACCCGCCGAAGGGACGCAGCCCCTCCATGACGCTCGCGTTCTCCCACGGACCTCGCGCGGGCAGGAACGGGTACCACACGTACGACAGCAGGAACCCGAACATCATGCAGGTGAACGCCGTATGAAATCCGGGCGCGGGCGTTTCACCACCGCGTCTCCCGCCGCTCCATGCGAAGAAGATCCCGCCGATGATCAGGGGAAAGTAAGAGAAGTAGAACGCGTGCATGAGCTCGTCGAGCACAGGGTTTCCCGCCTGCGACAGCGCGACCGCCGGTATGGCGCCGAAGAGCGTCCGGTCGGCCGCATACAGGAGGTGCTCGAACCAGTACGGAGTTGCCGGCGCGGCCGCATTCACGGTGAGCGTGACTTCTTCGAAGAAGGGTGTCAGCAGGAGCGCCGGATACGTGTATCGCAGGAAACGCGCAACGACTCGCAACTGGGCGAACCAGGGCGCATCGCCAGGCCGCGGCCGTTCCCACGCCGCGCCCCGCGGCGGCAGCACCAGGATGAACACGACCAGGATGCCGTGCGCGGCGAGAATGTAGGGCCACGCGGGTACCGCGGCGGCATAGACGACCGCGACGAGCGCTACGAACACGAGATATGCGGCTACGGCCCAGTCGACAGCGAGCATTTGTCCCTCTCTCGACTATGTGGCAAAGCCGATCGAATCGGCTCACCGGCCTCGACTGTTGCTGCGCGACGCCCTGTGCCAGCGCGCCAAACCGAGAGCGCCGCAGCCTTTTGGTGTGAAGTGTCGTTCAGACTCAGGGGATGGGCCCGGCCAATACGGCCCAGACATCGGTACGCTCTACGACCTGCCGGCTGAGCAGTACGGCATGTTGACCGGACGTGACGATTCCGTGCGATTGTGCCCACTCGACGCCACGCGCCAGCACACGCTCTGCCCCTGACGCCTCGGGAAGCACGACCGCCGTGATCCCCCAGCACAGGCTCAAGCGCCGCGCAACCTGCTCGGTGCGCGACAGCGCCAGGATTGAAGCCGCGGGCCGGCGATTGCTGAGTGCCAGTGCGGTACGGCCCGTGCCGGCCGTGACAACGATGAGCGCGGCATCGAGCTGCTCGGTCATCAGGCACGCGGCGTCGACCGAGGCTTTCGTGATCGGATCGACGAATCCTGACAACGGCGATACCCCGGCTCCGGATCCGCGTCCCGCAGATTTCAGGTAGGCCTCCGCTTCCGCGCAGATCTGGCGCATGGTCGTCACCGCTTCGACCGGATACTGACCGACGGCGCTTTCGCCCGACAACATCACGGCATCGGTACCGTCCAGGACGGCGTTGAACACATCGCTGGCCTCGGCCCTCGTCGGGCGGCTCGACTCCTCCATAGAGTTGAGCATCTGGGTGGCGGTGATCACCGGCCGGTGCGCCTGATTGCACAGCGCGATGATGCGCTTCTGGACGGCGGGCACCCGCTGCACATCCATCTCGACGCCCAGGTCTCCCCGCGCCACCATCACGACATCGGTGGCCGCAACGATCTCCTCGAGATGCTCGACGGCCTGCGGCTTCTCGATCTTGACCACGACGTGCGAAGAACAGTTCCTCGATCGGAGCGCGTGCCGCAACTGGACGACGTCCTCCGCGCTGCGCACGAACGACAACCCGACGAAGTCGACGTCGTCTGCGTGCCGCGCGGTCCAGTCGAGATCCCGAAGATCCTTGTCGGTCAGCGCGCTGACGGCCAGAGCCGAACCGGGCAGGTTGAGGCCCTGGCGCGAGCGCAGACGCCCGGGCAGCGTCACACGCAGGCGCGCGCGGCCGGGCGCGGTCTCGATCACGACCATCGCCACGGTGCCGTCGGCGAACAAGACGGTCTCTCCGGCCTTGAGGTCGTTCGGCAGCTCTCGGTAGGTGCACGTCAACTCTCGCGCAGAGGACGATTCGGCCTCGGCCACCAGCGTGAACTCGTCGTCGAGATTACAGTCCACGACATCGCCGGGGAACGGGTTCAGCCGCATCTTCGGCCCGCAGAGGTCCTGCAGAATGGCAACGTGCCTCCCCATCTCGCGACTCAGCGCCCGGATGTCGGACACGACGGCGCTGTGTTCATCGTGCGTACCGTGAGAGAAGTTGAGGCGGCACACGTTGACGCCGGCCTCGAAAAGCTGACGCAAGACCTGCGGCGCTCGTGACGCCGGGCCGATCGTCGCGACGATCTTCGTACGGCTCGTCACCGCATGTCCCGCGGCTGGTAGGCCCACGACCGTTCCATCCGTCCGCTCAGGTCCTGCGTGCGCGGCGTTGCCGGCACGCGTGTGATCCTGGGCGTTCGCGTCCGAGTCGTCTTCATCGCCGCGCCATACGAAAGTTCGCGCGCTCGTACGCCGCGGGATCGGGAATGCGGTCGAAGCTCATGCTGCCGCGCATCTCGTTCAACGAGCTCCATTCGCGTTCTTGCATCCATGACTCAATGTCCGTGCGCACCGTCCGGAGGTGATTGGGACCGTGGCGAAGCAGCGCGGACACCATCTGCGTGGCGTGTGCACCGGCCATGGTGGCCTTGATGACGTCGATGCCGGTGTGGATGCCGCCCGTCAGGGCGATGGATGCGTGGATGCGCCCAGCCAGGGTAGCGGCGCCGCGTAGACGCAGCGGCAGCTCGGAGGAATCCGACAGGGGCAGCGTGCGAATCACCTCGAGTTCGTCAATGTCGATGTCCACGCGATGGAAGCGCGTGAAAAGGGCGAGACCATCAGCCCCGGCCCCATCGAGCTGTTTGGCGAAATGGGCGAAGGCGGTGAAGAGCGGCGCCAGTTTGACGGCGACCGGGATGCGGATGGTGCGCTTCACCTCTTTTACGATCTCAATGGCCTGACGCTCGACGTCGGCGGCGCTGGACGTCATGTCGCTGGCGGCGTGATAGACGTGGAGCTCGAGACCGTCCGCGCCGGCCTCCTCGATCTGTCTGGCGTATGACGTCCATCCGCCCGGTGTGACGCCATTGAGCGAGGCCATGACCGGAATGCCGACAGCAGATGTGACCCGCCGCAGATGTTCCAGGTACTCGTGCGGGCCGGGCGCCACGATCGGATCGGGCGCGTACGTCCCCGCTTCCGCGAACGAATCGTTGTGGCTGTCGGCGCTGAGGAAGGCGTCCATCTGCTCGCCGGTGATCTCCTCCTCGTACAGCGGGCGCAGCACGAGCAGCGCGGCGCCGGCGTCTTCGAGTGCTCTGACGGTGTCGAGATCGTCACCGAGCGGTCCTGCGCCGACGATCAGCGGATGGGGCAGATGCATCCCGAGGTACGTGGTGCTGAGATCCATCATTCCTCTTCCTCAGTGGTCTGGATGACCGGCACGGTGATGCCGGCGAGCTGCTGATACACGGCGTACCGGCGCTCGGCGGCCGCCTGAGACTCCTTCGCGAACGACTTGTACAGAGCGGGATCGGCGCGTTCCACCGTGCGGAAGCGCGACTCGTTCCGCAGGTAATCATCGACCCGGCCCTTCGGCGGCCCGTAGTCGAGTTTCAGCGGAGCTTCACCTTTGACGAGCCGGCGCGGATCGAACCGATAGAGCGGCCACACGCCAGTCTCCACGGCGAGCTTCTGCTGCGCCGCGCCATCTGCCATGTCGTAGCCGTGGGCGATGCAGTGACTGTAGGCGATGATCAACGACGGACCCTGGTAGGACTCGGCTTCGAGAAAGGCCTGCGCCGTCTGGGCCATCTTGGCGCCAAAGGCGACCTTCGCCACGTAGACATGACCGTACATGTTGGCGAGCAGGCCGAGATCCTTTTTGCCGACCGGCTTGCCGGCGGCGGCGAACTTCGCGGCAGCGCCGAGCGGTGTCGATTTCGAGGCCTGGCCTCCAGTGTTCGAGTACACCTCGGTGTCCATGACGAGGATGTTGACGTCGCGCCGGTTCGCCAGGACGTGATCGAGGCCGCCGTAGCCGATGTCGTACGCCCATCCGTCGCCGCCGACCAGCCACACGCTCTTCTTGACGAGGTAGTCGGCGAGCGTTTCGAGCCGGCGCGCCTCGGGGACGGTCAGCCCGGCGAGCCGGGCTCGCAAGGCGTCGACCCGGCGGCGTTGTTCGGCAATCCCGGCCTCGCTCGACTGATCCGCGCCGAGCAGCGCGTCCGCCAGACCGTCACCCACCTGCACCGCGAGCGTCCGCAGCAGGCGGCGCGCGGTCGCGCCGTGGGCGTCGAGCGCCATCCGGAACCCGAAGCCGAACTCCGCGTTGTCCTCGAAGAGCGAGTTCGACCACGCCGGCCCGCGTCCGTCGCGATTGGTCGTATACGGTGTGCTCGGCAGGTTGCCGCCGTAGATCGATGAGCACCCGGTCGCGTTCGCGATGAGCAGGCGATCACCGAACAGCTGCGTGAGCAGCTTCAGGTACGGCGTCTCGCCGCAGCCGGCGCACGCGCCAGAGTATTCGAACAGCGGTTCCATGAACTGCGACTGCTTGTGATCGATCTTCACCATCGCGGCGCGATCCACTTCAGGCAGATTCAGGAAGAAGTCGTAGTTGACCCGTTCGGCGTCCCGCAGCGGCGCCTGCGGCTGCATGTTGATCGCCTTGTGCTTCGGATTGGTGCGGTCCTTGGCCGGACAGACGTTGACGCAGAGATTGCAGCCGGTGCAGTCCTCGGGCGCGACCTGGATGGTGAAGTGTTGGCCCTTGAACTCGTTCCCTCGGTAGAGCGTCGACTTGAACGCGGACGGGGCGCCGGCCAGCGCGCTCTCGTCGTAGACCTTGGCGCGAATCGCCGCGTGCGGGCACACGAGCGCGCATTGATTGCACTGAATGCAGACTTTCGTGTCCCACACCGGGATCTCGAGCGCGAGGTTCCGCTTTTCCCATTTCGCGGTCGCCACCGGCCACGTGCCATCGATCGGAAACGCGCTCACGGGAAGAAGATCGCCCTTGCCGGCGAGCATCACGGCCGTCACCTTCTGCACGAAGTCGGGGGCCCGCTCGGATACGAGCGGGGGACGACTCGAGCGGGCGCTGACCGCGTCCGGTACCCGGATCTCGTGCAGATGCGCGAGCGCCTGATCGACCACCTCGCCATTCCGGCGGACGACCTCGGGACCGCGCTTGCCGTAGGTCTTCTCGATCGATGTCTTGATGTGGCCAATCGCTTCGTCGCGGGGCAGGATGCCCGAAATCGCAAAGAAGCACGTCTGCATGATCGTGTTGATGCGGGTGCCCATGCCCGAACGCTTCGCCAGCTCGTAGGCATCGATCACGAAGAACCGGACCTTCTTCTCGATGAGCTGTTCCTGCATTTCTCTGGGCAGGCGATCCCAGACCTCGCCCACGGGGAAGGGTGCATTCAGCAGGAACGTCGAGCCGGGTGCCGCGGATTCGAGCACGTCGATCTTGTCGACGAAATCGAACTGGTGGCAGGCCACGAACGCCGCCCGGTCCACGAGATATGCCGACCGGATGGGCTGCGCGCTGGTGCGCAGGTGAGAGATGGTGATCGCCCCCGACTTCTTCGAGTCGTAGACGAAATAGCCCTGCGCGAAGAGATCCGTCTCCTGGCCGAGGATCTTGATCGAGTTCTTGTTGGCGCCGACCGTGCCGTCGGCGCCGAGACCGTAGAACACCGACGCCGATACGTCCCCGGCTTCAGTTCGGAATGACGGATCCCAGGAGAGCGAGGTATGCGTCACGTCATCGATGATGCCGACGGTGAAGTGCCGCTTCGGCGCGTCTCTGGCGAGCTCGTCGAAGACCGCCTTCACCATGGCAGGCGTGAACTCCTTCGACGACAGGCCGTAGCGGCCGCCGACGATCCTCGGCGGAACCGCGAGCGGCGAGAGGCCGTCGGCCTGTGCTTCGGCGAGCGCAGCCGTCACGTCGAGGTAGAGCGGGTCGCCCGGAGCGCCGGGCTCCTTCGTCCGATCCAGCACGGCAAGGCTGCGGACACTCGGGGGCAGCGCGGCGAGGAACGCGCTCTGTGAGAACGGGCGATACAGCCTGACCTTGACCGCCCCGACCTTCTCGCCGCGGGCCACGAGAGCCATGACGGCTTCCTCCGCCGTTTCGGCGCCCGATCCCATGAGAACGATGACGCGCTCGGCGGCGGGGTGGCCGACGTACTCGAACAACCGGTAGCGCCGGCCCGTAAGCTCGGCGAACGTCTGCATCGTGCGCTCGACGATTGCCGGGCACCGGTCGTAGAAGCCGTTGGCAGCCTCTCGTGCCTGAAAGAACACGTCCGGGTTCTGAGCCGTGCCGCGGAGCACCGGTCGATCGGGCGTCAGTCCCCTCCGCCGATGCGCGAAGACCGACGATTCGGCGATCAACCCGCGCAGGTCGTCGTCGCTGATCTCCTCGATTTTCGCGACCTCGTGCGACGTCCGGAAGCCATCGAAGAAGTGCAGGAAGGGAATCCGCGCCTCGAGCGTCGCCGCATGCGACACAGCGGCCATGTCGTGCGCCTCCTGCACCGAATTCGAGCACAGGAGCGCGAAGCCTGTCTGCCGGCAGGCCATGACGTCGGAGTGGTCGCCGAAGATCGACAGCGCGTGCGTGGCAAGCGTCCGCGCGGCCACATGCATCGTGAACGGCGTCAACTCGCCGGCGATCTTGTACATGTTGGGGATCATCAGGAGCAGGCCCTGCGACGCCGTGAAGGTGGTGGCGAGCGCGCCGGCCTGGAGCGCGCCATGGACGGCACCAGCCGCGCCACCTTCCGACTGCATTTCGGCGAGCTCGGGGATGGCGCCCCAGAGGTTCAGTCTCCTGCGGCTCGACCACTCGTCGCACACTTCTGCCATCGGACTGCTCGGCGTGATCGGGAAGATGGCTATCGTCTCGCTCGCCCGATATGCCACCGACGCAGCGGCCTCGTTTCCGTCCACGGTGATTCGCCGCCGGCTCGTCATGTCCATCCCCTCAGTTCAGCGCTGCCCGTGCGCACCGGCGCGTCAGAGCGGCTCTGAAGCAGTCCCAGCGCTGCTCCAGTGTGACGGGCGATGATCGGTGCTTCATTGGTCGGAATCGCCCAGGCGTCGAGCTTTCGACGTCCTTCGCGGGGAGTCCGGGCGCGCAAGAAACGTTCCTCAGCCGCGAAGCGGCCAGTGCCCACCAGATGAAGGAATTCTCCAGCGGGCCGTGATGCGGACGACCGCATGCTGTGAGCCCGCGCGCCGCTTATGGCGGCGCATTGAGGAGATAGAGTTCCCGCGATCGGTCTGTGATCACTGGACGGGCTGCAAGATGCTCATCCATGAACGTGAGGAGCGACGCAGAAGCGGCGCGGCGATCCAAGATGACGTACCGCACGCCGAGCTCGTGAAGCTCTCGTGCCGACCACGTGCCGGACGCTTGATGAGCCACCGGTGCATCACCGTCAGGCGTGGAGAGTTCCAGAAGGGCTCTCAGTGTCGGCACGCGCAGATACTGATCGTGAGCCGCAGGTGGGGTTCGCGCTACGAATCCACCGGCGATGGGATGATGATGCGTGATCTGCGCCAGGACCTCGCCATCGCTGGACAAGCCAATCTGACCAAGTCCATCTCGGACGCCGAAAGGGATCGGGAGCACGATGCCTTGTGGCATCTTCTGCAGGGCGAGATCCAAGGCGGAGGGAACGACATCCGTCACTGGAAATGGGGACTGACAGAAATCGAAGGCAACGAGAAAGATCGCCAGAGCGCTGATACCGACAGACCTCCGCATCTTCGAGAGAGCGCACGCTGAGATCATCGCGAGCGCGAGCATCACGACAACAAGGCCGCGCCCGGGAATTCGTGCGTTACCAACGATTGGCAGCAACGAAAGCACTCCCTGCGGCAAGGGCAGGCCCGTGTTGACGCCAGCGACGTGGAGCCATGGTCCGAGCGACCACACGAAGAACGTCATCCCGAGTCCAACCCAATAACGACGCTCGGCGTCGCCCGGCTGACGCCAGAGGGCGACAGCCGTCAACACGACTGGGACCACGCCAACCCATCCGATTCCTTCGATGGCGTCCAGTCCAAAGCGTTGATAGAGGGCGCTTGTTGCAGCTCCCCAGAGAGGGTGTATGGGACTGGGCAGAGTCAGCGCCAGCAAATCAATGCCCGCCGGCGCACTTTTCCAGAGATGGACCGGCCGGACATAGTTACCGCTCGTCCAGAGTGATGCCGCCCGCCACAGGAGCGGAAGCGTACACGCACCGGCCACGACGAACGCGAAGGATGCCGGGCGCAACACAACCGAGATGCGCTGTGCGGCTCCGGGCGACCGGCTTATCGAGAGCGGCCACGTGAACCATGCGATCGCCAATGGAGCAATCCAGGCAACGGTCAAAGGATTGTCAGTCCTCGTCATGCTGATCGTGAGCCCTGCGAGTGTCCACACCGTGCCGCCACCAAGCGCGATGCCGGCAACCATCAGAAGATCGATGACCAGCACAATTCCCAGCAACCAACGCAGTCGCGTGGCGCGTGGAGAGCGGACGCGGATTGCAGCCGGATGAGTGGCCGTCACACCCAGACACAAGGCGATCGCGCACGCGTACACAAAGTAGTAGTAATCCGTGTACGCGATGACTCCGAGTGTCAGGCCACTGAGCACGGCTGGAGTCAGACGCTTCGATTCGAGGGTGCGCAGCCAGAGCAACGTGAAGAGCGGCAAACCCCATGCCGAGATCAAGTTGAAGTGACCCAGTAGATGCGCCCCCAGATACGGAGCAGCTCCAAAGATCCAGCCCGCAGCGACCGACGGCCACCACCTGCGAAGGCGATCAAACGCGAGCAGGTAGGCGCAGAAGCCGTTGAGTGCCAATGAGCCAAGAATGACGAGGTTCTGCGCCTCAATGACGGAGAGGTGGCGCAAGAGCGTGGCCCCGATCCACGCCTGAAACGCAGTGTGCGTATGAAGCGTCAGGTCGATGCCGCCAGGGGCAAGCAAGTACGTCGTATGGAAGAAGCCCCCTCCTCCGATAGTTGGCGCCTCACGCATCCACCAGACATTCCACAGGAATGATGCGTTGTCGCCGATACCTGCCCCGGGAACCACGCTGCCGGTGTGAAGGACGAGAGGAAAGCTCCAAACGATGGCCATGACCCCGAAGAGCGCCATCGCCAGGAGGTGCTGTCCGAGCGACGCGTAGGGAGACGCCGGCCTGGAACTCACACGCCTATCCTCTATTGAGGGAAGCGGGCGTCAATCGGTAAACTCTGGACCAAAGCCGGAGCGGACGGGAAGCCTGAAAAGGAGCAGCACGATGAAGGGGACATTCACAGGGCGGATCATGGCGGGTCTGTTGTTCGGGGCCTTCGCGATGGTCGCGTCGGGCGACGCACAGTCGGTCACGCCCAGCGCCACCGACAAAGTCACCATCAACGGGTGGGCGCTGAGCATGAGCAACGTTGCCACCGGCGCGAATCAGACGATTCGTATCAACATCGACCGTTGGTCGAGCGCGGCACAACGTCAACTGCTGATCGACACGTTTCTCGAGAAGAAGCAGGACGGGCTGCTTCGCGAACTGGAGAAGCAGCCGGAAATGGGGCGGTTCAACTTTCCAGGCTACATGGGCCCCGATCCGAACAACATCATGCGACTGGGTACGGACATCCGCTACGCGATGAGTTTCCCCGGCGAAGACGGCGGCCGGCGCATCGTCGCCATCACGCCGCGGGTGATCGGTTTTCGCGAGCAGGTCAACCAGCCGCGAACCGCTGACTATCCCTTCACGCTGTTCGAGATGCACTTCGACAGATCGGGCAAGGGCCAGGGCAAGATGGCATATGCCACGCGGATCAACTTCGACAAGAAGAAGAACAACATTGAGCTGGAGAACTACTCGAGCGAGCCCGTGCGACTGAACAACCTGGTGCTCGAAGTTCGCAAGTGACAAATGCGCCGGCTTGCGGGGATATCCGCAGTTGGATCGATCTGGCACGCGGTCGCTGCCTGTTCACCGGCGTGAATACCGTGCGGCCAGGATGGTGATGTCGTCATTTTGCTTCGCGCCGGCGGTGAAGGCGCGGACATCGGCGAGCAGACCCCTGACCGTTTCAGCGGGCGTCGCGTCAGACGTCTTGGCCAGCGCGGCCAGCAGTCGCTCTTCACCGTAGAAGTCCTCGTCGCCGTTCATCGCTTCGGATACGCCGTCCGAGAACAGCACGAAGGTATCGCCGTTCGTGAGGGACATCGTTTCACGCTCGATCGGATTGGGCCGCATGAGTCCTACCGGGCGTCCAGATGAGGGGCAGGCGAGTCGCGGGGGACGACCTGGCGAAAGAACCGCAAGCTGGTGATGGCCGGCGCCCGCGCACGACACGCGTCCCTGCGCGAGGTCGAACACAAGGCACTGCAGCGTCACGAACATACCGCGTGGATTCTGTTCGGACAGCTCGTCATTGAGCCGGCGCAAGATCTCGTCCGGCTCCGCGATCTGCCTGGCCAGCGTGCGCAGGACGGTCACGGCGACCGCCATGAAGAGCGCGGCGGGGATCCCTTTTCCCGATACGTCACCCAGCGCGACGACGACGCGATCGTCTGAGGCTCGCAGCACCTCGTATAGATCGCCGCCCACCTCACGGGCCGGCTCGATGACGGCATGGACGTCGAGGCCGGTCCCCTTGGTGGCCGCCGCGAGGTCTGCGGGCAGGATGCCCATCTGGATCTCACGGGCGATCCTCAGGTCGCGGGCCACCGCCTCGCGAATGGCGTCGGCGTACGCCTTGGCCTTGAGCAGCGACCGGACCCGGGCCTTGACCTCCAGCACCTCGAAGGGTTTCGTCAGGTAGTCGTTGCCGCCTACCTCAAAGCCCTGGGCCTTGTTCTTGACGTCCTCGAGAGAGCTCAGAAACATGATCGGCACTTCGCGCGCGGCCTCGTGAGCGCGCATCCGCCGGCACACCTCATAGCCGTCGAGGCCCGGCATCACGATGTCGAGGAGAACGAGGTCTGGCAGGCTCTTCTCGATGCTGCGAAGGGCGGCGGCGCCGTCGAGAGCGACACTGAGCTTGTAATCGTTCTTCAGCGCCTCGACCAGGATGTCCACATTGGTCTTGACGTCGTCCACGATGAGGATGCGGCTGTCGGACAGATCCTTCACGTCAAAGCTCCCGCCGCACGGCGAAGCACACGGCGTGCCTGATGTGTGGACACCAAGGATTCACGCTTCGTGGGTCGTTCTCCGCGCGAACTGCATTCGGTGACGATGGGTCATATCCACTCACCGCCCGTCGTCAGCCCTTGCCTCACCCGCCAGTTGCTTCGTGAAAACCTGGAAGCGGGTGCCGAAGCGGACGGCCGTTCCTGCCGGAGCGAACTTCAGATCTCGGTAGAAGTCGAGCGCCCGGTTCGACGGGCTCAACACGGTCCTGACCTGGTACGCCGGAATCCCGAGTTGAACGAGCCGGTGCTCGGCGCGCCGGACGAGCGCGGCGGCACGCCCCTGCCGGCGGACCTCCGGCGCCGTGAAGATCAGGATCATCTCTGGCCCAAGCAGTTCCGCTGGTGCACCTTCCGAGGGCTTGGAGTCCTCGGGCGTACCGAATGACGAGCGGAAAAGCGCGAGTAGTGCCGGGACGTTCAGCAGCAGGCTTGGGAGGAGCGATGTCTGCATCATCAAACGACGATTGAGACTCGAAGGCTCCAGGCTGACGACGGCCGCCGCGACGATCGTGCCAGCGTCGTCGTGCTCGGTGACGGTGACCTCTCGTGTCGACCGTGTCACGTAGCGATAGAACGATCGTGCGTAGCGGGGGCCGAGGACGGTCACCAGCGAGTCGGGCAGGCAGGCGACGTGCAGCCGTGCGAGGGCGTCGACGTCAGGCGTGTCCATGCCGGCTCGAGGCGTGACCGCAGAAGTCGCGGATGACGTCGATGTTGCGGCGCACGGACGCCTCGCCGTAGCCCGGGTAGTTCGGCAGCAGTACGACCTGCGCAGCCGTCTGCTCCGCGTTGGGACAGTCGCGATATTCTGGCGCGAAGCTGGAGAGGCCGGCGCAGTTCTTCAGATGCTGCACGGCCATGTCGCGCCGGTTCAGCATGACCCATCGGACCAGGTCGTCTCGACGGACGTGCTGAACGGGAAAGTAGTTGTAGACGTGATAGCCGTCATCGCGGAACGGCGGCGTGATGAGGTCCGGAACGCTGTTGAGCCCTTCGTGGTACAGCCTTGCGTAGCGAATCCGTTCAGCGGCGTCGGCATCCACGCGCGGGAGCTGTCGCAAGACCATGCCGGCCTGCACGGGGAGGAACCGGCGCAGGTACGTGTCGGGCAGCGTGCGCTTTCTCGACGTGTCCAGCTCCACGGTGACGAACCGGTTGATGGCGCGGACGTCGTTGAGGAGCCCGAATCGAAAGATCCAGTACACCAGCGACTTGAAGAGGAGCGGCGCGGTGACGACGTCGGTCACGAAGGCCTTGGCAACCTTGGAGTAGAGCATGCCGATCGGCATGCCCGGCTTGCCCGCGAGCTCAGCGCGGGCCGCTCGATCGAGGCCGCCGTGCTTCGTGACGAGGGCGCCTCCGTAAAAGGCGGTCACGTTCTTGTACATACCGAAACTGAAGACGCCCGCGTCTCCGAATGTGCCCACCACCTGCCCGCGTACCCTGGCGCCGAACGCCTGCGCCGCATCCTCGATGAGTGGCACTCCGCGTGCCGTGCACAAGGCGGCGACCGCCTCGATGTCGCAGGCCATGCCGTGGAGGTGGGTGACGAGCACTGCGCCGGTGCGCTCGTCGATCAACGGTGCAATCGTGTCGGCGGTGACGTTGGTCGTGGGCCGATCGATGTCCGCAAACAGCGGCACGCCGCCCGCGCAGATGACCATGTTGACGACATCCGCGATCGTGTACGGCGACATCACCACGGTCTGGCCCGGCTTGATCAAACCTTTGACGGCCAGATAAATACCGACGCGTCCCTGGGCCACGCACAGCGCGTGGTTCACCCCGTACCGAGCTGAAATCTCGCGTTCCAGCCGCGCAACCTCGTCTCCGGTGTCGGTCTGGCCGGTTAATAGCGCCCAGAGGAAGTGTCCGTAGTCGGAGGCCCGGGTGTAGATGCGAAACCGGGCGTTGGGTGCCAGCCCGATCACGCCGTCGCCCCCGCCTCCTGTTGGGAGCCGCTGGCGATTCGGTAGGCGTTGGCCATGATCGTCAAGGTTGGCGGCGCGGCCGGGAGCGTGGGAAACACCGTCGTGTCCACCACGTGCACGCGGGTGAATTCGGGCGGCCTGCCCATCACGTCGGTGTCGAACCTCGCCGGGTGCGCTTGCATCGGAAAGCTGCCGCCCACATGAACGCCGCTGCCGGGTCGGCCGATACGCAGGCCCAGACGCAGCGGTGAGGCTCCGATACGTCCGGCGTTTCTGGACAGCAGCGTTGTCACCGCTCGAATCACAGACCTGGATGATGGTGAGGACACGGCGTCGAGCCGTAGCGCGGTGTCGCCGGCGCTCCGGTCCATCGTGGCACGAATGCCGGCGGACTCGGCCGAGTGCAGGTATCCCTTGATGACGACAAGGCGATCGATCGCGGGCGCGACGAGCGGCGCCGCCAGCGGAAAGAGCGGGCCCAATCGATCCTTCGCCATGCGGAGATAGTGATCATTGTAGGTGTAAACCTGGAGGTGGACGCCGTGACGCGTCACCTCGCGATCCAGGATCTCGATGAACACCTGGCTCAGCGTGTGCAGCCGTTCGCGCGTCACGCGGCCTGACGATCGACGCAACAGAAGCGGCAGGAGGAAGTGGTCGCTCTGCTTGAGCACGATCGGTTGCGCGTAGGCCTGCAGCGACTCGAGAAGGATGGCCGTCGAGGCCAGTACTCCTGCCGCCAGGTACACGCGCGTTGCCTCGAACTGCCGCGGCTGGAGTGTCTGTCTCGAGACGGCGTGGATCGTCACGATGCCGCTCTTCTCGCGCAGGGATCTCACCAGATATCCGGGCAGGTAGGTAAAGTGCGTCGAGGCGGCCAGGCGGGTCTGCAAGGTGTGCTGCGTGGAGTAGATCAACCCATAGGGGCAGCCGTACAGGCACATGCCGCACCGCACGCACGAACCGGTCTGCGCGTCGGGCGGGCGGATCGCCAGTCTGGCCCGCCCGTAGTGGATGCCTTGCCGCTGCAGCTCCGCTTCGTGCTGCGTCATCCGTTCCAGCAGGAACCGCGCCTGCCTGCTCGCATCGAGCGGCGCGCCCGGTCGTACGTGCAGCGGATAGATCCTCGACAGCCCGTCGTGCTCCGCCGCCAACCCCATCATTTCGAGCGCCGAGCGGTAGTGAGGAGCCATGTCGGTGCTGCCGATGGGCCAGCCCGTGAAGTCCTGCTCCGAGTAGGGGAGCACGGCCGCACCCCACAACACGCTCAGGCCGCCGGTCGACAACGCGCGATACGCATCGACGCCATCGGCCACGACGGGCTGCAGCGCCTCGACGTCGCGATAGACGTAGTCGGACCCAAAGGCGAGCTTCAGCGGCGCGCCCTCGCTGTTGTATCGCAGAGGACCACTCACGGCCTCGCGCTCGGCGGTCTTCCACGCCTCGGGCTGAGAACGCGCGAGGTTCGCCACACGCGCCTGTAGTTCTGGCTCAAGCTCGCCACCCGCGTCCAGCATCGTCACGGGGAGGCCCTTGTCGATGAGCGCGGCCGCCGCCGCGACGCCGGCCGGGCCCGAGCCGATGACGATGTTCATCGGCGGGTCAAACCGATGAGGCTCAGGAGAAAGCTCGTGAGGATCACCTGGCCGCCGAGGCACAGGGCCGTGGCCGACGGCATCGCGAGCAGAAGCGTCTGGCGAGGCTGAAGCGTCGAGAATCCGCTCGGCGACCACCCCGTGACGACGCACGCGCCACCCAAGAGCCCGACGGCGACGAGCATGGCCCCCGCCGCGAGTCCTGACTCCAGCTTGAAACGCTTGAACATTCGTTCGAGCGTCGGGTCTCCTGGGAGCAGTCCTTCGTTGAGGGCGTAGATGCGCGCGCAGAATGCGAACGCGACGCCCTGAAAGCCAAGAAGGGTGGCCACCGACGCCAGCAGCAGCGCGTGCGCATCCAGTTCACGTGGCCCTTGGACGAAGGATCGTGCCAGCAGGAAGGCGCCGGCCACGCCGCCCGCGCTGAAAAGCGCGGCGCCGGGGTAGAGAAACAGCCACCGGGGGCAGTACATCAACATGAACCGGAGGTGTCGCCAGCCGTCCCTCCAGGGCCGAAGGTGCGGTGTGCGGGAACGGCCGTCCTTGTCGAGCGTCGTAGGCACCTCGACGATGCGCAGCCCGACGAGTGTCGCCTTGATGACCATTTCGGAGGCGAACTCCATCCCGGTTGTCTGCAGGTCGAGGCGATCGAAGGCGACCCGCGACAGGCCGCGGAGCCCACAGTGAAAATCGCGCGCGGGCGAACGGAAGAAGAGGCGTCCGATACCCGAGAGCAGCGGGTTGCCGATGTACCGGTTCTTCCACGGCATGGCGCCGGGCCGAAGGCCACCCAGGAACCGGTTGCCCATCACGAGATCGGCGCCGGACGTCAGCGCCGTGACGAACGCGTCCAGCCGGGAGAAGTCGTAGCTGTCGTCCGCATCTCCCATGATGATGAGCCGGCCGCGGGAAGCGAGCGCGCCGTAGTAGAGCGCGGCGCCATAGCCGCGGACCTCGACATCGACAACGCGTGCACCTTCGGCGCGCGCAATCCCCCGTGATCCGTCGGTCGATCCGTTGTCGGCCACCACGATCTCGGCAGCCAGTCCCAGACGATCGATACACGCGCGCGCTTTCCTGATACACGTGGCGAGGGTCTCGGCCTCGTTGAGGCACGGCATCAGGATCGTCAATTCAGGATCGGCGGCCTCCATGGACGAACGTGCGATGTTAGTGCAACTCCGCGCTGAGCACCGCAAGCGGCGGTCCTGGTGGAAGCGTCGGACATGGCGACACGAGCGGCGGACTTGCGAGCCGTCGAAGGTCGGAGGCGATGCCGGGAAAACCGAGACGATCGGCCAGGCACGGAGCGGCTCTGTCGATATCCCGCTCGAACGTGGCTCCCGCACCGAGCAACATGAGCACGATCGCGCGTCGTCCCGCGGCGGCGGCCCAGACGATGGGCGGCACCTGCACTTGACGTCCACCCGTCAGCGCAGGGTCGATCACCGCGATCAGGGCATTTGGGTTCTGACCGTGCTGAATGAAATCGTGCGCGCCGCGCACGTCGTCCATCGCGATCGCCTCACCGAGCGAGCTGTAGGTCCGATAGCCGATCTGGGCACGGGCCGGCGCGACGACGCGCAAGACTTCCACCCCGCTGACAGCACACAAGACGATGAGTGCCGGAAGCACCAACGCCAGGGTCAACCACTGCTGGCGGCGGGGGTCGATAGGAGCGCTCGTCACGGTGGTCCCAGTGAGCGCTGAACGAGGCCGGGGTAGTTGGAGGGGCGCGCGGAATCAGGTGCCGTGCCCTGGGGCACCATGCGGCTCATGATGCCGAGGTAGATACCCCGATCCGTGAACTCGAGCTGGCGCTGCGGCACCTGCGTGAGCCAGTCCACGTAGTTCGATTCCGACATGCGCCGGGTCCATTCCAGAGTGCCGACGGCACGTACATGCCAGGTCAACGCGATCACCGCGAGCAGGCTTGCGGTGCAGACAAGCCGGCGATTCGTCACGCCCTCGAGCCGCGACGTCTGCTCCGCGAGATGGCGAATGGCCGCGTAGGACGCCAGCGCGTAGAAGATGACCGTCATCCCGCCAAGGCGGTCGCGCGAGTACAGGTAGCTCAGCGCGCCGCTGGCCACCAGCGAGGCGAGGAACGCCAGGGCCACACGGCCATCAGGAGTCCACCCGTCCCGCCCAACGCCCGGAATGACTCGGCGACTCCACCAGGCGATCGTGGCTGTCAGCGTCACCGAGGCGACGATGTAGAGGAGCTCCCATGGCTGGATGTGTCCGGCGGTGACGTCGCGAGTGATCAGGAAGAGGCCACTCGTCGGCTCGGAGAACAGTACGCTCGACACCGTGCTGATCGCGTTGTACAGATACATCCCATAGGGAAACGCGCCGAAGCGGGCGAGCGCCTCGTTCGGCTCCAGGGTCTCAAAACCGAAACCGACCGACTGTTCGAAGACGGGCCAGTTCGCGCGGAACGAGAAGCGGAAGACTAAATACGCGATGGTGGCCGCCACGACCGCCGCCGTCACCCGGTTGGTGGCGCCCGGCGCGCGCGTCCACCACGCGATGACGACGACCGGTGCGATCACGAGTCCCTGCTCTTTGTAGCCGATGGCGATCAGCGTGAGCAGTACGATCACGGGTCCGTGCCAGACGCGCGGCGCTCGCGTCACGAGCATCCAGACGATGAGCGCGAGCGGCATTCCGACCAGCGTCATCAGGAGCGGTACCTCGAGGTTGTAGCGGAATCCCGGTGTGCCGATGAGGACCGCAACCGCGCACCAGGCGGCCGCACCCTCGAGCAGAGAGCGCGGACCCAATTGCCAGATGAAGAGGACCACCAGCGCGAGGGGCGCTGCCACTTCAATTGACTTGAACAGGAGGAGCGCGGTGTCGAGCGAGCCGGTGCCGCGCCAGAGCCCGTGCCACGTCAGGAAGTAGAGGGGCCGGTACCACGATCGGGCCGTCGGGTCGAAGTACGAGACCGCGCTAGTGGCGTGCTGCACGTCCTCGAGGATCGCCACGGTCTCGCTCACGGGATACGGCGTCTTCCATGTCGAGACGCCGAGCGCGAACAGCAGCGGCGACGAGGCCGCCAGTACGACCAGGATCCAGAGAGTGCGATGACGTCGCTCCTCGAGGTTCGACACCGCGCGATTATAAGTCGCGACGCTGGACGGACCGGGCGATGGGGATCACGGTCGCGGGCACGATCAGTGCTCTAACGAAAGTCTTCGACGACCATCAATTCGTCGATCGACGAATCGATGCGGGGTGAAGAACACTGTGCGGTCCGGTCGGCAGCGTGGGGCGGTGGCGGTTGAGAGGCTCGATCGCCTCAGCCGGCGCTTGGATCAGTGCGATGGCCTGATCGCCCACTTTCCGGACGGCGGACACAAGCACCCCGGTCTTCGCGATCGTCGAGCACGCCGTGATCACCGGCGGTACGGGCCGATTCGTGGGCGCGGCCGGCAGCTTCACGGTCCGACGTCTGTATGACCTGGCAGCAGGAACGACAACGGGCTCGATCGAGGGAACGATCGACAAGTAGGAACAGTCAGGAGCCGTATACGTCTCACTGGTTAGAAGGGTGCGGAGGCGAGAATCGGCAAAGGAGGTGTCACGCGTAAAACCAACATGCGTATGTGGCACCAAACGCCGGGCGGGTGACTGAACCTCGGATGGTTACATCCCGAAGCCCGAGCGGATGGGCGGAACGGTCAGAGCCACCTGGCAGCGCTTGATGCCACCCGTCGTCACGAGTTCCAAGATCGAAGCTGGGCCAGCGTCCCAGCTTCGCGTCTGTACGGCGTGAGCCACCGCTCCTATCAGCGGCGTCGCAGCGGGTTGACGGTGCCCCAGATCGCAACCGACCCGACGACGAGCACCCAGGCTGGCATCACGGCGAGCCCGGGAATGGCCTCGGCGACGAGAGCCGGCAGCAGCAGCCACTGGCGGCCGAGAATCAGGAAGAGCGATGCCGCGGTGAGTGCATCGAGTACCCACTGTATGGGCGGCAGGAATTCGAGCCACACCGACAGGAGATCCGACACGATTGCGACGGCAAACGCCATGGTCAGGCGCTCGCGACGCGTGAATGGCACTCGCGTGGCATCCGGTCGAGCGGGCTCTTCAGGCGGGAGAACTTCCCAGGTCGGCTCCGTCATGGCCGTGGTACCGGTGGCGTCAGCTCCGACGCGGACTCCAGTTGGCCGCACGCTTCTCGGCGAACGACGCGAGGCCTTCGGCGGCCTCAGCTGACTGGCGCATGGCCGCGTGCCCTTCGACGATCGACGTCCACGCCGCTTCGTCGAGGTGGCTCCACGCCGAGGCGAGAATCTGTCGTTTGGTCTCGGCGACGGCGGCGGGGCCGTTCTCGAGCACATGCGAGACGATGCGCTCGCCTTCGGCGCCGAGTTCGCCGTGGGGCACCACTCGATGGACGAGTCCCATGCGGCATGCCTCAGTCGCGTCGAAGCGTTCGCCCGTCAGGGCGTAGCGCCGCATCATGCGGACGCCGATGGCATCGTTGAGCTGCGGGATGATGATGGCGGCCGTGAGTCCCCAGCGCACTTCGGCGATCGAGAAGACAGCAGTATCGGCCGCGATCACGACGTCACACGCCGCGACGAGACCCGTGCCACCGCCGAAACACGCGCCGTGGACGAGGGCAATCGTCGGCAGCGGCGCCAGGTTGAGCCGCTGTACCGCGTCGGCAGTGGCGCGCGACGCGCGGATGCTTGTCTCAGCCGACGCCGTACGCACGGCGTCGATCCATTTCAGATCCGCGCCCGCCTGGAAGTGCTTGCCGTTACCCTTGATGACGACGGCGCGCAGACCCGTGGCGTGACCAATGGCGTCGAGGGCGTCGTGCAGTCCCTGGATGAGTTCGCCGTCGTAGGCGTTGCCCACCTCCGGCCGGTTGAGCACCACGGTGGCGACGCCGCGTGCGTCAACGCTCCACAGGACCGGTCCGGTCGTCCTCGAGGTGACGGGCATGGCCTCGCCCGCTCTCAGCGCGCCCGGCGTTCCATCACACGGTCTCCTCGACCGTCGTCAAGGCCGGACGCCCGTACTTCAAGTACAGCGCGGGCACGATGAACAGGTTGAGGAGGGTGGATGTGAGAAGCCCTCCCAGGATCACGACGGCCAGCGGATGCTCGATCTCGTATCCGGCGCGGGTGCCACCAACGACAATCGGGACGAGGGCGAGGCCAGTGGTCAGGGCGGTCATGAGAATGGGCGCGAGGCGCTCTTCGGATCCCCGCAGGATCAAGTCGCGGCCGAAGGCCACGCCTTCCTGCAGCTCGAGATGCCGGTAGTGGCTGATCAGCATGATGCCATTCCGCGCCGAGATGCCAATGACCGTGACCAGGCCGACGAGCGATCCCAGCGAGAGCACGCCGCCTGTGAAGTACGCCGCGACAATAGCGCCGACAAGCGCAAAAGGCAACGTCAGGAACACCAGCGTGGCCACGCGCGTCGATCCGAAGTCGGCGAGCAGAATGAGGAAGATGGCCGTCACGGCGACGATGCCGAGCAGGACCAGGCGGTTCGACGAAGCCTGCCGCTCGGCGTATTCGCCCAGCACCTCGGCGTAGTAGCCCTGCGGGAACGACAGACCCGCGATCTGCGCCTGGATGTCGCGTGCGACCGCGCCGAGATCGCGGCCGCGCACGTTTGACGTCACGTCGATGCGGCGCGAGCCGTTCTCGCGAGTGATTTCGTTGGGCGTCGGCGTCACGTCCACCCGCGACACGCTGTCGAGCGGCACCATGCCGCCGCCGGCGACGGATACCTGCAGCGCACGAATCGCGTCCAGATTACGACGCACTTCGGGCGTGCCCCACACGACGACGTCGAAGAGCTGTTGCTCTTCGTAGAATTCACCGACCTTGGTTCCCTGCACCAGCGTGGCCGCCGCCCGACGCACGTCGCCAGGTCTCAGCCCCAGGGCCGCAGCGCGCTCGGGATCGAACCGAACCTCAACCTGCGGCACCAGGACCTGGGCCTGCACCGCGAGATCGGCCACGCCCTGGACGCCTGCAATCGCACCCCGCACGGCTTGCGCCTGCGTTTGCAGCACGCCGAGCTCCGGCCCGTACACCCGCACGACGATGGTGGCGCTGGCGCCGGTGAGCACTTCTTTGATGCGCTCGCGCAAGTACGTCAGCAGGTCGCGGTAGAGCCCGGGATACCCATCGACGATGGACTGGATTCGCGCCACGGTCGCCTCGTAGTCCACGGACGGGTCGAGGCTCACCCAGAGCTCGGTGAAGTTCGGCCCGACGACCTCGTCGGCCACCTCGGCGCGGCCGATGTGCGAGCCAAAGTTCCGCACGCCCGGAACAGCCATCAGCTCGCGACTGGCGCGTTCCGTGATTCGGCGCATGGCGTCGATGGACGTCCCCGGCTTCTCAACCCAGTGCATGAGGAAGTCGTACTCGCGGAAACGCGGGAGGAATTCCTCGCCGAGAAACGGGACCGTGACGGCGGTCACGAGCAGCAGGGCCGCCAGCGATCCGAGCGCGGTCTTGGGCCGATCGACGAACACCGGCAGCATCCGGCGGTAGCGCGTCTTCAATCCACCGATGACTCTGGATTCCCGGCGCTCCAGATGGCGTGGCAGGAGCATCAGTGCAAGTGCCGGTGTGATGGTCAACGCCACCAGCAGCGACGCGAGGATCGCCAGCACGTAGGACAGGGCGAGCGGACGGAAAAAAGCGCCGGCCAGTCCGTCGAGCAGAAACACGGGGACGAACACGACGATCACGATCAGGCTGCCGTACAGCACCGCACTGCGCACCTCCATGGAGGCGTCGAGCACGACGCGGATGGCCGATTGCGGAGGATCGGCGATCCGATTCAGCCGCAGACGTCGAGCGATGTTCTCCACGTCAATAATCGCATCGTCCACGACTTCGCCGAGTGCGATGACCAGGCCAGCCAGCACCATCGTGTCGAGCGTGCCGCCGCGGTAGTGCAGCAGCAGCCCGGCAGCGAGCAGTGACAACGGAATGGCGACGCTACTGATAAGCGCGGTCCGCCAATCGGCTAGGAACACCATCAGCACCAGAATCACAAGGATGCAGCCCACGAGCAGCGCGCGGCTCAGGTTCTCGAGCGATAGCTCGATGAAGGTCGCCGGGCGGAAGATGGTGGCGTCGACGACCACGTCCGTGAGGGCGGGCTTCATCTGTTCCAGCGCTTCATCGACGCCCTGGGTCACCGTAAGGGTGTTGGCACCGAGCTGCTTCTCGACGATCAGCATCAAGCCAGGGCCGCTGTTGATGACGGCGTCGCCGATGGGGGCGGGGAAGCCCTCGACCACGGTGGCCACGTCGCCCACCCGCAGCACGGCGCCATTGCGCGAGGCAACCACAATCGACTCCAGATCCCCTGCGGAGGCGACGGCGGCCGCGTGCCTGATAGCGAGCCGCTGGTTGGGCGTATCGAGGAAGCCACCGGCCTGGAGTGAGACGCTGTCGCTCGTCGCTTGTACGACCTGATCGACGGTGATCCCGTGCGCGCGGAGCCGTTCCGGATCGACGAGTACCTGCAGTTGGCGATCGCGCTGACCCCAGATGGCCACGTTGGCCACGCCAGGAATCGCAATCAGCCGCGGGCGGATCGTCCATTTGGCGAGCGTGCTCAGTTGAACCTGGCTCAAGGTCTCGGAGGTCACGCCGATCTTCATGACCCGGCTGAGCGATGACAGGGGAGACAGCATAACCGGCGGCCGCGCGACGGCGGGCAGCTGGGAGGCCGCGCGTGACAGCCGCTCCTGCACCATCTGCCGCGCCGCCATCACATCCGACGACGGGTCGAGGACCAGCACGACGGACGATAGTCCCAGCACCGACTTCGACCGAATCCGGTCCAGGCCCGGAATGCCGTTGAGTGCGGCTTCAAGTGGCACTGTGATTAGCGACTCGACATCAGTGGTCGACAAGCCTGGCGCTTCGGTCTGGGCCTCCACCAGCGGAGGCGCGAACTCGGGAAACACGTCGAGCGGAGTGGTGGGGAGGGTTCGGGCTGCCGCGATGACGAGCAGCGCGCCCAGCGCGACGACGACGATTCTGTTGCGGAGCGAGAGCGCGATCAGCTGGCGCATGGCGTCAGTGCCCCGCCCCGAACTCGGTGCCGAACAGTTCGGCGGCGCCGGCCGTGACCACTTTCTTCCCTTCGATGAGCCCGCGGCTCACGACCGCTCGGTCTCCGGCATGACGAGCCACCTCAATCCGGCGTCGTGCGAACGCGTTGCCGCCGAGGTCTTCGTACAGCCAAGTGGAGCCGTGAATGTCGTAGAGAACAGCCGATGTCGGCACGACCAGCCCCTTGTCCGTGCCCGACAGCGGCAGCTCGACCAGCACCCGCTCGCCCGGTCTCAACCTCTCGGTTGATCCGGACAGCGCGTAGTAGAGGTCAACGGACGCCGATGTCGGGTCTCCCTGAAGCGGCGCCATCACGCGCGTAGCAGACACCGGGGCGGTGACGTCGAGTTTGCGTACGGCGGCGGGTTGACGTTCGTCGATCGCGCCGACGTCGCCAGAGTAGACCGCGACTCTCACCCAGAGGGTGTCGATCTGCGCGAGCTCAAGCAGCACGGCGGACGCACCGACGGTCTGACCCGGCGCAGCGGAGACACGCCGCACGATCCCGTCAAACGGCGCCGACACCACCAGCTCGCCTTGCGCTCCAACCGGGTTGGTCGATGCGCCGGCAAGCCGCTCACGGGCCGCAGTGAGTCCGGCGACGGTCACCTGGTGCTGCGCGCGTGCCTCTTCGACGCTGCGCACGCTCGCGGCGCCGTCGCGGAGCAGTTGTTCCAGTCGTTGCAGCCGCTGGCGCGCGGCGAGTTCTTCGGCTTCAACCGTCGACACCGAGCGCTGCGCCTCGATTCGCTGATCGCGGTCGGCCGAAACGAGCGGGGCTATCGTCATCAGTCGCTCGCCGCGACGGACGCGTGCGCCCGGCGGCGGCGCCGCCTCGCCGGTCAGCGTGCCCACGATCGGCGCGGTCACGACGACGCTGCGACCTTCGGGGACGACCACTTCACCGCCGAACGTACGTGTGACGGCGGCCGACTCGGTCGTGGTCACGACGGTTTCGATGCCAAGCCGCGTCACCGCCTCGGATGTGAGCGTGATGGTGGACAACTCCGCCTCGGTGGTCGGGTGTTGCACCGTGGCAGCAGCTTCGTGCACGACGTCCGCCGGGTCGGAACCCGAACACGCGACCGCCAGAAGCGCAGCAACGACGACGATGAAGTGATGCATGTCATTCCTCAGAGTCCGGCGCACGACCGGCCGACGCTGCGTTCGAGCGCGATGGTGGCTCGCTGCAGATCGGCTTCGGCGTCGAGCAATCGGGTTCGCCCGTCGACCAGACGACGGCTGACGTCGAGCAGTGTGAAGAGCGGAATTTCGCCGGCCTGATAGGCGCCTTCGGCCTGTCGCTGCTCAATCTCGAGCGAGGGGACGATCTCGTCGCGCCAGGCGGTGGTCGCCTGTTGGGCCTGCAGCACTCGTACGGTCGAGGCGCGCACGTCGGCGACGACCTGAGCCCTGATCGCCGAGTACTGGCGGCTGGCTCGCTCCACCTCGGCGTCCGCCCGGCTGATGCCGCCCTGGTTGCGGAAGAATAGCGGCAGTTCCATGCTCACGCCGGGGCCGAGTTCGGCCCCGTTCCGGCCTTCGCCGTTGCCGTCGAGGATGCCGATCAGCGTCCAGACACGCGATCGCTCCCAGCGCGCTCGCTGCGCGGCGGCTTCGATGCCGATCTCCGCAGCCCGGACGTCGGGGCGGGAGGCGAGCGCGTCTTCGAGTCGCGCCGCCTCGGTGTCGCAGGTCGATGGCGCGCCAGGGATCGCCGCCACCGGCTGAATCTGGTCGGGTGGGGTGTCGAGCCCCAGCATCGCGGCCAGCGTCAGGCGCGCAAGGTTGCGGTCGCCCTCGACGGCGCGTCGCAGGACCTGGACCCGCGCCGCGTCGCTGCGGGCCGTACGGGCATCGAGCTCGCTGATGTCGCCCGCGCGCAGTCGCGCTTCCGTAATCGCCGTCAGGCGCTGTACTAGGTCGGCATTCTCCGTCGTCAATAGGAGGCGTCGATCGGCGATGACGGCGTCGGCGTGTGCGGTTCGTGCTTGCGCCACGAGCGTGAGCGCGTCCCAGACGAGCCGTTCGCCGACGGCCTGTGCGTTGAGCTCCGCCGCCTCGATTCGTCGGGGCCGCTGCCAGAGCAGCTCGAACGGAAACTGCAGCGTCCATTCGAGCTGCTTGGGACCGACGGGAAACAGCAGCGAGAAGATGGGATTACGAAGCAGCCCCGCGTCCACGAGCTCGGCGCGCGCGATACCGAGGTCGGCCAGCGTGGCCTGAAACGACGGGCTGTTCCAGAGCGCGATCGCCACGGCCTCCTGCGACGTGAGGCCATCGCCCAGCGACGCGTCCGGCGGGAGGGGAGCAGTGCCTTCGACGCGAATGCCGCTCGTCCCGCGGACGCGGATGGCGGCGTCGAGTGTGCTGCGATCGGGAGCCTGGCCGGTGGTGGCGCAGGCGCCGCCAAGAAGGGCGATCGCCAGGACGGCAACGGCCGAAACGGGTTTCTTCATGGCGATGGACATGCCTCGTCGTTGACGGTTGCCTGCGCGTCACGCGCGCTGACACCGGCACCGCCAACCATCGCCACTGGCTGAACGCGCCGTAAAACTCCATGCTAGTCTGCCACGGCCGACGCCGGGGTGAACAACGAACGCTGGGCGTGCGTGGCACTCGCGTCGGGTCGAGACGGCCCTTCAGGCGGCGGGACTTCCCAGGTAGGGGCCGCCATCGCCGCGGCGCCGACGCAAGGCCTTCAGCGTTCCGCGCTCAGCGCGCTGGGCCGGCCTGATCGGGCGTACCGCGGGTCGCCGTCGGCTTCGGGAATCCGTTGTGGTACAGCGTCTGATACCGGATGCCAGCGCCGTTCTCGTCGAGCCAGCCGACCGACTGCTGAAAGAATCCAGGATCGGGGAAGCCGGCCGGCACGGTGCCCTCGAGGATGAACAGCTTGTTCTCGTGCATGTACACCGCGGCTGACGTATGCGACTGATCGTTGTTGGTGATCGACAGCATATGTCCCTCGACGAGGTCTGCGCTGTTCCATCCCATGTATGTGACCTTCGCGTCTCGCAGGAAGAACTGCCACGTGGCGTACGTCACGGCACCCGCGAGGTCGGCCTTCCAGTAGCCGACGCCGGTGGCGCTGCCCGCGTTGCGGCCGCCGATGCAGGTTTCGGCGCCGGCCGGGCACGCCTTGGCCTTCTCGGCCGCGATGGCTTCGATGTTGTTGAAATCGGCGACCAGCACCGAGTATTTGCTCTGCCCGGACGAGGCCTGATAGAGGCGCGCCGGCAGCACCGATCCGGACGCGGTCTTGTAGGTGGTCGCAGACACCGCGGGCTGCGCCGGGAAGGTGATCGTGAACCGGTCCTGCCGGCTCGAAAACTCCACCCAGTCCTGCGCGGACACGGTCTGCATGACGCTCAGAGCGACAACGGCTGTGAGGGAGAGAATCAGGCGCATCATGCAGCGCATTCTACCTGAGGCTGGACGTGCCCCCGCGGGTGTAGACTCCCGGTCAATCAGGAGGCGGAATGCACGTATTCAAATCTACATTCATGTGGGTCGTGGTCGCGGGCGTGGCGGCGGGCATGACCATGTCGGCGCAGGAACCAGCCGCGGGCGGCCGAGGCGGACAGGGCCGCGGCGGCGGGCGGCAGGCGCCTCCCTCGGTGGTGATGAAGGTCGAATGGCACGCCATCGCCGGCATGACCGGCACGCGACCGGGGGTGCCCGATCAGGTGCCCGTCGCGCAGGGCCACGTCGTCGACCCGAATGTCGAGCTGAAACAGTACGGCGCGGCGACCAAGCTGCTCACCGCCAACGGCGATCCGAGCAGTGTCTGGTCTGGCGAGTGCGATGCACCGTTCGCCGTCACCTTCCGGCAGAAGGACAACTATCTCGATCTCACGGGCGCCGCGAAGATCCGGTGGGTCACCAAGACATCGGGGTTCCATGTCGTACGTCCCGTGCTCAAGCTCGCCGACGGCACGCTGCTCGTTGGCGACTTCACCTCGATGAACGTACCGATGCTCGCGGCTACCGAGTTTCCGATCGCGACCATCCGCTGGGTCAAGCTCGATCCCGCGCGTGTCGTGACCGTGAGCAGCCCGGGCAACACGAACAACGAGATCTGGGTGCAGAACCCGGACTTGAGCAAGGTGGACGAGGTGGGGTTTGCCGATCTGATGCCCGCCAGCGGACACGGCACCGGCGGCTACATACACCTCGGCTCGATTGAGGTGTTCGGTCGGCCCGTGCCGCGCGCGTCGAAGTAAGACAACGACGCGTCGATCAGCAAGCAGCGTGGCAACTGGGACGTAGAGGCGGGTCTCAAGACCCGCCTCTCGTTAGTCCCTGGTCCTCAGTTCCCTAGTTCCTAGTTCCCGAATGGTTATCGCGCGGCAGTCGTCGGCGCCGCAGGCGCCGGATAGACCGGCAGCGTCACGTGCTCGCCGAAGGTGGCCTTGAGGCCCTCGATGGCGCAGTTCTCGTCGCCGCCACCGCCCGCGCCGCCGCCCACGCCGATGGCGCCGATCATCTGACCATCCACCACGATCGGGATTCCTCCCGAGTTCGTGAAGAAGTCGTACTGCACGATCGTGCGGTTCTGGCCGCCAGGATTGTTCCGCCCCTGCGCCGTGTAGACCGACGTCGGCACCCGCGACTGCAGCGAGGTCTGCGCTTTCATCAGCGCCGTGCGGATGTTGTTGAACACCTGGCCGTCCATCCGCTCCATGTGCACCAGCTCGCCGGCGTTGTCGATGATGTAGAGCGACATCGACCCGCCCTTGGCCGCCGCCCAGTCGCGACACACACGGGCGACTTTCTTGGCCGCCATCAGCGAAATCTGATTGCCGTCGAACACGTTGGACGCACCCTTGCCGCCAACCACCCACTCGGGGTTCGACACGCTCGTCTTCGGCGTGGCCGTGGTGGTAAACCGCGGCACCGGAGCGGCGTTGGCGGGCGGGGTGTTCTGGGGCGCGGGGATGTCTTCGAGCAGCGGCGCGACGTTGGCGGCGCCGAGTACCGCCTGTAGCGCCTTGTGCCCGCAGATCTCGTCGCTCCACACCGGCACGCGCGGCGCCGAGCCGCCGATGCCGATGGCGCCGATCAGCTGCTTGTTGACAACGACCGGCAGACCACCCGAGTTCGCGAACATGCCGAGCTGGATGCGCTGCAGCTCCGCGTTGGGATTCTGCCGCACCTGGTTCATGACCGCCTTGCTCGCGCTGCGCTGGATCAGCGCCGTGCGCGCCTTCATCTCGGCGGTGATGATGTTGAGGTAGCCCTGGCCGTCCATGCGGTCCACGTAGACGTGGTTGCCGTCGTTGTCGAGCACATACATGCTGATCGCGACGTTCTGCTCGAGGGCCAGCTTCTCGCAGGTCTCTGCGATGCGCTCGGCCGTCGCCAGGTTGATGGTGGTGAAGTCCTGAATCTGTTCGGCGGCCTTGCCGCTGACCACGAACTGCGACGGCACGTTCTGCGCGCTCACCGTGGCGCCCAGCGCGAGCGTCACCGCGATGGCGAGTGCCGATCCGGTATTGCGTTTCATCTCGTCCTCCCTGACAGTCCTCTCAACGGCTGCGAGCAGATAATACACGCATGGTCACCGATTTCACTCCCGGCGAACGAGCCGGTCTGTGGGCCGTCGCCGCCCTTGGATTCCTCGGGTTGAACGGCGTATTCGGGTTCGCGGTCCTGTTCCGCCCGCAGATGCTTGCGGCAGCCATGAGCAACCCGCTGGCCGTCGTCTTCGTCGTCGAAGCGCTGGTGCTGACGGGCGTGCTCGCCTACCTCCTGCAGAGGTGGCAGGTCACGCGGCTGCACTGGACCTGGTTCGTGCTGCTCGCGCTCGCAGGGAGCCTCGCGTTCGCCGTGCCGCTCGCAGTGCTGTGGAAGAAGTCGCCAGTGGGTAGTCGGCAGTAAGCAGTCGCCGGAGGCCTATTCCTGCATCCCGGGTAGTCGCCGTCCGTACGCGACGCGCAGCCTGACGAGATCGACCTGGTCGATGCGCAGCTCGTTGGCGATGCGATGCAGCTCGCTTTCTTCCGACATCGAGATGCGTTCGTCGGTGGCCGACACGGCGAACAGGCACCGCAGAAGCGCGAGCTTCTGGTCGTAGGTGGCCAGCTCGGCAAACTGCCGCGCGACGAGGAAGTTGGCCGTGCCGCCGAACATCAAGTTGCTCGTCTTCGCCAGCTGGATGACGACCATGGCCTGATCCTGCGACAGGTCGCCGTGCTCGCGCACGAGCGCCTCCATTGCAGCGGTTTCCTCGGGTGTAACATGCTGGTCGGCGTAGGCCACCCGACCGAGCAGGTAGGCGAATGAGGCCAGATACCGGGCGCGTTCGGGCTCGAGGTGGTCGAGCGCGTCGAGCGTCTGGCGCAGGGCCGGCATCTCTGACGGTTCGGCCGTGTTCAGGCCCAGCCATGATCGGATCGACGTGAGAGCCATAGAGAAGGATAGTCCGGCGGTTGGTCACCTGGTGCACGGGTGCCCGGCCGGCACGTGAACCTCGTGCTCTACCACGGCGTGCTGGCGTCCTCACCTTCTCCGGCGTCGGCAACTTCGACTCCGCAGGAGCCGCCCCGAAGGACACTCACGCCCGACGGGCAGATGGGCTACCGCTTCGGATCCGCAGAGACTCAATGAGAGACAAGGCGGGCGCAGCGGCCCTGATCGCGGTGTTCGGGCTGCTGGTCGCCGTCGGGTGCTACCGGATCCCGCCGGTCGACGTACCCTGGCACCTCGAGTTGGGACGGCTGATCGTCGAGACCGGTCATTTCCCGGTGACGAACACGTTCTCGTGGACGTTCCCGGACCAGCCGATGACACAGCAGTACCCGATCTTCCAGCCGATGGTGTATCTGCTCGTCGATCGGCTGGGGTTCGGGGCGTTCAGCCTCGTCAACCTCGTGCTGTGGACCGGCGCCGCGCTGCTCTGGGCGCGGGCCGCCGGCACATGGACGGAGGCCGCCCGGCAGCCTCTCCTCTGGTTCCTCGTCGTCCTCGGCATCCAGCGGCACCACCAACCCCGGCCCGAAGTGTTCACGCTGCTCGGCTTGGGGCTGATCCTCGCGTGCCTGGAGGCCTGGCGGCGCGGCCACAAGGGCATGATCGCGGGCGCCCCGCTCGCGACGTGGATGATGGTGAACGGCCACCAGTTCTGGCCGCTCGCCGTCGCGATCCAGGTCTCCTGGTTGGTCCATTTGGGCATGAGCCGCGTCTCCGCTCTGACGCGGCTGGGCTTCTCGGACGAGGACCGCGATCTCGCCGTGCTGCCGCCCGTCCTCGCCCTCCTCGTCTCACTTGTGTTGATTCCCCTCTCGCCGCTTGGACTGCGCGTCTACGCTGCGCCGCTGACGATGGCCGACACCCTGGCCGAACTCGGCGGCGGCGGCGCGGCGATCGCCGAGTTCCTCCCCATCTGGTACGACCCGACCGGCACGATCGTGCTCGCGATCCTGATCGCCGTCTGCGCGGTGCGGGCCGTGCGCGCGCGTGGTCGCTGGTCGCCCTTCGACTTCGCCGTGCTCGCGATGGGCCTCGTGCTCGTGGGTGCGGCTTCGCGCGGACTGCCGATCGCAGCGGCGTGCGCGGGGGTGTTCGCGTCGAGGATGCGCGCCCGATCGGCCCCGCTGCTGCCCGACGAGAGTCCGGTGCACATCGCGGCCGCGCTGGCCTGCGTGATGATGTGCGCTCAGCTCGGCTGGCAGCTCTCCACCGCGCCTGCGACCCTGCTCGGCCGGCAGCCCGGGTTCGGCCGCACCGTGGGCGACTGGGCCGATCCGACGGTAGCCTTCCTGCGCGAGTCGCCTCCCCCAGGCGAGATGCTGAACCTAGGCTTCGTAGCCGGGAACCCGATGATCCGCGTCTACCCGGTGAAGCGCGTGTTCGTCGATCCCCGGCTCGAGTCGTACCCGCGCGACTTCTTGCACGAGGCGATGGCCGCCGAGCGCGATCCCGTCGTGCTCAATCACCTACTGGCCGAGTGGGAGCCCGGCTTCGTCGTCGGCGAGATGCGCATCCCCACCGTGCAGGGCGCCGTCGCCGACCTCCTGGACAGCGGCGGCTGGGCCCTCGTCCATGCCGACAGCATGCTCGTGGTCGTGGTGAGGCGGTCCGCGGAGAGCGCCGCATATCTCGCCGAGTACGAGCGCAGGCCCGAAGACGTCGTGATCGCCGACTACGCCGACGATTCCCGGCCCGTCCTGCTCGCCCAGCAACGCAGCCGGGTGGCGCGCCTGTGGGTGAAGCTCGGACGTCCCGATCTCGCCGAGCCCCTGCTGGTCCTGGCGCGCCGGCAGGCCCAGGATCCCCACGTCGCCGCCGAGCTCGCCACCATGGTTCGCTGAGGGCTCATTGACTTCCTCGCCAGCTCGCCGTACTCCCGCGCGAGCGCTTCCATCGCAGTGGTTTCCGCGGGTGTAACATGCTGGTCGGCGTAGGCCACCCACCGAGCAGGTAGGCGAGCGAGGCCAGATACCGGGCGCGTTCTGGCTCGAGATGGTCGAGCGCGGCGAGTGTCTCGCGCAGGGCCGGCACCTGTGACGGTTCGGGCGTGTTCAGGCCCAGCCATGATCGGATCGACGTCAGGGGCACGACAGAAGATGGTCCGTGAATCCTGCCGCTGCGTCGGTTCGTCCTAGAGGGCATCATGTCCATCAGACCTGTTAAGCGCGTCGCCCTGTCGCAGCCTACGCTCGAAGGCGCCGGCGTGAAGCTTCGCCGCGCGTTCGGTTTCGGCGACACTGGCGAATACGACCCGTTTCTGCTCTTCGACGACTTCCGCAACGACAACCCCGCCGACTACATGGCCGGCTTTCCGTGGCACCCGCACCGCGGCATCGAGACGATCACGTACGTGCTCGCCGGATCGGTGGAGCATGGCGACAGCCTGGGCAATCACGGCACGCTGGGCGCCGGCGATATCCAGTGGATGACGGCGGGCAGCGGCATCCTGCACCAGGAGATGCCGAAAGGTGACGGCGGCGGCCTGATGCACGGTTTTCAGCTGTGGGCCAACCTGCCCTCCTCGCTGAAGATGACGAAACCGCGCTATCAGGACGTCATGGCCAAGGACGTCCCCGACGTCACCGACGATGACGGGACGAGAGTACGGATTGTCTGCGGCTCGTTCTGGGGCAAGCAGGGGCCGATCGAGGGCGTGGCGGCCGACCCGCGCTATCTCGACGTCTCGGTACCCCCGGGCGTGAAGAAGCGTCTCGCGGTGGAGACCTCGAACCACGCGTTCGCTTACGTGTTTGCTGGATCGGGCACTTTTCGCGACGCCTCGGGCCCGCGCGCGGTGCGCACCGAAGACGAGCGCGGCGTGGAAGACGCGTCGCTCAGCCGCGTGGGCAATCGCTCGCTCGTGCTCTTCGACCGCGGCGACGAAGTGGTCGTCCAGGCGTCTGACGAAGGCATCCGTTTTCTGCTCGTATCAGGCCGGCCCATCGAGGAGCCAGTGGCATGGTATGGTCCCATCGTCATGAACACGCAGGCCGAGCTGCGGCAGGCGTGGGCCGAGCTGAAAGACGGCACGTTCATCAAGTGACCGGCGGATTCGGGGTTCGGGATTCGGGATAACGGAGGGAGCAACGATGCGAATTCTACGAGTCGTCGCGCTCGCAAGCCTCGTGGCCGTGGCGGTGGTGACGCCGGTGCTGACGGCGGGTCCGCCGAAGTTCCAGGTCGATCCCGCGTGGCCCAAGACCCTGCCCAACAACTGGATCTTCGGCCAGATCGGCGGCGTGTTCGTGGACGCGCAGGATCACGTGTGGGTGAATCAGCGTCCGGGCACGCTCGACGCGCGAGAGAAGCGCGCGTCCACGACGCCCACCGTGCGGTGCTGCGTGCCGGCGCCGCCGGTCGTCGAGCTCGACCAGCAGGGCAACGTCGTGCAGGCATGGGGCGGACCGGGTCAGGGCTACGACTGGCCTCAGAACGAGCACGGCATCTTCGTCGACCAGAACAACTTCGTCTGGGTGGCCGGCAACGGCATGACCGACGGGATGGTGTTGAAGTTCACGCGTGCGGGCAAGTTCGTGCTGCAGATCGGGCGCAAGGCGACGCTCACCTCGAGCAGCGACACGACGCAGCTCGGGCGCGCGGCCGACATGGCCGTCGATCCCGCGACGAACGAGCTGTATGTCGCCGACGGCTACTTCAATCACCGTGTCATCGTGTTCGATGCGGCGACGGGCGCGTTCAAGCGCATGTGGGGCGCGTACGGCAAGGCACCCACCGACGAGAAGCTCACCTACGACCCGAAGGCGCCGCCGCCACAGCAGTTCGCCAATCCAGTGCATGGGCTCAGGATCACCAAGGATGGGCAGGTGGTGGTCGCCGATCGCGGCAACAACCGCATTCAGGTGTTTCGCAAGGACGGGACCTTCGTGCGCGAGTACCAGGTATTGAAGGATAGCCCTCCGGGGACGGTCGGCTCGGTGTTGCTGTGGCCCGATCAAGCCAACACCTATTTCGTCGTGTCGGACGATCCCAACGGCGAGTTCCACGTGCTGCGGCGCAGCGATGGCGTCGAAGTGGCCACCGCAGGCCGCGTCGGCACCAACCTCGGACAGTTCATGAATCTCCACAACCTCGGCATCGACAGCAAGGGCAACGTCTACACCGCCGAGGTGCAGGGGAAGCGCGTGCAGCGGTTCCTCAATCTGAGCGGCCTGTAGGAACGGGAGATCCGGCCATGCAAAGAGCCCACGTTCTCGTCGTCGTGCCCGTCGCCGCGTTGATGGGCGTGCTCGCCGTCGGTGTCGCGTTACGAGCCGCGGAATCGGCTCCGCCCGCCCTGACCGGCGTCGTCACCTCGCAAGAGGAAGGCGCCATGGAGGGCGTGCTCGTCAGCGCCAAGCGCGCTGGTTCGACAATCACCGTCTCCGTTGTGACCGACGCGCGCGGCCGCTACAGCATCCCGCGCGACCGTCTGCAGCCGGGCTCGCACGCCCTGACGATTCGCGCGGTGGGCTACGAGCTCGAAGGGCCAGCGTCGGCCAACGTCACGGCAGACAAGCCTGCTGAACAGGATCTGCGACTGCGCACGACGCAGGATCTGTCGGCCCAGCTCACCAACGGCGAATGGTTCCAGAGCTGGCCGGGCCGGGCCGACATCAAGAACGGGCTGCTCAACTGCACCCAGTGCCACAGCCTGCAGCCAGTCGTCCGATCGCACTACACCGCGGATCAGTGGGTGCAGGTGCTGCAACGCATGGCGCGCTACTCGCAGGGCAGCACACCCACGCGGCCGCAACTACGGCCCAACACGCACGGTGGTGGGTCGGGCAGTCCCATCCTCGCGCAAGGCATGGGTGGGCGCGAAGGTGAGGCGCCGGTGGGCGAGGACCGCATGGCCGCCACCGCTGCGTACCTCGCGTCGATCAACCTGAGCGCCGTGCCGAAGTGGCCCTACGCGCTCAAGTCCTATGCGCGTCCCAAGGGCGCGGCCACGCGGGTCATCATCACCGAGTACGACCTGCCGCGTCCGGAAACGCTGCCGCACGACGCGGCCGCCGATTCCGACGGGATGATCTGGTACGCCGACTTCGGGTCGCACATCCTTGGCATGCTGAATCCCACGTCGGGCACGGTCACGGAATACCCGCTGCCGGTGACCAAGCCCGGCGCGCCGGTTGGCTCGCTCGACCTCGTGCTCGACAAGCAGCAGAACATCTGGCTGGGGACGATGTATCAGGGAAGTCTGGCGAAGTTCGATCGGGCGACGAAGACGTTTCAGACGTGGGGATCGCCGACTTTCCAGGATCGCGACGAGGCGCGCATCGCGATGGTGATGCCGATCAACGCCGACGTGGACGGCCAGGTGTGGATTGGCGGCGACAACGAGTACCAGGTGGACGTGAAGACCGGCACGTGGCATGCGCTCGACTATTCGGTGGGCCTGCCGAAAGACTCGCCAATCATCAAGGAGCTCAGCTCGTACGGCGTGGCGTCGGATTCGAAGAACAACTTCTACGGCATGAACCTGAACAACACGTACATCATCAAGATCGACGCGAAGACGAGACAGGTCACGCCCTATCCGACGCCGACGCCGAACGCGGGCCCGCGACGTGGGCACATGGACGCGCAGGACCGGCTGTGGTTCGCGGAATTCCGGGCCAACAAGATCGGCGTGTTCGACACGAAGGCCGCGAAATTCCAGGAGTGGTCCGTGCCCACGGCGTGGACCAACGTGTACGACGCCATCGTGGACAAAACCGGATTCGCCTGGGCCGGCGGCATGAACAACGACCGCGTCGTCCGCGTGAACACGAAGACGGGCGAGGTGGTCGAGTACCTCTTGCCGCGATCCACCAACATCCGCCGCGTCAACGTGGACAACTCGCAGGCCACGCCATCCTTCTGGGTGGGCAATAACCTGGGGGCATCGCTCGTGAGGGTGGAGCCGCAGTAGATCGGTTGGTGGTTGGTCGTTAGTGGTTGGTGGTGGGAGGGAATGTGAGCGGGTCGGGCCTCAAGACGAAGCCGCGGGTGGCGATCATGAACGCGGTGCACGATCTGCCGGTGCTGGTCGCGCGCGACAGAGGATTCTTCAAGGACGAGGGGCTCGATATCGACTTCGTCGCCACGCCGGGCATGGCGAACGTGACGACGTCGCACACGGTGTCGTTTGATTCGGTTTTCGACCGGCCGCTCGATTCGGTCTACAACGAGGGCGGGATCGACACCTACCGTATGTGCGAGTGGGGCATCATGAAGCGCGCGGTCGAGGCCACGGCCGGCGGACTTCGCGGCCGGAAGATCGTCGCCCTCGGCGCCTCGATGTCGACGTTCGCCATCGTTGTCGGGCGGCACTCGAAGATCTACGAGCCCGAGCAGTTGAAAGACCAGACGATCGCGGTGACGCCGAACAACGGCTCGCACTTCACGACGCTCAAGATGCTCGAGGGATTCCTCACCCCCGAACACGTGAAGACGACGCACGCCGGGTCGATGGTGAAGCGGCTCGACGCGCTGCGCGACGGGCGCGTGGCGGCCGTGAGCCTGATGGAGCCGTGGATCAGCGTGGCGCAGAAGCAGGGGCTGCGCATCCTGATCGAATCGCATTCGACGCGCAGCGAGGCGGCGAGCGACGAGCTGGACGGACCGACGCTGGCGGCGATGTTCCGGGCTCAGGCGCGCGCTGTCGCGCTGCTCGAAGAAGATCCGACGCCGTACGTCCACTACCTCGTGGCCGAGACGGGCGGCCTGGTCGGTCTGCACGAGTTCCAGACGTGGCGGCTGCTGCACGCGCCGCCACAGCCCTACACCCGCGAGCGGTTCGACGACACCTACAACTGGACGGTCAAGTGGAACATGACCGTGCCGGGCGCCACCTACGAGAACACCGTCGATAACCGCGCCTGGCTTACGTAGCCACAGAAGCGCAGCGTCTACCTCCGTCCCTGAAGCGTATCTGCGAAGAGCTTCGTCCAGCGCGCCGATTCGTCGAGGGCCCGCGCGGGGGCGACCTGCAGGATCTTCACGCCGGTGAGTGGCGAGGTGACCCTCGCGTTCGTGGGAACGTAGTCCATGCCTACGAAGCGCGGCTGCGCCTCGGTGAGCATGTACTCGTAGAAGAGCAGGGCCGCGTTGGGGTGCGGGGCGCGGCGCATCACGCCGACGGCGTTCGATCGGGCGATGGCCGGCTCGAGAGCGAACCAGTCGATCGGAGCGCCCTTCTTTCTGGCCTGCTCGGGCATGTAGTTGTAGACCGTGAGGGCCAGCGGCACCTCGCCCGAGGCCACCAGGTTGGCAAGCAGCGAGTGACCCCGGCGTACGGAAATCCCGTTGGTCGCCACGAGCGTGCGGAAGAAGCCGAGACCGGTCTCGCCGCCACCGGTGGCGTCCACGACCGATGCGAACCAGTCCTCGTCGCTCGCCTCGATGCCGAGCTTCCCCTTCCACTTCGGATCGAGCAGGTCGCGATAGGTCTTGGGAAGCTGATCTTTCCTGATGACGCTGGTGTTGTAGGCCTGCACCCAGACCGAGAGCAGCGTGGCCGCCCACTCGTGGTGCGCGGGCACCGAGCCGGGCTGCAGGTCTGTGTGCGCCGGCGAGGTCACCGGCAGCAGGAGCCTCTCGCGCGCGAGGGCTTCCATTTCAGGCGAGCTAATGTGAACGACGTCGGCGTCGTAGCGGCGCGCAGACGACTCGGCGACAGCACGCTGGAGAACGATGTCGGTCGCGGCTCTCCAGACGTTCACCTTTACGCCGTACTTGACCTCGAACGGTTTGACGATGGTGGGTAGGTCCTTTTCGGCGATCGAGGTGTACAGGGTGAGGGTTGCTTCGCGTCTGGCAGCAGTGGCAATCTTCGCCAGACGATCGGAGCCGGCGTAGTCGGCGAGCGACACCTGCGCAGCGGCGCCGCCGATCCAGATGCCGCCGGTCCAGACGCCGCCTGTCCAGACGGCCAGCAGCGCGCAGAGCGCGACTAGCGGCGTACGCCGAAGAGCTGGTCGTACAGCGTCTTCCACTTGTCGAACTCGTCAATGGAGATCCGCGCGTCCACGAACACCATCGGCACCTTGTTGAGTGGTGTGTCGATCTTCTTCGACGTCGGCACGAAATCGCGCGATGCGATGAGCTGCTGACCTTCCGGGCCGATCTCGAAATCGTAGAAAAGCACGGCGGCGTGGGGGTGTAGCGCGCGGCGCGCGACCGCCACGCCGTTGGGGCGCGCGATGGCGTTGCCGATCGTGAACCAGTCGATCGGCGCGCCCTGCACCTTGAGCTGCTGCGCCTTGTAGTTGTAGATCGTCAGCGCCAGCGGCACCTCGCCCGAGGCCACGAGCTGGGTCAGCAGCGTGTGCCCGCGTCGCGTCGAGACGCGGTTGGTCGCAACGATGTCGCGAAAGACCTTGCGGCCGCGGGCCTCGCCGATGTCGGTGAAGACGCCGGCCAGCCAATCCGAATCGTCCTGCTCGATGCCCAGCTTGCCGCGCCATTTCGGGTTGGTCAGGTCTTCCCACGTCCTGGGCAAATCGTCCTTCCTGACGAGCCGGGTGTTGTACGCCTGTACGAAGACGTTGAGCCGCGTGCCGACCCATTCCCCGTGCGGGCGAATCGCGGGCGCGATCAGATCGGCGAGGTACGGGCTCTTCACGAGCTGCAACACCTTTTCGCGCTGCAGGGCCTCGAGCTCGGGGCCGTTGGTTTCGGCGACGTCCATGGTGAACCGGCCCGCCCGGCTCTCCTGGACCGCGCGGTTGAGCACGTTCTCGGAACTGGATCGCCAGACGGTGACCTTGATTCCGTATTTCTTCTCGAAGGCCGCGATGACCGGGCCGAGGTCGTTCGCCTGGGCCGACGTGTAGACGTTGAGCGCGCCTTCCTTGCGCGCGCCCTCCACGAGCTTCGCGAGCCGGTCGCTCCCGGCATAGAGCGCCACGTCTGCGGCGGTCGCGCCGGTCTTCACCTGGGCCGCGCCTGCGAGCGGCCACGCCGCGAGCGTTGCCAGCACCACCGCCCACGCGCGTCGTGTCGTCCTCATGCCTTCTCGCTCTTCCCAACGGACGTCGTCGTGGGCGTCTCGCTCGGCGGCAGTTCCGCGCGCTCGAGGGCATATGCCTCGTCCATGCGCGGAGAGAGCCCGTGTTTGGCCAGTGCGTTCGCGAACCAGTCGCGCACGCGCGGCGATTCGTCGGCGTAGTCGATCTGATCGCCGCCGAGCCGCTTCGAGATCCACGCCTTCGGCACGCCCTGCGCGTTGCGGATCGACACGCCCTCCGACTTGAAGGCGAGGTATCGCGCCGGTGTCGTCCCGGTGTTGAAGTGCTGGTGATACCACCGGTTCGGAGGAACGATCATCGTCCCTTCCTTCCACTCGTAGCGCTGCGGCTGGTCGCCTTCGGGCCACATCAGGCTGAAGCCTTCGCCGTTCATGATGATGACGTGCGCGCCCGGGCCGTGCGCGTGGGCTTTCTTGTACGTGCCCACGGGGAACTGCGAGATGTGGCTGTTCATGTGCCCGCGGGCCATGCTGAAGCGGACGTGGCCGCCGCCGGCGCCGCGCTCGCGCGCGGCCTGCAGCGGCAGGTTGATCGCGTCGGCAACGAAGTTGGTGTCGAGCAGCAGCCCGCGTTGCACGCCGCGGTTGGCGAAGTACTCGGGCGAGCCGCTGAAGCGATCGGTGAAGTCGCGGCGCGTGTTGAAGACAAAATCGAGGTCGCCGAACGCGTTGATGATGACGGGCGCGTTGGTCACGGCCACGAAGCGGGCGGCCGTCGCGCCCGAACCGTTGAAGTGCTGGTGCCAGGCATTGAGGGGGATCGCGAAAAGCGCCCCGGCCTTCCACTCGAAGCTCGTCCTGTGTCCCGCGTCGTTCCAGACGGCGGTCGATCCGCGACCGTCGAGGACGTAGATCATCTCTTCGTAGAGCTGATGCTGGGGCGCGAGCTCGCTCCCCGCCGGAATCTCGCACACGTAGCAGTCGTTGGACGTGCGCGACGCGTCGTGGTTGAGGAACACGCCCCGGCCGCCCCGCCGCGCCCACGGCTTGAGCTCCACGGTGTGCAGATCGGGGACGTAGAACGAGCTGATGATGTCGAGCCCCTCGTCTCGGATCCACCGGGTGTACGGCGTGTCCTTTTCCGCCGCGAACTTCCGGGCGAGGTCGTCGGAGGCGAAGGCGTCCTGTGGCATGCCTCAGCGCATCGCGGTCGCGTGGGGCTGGAGGTACCGGGCGACGAGCTCGGCTGTCAAATCCACCGACGGGTCGTATTCAGGCGCGTCCTCGATCTGCTCGAGGTCGTTGAGGCCCGAGGCCTTGAAGATGCGGTTGATGGCCGAGATGAGCCGCACGGGACGATCGGGGCTCGCGTTGAAGTGCTGGTGGATCGTGTTGGGCGGCACGTAGATAACGTCGCCAGCCTCCCACTCGTAACGCTTCACCTCGTCTTGTGGTTTCCAGTGATACGTGTCGGTGATCTCCACGTCGCAGTCCTGGTGCAGGTCGTAGCCGTGGCCCTCGAGGACGTACAGGCACTCTTCCGCCAGGTGGCGGTGCTTGCCCGATCGACTGCCGGGCGGAATGATCTGCATGTAGGCGTCCACGGTTTCCATGCGCGTGTTCATCGCCTCGTTCAGCAGATGCTTGAGCAGTCCCTGGCGCGCCATCTCCCAGGGCATGTCCTCGGGGTGCAGCACCTTTCGCCGCTTCGCGTTTCGCGCCGGCGCCGCCGCCGCATCATCCAGCAGCGCCTGATAGAGCTTTCGGTTGGCCGTGCCGGCCCGCCACGCGTGTGCTTCGCTCCATGCCATGGGCGTGATCCTTCGTCAGTCGCCGTGGTTGAAGTTGTCTTCGAACTCGCGCGCCTTGAAGCCTTCGCCGCCCGGAGCCGGCTCGCTCGGCCGCGGCTCGACGAGCTTCTGGAAGAGCATGTTCATGAACATGAACATCGGTTTGGTCTTGATCACGAGCGCGCGCGCGGGCTTGGTGGCGCTGGCGTTGAAGTGCTGGTGCACGCAGTTGTTATGAACGATGCCGAGGTCGCCGGCCTTCCAGTCGTAGCGGACGCCGTCGTGGATCTCGTAGCCCTCGCCGTCGAGGATGTAGAACGCCGCTTCGTTGACGTGCCCGTGCTTCTGCGACCGCGCGCCGGGTCCGTATTCCTCGAGGTGCAGGTGGAAGGTCTGCGTGATGCCGTCCTTCGGCTCCACGTAGTGCCGGCTGAACGTCTGGGGGCCGTCCGTGAACTTGATGAGCCGCCCCTTGCGCACGCGCGGCATTGCACGCAGCCGGGCCAGCTCTTCCTTCAGGTTGTAGTGACCCTGAATCGCCCGCACGAAGACGCGGTCCTTCTTGCTGTGGTAATGCGACTCGTTGACGACGACCTCGTCTTTACTTTGTTCCATTAGCCATTCTCACCAACCACGAACCGAGAACCACCAACCGAGAACCACCAACCACCAACCAGCAACCGCCCTTAACCTACCGTAATTCTAAGCACCACGCACTTGTCGGGTGGGAGCTGGACGAATATCGCGTCGCCAATTTTCGTC
>Ga0210380_10000062_pt1 | contig 62983 bp, 63 predicted proteins | sample PLM4_5_coexredo_FD_155476 | JGI IMG/M metagenome (GOLD analysis project Ga0210380, IMG submission 155476) | Groundwater sediment microbial communities from an aquifer in East River, Colorado, USA - PLM4_5_coex redo | ecosystem: Environmental > Terrestrial > Soil > Riparian zone | place: USA...
TGGCCAGCGTTAGTCGGTCGGTGTCGCATTCAGCCCTGGACGCGTCGTCGACGCTGCGACTTCCCGAATCGCTGTCGCCTCCACGGCCGCCGGCCGTACCACGACCGCCCCCGCCCTGGGGGAAGCCGCCGCGTCCGCCCGCGCCACCTGCGCCAGGCCCAGGGCCTCGCTGTCCGCCGGCCTCGCCTTGGCCCAACCGAGGATTCGGGCCAGCCAGCTTCCACCCATCGGTGACGAGGATGACCGCCGTCCGCTCCTCACGTGTGGTCAGGCGCGAGATCAACCGCGCGATGGCATCGAGCGTCAGCTGCTCACGATGCCGTTCCTGCATCTCGCTGGAGACGTTGCGATATTGATTGGCGGGAAAGCACTGCGCGTATCGATCTTCCTTCGCGTCGCGCGAGCCGACGCGCGTACGATCCCACGTCGCCTCGTCTTGAAGCGGGCCAGAAATTACGGACTGTTTGGTCGTAAACGCAAGCTGGTCCAGCGCGATGTCTGGTGTTACCAGCGCGACGAGGTCGTCATCGTCGAGCAGCTGATCGAGCAGCGTGCCAAGGGAGCCGCGTACGTTGCGCACCCCTTCGAAGCGCATGTGTGGTGTGTCGAGAAACACCACGAACGACCGCGAGGCCGTTGACACATGCCTCAGTTCATCGATGTGCTGCGTCGTACCGCTTTCGCTGAGGTCGATGTCCGAGGCGGCGAGGTCGCGAACGGGCACACCGTCCCTCATCGCCTGGATGTCCAGACGCACCAGGGACTGGCTGTCCGCGTCGGACCCGCCCTGAATCGCGAGACAGGCCAGGAAGCACAAACTGAGTCGAGTGCGCATGTTCCGCCGGTCGCAAGAGCTGGCTCTCGGAGTGTACCTCCGTACCGTCTACGACCACACGGGACCTTCCGCCAGCAGCCGTCCTATCTCGGCGCGCACCCGCTCGATCAGCACGTCGCGGTCGTGGAGGGTCAAGCCCCGTGTTGGAATCGCGTTTCCGATTCTGACGCTCACGTGGACGGGTCGGACGATGGCACTCCCCTTCCGCATCGCTGCCCGCCCGCCCTGGACGGCGACCGGCACGATGGGCGCTTGCGCCTGGATCGCCATGATGAAACCCCCCTTCTTGAAGGGCAGCAACTCGCCGCCGCGACTGCGGGTGCCCTCCGGGAAGATCAGGAAGGAGTTGCCGGCGCGGATTGAATCTGCGCCTCGCTCGATCGACTGCATCGCCTGCTCCCGGTTCTCGCGAGGGACAGGCACGAAGCCGCCAACGTCAAAGACGGCGCCCATGATCGGGAACCTGTGCAGTTCGGCCTTGTAGAGGATGTGCAGCTGGGGATGCAGGGCCCTGAAGAGCACCGGAGGATCGACGTTGCTCTCGTGATTGGAGCAGAAGACGACTGCGCCCTGAGGCACGTTCGGCCGTCCGGCTACCCGATATCGAATGCCGCTGAGGCCCAGGGCCAGCCACACTCCGAGGTGACCCAGGGCGTAGAGACCACGCTTCCAACGGAGTACGAGGGCGACGACGAGGCCGACCGGGCCCACGACCGCGATGTACGCCAGGGCAACCACATAGGTCACGACCGAGCGAACAGCGGCCACGGCAGTCATGGACGGTCGTAATGAGCGAACAGTCGGAGAAAAAACATGCCCGGGCGGAAGGTCCCGCCCGGGCGGCATATAGAGGATGGAAGCAACGAGGCGAAAAATCGACTACGACGCCCGCGCGGTCGCGCGGCGCGCAGGAGCTACAACCGGGACAGGAGCCTTCACTGACTTGGCGATCTTCGTGCGAGCCGCCGTTCTGGCGACATTACGCGCCTTGGTCACGAAGCAGCGCTCGAGCGCCTGATCCACGCGCTGCTCGACGGCCAGCGCCTTTTCCCGAATCACTTCGGAGATCTCAGAGATGATCAAGGCCTTGGCCCGGTCCAGCATCCGCTTCTCGCGAAACGACAGGCTCTTCGACTTGCTGAGAAATGTCAGGCTCTTCAACACGTCCGCCATGTCGTAAATCGAGCCCGTACGCATCTTGTCCGAATTGTCTTTGAAGCGGCCCTTCCAGTTCTGATGGTTGTCGATCTTGCCATCACCGAGCAGCGAAAACAGCCGATCAACCTCTTCGTCGCTGATGGCCTTGCGAAGGCCGACGCCATCGACATTGGCGACGGGCACGAGCACCGTCGTGTCGTTCGACACGATGCGCAAATGGAAGAACCCACACGTAGTGCCCAGAATGGTCTTTTCTTCAATGCGCTCGACGATACCGAGCCCGTGATTCGGGTAGATGACCTTGTCTCCGACCTGGAATGTCACGCGTCCCCCGTGGAATAATTTGGGTGGTAGGACTGATCTTGCGCCTGGAACTGCACCTCGAAGTATAGCCCACTTGCCCCAGGATCGACCAGTGAAAAGTGCCGCGAGCCGTCCACCATCTGCGCACCGACTGAGGCCGCTAACAGCTTTATAGTCTTTAGCTTACGAGACTTCTCTGGATCCGATCAGGCCCTGGAGGACGTCAGCTCGATGATCTCTTCGATCAACTGCGAGTAGGTCCGCCCAGACTTCCTAGCCGCCATCGCAAACTCTGCGCGCGAACTCAGCCACGGATTGGGATTAACTTCAATTACCTGGACCCGCCCGTCCGCCTGCAGACGCATGTCCACACGGCCATAATCGCGCAACTCGAGTGTCTGGTAGGCCGCAACGGCCGTCTGCTGGAGCGAGGCCAGGGTTTCTTCACTGAGGTCGGAGGCAATCACCGACTTGGTGTCCCGGTAGGCCTTGGTCCCCTTCCCCCACTTAACCTCCGCGGCGGCGATTCTCGGCGTGCCGTCGGGCAGCTTCGACAGATCGAGCTCCACGACCGGCAGCGCCTCGGGCTTGTCGTTCCCGAGCACGCCGACGTACATCTCCCGCCCGTCGATGTACTCCTCGATCAGGACCGGCGAGTCGAAATTGGCGTGCAGCCAGTCCATCCGTTCCATCAGCTCCCGAATCGAATTCACGACAGCGCTGAACTCGATACCGATCGACCCGTCTTCGCGGGCGGGCTTCACGATGACCGGAAACTGCAGATCGTGCGAAAAATCAAGACGGCCGCGGAACGACTTCGCGAACGTCGGGGTGTGGATACCGTGAAACGCGAAGATCTTCTTCGCGATGGCCTTGTCCTGGGCGAGCATCAGACCGTGCGTTCCCGATCCGGTGTACTTCTTCCCGATCAGCTCGAGAAAACCGGCCACCTTGAAGTCGGCGGTATCGTCGTCGCCGAATGACTCGCACAAATTGAAGACGAGGTCGCAATCGAGACGCGCCAGGCTGAGAAGGCTCTTCGTGGTCCCGTCGAGCTCGTGAAGCACCGGTTCGTGCCCCAGTTTCGTGAGCGCCTCGGCGACCTCCTCTTCGACTTCCTTCTTGTCCAGCGCACGAACAACCGGCGCCTTGTCACCACTGACGCCCTCACCATCCTCGTCAACGAGGACGCGGTCGTAGAGGACGACAATTTTGAGTTTTCCCATCAAGTCTCAGTCGGGACGTGCACCGAGCGTCCGTCGCCGCCGATTATAGATGCCCACGCACCTCCCGTTGGTCGCGAGACGCCTTCCCATGACACGTCCCACCAGCGGCGGCGTGTTCGACTGCACTGCCCACCGACGGCACGGGCCGACGATTAACATCGCTATCAGGTCCAACGGGCTCGGCCAATCACGGGGGCGCAGCGCGGCGATCCCCGTTGAAGTGCCTTGATTTCTTGTACTTAGATACAGCTATCTTTATTAGACACATGTAATCAATTACTTATAGTGACTCATGCACGGTAATAAGTGTTGAGTTGGGAGTATTCTCATCGCCCAATACCGTGCATCGCCTTCGATTCAGGCTGCCGGGAACGAACGCCGGCCGTGCCCTTTGGGGCGCGGCGGGATGGGTGCTCGTCTACTGGGTGGTCGCTGGATGGCACCTCGGGAACGCGAGCTTCTGGGATCCTGACGAGGCCAAGTACGCGCAGGCATCACGAGAGATGCTGACCGCGGGCAACTGGCTTGTGCCGACCTACGATGGCCGGCCGTTCTTCGACAAGCCGCCGCTCTTCTACGTGCTCCAGATCGCCAGCTTCGCTCTCGCCGGCACGACCGAGGTCGCGGCGCGAAGCGTCACCGCGCTGTCGGCGCTCGCGCTCTTCGCGCTGATCGCCTGGTGCGGGCGCCACCTCTTCAGCCCCAACGCCGGCCGCGTGGCCGCCCTGATGTTTGCGGTGCTGCCCGGCACCTTCGCCCTGTCCGCCTATGCGATTCTCGACATGACATTCACGCTGTGGCTGTTCGGCGCGGCCGCGCTCGTCGCGGTGTCTGTTCTCGAGCAGCGCCCGCGTTTGCAGTACGCGGGGTACGTCTGTCTGGGCGCCGCGGTGCTCACCAAGGGGCCGCTTGCGATCGTCCTCGCCGGCCTTGCGTTTCTTCTCGCTCTCACGCTCGCGCCCGACGCCCGACGCCCGCTGCTGGGCCTGCGTTGGGGTCGAGGCCTGGTCATCGTCGGCGCCATCTGTGCGCCCTGGTTCCTCTACATGTGGCACCGGTTTGGCGACGCCTTCATCGACGGCTACGCGCTCAAAGAGAACATCTGGCTCTACACGCGACCGCTGTTCGGAGCACAGCGATCGATGTGGTTCTATCCAAAGGTCATAGCGGTGGGCCTGCTGCCATGGACGCCGCTGCTCGCGGGCCGTCTCGTCGACGCCTTCCGCGGCCGCCCTATTCCAACCGCCGAGCGGCTCCTCTGGGCCTGGAGCATTGCGATCGTCGGCTTCTTCACGTTCTCGCAGTTCAAGCTCGACCACTACGTGTTTCCCGCCGCACCGGCGCTCTGCCTGCTCTGCGCCCGCGCGTGGGACGACTCGCGTCTTGGTGAACGTTCGGCGGCAGGGTGCCTGGTTGGAGCCGCGTCGATATCCGTCGTGCTGATCGGAGCGGGGATCACTCTTGCCGTCGCCTTGGAGCAAGTCCCTCTCGATCTGCCACCGACGATCGAATTGATCCCCATCGGGCTGATCGCCGCGGGGCTCGCCGGCGTCGCGCAGGCAGGGCACAAGTGGCGGCCGTCGCTCGTTCCAGTCCCTGCGATCGCGGGCCTGCTTGTCGCCTACGCCGTTGTGCTCACGGTCGTTCTGCCCGTCCTCGAGCAGATGAAGCCGACGCGACGTCTGGCGCAAATCGTCTCGACGACCGCGCGACCAGAGGATCGTGTCGCGACGTTCCGGATGAACCGGTGGCGCAGCAGTTGGCGCTTCTACGTCGGCCGCCACGCCGACAACCTGGAGACCACCGCCGACCTCGAGCGTTTCCTCGCACTGCCAGGACGACACTACTGCGCCATGACGCGGCGGGACTACGACGACCTCGGCATGGCCGAGCGGGGGCTACGAGTGATTCAGGAGCAGCGCGGCCTGTTCACGACGACCGGGCGCGGACTACGTGCCGGGAAGCGGGCTGCCGACACCCGCTTCATCGTGGTGAGCGACTGACGGTGCCAGGCACTACGCCGAGCACTCGCCGTCCATCACCACGGGGTCGAACGCCTGGCTCTCGCCAAGGTCGATGAAGTCGTCAGTGGTGGCCTCGTCGGCCCTGATGTCTGCGAGGTCCGCGAGACGCTCAGACGCCACGGCCGGCGCGATCCTGCGGAAGAAGGCACCGAGGTCCTCCGCCTCGCTCGTCCGCTGCTCGCGATACAGGGTGATGAGACGATCGACGACGTCGGCCATGCGGCGGGCCGGCACTTTGGCCACGACCTTGCCGAAGTGAGCGCCGGCGTCGGTGACTCCGCCTCCCACGAGCACGAAGTACTGCGGAAGCGCCTTGCCTCCCACCTTCCGTACGCTTCCCTGAAAGCCGATCGCCCCGACATGGTGCTGGCCACAGCCATTCGGGCAGCCGCTGATCTTGATGTCGCCCGACGGCACGAGATCGACGAGGTCGGGGCGCGCGCTGAAGTACTCGGTCAGCACGCGTCCAAGGCCGCGCGACTGCGTCACGGCCAGCCGGCACGACTCGGCTCCCGGGCAGCTCACGACGTCGCTGAGCGTGAGGGCATCGGGGGCCGCGAGCCCCGCGGCCGCGAGCCGCTGATAGAAGGGCTCGAGCGACTCGGGCTTCACCCATCGGTACAGCACGTTCTGCTCCACCGTCAGGCGCATCGTCGCATCGCCATAGGCTTCGGACAGATCCGCGAGAACGCGCATCTGTCCCGCCGTGAAATCGCCGAGCGGCAGCCTCACGGTCACGTGGCAATACCCCGGCTGTCGCTGGCGGCTCACGTTCCTGCGCATGAAGCGGAGATAGGCATCAGGTAGTGTCTGGAGCCGTACGGTCCCCGGATGCACGCCCGGACCTCTCATCGGCGTCGATGCCATGGCAGCCACTGCCTGCAAGGTGGGCGCGCTCGAGGGCTCCCAGTCTGGCGCCGCTTCTGGCCTTGTCGCCGCGGGATCAAATGGCAGGCGGGCCCCGCCCTCGCGCCGGAAGCCTTCCAATTCCTCCTCGAAATGAGCTCTAAACGCCTCCCAGCCGATCGCGCGAATCACGAACTTCATCCGGTTCCGCGACGGATGCTTGAAGTCGCCGTACTTGTGGAACACGCGAACGACGGCCTCGGCCACGTTGAACATGTCCTCGACCGGCAGAAACTCGTAGAGCAGATAGCCGGTCACCGGAAGGATCGACGTTCCGCCGGCAATGGTCACCTTGAAGCCCTTGCGACCGTCAACGATGCGCGATCGCCAACCGATGTCGTTGATCGCGGCCAGTGCGTGGTCCTGGGCGCAGCCTTCGAACGCGATCTTGAACTTGCGGGGCAGCACGCCACTCAGCGGATGCCGCAGAAAGTACCGCGTCAGCGCCTCGGCGTACGGTGAGGGGTCGAAGATCTCGGTCTCCGACGTGCCCGCATAGGGACAGCCCGTGATGTTGCGCACCGAGTTGCCGCACGCCTCGCGTGTCGTCAGACCCTCGTCGGCGAGCTCGCGCATCGCGGCCTCGACGTTCTTCAGGAGCACGAAGTGAAACTGGATGTTCTGCCGCGTGGTGATGTGACAGAAGCCGCGCGAATACCGTGAGGCGACGCCAGCGAACGCCCGCATCTGCGACGCAGAGACGATCCCTTGCGGGGCCTTGACGCGCAGCATCTGGACGCCGTCCTGCCGCTGCCCGTAGGTGCCGCGGACGAGCCGGAACCGTCGCCACTGATCGGCGGGCATCTCGCCGCTCTCGAACTTCTCGAGCGTCTCGACGAACTCGTCGATATCGTGCTCGCTGGCGAAATCCAGCCTCGCACGCCCTAGTGTCTTCTCGTCATCGATTGCGGCCATACTTCACCTCACTGCTCTCGCCGTCCTCCGCCTCGGTGACCGCCGGGGCGCGCGTGGCCAGCGCCTCGCGCACCCGCACCACTTCGCCGACCACGAGCACGCCCGCCACGCCAGCTGGCGGCCGAGCCTCTCCAACCGCTCCAAGCAACCCCGTCCAGATCCACTCGTCGGGCGTGGATGCGCCGCAGACAATGGCTGCCGGCGTGTCGCCGTGCCAGCCGCGGGTCACGAGCATCTCGGCGATACGGCCGCGGCTGCCCATTCCCATCAGGACCACGAGCGATACCGCGTTGGGCTGCGTCGCGCCGATGTCGTCCGCAAAGAGATCCACGTCGTGGCCGGACAGCACCAGAAAACCAGATGCCATCCCGCGATGGGTGACGGGAATACCGGCGAGCAGTGGTGCTGCGATCGCCGCGCTGACACCCGGCACGACCTCAAATGGAACCCCAGCTGCCGCGAGGGCCATGGCCTCTTCACCACCGCGACCGAACACGAACGGATCGCCGCCTTTGAGCCGCACGACCCGCTTGCCTGCCCGGGCGCTTCTGATCATCAGGCGATGAATCGTGTCCTGGCGTACGCTCTCTCGGCCGGCGCGCTTGCCCACGCAGAAACAGGGCGCCGCGGTGAACCCGCGCAAGGCCTGCGCATCGACCAGCGAGTCGTAGAACACGAGATCGGCCTCGCGCAAACGATTAACCGCCCGTACGGTCCATAGCTCGGGATCGCCCGGGCCGGCACCGACCAGCGACACGCGCCCCATCGTTGTCGCGCTCACATCACGCCTGCCTTCGTCGACGGCCGATTTTCGTACAGACGGTTCAACGTCTCGAGCAGTTGCGGACGTCGATCCTCCATCGCCACGTGCTGCTCTCTCCAGACTTGGCGAACGGCATCCGATTCCCGCAGCCAGACGTCGACGTCGCGCGGCAGCCACGCGTCGAGCGCCTCACGCAGCAGGCCAGCCAGCGCCGGCGCGCGTCCGTCCGTCGAAATGGCTATCGTGACTCCGGCCCGCCGAACGACCCCTCCAAGAAACGCGCTGGCATGCCGCGGATCGTCTACGGCGTTCACGAAGACACGCCGCGTCTCGGCCGCCGCCTGCACCTGCCGATTCACCTCCGGCGGCGCCGCGGCGACCACCCACCACGCCTCGTCGAGGTCGGCCTCCTCGAAGGCCCGCCGGACGATCTCGGCGTCCGTGCGTTCGATCGCGGCACACACCTCGGGGGCGACCACGGTCACCAGCGCACCCGCCTCGAGCAGCGCGCCGAGCTTGGCGGCGGCGACGGGGCCGCCACCGACGACCACGACGCGCCTGCCATTCAGCGCGAGGAATGCAGGGAACATGGTCATCAGGCGGACGCCGGCACCTTGAGCCGAGGTCCCAACACTCTGTCGAAGTCGGCGAGTGACCGCCCGATCTGCGTCGGGGCCGCCACTCGATCACGCACGACCTCGGCCGTCTTGTATCCGTTGCCGGTGATGCACACAACCACCGACTCGCCCGACTTGATGACACCTCGCCGGACCAGCGCCCTGGTCGCCGCCAGGGTGGTCCCACCGGCCGGTTCGGTGAAGATGCCTTCGGTACGCGCGAGCAATTCGATCGCGTCGAGAATCTCAGTGTCAGAGACCATCGCGCCAGCCCCACCGGTTTCGTTGACGACCCTGATCACCTGGAAGCCGTCGGCCGGGTTGCCGATCGCCAACGACTTCGCAATTGTGTTGGGTTTGACCGGATCGGGGAACTCGGCACCGGACTCGAGCGCACGAATGACCGGCGCCGAGCCGGTCGGCTGGGCGGCGTGAATGCGCGGCAGCGACCCTTCGACGAGACCGAGGTCGCGGAACTCGCGGAACGCCTTGAAGATTCGCGGCAGGAGCGTCCCACCCGCGACCGGTGAGACGAGATGATCTGGAAAGCGCCATCCCAACTGCTCCGCCACCTCGAAGCCCAGCGTCTTGGCACCCTCGGCGTAGTAGCTGCGAAGGTTGATGTTCGCAAAGCCCCATCCATAGCGATCGGCGATCTGCGTGCAGAGCCGGTTGACGTCGTCGTAGTTGCCCTCCACCGCGACGACATGTGGGCCGTAGATCGCCGAGCCAAGGATCTTGTTGGGCTCCAGATCGTTTGGAATGAAGACGTAGCACGGCAGGCCCAGCCTCGCGGCGTGTGCCGCCACGCTGTTGGCGAGATTGCCAGTGGACGCGCACCCGAAGACCGGAAATCCGAGCTCGACCGCCCTGGTCGCGGCGATGGACACGACGCGGTCCTTGTACGAGAAGGTGGGATGGTTGACCGAGTCGTCCTTCAGATAGAGCTCGGATAGTCCGAGCTCGCGCGCGAGGCGATCCGCCTTCACGAGGGGCGTGTAGCCCGAGTTGAAACCGGTCTTGGGAGAATCGACCGGGAGCAACTCCTGGTACCGCCAGAGCGACCGAGGTCGCGACTCGATCAACGAGCGGGTCATCACCTTCTTGACCGCCGCGTAGTCGTAGGTGACCTCGAGCGGCCCGAGGCAGTTCGAGCACACCCACAGGGCCTGGGCCGGGTAGACAGCGCCGCAGAGGTGGCACGTCAGTCCTGACACGAAATTCATCACGTTCTCCCGTGGGCGGAGGCCATCGCCCCCTGCTCCACATTCGATGACCGATGCACGGCCAGTGTCCTCACCGTGACGACCGATCCCGCTGCTTCGCACGTGGCGCGCAGCAGGCGCTCCACTCGCTCGAAATCGCGACGAGCCAGGACGGCGACCGACGGCCCGGCACCCGACAGGCAGGCGCCGAGAACGTCAGGATCGTCTATCGCCAGCACCGCGTCCAGGTGCGGCACGAGCAACGCCCGCGCCGGCTGATGCCAACGATCACGCAACGCCTCGCGCAGACGTTCGTATTCCCGATGCTGCAGCGCATGAACCAACGACAGCACGCGCTGCAGGTTGAACACGGCGTCTTGCCGCGATACCGAGGGCGTCAGGGCCGCTCGGGCCTTCGACGTCGCCAGCCCGCTTGAAGGCGTGGCCACGACGAGTCGCAAGTCGTCCGGCCACGGCCACGAAAGCACCCGGGCATCGCCGTCGATGACCGATGTTAGTCCACCCAGCAGAGCGGCCGCGGCGTTGTCTGCGTGCCCCTCGAGCGCGCTCGCCGCCGACAGGAGCGTCCCCTGTGGCACCGGGCCCGCCACGGCCTCGAAGGCACGGAAACCGGCCACCGTTGCCGCGGCGCTGCTGCCGAGGCCAGCCGCCATCGGGATGTCGCTGTCAATCTCGGCCAAGACGGTCGGGACGGAGACCCGCGCTTGTTTCGCCAGAGCGGCGAATGCCCTTTCCACCGCGTTCTCGCCCGTGACCGCCGGAGTGCTGCTCGTGACCACCAGCCGCGCGCCGGCATCATCGCGCACGTCGATGATGCGCACCCGCAGGTAAAGCTCCACGGCGACGGCGAGCGTGTCAAAACCCCCGCCGAGGTTGGCCACCGAACCGGGAACGACTATGTCACGGACCACAGAGGCACGCGCTTTCCTGCCACAAAGATAAAAGGCCCGCCGAGACCATTCGGTCGGGCGGGCCTGGTGATGTCGGTGTTCCTGCCGGAACCGTTTATGCCATCGACCAGGTCGCACGGGTCATGCTGTTACACATACAGCAGCACACACAGGCGTGCGAAGCCGGGATAGACACTCCTTGAAACGGCGAGCGACCGGAAAACATTGGGAAAATGATACGCCCAGCACCGTTGAGAGGCAAGGGGCGAAAAAGGGTACTCTACACGGGACAAACGCCTCAGTCCCCTCCGCCATGACGAGTTCCCCGTTCACGATCGGGATCATCCAGGACCACTCGACCAGCGATATCGCCGGCAATACGGCTCGGGCAGAAGAGCTCGTTCGCGCCGCCGCTCGCCAGGGCGCGCAGATCATCTGCCTCAAGGAACTCTTCAACGCGCCCTACTTCTGCAAAGCTCAGGTGAGCGACCGGTTCGACCTCGCCGAACCCATTCCCGGCCCAACCACTCTCCGCCTGCAGACCGTCGCCCGCGAGCTCGCCGTCGTCATCATCGCCCCGGTATTCGAGCGACAAGCCGCGGGCATCTACCGGAACTCTGCCGCGGTCATCGACGCGGACGGGTCGTTGCTGGGTGCCTACCGGAAGATGCACATCCCCGACGACCCGCTGTTTTTCGAGAAGTACTACTTCACGCCCGGAGACGCGCATCGCCGCACGCCGGACGTCAAGACAGGCGACGCGAGCGGATTTCAGGTATGGCGGACGCGTTACGCCACGATTGGCGTGCTGATCTGCTGGGACCAGTGGTATCCGGAGGCCGCCCGCATCACGGCCCTGATGGGCGCGCAGGTGCTTTTCTACCCGACCGCGATTGGATGGCACCCCGCCGAGCGTGCGGAGTGGGGCGATGCCCAGGTGGATGCGTGGCGGACGATTCAGCGTGCCCACGCGATCGCCAACGGGGTCTACGTCGCGGCGCCCAACCGTATCGGGCACGAGGATGAACCTGGCACGGGCGGGATCACGTTTTTCGGTCGATCGTTCATCGCCGATCCGTTCGGCCGATACGTGGCCGAGGCTGGAGAGGGCGAGTCAATCCTGATCGCCCAGTGCGATCCGGCCCTCATCGAGTCGGTTCGCCGCAACTGGCCGTTCCTGCGCGACCGGCGCGTTGACGCATACGGTCCCATCCTGAATCGCTATCTGGGCTCGTGAGCCCCGACATGACACTGCGGATGCCGGCCGAGTGGGAGCCCCACCGGGCGTCGTGGATCAGCTGGCCGCATCACGAGCCCGACTGGCCCGGCAAACTCGGCGCCATCCCGTGGGTCTACGCCGAAATCGCGCGGGTGCTCGCGATGCACGAAACGCTCGAGATCCTCTGCCATACGCCAGACGTGCTCGATGCCGCCCAGCGGGCGCTCCTCGCGCATGACGTGCGGATGGAACAGGTGTGGCTGCACCTCGTGCCGACCGACCGCGTGTGGCTTCGGGATTCGGCACCGACCTGCGTGTTTGACGAGCATGGACGGACGTTGCTCGCGAACTGGGGCTTCAACGGGTGGGCCAAGTACGACAACTGGGCGCTCGACAGCGCGGTGGGCGCCGCGATGGCGGAGATCGCGAACCTGCAACGAATCGAGCCGTTGCGCCCAGATGGAGGCCGTCTCGTGCTGGAAGGCGGCGGCATCGACGTCAATGGCGAAGGGCTCGTCCTCGTGACCGAGGAATGGCTGCTCACAGACTCACAGGTGAGAAATCCAGGGATGTCGCGCGCCGACTACGAGCGCGCGTTCGCGCAATGGCTGGGTGCCACCCGCACGATCTGGCTGGGCGAGGGCTGCGTCGGCGACGACACGCACGGGCACGTGGACGACGTGGCCCGGTTTGTCGGAACGGACACGATTGTCGTCGCCGTGGAAGACGATCCTGCAGACGACAACCACGCGCGGTCGATGGACAACCTGCGGCGCCTCGAACTGGCCGCCTCTGTCGCCGCGCGCCCGCTTCGAATCGCGCGGCTGCCGTTTCCGCGTCCTGTCATCATGAAGGGCGAGCGGCTGCCAGCAAGCTATGCGAATTTCTACATCGCCAACGGCGTCGCGATCGTTCCTACCTTCAACGATCCCAACGACCGCGTCGCGCTCTCGCTGCTCGCGAGCCTGATGCCCGATCGCAACGTCATCGGCATCCACGCTGTCGATCTCGTCTGGGGCCTTGGCACCCTCCACTGCCTCACGCAGCAGGAACCTGCTTCCCTGAGCCCTCAGGCGTAAGCCTCAAGCCTTGCGCCCTGAGCCTCCCTCCTCGTGCGTTTCCGCACATCGTGCGCGCGCCCATTTGCGCGTGCTGTACAAATCTGCGCGTGATCTCGCTGAATGAACCTGGCCCACACGGAACGGAAGGTGCACGTGTGAACCATGTCTCCGATGCGGATCAAGGACCGTCTGCTTCTGCTTGCAACCGCCAGCGTGCTGCTGGTGTCGGTCACCAGCTACATGATCGTCTCCGGCAACCGAACGATCGGCGTCACCCTCGCCGGCTTGATCGGGTGCGCCGTGGTGATTCTGGCCGGGGCACTCGTCATGGGTCACACGTTCGCCAGACGCATCCGCGTGCTGCAACGTGCGGCGGCCAACATCGGTCGCGGCGACTGGAGCACGACCGCGCCGGTGGACTCGCCCGACGAACTGGGTGAACTAGCCGAGAGTCTCAACCGCCTGGCCGCCGACCTGAAGGCCCTGCACGCGGAACGTGATGAGGCCGCGATCGATCTCGTCACCGCGCGCGAGATCGCCGAGGCGGCCAGCCGGACGAAGGGTGAGTTCCTGGCCAACGTCACCCATGAAGTCAGAACGCCCCTGCACGGCATCATCGGTATGACAGAACTGGTCCTCGACACACCTGTCACGCCGATCCAGCGCGAACACCTGCACACCGTGCGTCGATCGGCCGAGCACCTGCTCACCGTGATCAACGACGTGCTCGACTTCTCGAAAATAGAAGCTGGCAAGCTCAACGTCGAGAGAATCGACTTCTCGCTTCGCACGCTCGTCAACGATGCGATGCAGCCGTTTCTCATGCGAGCGGATCGGCGCTGTGAGCTGTGCGCGGACGTCGCACCGGATGTCGCGGACGTGCGCCTCGGCGATCCCCACCGACTGCGCCAGGTGCTGACGAACCTGATTGGCAACGCCGTCAAGTTCACCGAGAACGGTGCGGTCGTCGTACGCGTGGAATCGACCCTGGTCGATCGCGACGGCGTGGCGGTGTTGCGTTTCAGCGTAGTCGACACCGGGATCGGCATCCCGGCCGACAAGCTGGACGCGATTTTTGAGGCATTCACGCAGGCCGACGGCTCGACCACCAGAAAGTACGGCGGGACTGGGCTTGGTCTGACCATCTGTCGGCAACTCGTGGACCTGATGCAGGGACGCATCTGGGTCGAGAGCGTCCCCATGGAGGGCTGCGCGTTCCACGTCGAACTCCCGCTGCCGGCCAGTCGCGGGGCGGCCGACGCCGCCGCGGAGGTCGCACATGACGGCGTCGCGCCGACGACCTCGGCAACGCCGCGTGTGGGCAGACGACTGCGTGTGCTCGTCGCCGACGACAATCCGGTGAACCGCACGATCACGCGGCACCTGCTCGAACGCCGCGGCCACGTCGCCACCTTTGCGACCAACGGGCTCGAGGCGCTTGACCTGCTGCAGACCGAGAGGTTCGACCTCGTCCTGATGGACCTGCAGATGCCGGCAGTGGACGGCCTCGAGGCCACGGCCTCGATTCGAGACTGTGAGCGCACGACAGGTGTCCCCCGGGTCGCCATCGTGGCCCTGACGGCCCACGCGATGCCGCAAGACCGACAGCGGTGCCTCGACGCAGGGATGGACGGATTTCTCTCGAAACCCTTGAGAGCAGGGGAACTGTTCGCCGAGATCGATCGAGTGGTACCACCCGACGCCTTGCACGAAGGCGGTCGAGTGGACCGCCCGCAGAGGGCGACCGCCTAGAGACGGCGGCTCAAAGAAAAAAGGCCCCGGCGCACACGCACCAGGGCCTCCATTCGAAACCAGAAATCGAGACGGCTGCTAGTTCACCGCGAAGCAGTACAGCAGGCCCGCGCCGCCCGTCTGAACCAATTGCATCTGGCTGCAACCGGCCGACTGGTGCGACGAGTTCCACGAGGAGTTGCCGCCACCCTGCTTGTCGTGGTGGCCGAGCTGCGCGTTGCCGGCGGAGTTGCTCGTCCAGTTGTTGCAGGTATGGTCTGCGGCGTCGGGATACGCCGTGCCGTCGGCCCTCGAGCCGGTCAGGACGTCGTGCTGGTTCGGCATGTCGCCAACGCCGTTGACGGGCTTGCCCTGCTCGCTCAATGTGATCTGCTTGCCGAGCGCGTTGCCAGTCCGGGCCGCGTCGATCGTGTCGCCGTGCAGCGTCGCGAGGTCACGGGCAATCATCTGACCGCGCTGGTTGTACCAGGGACCGGTGCCGATCCGATCGCGCGCGTTGACCGCCGGCGCGCCGTCCTTCGCCTGCTGGCTCAGGTACGCATGCCACGTCACGCCGCCCCGCCCGGCCGCCATGCCCAACTGCTGGCAGTACGCGTCGGCTCCGGCGATGCCGCCGTAGTTGGCGCCGTCACCCTTGCCAACACTGGTGATGAAGAATGACATCGGCTGCGGAGGCGCCGCAGGCCCACGACCCGCACCCTGACCACCTGGCGCCGCGGGCGCGCCGCCCTGTGGAGCCTGTGCAAAGATCACGGTAGAAGCGAGCGCCGACAGCGCGAGCGCCGCACAAATTCGTATCGTCTTGCCCATCTGGGTTCTCCTTGTTGGATGTGTGTAACGCTGGAGCCGTTCGCGTTGCCGCGCCAGAGATTAGCACAAGCTTGCCCAGAATTGCGTGACGGGCTCGGCTCATCCGGCCTGAGACAGCGTGCCCTCAATCGCGTCGGCCGCCCCGGCCGCGCCGCCCTCTGACCCCACGATAGCGGCGATATCAGCGGCGCGGGCACGGTAGGCTGGATCGGTCAATAGCACGTCCAGTTCCTTGGCCACCTTGCGGTCGCGGTACGCGGCCGGCGCCAAGGTTCTGGCCACGTGGAGGCTGGTGACGCGAAAGGCGTTGTCGGGCTGGTCGTGCCCGAACGGCACAGCCAGCATCGGACAGCCAGCCCGTAGTGCTTGTCCCGTCGTTCCAATCCCCACCTGATGCACCACGGCCCGTGCGCGTGGCATGAGCAGTTGATGAGGTGCGCGGTCCACGACCAGCACGTCCTTCGACACGCTCCCGCGCGGGCGGTTCTGTTCGAACCCTCCGGTCAGCAGCACCGCTCGGACGCCGAGTCGTGCGACCGCCTTGGCGCTCTCGTCGTAGAAACTTCCAGCCGCCCCGACGGCAGATGATCCCAGCGTAAACACAACAGGAGGATCTCCGGTCGCGAGAAATTCCTCCAGCGCAGGTTCCAACTGATCAGGGCCGTTGTAGAAGATGAATCCCGTGGTGACGACGAACGGCGGCCAGTCGGGCTGCGGTTGTCCCAGGACCTTCGAATACATGGCGAGCGTCAGGGTTGGCGAGAACTGTCCTTCAAACAGCGGGTGTGAGCCTCGTGAGAGACCGACGTCGACCCTCAGCGTCTGCACCGGCTCCACCCACTCCGCCGTTGCACGCCGCACGAGCCATCCCGTTAGGCGTCCTGTCCACGAGCCAAGTCGCCGCACGTGGATCAACCGCGGCGCGGCGGGCAGCACGGGAGGGTCCATCGCGGAGAAGAACGACATCGGCGCCAGCACGGTGGACACCCACGGAATGCGGCGGACCTGCGCCACGACCGGACCGGCAAACGTGATGGGATGGGTGACGATGAGATCGACGCCCGCGGCCGCCGCTCCGTTGAGCGCCTCGTAGTCACTCCGCAGCGAGGGCATGAGCAAACTGCGGACGAGCGCCTCGGTGCCCGTGACGGGATCCATCAACCGCGCGATGGTCGCGTGGTCGTTGGGATCGACGGCTGGGCCGACGGGATGGAACGCAAGACCGAGACGCTCGACGAGCGGCCGGTAGAACTCGGGCATCGCCAGGGTTGCGCGATGGCCACGACCTTCGAGCGCCAGCGCGAGGCCGACGTACGGGTACACGTCACCGTACGAACCCCAGCTGGTGATCAGAATTCGGGACAAGGGGAACTAGGAAACACGAGGGGACTAGGGAACGAGGGAGCCAAGTTCCCTGGCTCCCTGGTTCCCCGGTTCCTGCTACTCGCGTGCTGCCGAGGTGCTCACGGGCTTGCTGACGACGTTCTTCTGGAGAAACGCCTCGATCGCGGTCCACGCGCGCAGCACCTGATCGCGTGGAAAGTTTCCGTGGCCGCCGCCGGGAATCGTCACCAGTTCGGCCACGCCTCCCGCCTTCTTCAATGCGTCGATCTCCCGCACCTCCTGGTCGTAGGGCACGATCGGATCGGCGTCGCCGTGGATCGCGAGCACGGGGGGCAACCCGGCGCGAACGTACGTCATAGGCGACACGCGCGCCGCCACGTCCTTGTAGTTCGGCTGGCCGCCGATCCACGTCATCGCGTAGTCGCGCTTTGGATCGTCCACGAGCACCGTGTAGTCGAACACGCCGTACCAGCTGATCACCGCCGCCACCTTGAGTGGAGCCTGGCCTGGACAGTTGCGGTCGAAGCCCGCTGACGCCGGCGCCAGACCAGTCATCAGCGCCAGGTGCGACCCGGCCGACTGGCCCGTCACGACAATACGATCCGTATCGACGTTGTATTCCTTCGCGTTGTTGATGACCCACCGGAGAGCGCAGCGCGCATCTTCGACGGCCGCCGGTGCGAGCGCGACGCCGCTGCCTCGGTATTCGACGTTCACCGCGTTCCATCCCATCTGCACGTACGGCATCACGCTGAGCGTGCTCGCCTCTTTGCGGGAGGTCACGCGGTACCCGCCGCCGTGCATGAAGATCGCCGTCGGCAGCGGACCCGACGCCTGGGCAGGACGATAGAAGTCGAGCTTCAATTCGACGCCGCTGGCCGTGATGTACGTGATGTTCGGAATCACCCGATAGCCGGTGCCCACGTACGCGGCAAACGACGCCGCGTCGCCCGCCGGCCGCTGCGCCGACGCCATTTCACCAGCCACGAGCATCAACGATCCGACGAGCAGCGCAAATCCGACACGTCTGGCCATACGTCCTCCTGTCGCTGCAAATGGTACCTGCCCCCGCGTATGAGTGGCAATTCAATTGGCGTGGCACAGCCGCGCCGGGAGGCACTCAGTCGAGCGCGAACGCCGGAATCGATCGCAGTCCATTCCGATCATCGATCACCAGGGCAACCGGACGGGCGTTGGGCACGTGCGCGGCAACTCGTGTCGACGCCTCCCGCTCGAAGTGCCCCACCGGACGCTGAAACGCGCGACCGGCCCAGCCGTCGCCAAGGATCACGCGCACGCGATAGGTTCCAGGCATGAGGTCGAGGAGCGTCACTAGTTCCCCGCTGCGGACGAAGAAGACGCGCTCGGTCTCCGACTCTCGATCCAGCAGGACGACCGCGTCGTACCGCGTTCCGTTTCGAGTCGACAACCATCCCGTGCCGTGGTGGGCCGCCGCGCTGAGATCGCTTCCAGACTCTGGGCGGTCGGAATCCGGCTGCGGTGTGCGGGGTTGGCGGTCCGCACTCGACGCAGCGTCCGCCGCCGGTGGTGAACTCGTGCCAACCGCTGTCGGCTGGGGCGCCAGCGACTCGCGCCAGGCGATGGCGATCGCGAGCGCGACGCCGACAACAGCGCCAATCGTTGCGGCCCTTAAGGCCCGACGCCTGAACCACTCGGGCCGTGGTGGTGGGACGACGGACTCGCGGTCGGTACTTGGTTCTGGCTCCGCGCCTTGGTGATCAGATGGCGAGGCTGGCGAGCCTTCCCCGGCTGCGCCGCGACGCTGCAGCACGTCGTAGGCCTCGTTGACGAGTCGAAGTGTGTCGTCCGCCTTCTCGCGAAGGCGCGCGTCGCCCTGAAAGCGATCGGGGTGCCACACCTTCACCAGATCTGTGTAGGCCTGCCGAATCTGCTCGCGCGAGCAGTCGGGGTCCAGGTGCAGGACACGGAGGGCCTCACCTTCCGTCATCAGTTGGAGGCCCTGCGCCCGACACGGGCGCCAGGAATGAGGGTCATTCGCCGGTCGAGGAGGACCAGCGGAAGTGCCGGAGGTGGGAGTCGAACCCACACATCCTTGCGGATACGGGATTTTGAGTCCCGCGCGTCTGCCAGTTTCACCACTCCGGCGTCGAGCAAGCCTGCTAAGTGTATCAATGACTTACGCGGATTGCTTCGACGGCTTCTCACTTGCAGCCGCCGCGTTGTCCCCGCGTTTTGTCCCTGTCGTCGATCCGACGCGCCCGAGCCCCTCTCGGACATCGGCCTCGCTCGTGATGTCGTAGCGGTCGAAGACGCTCCGCGTGCGGTGGCCCGTGATCTTCATGGCCACGGTATCCGGGACACCCGAGCGCACCAAATTACGGACGGCAGATCGCCGCAGGTCGTGCGGCCGTCGCCCGGGTAGGCCTGCGGCCTCACAGGCGGCTTTCCAGGCCCCGCGAAAGTCTTGGATACGTTTCCCGCTCCGGTGAAAGACATAGCGGCAGACGCTGTTCTTGAGCTTCAGGGCCTGATGCTGGCGCCACTGCTCGTCGAACAGGCCGCACAACTCCGGGTTAGCCCCGTAGTCGACGGAGCGGCCACGGTTGTTCTTCGTGGTTCCTGCATCCAGGCGCACGGTGCACGCGGTCCGGTCCACCTGCCGCCACTCGAGCTTCAGCACCTCGCTCTGAATGCGCCAGCCGGTGATGTATCCGAACGTCACGACGGGCTGCAGCGGCGCCGGTAGCTTCCCAAGCACCGCCGCGAAACTCTCGGTATCGAAGAACCCCGTCCTCACGTTGTGCTCGGCCAGCATCGTGAACGCCGGCACGCGGCCGTGATACCGCTCGCCCTGCACGGCGAGACGGAAGGCCCGCCGCACGATCGCCAGCTCCCGATTGATTTCAGCCGGCGAGGCCTTCGCCTCGAGACGCCGCGCCGCGAACGCCCGGAGGTCGGCACTGCTGATCGCCCGCAACGGCTTACCGCCAAACACCGGCGTGAGGTGCTTGTCGATCCGCCGCTGCACCCAGGCCTTTGAACGTTTGCCGTTCACGGTGTAGTCGTCGAGGACTTCCTTTACGGCGTCGTCGAATGTGAGGCGCGTCGAGGCCGCCGTGATCGGCACGCCGTGCGAGATCGCGTTCTCCCGATCTCGAAGCACGTCGCGCGCCGCCTCCCACTTCGTGCATTCGGTGGTTTCTTCGATCCGCCGGCCGTCGCGGTAGTAGCGGATCTGGAAGCACTTGCCGCGTTTTCTAATCTGTCCCATTTGCGTCCTGCCTTCTGTGGACGCCGAGTGCGGGCTGCTGCGTGGGAGAATTGCAAGCAGACCGTTCGGCAGTTTGCGCTGCTGACGGTTTAGGGGCAGTCGGTGTGTTCACGCACGCCGACTGTCCCGAGTATATACAACTGTCGAAATCGTTCATGGACTCACCTCTACCGCCGCCGAAGTTCGCCGGCCTTGCGTGCCCCGCGTGCAAGCAGCCGATCGCGCAGGTCGAGCATCAGATCGGCACACACACGCTCACCTTTCTGTGCGGCGCCTGCGGGCATCGCTGGTTGGCCAGCGAGCCTGGCACGCCGACGCGGTAGCGCGCCGCGTGGCCAGTCACCGTCCGCGTTCGTCACTCTCTGACGGCGACATTCTGAAGAAGAACTAGCGCCTGATCGCCCAGACGGCAACGCCTGTAAGCGATCCGTAAAATGCTCCACTGGGTAACATCCACAGCCCGCCCGCCATCGGACCCAGCGGCTCACTTCCACCATAAAGGCTGTCATCCCGCAAGGCCACAGCGCCGACGGCGAAGCCAGCCGCCGCACCAATCAGCGTGCCGCCAAGAATTGGATGTCGCCCGATCCATCTGCGGCGCTGCGGCGCCGATTTCTGTTGCGAGCCAGTCGAAACGGTCATTGCCAGTCTTGCGCCTTCCTTGGCGGCGGCGTGCCGCAACCCGTCAACTGGCGCAGTGCGGCTGCTGGCGCTGCCAAGGGCGCCGCAGTCTGTGCAGGGATTCATCATCGAGTCCTGAGCAAACACCTCCGCCGGGATGATTAGCAACGCCACGGCGATTCCAACAATCATTTTCGGCACGGGCCCCTCCGTTCAGCGTTGGCGTCAAGGTAACGACTCTCGGCCAAGGCTATGGCGGCGCCGCAGGCGAAGTCCTGACCATGTCGCTGAAAAGATCTGATTTCGGGCTTAGGCCAAACCACCGGCACTTGCGTCAGCGCAGCGCCAGTTTGGCGTTATGCTGCGAGCCTCGCAGGGCCGGCCGAGATATGCAGGTCGGCCTAATGCTAGTTACGACGATTCAAATTGCATTGAACGGAGGCGGCATGAGATGGCGTCTCGGTGTCGTGTGTATCGTGCTCTGCTGTCCGAGCGCTTCGTGGGCGCAGGGCCCACTCTGCCACCCGACGTTGGCGCCACGTGCAGCGTCGCCTCAACAAATCGCCGACACTGACTTCAGTCCACCGTTGCCGTCGGGTGCATTCGCCGCCGGTCAGGGCCCCAGCGTGTTCCTGGATGAGGCTCACAACAATTTCCATACGGTCGATGGGCGGTATAGTCCGTTCGTCAAGATCCTCCGCAGAGACGGTTTCGTCGTGGAACCGATGCGCAGTCGCTTCTCCAGCGCGTCGTTAGCTTCCGCACGGATCTTGGTTATCGCAAACGCGACGGCTGATCGGAACAAGGATGGCGACTGGACTCTCCCAACCCCATCGGCCTTCGGCGCAGACGAAATTGAGTCGGTGCGTCGCTGGGTTGCCGGCGGCGGGTCGTTGTTGCTGATCGCCGATCACATGCCGTGGGGTGGCGCAGCGGCGGAGTTGGCCGCAACCTTCGGCATCCTGCTTACCAATGGTTACGCGACGGATCCGACCTGCAGTGCCGATGAATTCGTGTTTCAGCGCTCAGACCGGACACTGGCTGACCACCCGATCACGCGAGGACGCAATCGCGCTGAGCAAATCGATTCTGTTAGAACTTTCACTGGAGAGGCGTTTCGGGTCCTTGTGCCGGCGACTCCTCTGCTCGTTCTCGCGCCCGAGACGATACTCCTGCTTCCGAATGAGGCTTGGAAGTTCAGCGATGCGACGCCTCGCGTTCGTGCCGACGGCTTATGGCAGGGAGCTGCCCTGACCGTCGGGCGCGGACGCGTGGCCGTATTCGGCGAGGCCGCCATGTTCTCTGCCCAGGTTTCCGGACCCGAGCGTCGCCCGATGGGGATGAATACGCCGACCGCCGCTCAAAACCCACAATTCTTGCTGAATGTCATGCACTGGATGGCAGGACTGCTGCCGGCGAACTAAAGAATCGGACGGCGCAGCGGCGTCGCGCCGTCCGCTCCTTTGCTATTCAGTTGTCACAGAGCGCCCGTCTCGAGGGCGTGGCCTAACCCATTGCCGTGTGCGGGCATCGCTGGTCGGCCAGCGAGCCGGGCGCACCGACGCAAAAAGGCGCCCCGCACCGGATCAGGTCGACCGTGTCCTCAACAGTCGCGATGCAACGAGCGCAAGGGGCGCTGCACCGAAGCTGAGGAGCGCCCCCATCTTCGTTTCGGCGAGCGCCGTTCCCTCAGGGAACGCGGCCGTGGCGAAGAACAGGGAGACGGTAAAGCCGATCGCCGCGGCGATGCCGATGACGACCAAGTCGGCGACACGCAGTCCTTGCGGCAGACGCGCTCCGGCCAATTGAGCCGCACCCGAGAACAACAGGATGCCAATCGGCTTGCCGATCAGTAGCCCGGCCAGCACGAAGTAGGTGCCCGGCCCAATCTCTTCGAAGGGGACGCCGGCGGTCGCCAAGCCAAACAGGAACAGGACGAACTGCACGGGAACCGCCCACCACCGCTCGAACCGATTGAGCGTGTCGGTTTCGCGCACTTCTCGCGAATCGAACAGCCCAAGGTCGCGGGCGCTGTGCGGCATAAAGGGAATGATGGGCACAAGCGCGAGGGCCGGATGCAAGCCGCCGTAATGGAGCGCGGCCCACGACAGCACGCCCGGACCGATGACGTAGGGCCAAAAGCTGCGGACGCGTTGGCGCCGCAGCCAGAACGCCGCCAACAAGGCCGCCGTCATCAGCGTCGCGAAGGCGATCACGGAAGGTGGCCCCGATGGATAGAACAGGGCCAGGATCAGCAACCCCAGTGCATCATCAGCAATCGCGAGGAGCAAGAGGAATGGGATGGCCGGATGCTTACGGCGGAAGATAACGCGGGCGATCATCGCGGAGAACGCGATGTCGGTAGCGCAGGGAATCGCCCAGCCGCGACTCAACTCTGCGGGACCGACAGCTGAAGACAGCGCCAGATAGATCGCAGCGGGCGCGACCATGCCACCGATCGCTGCGCTGAGCGGCAACAGCGCGTGACGAAGCGACGCCAGCGCCCCGCCCGGCAAGGTCGATTCGAAGACTTCCTTGGCTGCGAGGGCAAAAAAGAACACCATCCCCACCTCGTTGACCCAGAAACGCAACGAGTGTGCTACTCGCTCGTAGCTGGTAACGTCGAGATTCGCCCATGTCACCGCCGCGATGGTCCCGGTGAGGAGTAACAGCGAGTTGTCGAAGATAAAGGTGGCGAGCTTCGAACGAGTGTGGGCCATCAGGTGTTGTTCCGGGAGTCGTTCGACGAAGCGTCCGCCCAGGCGGCAACTCGGCCGGCGCTTCGGGGCGACCGAATGTCCCACTCACGATGCGTAGTCATCGCCACGCTCGGGCGTGGGCCGCGAGCAGGACGGCCAGCGCCGCGACGAAACCGACGAGCGCGCCGACGAGTGCATCCATCATGTGTCACCTTCGCTCTGGGCCGAAAAACGCCTCGAGCGCCTCCGTGAATTCGGCGACGCATTCGGCGCGACTCCGCTCGAAGTGGGCGCGCAGTTCCGCGACCTCTGACAGAAACGCCGGCGCGTCACACTCGGCACCGTCCTCCACCGACCAGTAAGAGGCGATGACGCGCACCTCATTCTCGAGATACGCGTCGAGCCAGGTCTCGAAACGCTTCACGGCCTCTGCACGCGTTCGGCAGTTCTTGAGACTCATCCCTTGTGGCGTGCTCATGAGGCCATCTCGCGTTCAGCGCATCGGCAGGACGGACCCGGCGGACCTTGCGGTCCCGCGGGTCCACGCTTGCCTTCGCGGCCGGGTTTGCCACGGCTCGTGCAGATACGCCACGCGGCACACCCGGTGACGGGTTGCTCACGCGTCGTCGCTCTGCAAATCCAATAATGGCCGCCCCACTGGACGCCATCGTTGACCTGATACGTTACGCCCTCCTCCCACGGACCCCGGAAGGCACCGGGCCGACGCTCGAGCGCCGCGATCTGTGCGTCAATCGCGTCGAGGCGCTCGACGAGCGGGCGGAGAATTTCGCGGAATATATTCGCCGCGGCAAGCACGTCGGCGGCATCGGGTGTCATCGCTTGCAGGCCTCACGCAAAACGAGCGCGACATCGCGCCCGCTTAACTCGCGCTTGCGCTCGAGCGCCGCCGCGACGCGCTCGATGGCGGTCCAGACGACCGGGTCATACATCAGCCCTAGGGCCATCGTCTCCGCAGCATGCATCAGTGCGCGCACGCGCGGATGCGACTCGTCGTCGACTTCGCAGATGACCGACGCGACCGTCGCCGCCTGCGCGCGGTCGGTCGCGTCGCGCGACGACGTGCGCCCGCTCAGCCGCCGTTCGCCGGCCGCGCCTGCGAGCAGATAACAGAGCGCGCGCACCGGGTCCGCATTGAGGTCCTGACGCCAGGAGCTGGTTTCACACCGGCCCGCTTCGTCTACGCGCGCGCCGGGCCGATGCAGCAGGACTCGCCGCACGTCGAATCCAAATTGCATCGCAATCGTGGCGTGCGCGCTTTCATGAATCGCCGTGATGCGGTCGCCGGTCACGGCCGCGCCTGCCCGCCTCGCACGAACAATTCCCAATCGCCTAACGCCATACCAGGGGCCGCGCTGCTGTCGTTCACGCACAACCACACGTCGCCCTTGCGTCGGACGAGTTCGCCGGCGACGTAGGCTTTGCCGGGCTCGTGCTCGCCCGCCCACCGCGGGCCAGGCGTGTTGCTCGACTCAAGAGCAGTGATGCGGCCTTCGTGCAGGACTATCAGGCCATTGAGGCGCGCGAGGACGGCCTCGAGTTCGGCGTTCGGTTCGGCTTCCGCCAAGCGCTTCGTAACGTAGTCGCGCAGCCTCGGCGCCAGGACCCGGCCGAGCCTTGCGAAATCCGCTTCCGTCAGTCCGCTGCGCCGAGGCGCGGCCGCCGGTCTCGACGGTGCGACGGGCGGCGGCGCCGCCGCCTTCGCGCGTGCTTCGGCACGCTGGCGCGCGAAGTCCTGCGCGTCGGCATAGGCATACGCCGCGATAATCTCCAATTGCCGGTCGGTCAGATTCGCCGGGTCGCGTTGCGCTTGCATGCCCGCCTCCATGATTTGCGCGACGCCAAACGACAAATCGTTGTCGGGCGCTCTGTTCACGACGGGCACGTAGAGTTTGTTCGTCATCGCATCGTCTCTTTCTGCCCGGCGGCGATCGCCTCGGCAAAAAATCGGTTACGCGGCCACGTCGGGCGAATGCCGCGCGCGGCTGCGGCGCCTCGTAAAAACGTTTCGTGTTCGTGCCACACGCCTGCGACTCGCTCGCCGTGGACGCCCCAACAGCGAGCGAGTTCGGCCCGCGTTTCCGCATCGCACGGCGGGCCGCTGACGCCGGCAGGGCCCGCCGTGAGCAGCCGGATGACGTAGTCGCCGAATAGCGGCGCGGTTGTGTCTGTCTCGTTCATCTCGACTCCTTCGAGGCGCCGTCTCCGTAGCGGCTGCCCATGCAGAGCTGCGACGGATACGGGCGCAGCCAGCCCTCGCCGGCCCAGGCCCCCAGGTCGCGCGCCGTGCGTTCGACGAGCTCGAGGTCGACCTCGAGCTGCGTCAGAAAATCGCCAATCGCGCGGGCGCCTTTCGGATCCCGTCCGCGAAACGCGGTGAGGGCGGCCCGGTCGTGCTCGAGCGCCTTCAGCGCGCCCGTCAGGTCGTAGGAGCCGACGCGGTTCCAGTGCGCGTGCACATGCGCCAGGCCGTCGAGCGTGAGCCCGTCAAAGACCTGTGCGGCGAGCGGCACCGACAACCGATGCGCCCGTGCCCAGACGGGCCGCCGACAGAGCGGCCACGCGCGCCGCGCCTCCGCGGTCGAGGCGAACGTAAAGCCGCCCGCCAGCGGGTTTTCGGTGAATGACGGATCGCCCCAGCGAAACGCCGTCACCATCGCCGCCACGTCCGCCTGCGCCTCGGCTCGCAGGAGTCGCCTCATACCTGCGCCTCGAGATTCAGCGCCTTCAACAGGCCAAGGTTGATCCGAATTTCTCGATGCAGTGCCCGGCTGTCCGCGCCCGCCGCGTGCTCGAGCGCCTGCGCCCGCGCACAACTCAGCGCGTAGCTCCGCAACGTCGCCAGGGCCGCCTCGTCCCAGCCGCCATACCGGCTCACGAGGCCCGCCGCGATTCGCCGCGCCACCGGGTTGAGCCCCCGCAACGCCCGCCGGCGATCCGCCACCGTGATGGCTTCCGGTCGCAGCGGGGCCGGCGCCAGGTGCCGCGCCGGTCGCAGCGTCCCGCGGAGTTCATGCTGCTCGATGGGCAGCCGGTTGGCGCCGCCGCTTCTGCCTCTCACGCCTGCCACGGCAACCCCACAAAAAAGGAAACGATGTCGTTCACAACCCCATCCCCCTGACGGCACGCGACTGCACTTAGGTGTCCAATCCGAGACATGTCGGCCCCGCGCCTAGCTGTACGATCCGCCGCATGTCGGCGCGAACCCAGTGCCCCAACTGTTCCTCCCGTACCATCGCGTTCTTGCCGGCACGGCTCGCCGTCGTGGACCACTTCTGGTGCCAAACGTGCGAGCACATCTGGCACCTGCCCAAGGGCCGTGACGAACCCGTGGAGCATGTGACGCCGCTACGCAACACACCGACGAATCACGCGTCGTAGTGCTTGTCCGAAGTCCGCATCCCCACGCGCCTAGGGTGTCCAATCCGAGACATGTCGGCCCCGCGCGTAGACATACGATCCGAGACATGTCAGCGCGAACCGAGTGCCCCACAACCTTCGTCATCTGCCCGTCCTGCTTGACCTTCATCAAACAGCACAGTGAAACCTCTGTGATTCTTAAGTGTCCCAGGTGCCACTTTTTTCGGCAGGGTGATGAGACCGGCAAACCCAAGCCGTAGATGACCGAGGTTCCACGAACCGGGCTGGTCTGCCCCGCGTGCCGCCAGCCTGTCGCCATCATCGAAAACAGGACGCCCACCACGGTCGTCTTCCTGTGTCCCGCATGCGGCCATCGTTGGTCGGCTGACGAACCAGGAGCCCCAAAGCAGTAGCCGTGAATTCATCCGACGGTTTCCAACGTCGCAGCCGAAGTCAGCCACCCAAAAAACGTCATTCGCTGGACACACGCGCGTGAGTGTGCCCAGCGGTCCCTACTGTGCCGTCGAAAAAACATTTCGCCACCCCCCCCCGGCATCAGCGATCGCCCGGGAGCATGACGCGCAGCGCCTCGCGGACCTGTCGCACCCGCTCCAGCTTCTCGGTTCGCGCCTGCTGCCTCCGGCTCGTTGTCCTCTCGCCCAAGAGGCCTGGTTGTGACGGGCGTGACGGGTTTAGGGGTCGTTTCCTGTTTTTCTCTATGCGAGCGTTCCTAGGAGAAAAGCATGGAAACAGTAAAAAACTCGTCACTGCTTGATCCAAACCCGTCACAGTGGCCTCCGGGCGACCCCGAAATAGACCCATCCGGTGCGGGTCTTCGATCGCTGTAACCGTTCGGCAGCCTTGCGGCCAAACAGGGTGGCGGAGAGTCGCTCGCGGTCGGTCAGCCCGTGCGTATCCGCCCACCGCTTGTAGTGCTCGAACAGGTCGCTCGCGCGCACCTGGGCATCGGGATCCCGGTCGCAGCCTTCCTCCAGGAACCCCGCGAGCACGTCGGAGTCGGTCTCGTATTCGCGGGTCGCCTCGAGCACTACGGCCGGCGGTTGGAGGCCGTCCCGTTGCCATTCCAAGCAGCCCCGGACACACCAGGTCAAGATCCCGGCGGCCTCGGCGCGGAGGTCGTCGGCCAGCCCGGCGTTGACCGGGAACACACGCAGGAACGGGATCAGCCGGAGCCGACGCCAAAAGCCGAAGCTGTCGTCTCTGACGATCGGCTTATGGTTGACGCTCAGCCAGAATTTCGCGACAGGCTCGAACGTGAAAAACTCGGCGTGGAGAAACCGCGCGGTCACCGGGTCGCATCCGGTCAGGGCCTTCACGCGGCTTTCATTGAGCCGGGCGCCGTCATTCGTCTCGCTGGCAATGACGAACCGCCGATTGACCAGAGCCGCCAAGTCATTTGGAATGGCGGCCCGGTCGCGCAGCTCGATCGTGCTGAATGGCATGTTCCAGCTGTAGTCGCCGAGCACGCGCTTGATCGTGTTGCACAGCGTGCCCTTGCCGTTGCTGCCGGTGCCATAGAGCAGGACGAGGACTTGCTCGGTCGTAATCCCGGTGAGGCTGTAGCCCACCGCTCGACGCATGAAACCGATCAACGAGGCATCCCCGCCGAAGATCTCGGCGACGAACTGTTCCCACCGCGGACACGGCGCGGCGGGGTCATAGCCCACGGCGGTCGTCATCGTGATGCGATCATCCGAGTGTCCCGTGCGGAGCGTCCCGGTCTGCAGATCGATGACGCCGTTGGGGGTGCCCATCAGCCACGGATCCCGATCCCACTGCGTCCCCGTATCGGCGATCGGTTTCATCGCGCGGGCCAGCGCCAGCATGTTGGTGAGGCCGTCGCGCCGCTCGAGGCGCATCGCGAATTTCGTCACCAGCTCGCGCCCGTCGCGATCCGGGATGTCGATCGCCTCCCGCTGCCAGGTCCGCGCGAAGTCCACGGCCAGCCGGATCACGGCCGCATCCGCGTCGGGCATCCATCGGTGTAGATCCCACAGGAGCCACCGCTGCCGGTGATGGTCGTAGCGCACCGCATCGCCATGGAGCCGGGCGAAACGTTCGGCCGCGCCGGCCTCGGTCGGCGGTTCCGACAGGCGCAGCCGTCGCTCGCTGTCGACGGGCACGGGCACCGGAAACACGAGGCCGCGCGGCAGGGTCATCTACGCCGCCGCTTTCCGGCGCCGCCGCTCTTCGTCGGAGAGGCGCTCGAGCCGTTCCAGGAGCCACGCACGATCGGCCACTTGACGATCCCCGACCCAGATCAGCCGATCGCGCTGGCGGCCATAGACGTGCCGGCTCAGCATTTCGGTGATTAGCACGCGCTCAGAAAACATCTCAAGCGCGGAAAGGCCTCCGAGGTCGTGGTGATAAAAGCGATCAAAGTCAGATTCAGCATCTGTCGGCACCGGCAGGACTCCCCGGCGCCAGGTGCGGTGTATGCTCATTTGTCCGTTTCCCATTTACCGCCGCTCGGTTCCCACACCGTGCGGCGGTGTCGTTTTCAGGCGCGCCGCGAACTGATCCATCTGTCCCAATCGCTCTCCGAGACATACCAACGCGCATACCGTTCGTTCCGGCCAAGTTTCAGCACGGGTAGTTCGTTCCTGTGATGGGCATCACGCGCACTCGAATACGGAATGCCTTCGGCTTCCGCCTTTTTCTTCAGGAGGGTGAATCGAGGACTGGCGAGAGCGTTGTTGCGAGAACGAGAGTTGGTTGCGGGCACCAGGCGAGATTACGCCGGGCGCAGGGGAGTTTTACGGGGCGGTCCGCTGGAACAGTGGACGAACCGACGGAACGTCCCTACTTATTGGAGTGCGATGCGTGATTCTTGGGCAGGATGGCGCTTCCGGTAACGCTTGATCCGCTGCTGGACCGCTGCCATCGTGAGTTCTTCATCTTTGGCAATCAGCCTGCACGCCGATCTTTCCGTGAGGTGGTTCATGCTTTCGATCTGTCGCAGATATTCGCGCGCGCGCTGATCGGCCTTGCTCGTCTTCTTCTCGTTTGCCTTGCCGGTGCTGTCGACGTTGCGTCGTCCGAGCGCGATCAGGGCGTCTCGCTGATCTCTAAGGTGCAGATCAAGCAATTGGTTCACATCCTCGAGCGCGCTGATGCGGCGGGAGACGTTCTGATCCGCGAGGAGTCTCAGGTTCTCCATATGGAGCATGGCCAGGAGGTCGTCGACCGACCAGCCCAAGAGTCGGGCCTTCAGGGTGGGGAGAGCGAGCGCCTCTAGAGCCCTCGGCGCGACAAGCTTCCACAGCTCCGGAGTCTTCGCCGCCTCCCTAATCGCCTCCACGAACACGGGGTCATCGAGCGCACCCTCAGAGATGAGCCGCAGCCATTTCGTCGAGACGTGGTGTTTGGCCGCCAGCACGGAAAGTTGTCCCCGTGGCTGTCCCTGACGCCTCGCATTCGTCGCAACTTTCCGCACTTTTCGCATTGTCGCTATGCAACACTTTCGGCAATGAACATGCGGATCATTCGAGTTTTCGCGTGATTTAGAAAAGCGCCGGATGGACTTTTGAGTCCCGCGCGTCTGCCAGTTTCACCACGCCGGCGTCCAGTTCGAGTATACCGGACGCCGGAGTGTCTCTCGGAACCCGAGGCGCGCAGCGACCCATGCCCGCCGTTCCGATCGACCGAGCGGGTCGCGGGACCCTATCGTTGCGAAGCCTGCAGCGGGCGGGCAACGACGCAGCAACATCTCTGATCCGTGTGTGTGTAGGAACGGCGACACGCGAAGGAACGCGTGGGTTACGGGTGTGTGACGGCGAGACGACGCGCGACGGCGTTTGCGGCCACCCAGGCCGACGACCACGCCCACTGAAAGTTGAAGCCACCGAGGCGGCCATCGACGTCGAGCATCTCGCCCGTCAGGAACAGCCCCGGACAGACGCGCGATTCGAGCGTCGCGGGATCGACCTCGGTCAGGGGAATCCCGCCTGCCGTCACCTCGGCGTAGTTGTAGCCCCGGCTCTCGGTCACGGCGAGCGGCGTTTCGATCAGCGCCCGCACGAGGACCCGTCTCGACTCGCGCTCGAGATGCGCCATTGGCGTGGTGCCGTCCACGTGCACCGAGTCGAGCCACGCGTCGGCGACGGCTGTCGGAAGCTTCGACGCGAGGACACCACGGACCGACGCCCGTGGCCGTAGTCTGGCCTGATCGCGCAACCAGGCGTCGACCGACTCGAACGTCTCTCCTGGCAACAGGTTCAAGGCCACTTCTGGAGAGAGATCGTCGAGCCGGGCTCGCAACCAGTGTCGCGACGCGTTCAGCACGAGCGGGCCGCTGGCGCCGAAGTGGGTCCACACCATCGAGCCCGTGAGACGAATGGCGATGCGTCCGCCCACACGCAGCACGATTTCCGCAGCCTGCGTCACCCCCGCGAGCCGCTGATGATTCGAGTCGTTGAGCAGCAGCGGCACGAGCGCCGGCGTCGTCTCCACGTAGCCGTGACCGAGCCGCCGGGCCAACTCGTAGCCCGTGCCGTCACTGCCAGTCTTGGGTAGCGAGCGGCCCCCCGTTGCCAACACAACCAGGTCCGCCTCGTACGAGACGCCGGCCGTCGTCTCGAGCGTGAAGCGACCATCCGAGCGGTTGAGGATGACGATCCGCCTCGAGGTGTGCAGCTCGCCGCCCCGCCGCTCGAGCTCTCGGACCAGCGCCTCGAGGACAGTCCGAGCGCGGTTCGTGTCGGGAAAAAGCTTGCCGTCTTCTTCCTCGTGCAGCGGCACGCCGAGCTCTTCGAAGAGCGCCACGGCACGATCCGCGGGAAAGGCGCGCAGCACGCCGCGGACGATGCGGCCGTCGCCGCCCCAGAAATCGCGCTCCGTCACGGACGCGTTGGTGACGTTGCAGCGGGTGCCGCCGCTGACGAGAATCTTCGCGCCGACCGATCGCGCCCCGTCGACGCACACAACGTGACGGCCTGTCGCGATGCGCGCGCAAAAAATCGCGGTGGCCAGCCCCGCCGCGCCACCTCCCACGATCACGACGTCTGCGCGGAGCGTTTTTGACGCGGTCGTCAAGGGTCGAAGAGGATTGTAGCGGCAATGGCGGCGTCGTATCGGCTCGAGGCTATCGGCGGCGTGACGACGTTCATCACGATGGCCTACATCGTGATCGTCAATCCCGCGATCCTGGCAGCGCCGGGCACGAACATGCCGTTTGCCGGCGTCGTGACGGCAACGGTGCTCGTAGCGTGCAGCATGACGCTGCTCATGGGCCTCTATGCGCGCCTGCCGTTCGCGGTGGCGCCGAGCATGGGGCTCAACGCCTTCTTTGCGTACACGATCGTGTTGCAGGACAAGGTGCCCTGGCAGACCGCCCTCGGCATGGTCTTCTGGGCGGGCGTCCTTTTCCTGGTGGTGTCAGCCACGCCGCTTCGCGAGCGTATCGCGACGGCGATTCCATCGAGGTTGCGCCTGTCCGTGGCCGGCGGCATCGGGCTGCTGTTGACGTTCATCGGATTTCGCAACGCCGGGCTGATCGAATCCGATCCGGCGACGATCGTGCGCCTCGGCGCGATCGACCACCGCGGCGCTTTTCTACTGGTGGGCCTGATGGTTGCGGTGGTGCTGATGCGCCGCGGCAATCCGGCGGCGTTTCTCAGCGCCATCGTCGTCGTGACGATACTGGGATACGTGACCGGGCATGCAACGCCGCCCGACCGGCTGGTGAGCGCGCCCGACTTTTCCTCCGTCTTTCTGCAGCTCGACGTCGTCGGGGCCTTGCGACCGGCGCTGCTGCCCGCCATCGTGTCGATTCTGTTCACGGACCTTTTCGATTCGCTCTCGACCTTCGTCGGCGTGTCCGCGGCCGCGGGCCTCACCGAGCCGGACGGAACGCCCCTCAACCTCCGCCGCGGACTCATCGTCGATGCCGTCGCCACGCTGGGCGCCGGCCTGGCCGGCACCTCGTCCGGCACGGCGTATGTCGAGAGCCTCGCCGGCATCCGGATGGGTGGACGCACGGGTCTGACCTCGGTGGTGACGGCAGCCTGCTTCCTGCCCTGCCTGTTCGTGGCGCCGCTCGTCGGAGGTGTGCCCGCTTACGCGACCGCGCCGGTGCTCGTGCTCGTGGGCGTGACGATGTTCCAGATGGTCGCGACCATCGACTTCAGCCACATTGAAGACGCCGTTCCCGCATTCGCGACGCTGGTGCTCATCCCGTTGACGTTTTCGATCACGCAAGGAATCCTGTGCGGGTTCGTGCTGCACGCGGTGCTGTACGGCTGTGTCGGACGTGCCCGCGACGTTCCGCCCACTCTCTGGGCACTGGCCGCGCTCTCGGCCGTCCTGCTCGTCCTTCGATAAGATTGCCTTCGAACGCTGTGTCCTCGTCCAGCGATCCCACCGTGCTCTGGCGAATGACTCGCGGCAAGCACACCGCCCACGCCACGATCATTCCTGGCGCCGCGCAGACGACGATCACCTGGTTTGTCGACGGCGTCATGGACCGCGCCGAGAACTATGACTCGCTCGACCTCGCCATGGCGAGGGCTGATCAGATTCGCGGGGTGCTGATCTCGGACGGGTGGACGGCTGAACCCTGATGTAACCGTGCGAGGGTGCGAACCGTGCGTGGGTGCGAGGTGCGTCCGAAGGTGCGGGCGTGCGAAGGTGCCTGGTGACGCTATGATCGAGTGATGACGGCTGTCGTACGCCTGCACAAGACTATCGGCGTCAAGGTTGGCCGCGTCCTCGTCGGCGGCGGCGCCCCCGTGGCCGTGCAGTCGATGACGATGACCGACACGGCCGACGCGGCGGCCACGGCGGCGCAGTGCGTGGAGCTTGCGGAGGCCGGGTCAGAGCTGGTGCGCGTCACCGTGAACGTGCCCGAGGCGGCTGCCGCCGTGCCGGAGATCAAGCAACGGATGCTCGATGCCGGCTGCGCCGCGCCACTCATCGGCGACTTCCACTACAACGGCCACCAGCTGCTGACGCGTTACCCCGGTTGCGCGGCCGCGCTCGACAAGTACCGCATCAATCCCGGCAACGTCGGCACCGGACGCCGGCGCGACGAGCAGTTCGCGACCATCTGCAAGGTCGCCGTCGATCACGACAAGCCAGTACGCATCGGCGTCAACGGCGGCTCGCTCAACCAGGAACTGGTCGTCTCGAAGATGCAGGAGAACACGGACCGTGCTCTCGGTCGGTCGTCTGAGGAGATTCTCAACGAGTGCATGGTGATCTCGGCGCTCCAGTCCACCGAGCTCGCGCTCGAGAGCGGCATGCGCAAAGACCAGATCATCATCTCGTGCAAGGTGTCGCGCCCACGTGACCTCATCGCGATCTATCGCGACCTGGCGCGGCAGACGGATCAGCCGCTCCATCTCGGACTCACAGAGGCCGGGATGGGCACCAAGGGTCTCGTGTGGTCGGCGTCGGCGATGGGCGTCCTCCTCAGCGAAGGCATCGGCGATACGATTCGCGTCTCGCTCACGCCGCGCCCGGGTGGCGATCGGCGCGAGGAGGTCTACGCCGCCTGCGAACTGCTCCAGGCGCTCGGGCTGCGCGCGTTCGCGCCGAGCGTGACGGCCTGCCCCGGGTGTGGCCGCACGACCAGCTCGACGTTCCAGGAGCTTGCCGAGCGCACGCAGGAGTACATCCGTAGCCGCATGCCCGATTGGAAAGTCCGCTACGAGGGGGTCGAGACGCTCACGCTTGCCGTCATGGGTTGCGTCGTCAACGGGCCGGGTGAATCGAAGGCGGCCAACATCGGCATCAGCCTGCCGGGTACCGGCGAAGCGCCGAACTGCCCTGTGTTCATCGACGGCGAACACGCCACGACGCTGCGCGGGACCTACGCGGAGCTGGACGAAGGCTTCCGCGCGCTCGTCGACAGATACGTCGCCACGCACTACGCCGCAAAGTAGAGTCTGCCGCCTACGGCTTCCCGTCCTGATAGGTGATCAACCGCACGCTTCGCTGCAGCGTGATGTACGCCACGGCCCACTCCACCATCACGACCAGGCGATTCCGAAAGCCAATCAGTTCGAAGATGTGCAGGAACAGCCAGGCGAGCCACGCGATCAGTCCCGAGAAGCGGAGGCCGCGGATGTCGGCGATCGCCGATCCGCGTCCGATGATGGCCATGCTGCCCTTGTCGCGATAGGCAAACGCGGTCGAGGCCTGGCCTGCGATGCGCCCGAGAATCGTACGCGCCGCGTGGGCGCCTCCCTGCATCGCGACCTGTGCGACACCTGGCAGTTGCCGTCCCTCTGCATCGGCACATGCGGCTGCGTCGCCAACGACGAACGCGTTCGGGTAGCCTGGGATCGAGAGATCGCGATCGACCGACACGCGGCCCGCGCGATCGAGCGGCACTCCCAGGGTGGTGAGTACGGGTGAGGCCGCGACGCCGGCCGTCCACAGCACGGTCTCGGCCTCGAGCCGCTCCTCCCCCAGCCACACGCCCTCGCCGTCCACCTTCGTCACCCTGGCGCTCTCACGCACCTCGACACGGAGCCGTCGCAGCGACCGTCGCGCGGCGTCGCGCAGCGTCGGTGCAAAGGTCGGCAGAATGGTTGGGCCCGCCTCGACGAGCACGATGCGGGTGGTTCGGGTGTCGATGCGGCGAAATTCGCGGTACATCTGACGAGCGATTTCTGCCAGCGTGCCAGCCAGTTCAACGCCAGTCGGGCCGCCGCCGACCAGCACGAACGTCAGCAGCCGTTGCCGCACTGTCTCGTCCGCCTCCCGCTCGGCGCGTTCGAACGCCACCAGGATGCGGCGGCGAATGGCGAGCGCATCCTCGAGCGTCTTGAGGCCCGGCGCATCCGCAGCCCACTCCTCGTGGCCGAAGTACGTGTGGCTCGCGCCTGTCGCCACGATCAGGTAGTCGAATTCGAGCGTGGAATCATCCTCGAGGCGCACGAGGTGCCGCTTCAGATCGATGGAGTGCACGTGGCCGAGCAGTACTTCGACGTTTCGAGCCCGCCTCAGAATCCAGCGGATCGGCGACGCGATATCGCCCGGCGACAGCGTGGCCGTCGCCACTTGATAGAGGAGCGGTTGGAACAGGTGGTGATTGTGACGATCGAGGAGGGTGACGCGCACGGGTACGCTCGACAGCACCCTGGCGGCGGTCAGCCCGCCGAATCCTCCACCGACGATTACGACGTGGGAACGTGACATCGACGTCCGGGGTCATTGTGGCCGATGACGGCCTTCGATGTCGGCGGGGGCGTGCGGCTGCGACTCGCGCGCACGTTGCCCCGTGTGGTGGCCAATGAATTAGCCGCGAGGACGGCTCGTTACCCCTTCGTTCGCGGCCCGCGGCTAGTGTGCCCGCCCTTGCGCCCCGCGTTTCTCGCTTCGTCGGGCGTCCACTCGTGCGCCGTTCCCTTTTCGTGAGCGGCTCTTCCGCCCTTACTGGCAATCTCGCGCTGCTTTTCGGCAGACATCGATGCAAATCCCCGGCGCTGCTTCCGGCCTGTATCCAAGGCATGCCTCCTTGATGGCGAGTTGGCCCACATGCCAGCTCTACAAGGGGAATGCCAAATGTGGAACCAGCGCGCAGGGGTGAAACTCCGCTTGCTGACGACCGCGTGTGATCCAGATCGGGACAGTGGCGGCCGAAATTTGCAGGTGCGTTACTATCGCTGCATGGCTAATTGCGCTCCACCGTCCCCTGATGGTTCTGTCGCCGGCAACAAGTCGGGACGAATGGTCATGTGCGTGAAGTTCCAGCAAGAAATGCCCGGGCTCGATTCGCCCCCGTGGCCCGGCCCGCTCGGCCAGCGGATTTTCGAGAACGTGTCCGCGCAGGCGTGGAAGCTCTGGGAGGAACGGATGAAGATGATCCTCAACGAGTACCGCCTGATGCCCTGGCAGAAGGAAGCGCAGGAACTCATCTCCAAGCACATGGAGGACTTCTTCTTCGGCGAGGGGGCGGCCCTGCCTCCCGGCTACGTGCCGCAGCAGACCAAGTAGCAGTATGCGGTGAACCTTCGGGTCCGCCTGCGCCGGCGACATCAGGTCGTTTGTACGAGAGGAACTTCGCTGTCGACGCGGAAGCGAAGCTGGGCGTGCGCGGTCCTGAGAGCTCGGTCGACCTCCACAGCGAAACGCGCCCGCGCGAAGATGAATCCCAAATAGCTTTGGCCCTCGGGCAACGGCACGAGACTCGCGTCCCGTTTGGCCGTAATGCGGACGTCGGTGACGTGCGGCACCCGACGAGCCGCCTCCTCCCCTTCGACTCCCCGGTACACGCCACGGCGCGGGATCGGAATCATCATCACGCCCGAGGCGTCTTGCTCGCGCGCATAGCTGGCGACGTCCTCTCCGGTGGCATGTCGCAGCAGCACTTTCTCGAGCGACGCGCGTTCACCGTGAGACGACTGGAAATCGAGCGCGCGCGAACACAACCCGCCGATCGGCCGCGCGGCCACTTCGAGCACGAACACGCCACGGTCGTTGACACGGCATTCCGCGTGGACCGGCCCGTGCCGGAGGCCAAGCGCAGCGGCGGCCGACGCGACGGCCACGGTGATCCGCCGCTGGTCGTCTGGACGCTGTGCAGACGGGGTCACGTAGATCGTCTCCTCGAAATACGGACCCACCAGCGGGTCGGGCTTGTCGAAGATCGCGAAGACCCGCAGTGCGCCCGCCGTGAGCACGCCCTCGATCGCGCACTCGCGTCCGGGAATGAACGACTCGACCAGCATCGACTCGTGCGCCGCGTCCCGCTCTGCGCGCACGTCAAGCCTCGCCAGCATTCCGCGCACCCGTTCGAAGGCCGCGACGAACTCGTCGGCGTCGTTCGCGCGGATGACGCCGCGGCTGCCCGACAGCGCAAGCGGCTTGACGACGGCGGGATAGGCGACGGTGCGGGCGGCCGCTCGCGGATCGTCGAGGACGGAGAGCGCACGAAACTCGGGCACCGGAAGGCCCGCGCCCGCGAAGGCCAGGCGCGCCGTCAGCTTGTTGCGGCTCGCCTGCGCTGCGGCAGCCGGGTTGCCAGGCAGCCCCCACGCTTCGTTCAGGCGGGCTGCGAGCACGACCGGCCTGTCGCCGACCGCCAGAATCCCATCGGGGGGCGCGTCGCCCATGGCGTCGAGCACGATTCGCACCGACGCGTTCTCGTCGTGAAACCGCACCGCAATCGCCTGATCCATCCAAGGGTCGTCGAGCTGATCGCAGCGATCGCTCGCAAACGCCAGGCGGATTCCCAGCGCCTCGGCCGCTTCGCCGAACGCCCGAATCTGATACCCGGTCGTCGTCGCGAGGAGAAGAACCTTCTTCAAGCGCCTGATCCCTAATCCCTGGTCCCTGCCCTTGTACCGCTAAACCAGTCGCATGTCTTCCAACGACGGCTCGGCGCAGCAGTACCAGGCTTCGGTCATGTACGGCACCTTTCGTGAGGCGGCCCGCGGTTGGTCCGTCCGCTCACCGTTCGCCACGGTACGGATTGCGTCGAAAGTCTCCCTGCGCGAGGTCCCGACGTTGGCCCCGACGAGCGTCATCACCGAGGCCTGCAGGGCGTCCACGCGCGGATCCTGATGCCGCCACGGCCACGTTAGGGACGCGGGATCGAACTCGTTCGTGACCGACCGGATCTCCGGCAGCTCCAGCAACGGCGATCCCGTCGTGACGAGGAGTCGGATGGCGAGCTGGATCGGCGCCACCTGCTCCACCAGGTCCAGCTCTTCGATCGTGTCCAGCAGTTCAGAATAGCCGTCGGGCGACGTCCACGGCGTGAACGCGACGAACGTGGGCGCCAGCGTGACCCCGGCCTGTCGGCACCACTCCACGGCGCGGATGAAATCAGCGCGCGTGTGCCCCTTGGCGAGCTGTTGCAGCACGTGATCGTCAATCGATTCCACCGCGCTCGTGATGAACAGGCAGCCGGTACCAGCCAGCCGCGAGAGGAGGTCGCGGTGCTTGATCAGGTGCTCGATCTTGATCGTGACGTCGTACGTGATGCCCGGGCACTCAGCGGCGAGGCGCTCGACGAGGCGCGTGGCATGCGTTGGACCGTTGAAGAAGTCAGGATCTCCGAAGCTGATGTGCTGCGCCCCCGCTGCGACCTGCGCCTTGACGTCGGCCATCACGACATCGAGCGGAACGGCGGAAAAGCGTCCCCGGTAGACGGGCACGATTGGGCAGTGGCGGCAGAGGTGCTTGCAGCCGCGCGTGGCGTCGGTGCTACCCACCGTACGCCTCGATCCATCGGGCATCTGCAATGCAGCGTACCGCGTGAGCGGAGGCAGGCCGGCGCGATCTGGAGAGATGAACGTGCGCTGCGGCGCGAGCCCTTGGGACTCGCGCGGACCACCAGGGTCCACGCCACCCTGAACAGCGCCTGCGAGCGCAACGATGTCCGACTCTCCTTCCGGCCCCAGCACGTGCGTCACACCACGGGCGCGCAGCCATTCAGCGTTCAGCGGCGCGTACAGTCCGTAGGCAGCCAGCGTCGCGGATGGCTTGACCCGCCTGACTCGATCGATCAGCGGACCGGCCAGTCGTGTGGCCGTATGCATCGGCAGATAGAACGCCACCAGATCGGCGGCCGCGATGCGTTCGTCACCGAGCCTCTCGCGTGACGTGTCCACACAGTCGGTCGAAATCCCCGCGCGGCGCAGCCAGGCTGCCGGGGATGCCAGACCCAGCGGCTGGCGCCCGAGATCGTAGGTTGAGACAAGAAGGGCCCGCACCTGCAGCCCATTGTATGGGCTCTTGTGATCTCTGGCTCGGCGCGGAGAGCATGCAGAGTTCCACGATATGCTTCCCGCGTGACGACCGACCGAGGCTTTTTCGGCCATCCGCGCGGGCTCGCGACGCTGTTTTTCACCGAGATGTGGGAGCGGTTCAGCTACTACGGAATGCGCGGCTTCCTCATCCTGTACATGACGGCGAGCACCACGGTCGGCGGCATGGGGCTCGACGTCGCGGCCGCCGGCGCCATCTACGGCACCTACACGTCGATGGTGTATCTCATGAGTCTGCCAGGCGGGTGGATCGCGGATCGCCTGATCGGACAACAGCGGGCGACGCTCTACGGCGGAATCCTGATCGCAGCAGGCCACTACTCGCTGGCGGTGCCCGCTTCGGCCGCCTTCTACCTTGGTCTTCTCCTCGTCGTGCTCGGCACGGGTCTCCTCAAACCCAACATCAGCGCCATCGTCGGCCAGCTCTACGGCGAAGACGATGTGAGGCGGGACGCTGCGTTTTCGATCTTCTACATGGGGATCAACTTCGGTGCGTTCTGGGGACCGATCATCACCGGCTTCCTCGTGCAGAGCGAGGCCTTCCGTGGACTCATCGTGTCGTGGGGGCTCGATCCGAACTCGGCCTGGCACTGGGGATTCGGCGCCGCTGGCGTCGGAATGACATTCGGCCTCGTCCAATACCTGTTCGGCAGGCGAACGCTCGGAGCCGCGGGTCTTCATCCCGCTCCAGCGTCCTCCCCGGCCGCGGCCGCGAAGCTCAGGCAGCAGGCCGTTGTCTGGCTGGGCGGCGGCACCACGTTGCTTGTCGTACTCGGACTGGCCATTGCGGGCGGAGTGCTTCCCGTGACCGCCGAGCAGATCACAAACGCCTATGGGTATCTGCTGCTCATCGTCACGATTGCCCTCTTCGGCTGGCTGTTCCTGGCGGGCGACTGGACGCCCGCCGAGCGAAAACGCCTGTACGTGATCGGTGTGTACTTCATCGCGGCGTGCCTCTTCTGGTCGGTCTTCGAGCAGGCGGGATCGACGCTGAATCTGTTCGCCAACCGCAGCACGAACAACGTGGTGTTCGGCGTCGCGTTTCCGAGCAGCTGGTGGCAGTCGTTGAACGCGATCGCCATCTTCGTCCTGGCGCCGGTCTTCGCGTGGCTGTGGGTAACGCTCGGCAACCGCCAGCCGACCCACCCGACCAAGTTCGCGATCGGCCTCGTGGGCGTCGGTCTCGGGTTCCTCTATCTGGTACCGGGCGCCCAAATCGCCAGCACCGGTGCCACGGTGGGCATCAGCTGGCTGTTCATGGTGTACCTAATCCACACGCTCGCCGAACTGTGCCTGAGTCCGGTCGGTCTCAGCTCGATGACCCAGCTCGCGCCGGCGCGCATCGTTGGACTGATGATGGGTGTCTGGTTTCTCGGAGCGTCAGTCGGCAACTTCATCGGCGGTCAGGCAGCGTCGTTCTACGAGTCGATGCCCCTGCCGACCCTGCTCGCAGCCGTGGCCGTCATGCCCATCGTCGCGGGGGTGATCATGCTGATCTTCCGCAAGCCGCTGACCGCGCTGCAGGGCGGTATGCAGTAGCCGGCCAGGTCCTTCGGCGTAGGGTATAACGCGTCATGCCAACCCATATCGCGAAACCAACAGTCATCGAGGCCGCAGGCAATCTGCCCAAGCGGATCGAGGAATACGCCGGTCGCGTCAACTCGGGGCACTCGAGCGTCAGCGTGGCACGCATGGTGTCGCCCGCGGGATGGCAGGAACCGGGGCAACGGCCGCAGTTCGAGGAGATCACCGTGGTCCTGCGGGGCAGGCTGACGGTTGAGCACGAGCACGGCGTGCTGGTGGTCCACGCGGGCGAGGCGGTGGTGACGAAACCAGGTGAGTGGGTGCGATACAGCACGCCCGAGCCGGGCGGTGCCGAGTACGTGGCGATCTGCGTACCCGCGTTCTCTCCCAGCGCCGTCAACCGAGACACGGCGTAGCGCCTATGCCGCTCGACAAGTACAAGGAGAAGCGCAACTTCAAAGAGTCGCCCGAACCCACGGGCGATCCCACGCTCGCTGCGGCAAGGGCGCGCAAGGCCAAGAAGGGTACGGAGCGCTTCTTCTGCGTTCAGAAGCACCTCGCCAGCCATCTCCACTACGACCTCCGGCTCGAGCACGACGGCGTGCTGCTGTCGTGGGCCGTCCCCAAGGGCCCCTCCCTCGACCCGGCGACCAAGCGCCTCGCGATGATGGTCGAAGACCATCCCATCGAATACGGCGAGTTCGAAGGCGTCATCCCCTCGGGCTATGGCGCGGGGATCGTGATGCTGTGGGATCGCGGCACGTGGACCCCCGAGGTGGACGATGTGGCGGCGGCGCTGAAGAAGGGGGACCTGAAGTTCACCCTGAACGGCTACAAGCTGAAGGGGTCGTGGGTGCTCGTACGCACGAAAGGTGCATGGGCGGGCGGCGGCGACCGGTCGTGGCTGCTCATCAAGCACCGCGACAACTGGTCAGGAGACCTCGACATCGGCGAATTCGCGCCGCTGAGCGTGAAGAGCGAAGGCGACTTCGCGGACATCCTGGCGCAGGACAATCCCGCGATCTGGATTTCGAGCCGTCCGGCCGAGGGCGGCGAAACCGGTGCCCTCTTCAAGCGGATCATCGCGCAGGCACTCGAGATGAACGCGGGCACCGGGAGAAGTGCGAAGGGCGCGAAAGGTGCGAGGGGTGCAAAAGGTGGGTCCGAAGGTGCGAAACGTGCGAAGGGTGCCGTGAAGGCGCCTAGGAAGCGGACGAAGACGCAGTAAGACTCTCCACGCCGTGTTGCAGGAGGCGCGCGCTCAGGACGCTCCAGACGGCCAGCGACAAGCGGCGGCGATCGTGACGGGCGATCTCGGTGCACCAGAAACGCCCTTCGACCACCTCGACGCCCCGGTCGAGCGTCCCGAGCCCCAGTGGCTCCTTGTGCTCCACCGCATAGCGCGTCAATGCCTCGATCGACGGACGGCCGGTATTGGCGATGATCACGTCCACGGGCCGGCCAATCTCGGCCGACACCCAGCGCGCGGCATCCGCCGCGGTGAACCCCGTCATGCCACGCCCTTCCGTGAGGAGGTTGGCGATGAGCACGATCGGGCCTCGCACTTCGGCCATGGCTTCCTTCACTCCTCGAACGAGCAGAGGAGGAAGAATGCTGGTGAAAAAACTGCCGGGACCGATGATCACCGCATCGAACTCACGAATCGCGTCTGCCACCTGCGGATGGATCGCCACTTCGGGATCGAGCCAGACGCGGTTCACCGGGTTACCGCGCGACTGCCCCGCGTCCACTTCGACCTCGCCGCGCGTGATGGTGCCGTCGGCGTATTCGGCGCAGATCGATGCAGGCTGAACGCTGACGGGCCACACTTTCCCTTTGCAGCCGAGCAGTACCCGCAGACCGTCGACAGCGGCCAGAAAGTCGCCGCTGTACTGCTCCATCATCGACAGCAAAAGGTTGCCGCCGGTGTGCCCGCCGAGCCGCGCATGGTGCTCCAGCGTGGGGAGCCGTGAGAGCAACACGCGCCGGGCTTCGCCTTCGTTCCTCGACAGCGCGAGCGCGCACTTGAGCACGTCGCCCGGCGGCAGCACGCCGAGCTCGTCGCGAAGCTGGCCCGAACTGCCTCCGCTGTCGAACATCGTGACCACGGCGTTCAAATGGAGCCAGGGATTCTTCTTGAGACCGCCGAGCAGGCTGGGAAGCCCCGTGCCGCCACCGACGCAGCCGATGCTCAACTCACGGAGCTGCATCCACCCATTCTAGGGCAAGGACTCGCGCTTCACTCCGATGCACACGCGTTCCATCCGAGGAACCGGCAGAGCGCGCGGCCCATCACCCACTGCTTGTCGCTGTCGGTCAGCCACGGGAGCTCTTCGGTGAAAAGCGTCACCGCCTCGCGCCAGGTGCACGGCAGCCGCGTCCAGTCGGTGCCCCAGAACATGCGCTCGGGGCCAAACGAGTCGTACACGCGGCGAATGTGCGGATGCAGGTCGGGAAAAGGGTATGGGAGCGTCGAGTGGCATGGCAGTGCCGATGCCTTGACCGAGACGTTGGGAAACCGCGCGAGCCGGCACACGTCGGCCAGCTCTACGAATGCGAGGTGCCCCCGCGCGTGCACGCCGAGCGCGAGGTGATCGATCACCAGCCGCAGCCCCGGATGCCGTAACGCGATCCGCTCCAGCGTCCGGACCGATGTCGGCGCGTACACCATGACGGGTACTCCCGCCTTCTCGGCCGCTGGCCAGAGCCAGTCGGCCGTACCGTCGAGCAGCCACTTGCGATCGCTAGGATGGTGGAACGTCAGGCGGATGCCCAGCATGCCAGGCTGGCGTTTCCAGTCTGCCACCCGCGCGCGGCTCTCGGGCTTGTCGATCGAGAGGCGGCCCATGACGCCGAACCGATCGGGGTGCAGGCGCGCCGCGTCGAGGACGAGGTCGTTGTAGTCGCCTTCCCACGAGGGCGGGATCAGAATCGCGCGGTCGACGCCGGCGTCGTTCATGGCGCCGAGCACCATGTCCTTCGTCACCGGATACGGCTTCTGCGCGTACTGCGCCCGCCCCGGCGGCCAGGGTCTGTCGGGCGTCTCGGCACCCCAGATGTGCACTTGCGCGTCCACGATCCGCATTGTTCTGCCGCGGGCGCGAGCATACATCACCTAGAATCGGATTCATGAGCGCTCGCCCCTGGCAGGCCGCCGCCGATCGGCTCCTCGACGGTCTTCATGCCGTGTTCGGGGATCGCCTGCGATCGGTTGCCGCCTACGGCCCGCACCTCGACGGCACGAGCGATGGCCTGCTGGCGTGTCTAACGCTCGTCGCCAACCTCACGGTCGCCGATCTCGAGGCCTGCGCCGATCTGTCGCACGACTGGACTCGCGATCACATCGCCACGCCGTTGCTCCTGACCGAGTACGAGTTCGAGCGATCGCTCGACGCGTTTCCGCTCGAGTACGCCGAAATCCAGCGCGGGTACATGGTGCTGTTCGGCACCGACCCGTTCGCCCGCGTCGCGATCGATCAGGCCGACCTCCGCCGGGCTTGCGAAGCGCAGGTCAAGAGCCATTTACTGCACCTACGAGAAGGATTCATCGAGGCGGGTGGATCGCCACGGGCGATCGGCGATCTGGTCATCGCGGCGGCGCCCGCCTTTGCCGCGCTCCTTCGGAACGTGGCGCGTCTCGAAGGCCTCGACATCCGGGACCACGCCGAGGCGTCGCTCGAAGGGGCTCGCCTGGCCGGATTGCCGACACAGACGATCGCCGACATCCTCGCCGTCGGACGGCCCGCAGGCGTGCCGATGGCCGACGCGGCACGCCTCTTCACGCCGTACCTGGCCGTCGTCGAGCGGCTGACGCAATTCGTTGACGGCTGGAGACATGGCAGACCGCACACAGGGCACGAACGGACGTGACCGCCGATCACGACGTTGGTCTCCGCAAGGTGTTTGCCTCTTGCCTCCTGCATTTTGCATTTCGCATGACTGCCGTCGTTGCGCTCGTCCTGTCCGGCGCGACCCCGGCAACGGCGCAGGACATCCCCGAGTTGGCGCAGCCGGTGAATGACTTTGCCCATGTCATAGACGACCCCAGCCGCGACACGATCGACGCGATCATCCGCTCCTTGCAGCAGGCCAGCGGCGATGTCGTCATCGTGGCGACGGTGCCGACGTTCAAGCCCTACGCCGACATTCGTGAGTACGCGGTCAAGATGTTCGAGAACCACGGACGCGGCATCGGGCAGCGCGGCAAGGACAACGGCGTACTCCTCTTGCTGGCCGTCCAGGATCGGCAGGTACGAATCGAGGTGGGCTACGACCTGGAACAGTTCATCACTGACGGCCTCGCCGGCGAGATCAGCCGTCAGGACATGGCGCCGCAGTTCCGCGGCGGCGCGTACGGCGCCGGTCTGCTCGCCGGCGTCTCACGCATCGCCGCACGGATCGCCGATGGCCGAAACGTCACCCTCGAGGGAGTACGCGTCGAGCGCGGCCGCACGCGCGACGTAGGCTCCGGCGGAAGCCTGATCGTCGCGCTCTTCGTCCTGTTCATCGTGCTCAACGCGATTGGTCGTACCCGGCGCCGACGGGGTTTCGGGTCGCGCTGGGGCACGGGGGGGTGGAGCGGCTGGAACAGCGGGGTCGGCCCCTTCGGCGGAGGCGGCGGTGGCGGCGGCTTTGGCGGCGGTGGCGGATTTGGCGGGGGTTTTGGAGGTTTTGGCGGCGGACGAAGCGGAGGTGGTGGCGGCGGAGCGGGATGGTAAATTGACACCATGACTCGACACTTTCGATCGGCGATGCTCCTCACCCTGGCGCTCGTGGCGACCACGGCGTCTACCGGATGCTCGTACAACACGTTCGTCAGCAAGGAAGAGGCGATCAAGACGCAGTGGGCCCAGGTCGAGAACCAACTGCAGCGGCGCAACGACCTGATTCCGAACCTTGTCGAAACGACGAAGGGCATCGCCCAGCAGGAGAAAGACGTCTTCGGCCAGATCGCCGACTCGCGCGCGAGACTCGCCGGCGCGACAACGCCGCAGCAGGCCATCGAGGCGGCCAACGCGCAGAGCGCGGCGCTCGCGCGGCTGCTCGTGGTGGTCGAAAACTACCCGCAGCTCAAATCGAACGAGACTTTCAACCGCCTGATGGACGAGTTGTCCGGCACCGAGAATCGCATCGCGGTGGAACGCATGCGATACAACGAGCGCGTGCAAGACTACAACACCCAGCGTCGACAATTCCCGGCGAACCTCACGGCGAATGTCTTTGGCTTCAAGGAGTACCCGCTGTTCAACGCGCCGGCCGCAGCCGAGCAGGTACCCAAGGTGAACTTCGGCCGCGGCACGAATTGACCCATGACCGTCGCCGAGGGCCTCCTTCCCGAATTCGACCGCGAGATGGGCGTGACCCGGCGACTGCTCGAGCGCGTGCCCGATGAACGGTTCGCGTGGAAACCGCACGTGAAGTCCATGTCGCTCGGCGAGCTCGCCACCCACGTCGCGAATCTCCCGTCGTGGGGTGCCCTCACGCTGAATCAGTCCGAGTTCAACATGGACGGGCCCAACAGAACGACGCCGGCCGGGTCGAGGACCGAGTTGCTCGAACGATTCGATCGGAACGTGGCCGAGACGCGGACCGCTCTCGTGGGCAAGATCGACGCCGAGCTGATGACCCTCTGGGCACTTAAGCAGAGTGGACGGACGGTGTTCACGATGCCCAAGACGGCCGTCTGGCGCACGTTCCTGATGAACCATCTCGTTCATCACCGCGGTCAGCTTAGTGTCTACCTGAGACTCAACGACGTGCCGGTCCCGGCGATGTACGGGCCGAGCGCTGACGAAGCGCCGAATTTTTGAGACATCTTCCAGGCCTCCTTGCCGGCCTCGTGGCATTCGTCCTGCTCGTCACGGCCAACGGCGCCGGGTACCGGTACGGCGTCTCCGATCAGGCTGCGTACGTGCCGCTCGTCGTTCGCGCCGGCAACGCCGCAGCGTTCCCGCGCGATGCGCCCCTGCTCGACACGCAGGGACGGCTCTTCGTGATCGACCAGATGCTGGCCGACGTGGGAGCCGTCACGGGCGCTTCGACCGAATCGCTCTTCTTCGGTGCCTATCTGATCTCGCTGGTGCTGGTATTTGCCGGGGTCATCTCGATTGGCACCGCGCTCTATCCCTCGTGGTGGCTCACGGCCACGCTGGGCGCGCTCGTCACCCTGCGGCATCACATCCCCCGCACCAGCGTCAATTCGCTGGAGCCGTACTTCCACCCCCGTGTCATGGCGCTGGGTCTGGGCCTGCTGGCGATTGGTGCGTTCCTCCGCGGACGCGCCTGGCGCGCCGTCATGTTCGTAGCCATCGCCGCGGTTTGCCACCTGACGACGGCGCTGTGGCTCAGCCTACTGATCGGGACCGGTCTGGCAACGCTCGACCCGCGCTGGCGCCGGGCTGTATTCGTCGGCGCGCTCGCGGCGGCGGGCGTCCTCGCCTGGATGGCCACGACAGGACCCCTGCATGCAGCGTCGCCGATTATGGATTCGGTGTGGCAGCAAGGCCTCGGGAATCGAAATTTTCTTTTCGCGAACGAATGGCCGGTCTGGGCGTGGATGGCGAATCTCGGACTGCTTGGAGCGCTGTGGTGGGCGCAGACGGCGCGTGCTCGTCACGGGCTGGCGACACCGCGCGACGTGGCCCTGGCATGGGGAGCAACGGCGCTCGTGGCGCTGTTCCTGATCACCCTCCCCTTCGTCGCCGCCCGCGTGGCCCTTGCAGCGCAGTTCCAGGTATCCAGGGTGTTTTGGCTGGTGGACGCGCTGCTGGCGGTCTACGGTGTCGCAGCCATCGGCGAACGGTTGACCCGGCGCGGGATGGCGACGTTCGCGATGATCGTCCTCCTCGGATCGACGGCCCGGGCAGTCTACATCGTGGGGCACGAGCACGCAGAGCGCTCTCTCTTCCAGCTCGCGCTGCCTGAGAGTCCGTGGCTCGACGCCATGCGGTGGATCGCGCAACAGCCGCTCGACGCCTTCGTCCTCGCCGACCCGGGTCACGCGTTCAAGTACGGCGCGAGCGTGCGCGTGGCCGCCGAACGCGACGTGCTGCTCGAAGACGACAAGGACTCGTCGATGGCGCTCTACAACCGCGACATCGCGGTGCGGGTCGTGGAGCGCCGGAAGGCGCTTGACGGTTTCGAATCGCTCACCGTGGATCGAGCCCGTGCGCTGGCCACGCGCTACGGGCTGACGCTGCTGGTGACGGACACCGCGCTCGACCTTCCGGAGGTCTATCGCAATTCCCGGTTCAGGATTTACGCGCTGAAGCCAGCCGGTCCCGCGTCCTGATCCACAGCTCCGAGAGCGCGCCCGGGTGCCGCATCTTGGTGATCCAGACGATCTGTCCCACGTGCACGGCCGTGTGATGGCTCACGTGCAGCAGCAGCGCGGCGATCGTTGTCTCCTTGCCGGTACGGCTGGTTGTGTTCATCAGGTCCGACGGGACGATCGCGCCCAGCACATCGGCGCACACGCGCGTCGTCTCGTGCCAGTGCCGGACGATCTCCTCACGGCCGGGGTTTGCCCGCGCGGCGAACTCGGCGTCGCGGTCCCGGTGCGTTTCGCGACCGCCAATACCGTAGCCAACGTAGTAGCGATTCGATCCCGCAAGATGCAGGACGAGATTGCCCAGCGCGTTGACCGTCTCGTCGGGCCGCCACCAGACGTCGGTGTCGTCCATCAGATCGAGGCACTCCCCGATCTGCGCCGGGTAGTCGTCTACGAGCCGTGCGCGAACCAGGTGCAGCAGCGTGGCGTCGAGCGTGCGCTCCATGCGCGCGATGATAAGCTGAAACCACGCGTGGCCTTTCAGGTGTCCGAGTTCCGCCCTCGTTTCACGGGCGGACACAAGCAAACGCTCTACGCCTGGGCGCGGCGTCGTCACTTCCCGCGCCTGCCCGCCCCGACCACACGGTACTTCGACGTCGCCTCAGACGCGCGCGTCCTGGCGCACTGCCACTGGCACGAGCGGCCCGCCAATCATCCGACGCTGCTGCTGCTCCACGGCCTCGAGGGCTCGAGCATGACGCACTACATGCATGGCATCTCGGACAAGGCCTGGACCACCGGATGGAACGTCGTCCGGCTCAACCAACGGAACTGCGGCGGCACGGAGGCGTTGTCGCGTGGGCTGTATCACTCGGGGCTGACGCACGACCCGCTCGCGGTCACCCGTGAACTGATTCGCGTGGACGGCGTCACGTCCGTAGTGGTCGCCGGGTACTCACTGGGCGGCAATCTCACGCTAAAGCTGGCAGGTGAAGTCGGCGACGGGTCGCTGCCCGAGCTTGCGGCCGTGTGCGCCGTGTCGCCGACCATGGATCTGGCGATGTGCGTCGACGCGCTCGAGCGCCGATCGAACATCGCCTACGAATGGAACTTCGTCCGTAACCTGAAGGCGCGGATGCGCCGGAAGGCCGCCGCGTTTCCGAACGACTTTTCCCTCGAGGCGCTGTCGCGCGTCTGGACCGTCCGGCAGTTCGACGAAGTCTACACAGCTCCCCACCACGGTTTCCGGGATGCCGCCGACTACTACTATCGAGCGAGCGCGATGCGCGTGATCGATCGCATTCGCGTGCCGACGCTGATCCTGACCTCCGAAGACGACCCGTTCGTACCGGCGGCGCCCTTCCGGGATTCGGCGGTGACCGCCAACCCCGCGATCACCACTATCATCACGCCGCACGGCGGGCACTGCGCGTTCATCGAACGCGGCGACGGCGACTACGACGGCTACTGGTCGGAACGCGAACTGGTGCGCTTCGCGACGGCCCACGGTCGGCCTAGATGCCGAGGCGCTGCATGAGGTCTTTCGCGAGCGCAGGTCCTTTCCCCGACTCCTCGTGCTTGAAGTACACGAAGACGTCGTCGCAGCCAGGCGTGCCATCCCGAATCACCTCGGCCCAGCGCGAGATATCCTCCGGCGTGTAGCCTTCGTCGCGAAGCCGGAAGTAGGCATAGTCGGCCGTGACCATCGGGGGCGTCGAGAGCTTCTCGCTGTCCGCGATGCACAGGGCCAGATTCCGCGCGCGTAAGCGCGCGTAGACCTCCTCGTCCAGCCACGAGACGTGGCGGAACTCGAAGGTGGCCCGCACCCGCGGGGGAAACGTGTCGAGGAACGCGTCGAACAGGGCCAAATCCTTCTTGAGATTGGGCGGGAGCTGAAACAGCAACACGCCCAGCTTTGGCCCGAGGCAGGCCGCCGTCTCGAGAAACCGCCGCACGGGATCTCCACAGTTGCGCAGTCGCGCATCGTGCGTGATGCGCTTAGGTGCCTTCAGCGTCAGCCGAAACCGATCCGGCGTCGCCGCGCTCCACCCAGTCAGAATCTTCTCGGTCGGCGCGCGATAGAACGTGTAGTTGATCTCGACCGTGGGAAACCGCTCGGCGTAGTACGGCAGCATCTTCGCGGCAGGCAGCGTCGCGGGATAGAAGCTCCCCTTCCACTCTGGATAGTTGTAGCCGGACGTGCCCACCCATATCGCCACTTCGGAGCCCTCGCTCTGCAACAAGCCACAGAGGCAGTAGGGCGGGTCTTGCCTTGTAGACCTGCCCGCGGAGTACAGTCTACGAGATGACGTGCTACTTCAGAGTCTCCTGCGCCCTCGCCGCCCTCGCGACGCTGTCGGCCTGCGGTGGCGCTCCACAGGGCAAGGAGTATCAGCTCAAGGGGCAGATCCTCGACATCAGGCCCGCGACGAAGGAAGTTCTCGTCCAGCACGAAGACATCCCCGGCTTCATGCCGGCGATGACGATGCCCTACTCGGTGAAGGACGAGAGCCTGCTCGCTGACAAGCAGCCCGGCGATCTGATCACGGCGACGCTCGTCGTTTCTGAAACTGAAGCACACCTCTCGCAGATTTCAAAAACGGGGCACGCGCCGGTCGAGAGCACCACGAGCCCAGCGGTCACGGCGGCAGGCATCCTCAAGCCGGGGGAGGCCGTCCCCGATACCCCGCTCATCGACGAGGACGGCGCCGCGCGACCGCTCTCGTCCCTCAAGGGCCATCGCGTTGCCCTCACCTTCATTTACACCCGCTGCCCGCAACCGGACTTCTGTCCGCTCATGGATCGCAACTTTGCGGCGGTACAGGCGGATGTTCTGAAAACGCCCGCGCTCGCCGATGTCCGGCTCGTTTCGATCAGCTTCGACCCGGCCAGCGACACGCCGGCCGTCCTCAAAGCGCATGCGCGCACGCTGGGGGCGAACCCCGCCGTCTGGCACTTCGTGACGGCCAGCATGGACGACATCGCGGCGTTCGCGGCACAATTCGCCGTGACCGCCGCAGTCGACAACCCCGGGACGCCGAACGTGCTTGTCCACAACCTGAGCACTGCCGTCATCGACGCGCAGGGCACCCTCGTCAAGATTCGACCTGGGAACTCCTGGACGCCCGCCGATCTCATTGCCGACCTCTCAGCGGTCCCCCCTCCCGCGCACTGACCCGGTCACGCCGCCCCCGCTGCGGCTGACACCGGCCGAGCGGCGCGTGGCGGATGCGCTTCGCACCCCCGCTGCGGTGCAGCGATGGCTCAACGCGCTGCCCTACAACACCGAGGCGCACGGCGAAACGCTCCGCAGCTTCCGCGGCGTCGTCCGCGACGGCACGGCCCACTGTCTCGAGGCAGCCGTCGCAGCCGCCGTGATCCTCGAGCAGCACGGCTATCCCCCGCTCGTTCTCAGCTTCGAATCGATCGACCTGCTCGATCACGTTATCTTCGTGTACCGCGGGCCTCATGGGTGGGGCTCCGTGGCGCGCTCGCGCGATCCCGGACTTCACGGACGCAAGCCGGTGTTTGCGACACCGCGTGCGCTGGCGCTGAGCTATGTCGACCCCTACATCGATTTCACCGGGCGAGTGAAGGCGTACGCTGTCGTCGATCTGCGGGTGCTGGGGCGCTACGACTGGCGGTTGTCAACCTCGAACGTGTGGAAGGTGGAACGGCTGCTCCTCGACTGGCCGCACCGCACGATACGGACGTCGGACCAGCGTGCCGACCGGTGGCGCGTCCGGTACCGCCTCTTCTTGGATGCGCGTGGGTACAAACCCTGGAAGTGGTATCCGCGGCGCGAACGCTGGACGCCGCTCCCCGAGATCTTCCGGCACCGGGGCTAGAGCGATCGTCAATCGAGGTCGAAGTCGCGCAGTGGCTTTGTGACAGGCTCGTCGTGCGCCTGACGCAGCGCCTCTTCAAACCGGCGCGCCAGCGCGTCACCCCGCGTCTTCTCGGCCTCCATCGACTGCTCGAAGATGGCCTCGCGACGCCGGTCTTCCTCGGCAAGGATGCGCGTAGCCTGGTTCAACTCAGGCTTGTTGCCGCGCTCGGGCTCTTGATGCCGCACGATGCGACCCAGGTTGACGTCGACGACGATCATCGTGTGGCAGCAGGGACACTCCAACTCGATCTCGCTCTTCAGTCGCGCCATGACCTATTCTAGTTCGCGGCTGGTCGGTGGTGGGCAACCGCCAACCGGCCACCCACCACCAACCAGCCACCAGCCAACCAAACCCCGATGCCCTCCACACATTGGCGCACGCTGCGCATTGCCACGTACAACGTCCACCGGTGCCGCGGACTGGACGGGCGCACGAATCCGGCGCGGGTGGCCGAGGTCATCCGTGGGATCGGGCCCGACGTCATCGCCCTGCAGGAGGTCATCGGCGCGGGCCCGAGCGCGCAGGGTCACGCCGAGGAACTGGGCGCGTTGCTCGGCATGGGCTGGGTGATGGCGCCCACACGCCAATTCCGCGGGGCGCTCTTCGGCAACGTCATCCTGAGCCGGCACCCGATCGCGCACCATACGCAGTACGACCTGTCGTGGAAGACATGCGAACCGCGCTGCTGTCAGCGCGTGGACATCATGTTTGGCGCCGACACCCTGCACCTCTACAACGTGCACCTGGGGACCGCCTTCCTGGAACGACGGTACCAGGCCGGGCGGCTCAGCGCGATCATTCACGATCGCCGCATCGGACGGCCCAAGGTCGTTCTCGGCGACTTCAACGAGTGGATGCGGGGACTCGCCACGACGCTGCTCAGCGAACGCCTGCAGAGCATCGACCTGCGCGGACACCTGCGGCGGCGCCGTACGTATCCAGGTGTCTTTCCGGTGCTACACCTGGATCACATCTATTACGAGGGGGAGGTCGAGGTGGTGAAAGTGGAACTGCCTCGCACGCGACTCGCGCTGATGGCGTCCGACCATCTACCGCTCGTCGCGGATCTCAAGATTCAGTTCGACTAGCGAAGCGGCGCGGGCTCAGTTCTCTTCTTCGTACTCTTCTTCTTCGATTGGGAGGAACCGCGTAGGAGGACGGAGGGCTTCGCGGTAGTCGTAGATGGGCAGCTCACGCACGTGAAGAGAGATGGCGCAACCCATACCCTTCTCTTCGACGACGACCGCCACCGGGCTTCCTTCGACGCCCTCGCGAAAGGCGACGCGGCAGCCACAGGCGAGGCGGGCGTGCGTAAAACCTTTCAACATGATGTTCAAATCATACTACGGGATCACAGCAGCGCCTTGATCTCCTGCTCGAACTGTTCCTTCGAGGCGATGCCGGAGTGCTTCTTGGCGATCTTTCCGTCGCGGCCGATAAACACCGTCACCGGGATCCCCCACAACGGACCGAAGGCGTCTTGCACGTCTTCGCGACCGTTACCCACCAGCACCGGGTAGTTCATCTTCATCTGCGACGCGTACGGCTTGAGCTTCTCCACCGGGTCGTCGACCGACACGCCCAGAATCACGACCTCGGTGTCCCCGGTGTTGTACTGGGACTGCAGCTCGACCAATGACGGAATCTCGGCGCGGCAGGGTCCGCACCAGGTGGCCCAGAAATTCACCACGATCGGCTTGCCCTTGAACGACGCCAGCTTGACGTCCACGCCGTTCATGTCCTTCAGCGTGAAATCGAGCGGCGCGGCCTTCCCCGCGGCCTTCGCGTCGGCCGCAGCATCTTCGGCGGCCGAATTGGGCGACCCCGTCAGCTTCGAGGTCGAGGAGGGCGCGTCGCTGGCGGGACCGGCCCCGGGCGACAGCATGACGATCAGCCCCGCGACACCCACCGCGGCCAGCGCAATGGCCACCGCCGCTTTGCTGGGTTTCCGGCCGGGCGTGTCGTCGGATTGCCGTGAGTGGTCCTGCGGCACAGGCGGATCGGGCGAGTCGTGTTCCATATCGTCAGTCCACCTCAATTGTACGTCTGTCAGCGGGCTTCCCGTGTGACGTATTCGACCGCCGGGGCCAGGGGGCCGTCGGCGGCCTGCGACACCAGCACGAACGTGTTACCCCCCCGAGACCAGATCCGCGTGCGGTGCCCAAGCATGGTCACGTCTCCGGCAGGTCGCGTTTCGCCTTCGAGCACGAAGAGCGACACCTCATGTCCGGCGGCCTGATACATCAGGTGCGGGATGACGCCCTCGGCGTACAGGCATCTCCGCGCGCCGACGAGAGTGATGCCAGCCGCGTCAGAAGATGGTGGAACCACCAGATCGAACCCGAACCTGGCGCGAAGCATCTGCTGCGCCTCCGTCGCCTCGATCGCCTGCCCGTCCGAGGGACCGAAGAGCCCGAAGCACTTGACGTGATCGGCCGTGAGCTGCGCGGCGAGCAAGGCGTCCGATCGGCGGGTCACGAAGGCGACGAGCGAACCCATCATCACGACGAGAACCGCGGCGACCGCCAGCGGCACGAGACGACGCCTCCAGGGCGAACGAGAGCGTCCACCCGCGGACGGGAGCGCCTGACAGCGCGCGCGCAGTCCTGGCGGCAGTGGCTCGGTACGGAGGGGCTCGGCGCGAAGACGCTCCGCGCACGCGCGCAGGATGTCGCGCCCGCCGCATTCCTGCCCGGCCAGCGTGCGGCAGGGTCTGCATGCGTCGAGGTGCCGCCGCACCTCGGCGAGTTCGGCCTCCGACAGGTCACCGTCCGCGTAGCGCGCGAGCAGATCGCAGATGCGGCGGCAATTCGGTTTCACCGGCGCCCTCCCGCCACTTCGGCGTCAACAGGCGCGGCGGGCGTCGACAGACGCTCGAACAACGCTCGGCGGCCTCGAGAAATGCGGGACATCACCGTGCCGATCGGGACGCCCAACATCTCGGCAATTTCGGCATAACTGAACTCCTCGACGTCTCGCAGCCACACGGCCTGCCTGAATGCGTCTGGCAGTGCGTCGAGCGCAGCCTGCAGGTCGGCGTCGAGCGTGCCGCGCATCAGTATGCGCTCCGGCGTCTCCGGCGCGCCCGATCCGTCTGTCGTCGCGACCACGCGATCCGCCTCGTCGTCGTCGAGCCCCACCGCGTCGCGACCGGCAGTGCGCAGGCGGTTCCTCCACGTGTTGTGGAGAATCGTGTACAGCCAGGCCCGCAAGTTCGTGCCGCGCTCGAACTGCCCGGCAAACCGGAACGCCTTGACGAAGGTGTCTTGGACGAGATCCTCCGCGTCAGCGCGGTTCCGCGTCAGCCGCATGGCGGTCGCAAACAGCGGCTCGAGAAACCGAAGCGCCTCGGCGGCAAACGCGTCCCCGTCCGAGGGGGCTGATGACGATCGGCGGAACATCGGCACTCAGGCCCGTAGCCGAAACCCCTCGGCGGGCCTGTTTATTCCCTCGTCCCAGTTTACGCGTGGTGACACCGCTGACGCGCGGCGGAGACACTGCGGTCGGCCCCGGCGGCTGCGCGGGATGTTCTCAGGCAGTTTTGGTCGATCGCCGAGGTACATCCTTTGCTCGAAGGTGGGATGTCGGGTTGGATTGCGAGCGTCAACCCTCGGCAGTAAGATCGCTCCTCGGGCACTCGCGTTCCTGTTTGCGCTATCGATGGCAGGTCGGTCGGTCGGAAGCCCCCGGACCCTGCGAGGAGAAGTCATATGAGCGTGCTCCGTATCGTCGGGGCCATCGTCGCCGCTGCGCTGGTCTTGGGCCCCGAGGCGGCGGCCGCGCAAACACCGTTCGTCCCGTATTTTGGGAAGAATTCGATCCGGTACACCCACTTCCGCTGGTACACCTACACCACGGATCATTTCGAGATTTACTACTATCCCGAGATCGAGGAGCACCTCGAGCGTGTGGCTGGCTACGCCGAGAGCGCCTATCAGCACGTCAGCTCCGAGCTGAAGCACGATCTGGCGTTCAAGGTGCCGTTCATCCTGTTCAAGACGAGCAGTGAGTTCCAGCAGGAGAACATCATCCCCGGCGCCGCGCAGGAAGGGGTCGGCGCGTTCGCCGAGCCCGAGCGCGATCGCATGGTGATGCCCCTCGACGATCCGCCCGATCTCCTCTATCGAACGATCGTCCACGAGCTCACCCACATCTTCGAGTTCGACATCATTCCGGCGACGCTCATCAGGCGCAGCGAACCCCTCTGGATCAACGAGGGCCTCTCCGACTACATGACTGGCATCTGGCAGCCGCTCGACCTGATGACGGTTCGTGACGCGGCGGTGGCCGACATCGTGCCGAAGATGACCAAGCTCGAGGGGTACGGCGGCTTCAACAACCCCCGTCTCATCTACAACCTCGGCCACGCGTGTTTCGAATTCATCGAGTCGCGTTGGGGCAAGGAGGGGCTGCGCCAGTACCTCTTCGCCCTCCGCAAGTCCGCCATTGGCGGAGGCGATGACGCCTACCAGGAGGCGTTCAAGCTGGCCGCCGACGATTTCGACCAGCAGTTCGAACGGTACTTGAAGGAGCGGTTCAAGCCATTCCGCGACAAGGAACGGCCGGCCGACTACGGCCGCAACCTCGCGCCGAGCCCCGAGCACACGTCCTTCAGCCAGGCGATCTCGGCCGAGCCCTCGCCCTCGGGCGACCTGATTGCCGTCGCGAGCGGCAACCGGAAGGAAGGCGAACTCGACATCGTCCTCATCTCTGCGAGGGACGGATCGGTCGTGCGCAACATGACCAACGGCTTCGACAAGGACAAGGGATTCGAGTACCTCACGTCGCCGGGCGGCCGCTTCAACACGGTCCCCTGGATTTCGTGGTCGCCGAGCGGCGACCGGATCGCCTTTTTCGTCCGCGCCGAGAAGACGCGCACGCTCATCATCCAGAACGTGCTGACCCGTAAGATCGAGCAACGGATCGACATCAAGACGGTGGACGACCCCGAGTCGCCCGACTTCTCGCCCGACGGCAAACAGGTCGCCTTCGCCGGACTGCAGAACGCGGTCGGCGACCTGTTCGTGGTCGATCTCGACACCGAGGCCGTGACGAACCTCACGAACGACAACTTTGCCGACTCCGGCCCGGCCTGGTCACCCGACGGGTCCTACATCGTCTATGCCGCGAGGATCAGCGGCAACGAGAAGCTCTTCAAGATCGATCCGACGACAGGCACGAAAACGCAGGTGACGTTCGGCACCCACGATGACGGCGGCCCGCAGTTCGTGGACGCGGATACGCTGGTATTCCCGTCGACGGCCACCGACCCCAATCAACCGATCGATCCGGACGTCGCCCGCAACGGCAACATCTACAACATCTGGACGCTGAATCTGAAGAACGGCGAGCTCCGTCAGTTCACCGACACGGTGTCCGGCAACGTGAACCCGATCGTCCTGCACCAGGGCGGCGACAAGACGCAGATCGCCTTCGTCAGCTACTACAAGGGCGATTACGAGCTGCACGCGCTCGAGCGAAAGGACCCGATCGTCACTGCGTCGACTGCCGACTTCGGGGCGCCCGGACCGATTATCGACTTCCAGGCCCCGCTCACGCACCAGCTGATCGCGAGCAACAAGCAGAAGAAGGGCGCGTTCCAGAAACTGTTCCTCGATGGCCGCCCTCCACTCAACGTCGGCGTGACGAGCAGCGGCAACGTCTTCGGCGGCACGGCCGTCACCTTCAGCGACGTGCTCGGCGACAGGCAGTTCAACCTCTACCTCGAGTCAATCTCGCAGTACCGCACCCTGTCGTTCTCGTTCGTCAATCTGGAGCGCCGCTTCACCTACGCGCTGCAAGGCTACTCGCAGACGCAGTTCTTTTACGGCCAGCAGCCGGGCGTCTTCTACGACCCGTCGTACACCGGCATCGTCGACCGCGATCTGGCCCAGGCCACCAGTACGATTCAAGGCGGTAGCGTGTACGGGATTTATCCCTTCAACCGTTATCGTCGCGTCGAGGTGACCGCCGGCGTCAACCAGTACAGGCAGTCGTTCAACGACCCCGGGCTCGAGCAGTACTCGCAGGACTATCAGACGGATCTGTATGGTCAGCCGCTGCTGCAGAACGCCACGTTCTTACCCCTTGGAGTCACCTTCGTCGAAGAAACGACCGTCTTCCGCGAGTTCGGTCCCCTGGCCGGCCGGACGATGCGCGTGTCGTACGACGCGTCGCCCGGCTTTGGCCCGTTCAGCTCACGCCAGACGATTAACGCCGACCTCCGGCACTACACCCGCATCGGCACCACCGGCCTCCTCGCGCTGCGCGTCAAGGCCTTCAGGAGCCGGGGCGATGTGCCCGACTTCATGTACTTCGGCGGCAACTCCGAACTGCGCGGCTACGAGTACCTGCAGTTCGTCGGGTCGAATGCGACATTCGCGAACGCCGAGGTGCGCTTCCCGCTGATCGAGGCGATGCTGACACCGCTCGGTGTGCTGGGCGGCGTGCGGGGCGTCTTCTTCGCTGGTATTGGCGGCGCGTATTTCCCCGCACCGTCAGGCTCGCCAGCGAGCGACGCAGGTGACTTCACCTGGTGGCGGCGGGACTCGAGTCAGGAGCGACCGATCATCTCGTACAACGTCAACCCGCTCACGGGCCAGCTCATCCCGGTCTACGGGCCGATCGTGACCGTCGACGGATTCAGACTGGTCGACTCGCGAGGGTCCTACGGCGTCGGTCTTGAAACGTTCCTGCTGGGGTTCCCTCTCCACTTCGACTGGGCGTGGAAGACGCTGTTCAACCAGGACTATGAGAACGTCGTCTTTGCCGCATACGGTGGCAGCCGCGAGTTCCGCAGAGCGAAGTTCGCGATGTGGATTGGATACGATTTCTAAGCAGTCGGCGGTCGGTCACGGCCAGCCACGAACCACGCTGAAATAGAAAGGGCCGACGCGCGTCGGCCCTTCGTCTTACTGTCTGCTGCGCGCTGCCGACTACCTAGAACTTCTCCAGCCTCAGCTCGCTGCGTGCGGTGTCGAGCGCCACTTTGTAGTGGCTCAGGAAATTGTGTCCGACGATGCCGCCGAGCTGAAACCCGAGCAGCACGCTCGGCGCCCTGAGGTTGAGCACCACCAGCGGCATGTTGCGATACTCGATCTGGTCGAAGTTCAGGTTCATGCCGGGCAGCAGAAAGGCGTCGCGGTCCCAGCCTGAGGTTCCGTACACCTTCAACGGGATCCGACGGTAGGCGCCTCGGTCGAAATGACCCGCGGTCTCCGCGCTGATGGAGATCACCTCGCCGCCTGTGTCCACGACGAAATAGGTCGGACGCGTGTCGTTCAACATCCCCCTCACCATCGCCAGGCGATGGACGCGCAGGGGCAGACGCAGATCGTTCTCCCCGATGGGCAGATCGCGCCCCATCGTCAACTGATGGCGCTGGTAGTCGATGATCATCGACATGCCGAACGACAGAGGCGAAAAGCTCTCTCCTTCGCGCTTCGGGATACCGCGGAGGGCCGGATTCTTGATGAGGACCGGCAGGTTCCGCACCTGGAGATCGCCGATGTCGAGGCGATCGACCCGCGACAGCTGCAGACCACGAAGACCCACCTCTCCGACGCCTGCGCTGAGGGTGTAGGTGATTGGGTTGATGCGCGCGCGCTGCGCGGTGTCCCTCGAGATGACCGTCTCTTCAGAGCCCGTGTCCAGGATGAAATCCTGAAGACGGCCGCCGTTGACCTTGCCCTGAACGACGATCTTGTCGTCGACCAGCCGGAACGGCATCGTGTGGCTCGTCTTGAGGTCTTCCGGATCGATCTCAACCGGCTGAAGTCCCGCGAAGGCCTCCAGGAACTTGACCTGCGACCGCGTCCACGACGCCTTGTCGCTGCGGTCCTTGTTCGGCAGCAGGTTGATGAAGTTGTTGTAGGCGTTGGCGGCTTCGTCAAACCGGTTGAGCCGCTCGTAGATGTCGCCCACCTCGGCATGGATCTCACCGTCGCGCGGTGCGAGCGCGAGGGCCGTCAGCGCTTCCGTCAGCGCCTCGTCGAGCTTGGTGCGGGTGGCCAATGAGCGCGCGATGCCAAACCGCGCACGTGACGACTCCTTGCTAATGGACAGTGCCCGGCGATAGATGTCCTCGGCTTCGTCGAACAGGCCCGCTGACCACAGGGCATCTCCATACAGCGACAGGGCCTCGGGGTCGTCTGGCGCCGACGCGCGAAGCACCTCGGCCTCCTTCTGGGCGAGGTCGAACTCCGCGATCCGGAGCGCGGTCTTCACTTTGCCCTGGCGCGCGCGCTGCTGCAGCGCCCGGTCGTCGGTGTGCGTGGCCTTGTCAAACGCGTCGAGCGCTTCGCGGTAGCGCGTTTCATCGGACAGGAGGTTGCCCAGCTGAAACTGCAGCTCGGCGTCCCCAGAAGTGATGCGGTCGTCAGCCCCGAGGACGAGCGCGCACGCCGTAACGACGGCGACGGCAGAGAGCACGAAACGGAGTGACCAGCGCGTCATCGTGCGGAACCTCCCGAACCTTCCTACTTCTGATAGTGCTGCGCGTTAACGGTGATGAAGTTCTTCCACTTCTCCGGGGTCTCGTCGAGGGCAAAAATCGCCTCCACGGGGCACGCCGGAACGCAGGCGCCGCAGTCGATGCATTCGTCCGGGTGAATGTACAGCATTTCGGTCGAAGCAAACTCCGGCTCGTCCTTCCGCGGATGGATGCAGTCCACGGGGCAGACATCGACACACGCCGAGTCCTTGGTGCCGATGCAGGGTTCAGTGATGATATACGCCACGCGCTCGTCTCCTGGCACGGACACTCGGCCCGCGCCACAGGCCGGAAGTATAACCGGAGGTGCATGATCCAAGGGAAACTACGGCTCATCGCGTCGATCCTGGTCGTGGCGGTGGAACTCGCCAGTGCCCAGGCCGCCGACACGCCCGAACCGCCTGGATCCTGGCTACCGGCTCCGGAGTATGTACGCCTGTTCGCTCCGGTCGGCGAACGCGCGGGGTGGTATCGGGCGTATGTTTCGCCCCAACCCCTCGACGACGTCCTGCGCGGTCTCGGCGGTGACGACCGACTCCTCCACCCGCCAGGAGCCTGGACGCCGACTGCCCTGCTCCCTCTCGAGGCCTTCGGCCTGACCGGCCGATACGACCGAAGCAAGCTGACGCGGGTCTACGGCGCACGCCGGGCTCGCGTGGCCCGGGGGCCCTTCGGGCTAGACGGCCGCCCCGACCAGTCGTGGACGCTGATATCCCCCTACCCCGATCCCGAGTTCACACATCTGCAACCGGGAACACTGCTCCTGAGACTGGACCTGGCCGGCCACTAGCGCCGGCTGGGGGCTGCGCCCGACGCGATACGTATAATCGGGTGCTTGTTCACTCGTCTGATTCCGGTCACTTCGTCGCTCACGAATCGAATCTTCTTCGCCTGTACCTTCCTGGCGATGCTGTCGCTCGGCTTTGCCTTCTACGTCGTCAACGAGCGTGAAACGAGCGAGGCGGAAGCCGAGCTGAGGCGAGGACTCACCGAGGCTGGGATCCTGGTCGATCAGAATCTCGTGGCACTGACCGACACGTTCACGCGACTGGCAAGGTTCGTGGCCGATCTGCCGAAGCTCAAGGCCGCCGTGGAGACGGCCGACCCTCCCACCGTGCAGCCACTCGCCGAGGAGTACGGGGACGAGGTCAAGGCCGATGTGCTGCTGCTGACCGGGCGCCGAGGCGAAGTGCTCGGTGTGTCGGGTCCGGACTCGTCCGAACTGACGCGATCGCCCGCACTCGCGGGCACCGATCCTCTCGACGAGATCTCGACGTTCGCGCCGCACAGTCGAGGGATGCTCCAGATCGTCAGCGTCCCCATCGTGCTGGCCGGCAGCCCGCCGGACGTGCTCGGTCGCCTAACCGTCGGCTTTTTTCTGGACGATCAGTTCGCGGCGCAGATCAAACGCCTCACCGGCAGTGAGATCGCCTTCGGCGCGCAGGGAAGAATCTTCGCATCGACGCTGCCTGACGGCTCTGCTGCAGCCCTGGCCGGCGTGATGGGGGCGTCACAGATCGCGCCCGTCCGAATCGGCGACGAGGACTTCCTTGCGCTCGCCCGCCCGCTGGCGCCTCGTGATCGATCCGCGGGCGTCGAACCGGTCGCGCTCACGCTGCGGTCGCGCACCGAGCGCTTACGTGTGTTGAATACGATCCGGACGGGATTGGCTGGAGCCCTCATCCTCACGCTGCTGCTCGCCACGATCCTCAGCTTCGCGGTCGCGCTGACGGTCACTCGCCCCCTGGCGGCGATCACCGGCGCCATGCGGGACGTCGCCGCCACTGGCGACCTGACGCGCAAGGTACCCTTGCATAGCGGCCCGTGGGACGACGCCGACGCGCGCCTGCTGGCGTCGGCCTTCAACACGCTCACGGAATCGATCGCGCGATTCCAGGCCGAGGCTGCCCAGCGCGAACGGCTGTCGTCACTCGGACGACTCTCGACGGTGATCGCGCACGAGATCCGCAACCCGCTGATGATCATCAAGGCCGCGCTCCGCACGCTCAAGCGCGGCGCGCTCGGGCGCTCCGACCTCCGCGAGGCGGTGCAGGACATCGAGGAGGAG
>Ga0210380_10000063_pt1 | contig 62833 bp, 96 predicted proteins | sample PLM4_5_coexredo_FD_155476 | JGI IMG/M metagenome (GOLD analysis project Ga0210380, IMG submission 155476) | Groundwater sediment microbial communities from an aquifer in East River, Colorado, USA - PLM4_5_coex redo | ecosystem: Environmental > Terrestrial > Soil > Riparian zone | place: USA...
GCTATGTGCGGGACCAGGGCCGCGCCACCGGGCGCGAACATTTGCGTTGGATCGATTACCAGACCGGCCAGCTGATGGCCGACGCGAACAGCGGATCCAAAGGCGAAGTGAATTTCACGCCGGCATTGTCGGCGGCGATCCGAGATGAATTCCGACAGATCGAGGTGCACCACAATCACCCGGGCGACGGATCGTTTTCTGGACAGGATCTTTCGGTGCTGGGCGCATATCACGGCTTGCGGCGACTCTATGCGCACGGTGCGCTTGGCAGTCGCTATCTTGCGACCAGCGCGCACCCGAATGCCGGCCAAGCGTTAAAGGTGCTCTACGGGCGGGGGCTCGACCAGCTGCAAGACTTGACGGGAAGCATGGCGTACCGTGTGCAAACCCATGCAGCGGTGACGGCGGTGAAGCGGGCGGGGCTGGTCGATTATACAGCCGAGCTTGCACCGGATCTCGAGGCCGCAGTGTTGCGGGATCCATTGCGGTTCGAACGCATCGTGGATGACATGACGAAGCGGATCAGCACGTATCGCAAATCGTTCACCACTAAGGCGGTGCGCGAGCCGCCGCTGGCATTCATCGATCCGCCGTCACCCGAGGCCCCGGTCGAAGAGTGGATCGAATATCGCGAAGGCTTGCTGCAATCGGACGCGGCTGGACTGGGGCCATTCATCCGACAGGCTGACCGGATGATTGCGCGGTTGCGGCACTCTCCTGCCGGCCGCCTTTAACAGTCTCCGGTAAGTATTTGCGCCCTTCCGGCTTTTGGCATAGTGTCCCCCGCTGTGGCGCTGGGCTGCGGTGCCGTCCGCGCCAGCGAAGCGCGGGGCAATCATGTTGATTCACGATCTCTCGTGGTCCGAAGCTGGCTTCGAAACGAAAGCCATTGCCGACGGTGCCGACCGTGCATCGTTCACCGGAATCGCATCAACAGCCGAGCGTGATCGCGCTCGCGACATTATCGAAGCCGGCGCGTTCGGCAGCATCACGCCGAAAAAGGTCAAGATGTTTCGCGACCACAACCGCGAGCACTTGATCGGCGGCTGGCAAAAATTCGAACAGGACGGCAAGTATCTGAAGGTCGAAGGCGCGATTTCGCTTTTGACCGACAAGGGCCGCGAGACTCACGCCCTGATGAAACAGGGTTTCCTTGACGGGCTTTCCGTAGGCTTCATGATCGAACCGGGCGGGGCCAGCTGGGACGACAGCAAACAGGTCCGCACCATCAAACGCGCATCGTTGATCGAATGCAGCATCGTATCGCTGCCGGCGAATCCGGGTGCGACGGTGAGTGCGGTCAAGAGTCTATCCCGCGAGCAAACGCGGGACTGGCTGCACGACAACGGCTGGACCGACGGCGACGTCGAGAGTGTATTGCGCAAGGGATTCGGCGATCACCGCCGAATCGATATAACCGAGATAGATGGATTCAAGGCATCGGACGGCAGGGACTCCGACGATGAACGACTCACCGCCTTGGCCGCCGCGCTAAAGGCACTCCTGCACGACGTCAAAGAAAGGCGCGTCCCATGACCATCGAGGAAACCGTACAGACGTTGTTGAAGGACGTGCAGGCCGAGGTGAAAAAGCAAAGCGAGGCGCTGGCAACGGCCGACGCCGCGCGTGCTTCGACGTTCGAAGAATTGAAAAAAGATATTGCCAACGGGTCGAAGACGCACACCGAAACCGAGGCCAAGCTTGACCGCATCGTGAAGGAGGCGGCCGAGCACGTGGCCCAGCTGCAAGGCTTGCAAGAGGCCATCAACTCGCTGTCGAAAAAAGTTCAGCGCCCCGGCGGCGGCGATGAAAAAGACACGATGAAAGAACAGGCCGTTGCCTTGCTCGAAACCAAGCACTATGCGCGGGTGACGAAGCGCGGCGGCGACCATCCGTTCTCTTACACCGACGATCAGGTGACCGAGGCCGGCATCGCGATCAAGGCCATGCGCAACCTGATGCACTGCACGAACATTTCCGAGTTGCCCGACGATCAGCGCAAGGCGTTGTCGTCGTTCAATCTGGGATCAACCGGCTTCTTCCTCGCGCCGGAAATGTCGAGCACGATCCTATCGTGCATCGAAGACGTCACCGACATTACCGGGCTGATGGCGAACATCACGATCAGCGGGCCGTCGGTCAAATTCATGGTCGACAACGAAATTTGGGACACGGCGGCGTGGGCTTGCGAGTCGCAGTGTTTCGCCAACAACCCGACGCAGCAAATCGGCGAGGGGCTGGGCGAAGTCGAAATCAAGCCGGAGTCGCTGCGCTATATCGTCTGCACGTCGCGGGACTTGCTGGAGGACGCGAACGTCAACATCGAGTCGTGGCTGTTGCAGAAGGTCAATCGCGCTTACCGCAATCAGATCTCGCAAGCCATCGTATCGGGTGACGGCGTCGGCAAGCCGCTGGGGTTGCTGCGCTCCGGCATTCCGATCTGCGACACCGGCGCGGGCACGCCAGCTGCGCAATTCACGTGGCAGGATCTGGTGCTGCTGAAATACACCGTCCCGCAGAATTTCCAGGGACCGGGCGGTGCCTACCTGATGAATCAAAACACGTTCGGCTTGACGCTCACCATGTCGGACGCCATGGGGCGGCCGATCATGATCGCCTCGCCGCTGGTCGCCGGGCAATACATCGTCGCCGGCTCGCCGGTCGTGATCGCCAATCAGATGCCCGACGTGGTCGCTGGCGCAACGCCGGTCGCATACGGCAACTGGCAACAGGCTTATATGGTGGTCAACCGCAAGGCGGTCACCATGCAACAGGATCCCTATTCGGCGGGCTTCTGCGTGCTGTTCAAGTTCGAAGCACGAATCGGCGGTGCACCGATCTGCCCGAACGCCGCTCGCCTTATGCGGATCGGCTAATCGGCGCACACTCGAAACAGGAGGCTAACCCATGACCATTAGCGCAGCCGGCACGGTGCTGGCGTACAACGTCGCCTCGCCGAAGTTCGCCGACATTGGCGTGGGCCACGCCTATGCCATCATCCTGTCGAATCAGACCGCCGCCGACGTCACGACCGGCACGTTCACCGTCGAGGGTGCCGATGCCAAGGCCGACGACCCGTGTGCCCCGGATGTCTGGGCACCGCTGAAGGTCGAGCCGGAATGCTCGCCGCCGCTGGGGACGGGTGCGCCGAATGCGGTGATCACCGTGGACGCGCAAAACCCGATCAAGGCGCATTCGCAATGCGCATTCGCGGTCGCGTGTCCCAAGCAATTCGTGCGGGTGGCCGGCACCGCTGGCACGCTCGACATTCTGGCAGTGGTGACGCGATTGAAGCGCACCGGGATGTGAGGTCGCGATGGTATCCGCAGCGGGCACGGTGCTGGCCTACAATGTGTTGTCGCCCAAGTTCGCCGACATAAGCCCGGGCATTGCCTACGCGCTGGTGCTGGCGAACCAGACGGCCGGCGATATCGTGACCGGCACCTACACGGTGCAGGGTGCCGATGCGTCGGCGAACGATGCGTGCGTGCCCGGATCGTGGGCACCGCTGCAAATCCTGCCCGACTGCTCGCCGATGCCGGCGGTCGCGACTAAACAGGTCAACGCGGCGGCCATCGTTGCCGGCGGTGCCAGCTATGCCGTCGGCCACACCATCACGCTGGCGAACGGCGTGGTGCTCACGGTCGCAACCGTGAACGCTGGCGCGGTCACCGGGGTGACGATTGCCAATCCGGGCAGCATCACCGGCACGGCCCCGGCGAATCCGGCGGCCCAGGTGTCGAGTTCTGGCGGCGGCACCGGGGCCACGTTCAACCTCACTTGGGTGGACGTCGGCGACGCCTCGATCACGTTTTCGGCGCAACGTCCGCTGAAGGCGCACTCTCAATGCAGCATCGCGGTGTCGTGCCCGAAGCAATTCATTCGGATTTTCTCGCAGGGTGCCACGGCGCTCGACTTGATCGCGGTGGTCACGCGCCTGCGGCGCAGCGGCATGTGAGTCGGATGAATGTTCTCTATGACCACGGCACCGTCACCCCGCAACCGGTCCCCGGCAAGGCGGCGCGCATAGTATTTCGCGGGCAGGGCGCAGCCCGATTCCGCTTGCAGCACACCCGCGATCTCGACGGCGTGCCCGACGAACTGTCGTGGTGCGAGGTGTCGAACCTGTCGAACGGGCGGGTGGTCGATCCGGTCACGCTGGTCGACAAGGTCGCCGGCACGGTGCGCGGCGGATTTCTGGTCGATCAGGTCGAGGGCGACGCGGAGGTGATCTATCGTCGGCACATCGCCGATTGGCTCCGGGTGCTGCCATTCGAGGATAACGACAAGGCCAGCGAACAGGATTGCGCCGGCTACGTTGTAGAGTTGGAGGCCATGCGGTGACTCTGTTGGTTCGCATCATCGCCGACAAGCACGTGCGCTATTCGCTCGACAACGGAATCAGCGTCACCGAATACGCGCCGGGCGAGGTCTACGCGGTGCCGGACTTCGCCGGATCCAACATGATCAAGCGCGGGCTGGCCAAACAGGTGAAACCGGAAGATCTGGACGATAAGCCGAAGGACGATGAACCGGTGGATCTGGTGATGGACTTGCGGCGGACCAAAGCAAAGGAAGGTGAGTCATGATGACTTCGCGATGTTTCGGACCATGCGGGGCGGCCGGGCCGCCCTGTGCGCTCGACTATTTCCCGTCGCCGTGCATGTGCACCACGACGGGCACCACGACGTTTGCGGCCCAGAAGGAGGAACGCGACTCCGAAAGGCGGCAAGAGGTTCGCAGGTAACCGATGCGTGCTTGGCCGGTTTCGTATCCTAGCAACCGAATGCCGGCCAACGGCGAGCGGTGGCAATCGTCCTCCCGACAGCCGCTCGCCACTTCACCGCAACCGTGCGGCGGCGCTGTGCTGGTTTCACAGCGTCGCATCCCAACGCTTTACGTCCAACGGCGAATCGCGACTCTAACCGTGCCCTGTCGACGGTGAGGTGCCATGCAGACGTTCCAATGTTCGCCATACCCCGCCTGCACGTGCATGCTGTGGGAGGTGCGGCCGGGTGAAACCGTGCCGATGCCAATCGACTGGACCGGATTCCTCGCCAGCGTCGACGGCTACAATCTGTCGAGCATCGAGTCGGCCGCGATCAGCAACATGATGGTGTCGCCGCCGGCACCAGCTGACGACGCCGAAATCGAACTGGTGTCGGGATTGGCGACCGATCCGGCATCGTCCTGGCCCGGCTTCACGCGCATCATGGGCGACGGCCGGTTGACCGTGAACATGATCAAGACCGGCCCCGACATTCCGGTCGGCAAGGTGTTTCGGTTCGATATCTCTGTGGGATTCACCGACTGCAATGGCGTCAAAAGCGTCGTCAACGAATGCGTGTCGATCTCGGTACGTGCGGGACACTAGGCGGCGATATCTGTATGCCGACTGGAGTCGCCATTGGCCGACGATGCGGCGGGAAGGCTTCCGCACCAGCTGGGCGCGGCAGGACTGGCGCATTGGCAGATATCGATGACCCAACCGAATCCAATCGAGGCCGCCTACGAAATCGCCAAGCTACATGCGGCGACCGACCAATCGTTTGCCGAGCCGTTGATGCGTCATTGGTTCAACGCGGCGTGGGAGGTGTGCGCCGACGCCGCCGGGTTCGTCTATCCCGCTCGACAGGTCACCGAAACGGTGACCGTGAATCAGCGCGACGGATCGATCAAATTGTCGGGCGAGCCGACCAGCGAGGTGCGGCTGTTTTCGAATGGGGTGCTGGTGGCCGTGCTGCCGCCCAATGCACCACAGCTGGACAGCCATAGGAATCTTCCCAATCCATACGACTACCCCGAAGGGTGGGACGTGTGCATGCCGGCGTCGCTGTGCTGCTACTGCACGCTGACGGCGCAATATAACATCGGCCAGCCGGCCGGCGACGTGTGCAGTCAACAGATATCGCCGGCATTCGTGCAGGCGGTCGCGCAGCTGTTCGCCCACATGGTCGAGAACCGGGGCGATGTGAAAATGGACGACCAGATCTTAACCCGGAGCGGGGCCAAGGGATTCCTGGCACCGCACCTCACCTATGTGGCGTGATGCCGAGGATCGACCTACGCCGAGAATCTATCCCGCGCATCGGTGACTTGCGGGAAGTGGTGGTCATTTGCACCATGCTGGAGCGGCCCGACGGCAACGTGTCGACCATCGTAGATCGGCCGGGCGTGATCAGGGTGCACGCTCGCGTGCGGCCGCTCGACGCGCAACAGATCCTCGACTATCAGACCGTCTATCCGGGCATGGGGCGCGGCCACGCCCAGGTGCGCCACCCGACCGTCGAGGTGACGATTCGAGTGCCGCCCGACGTCAAGATCGATCTGAACCATTGGGTGTTCCACGCCAACCGCTACACCGAAACGTGGTACAAGGTGGCGATGGTCAAGGACATGGGCGGCGTGTTGCGCTGGCTGCAATTGTTCTGCTGGTCGGAGCTTGTGCGCGACGTTCGCAACGACCCGGCGACGCAAGAGCCGCCGCCCCGATTCGAGGTGCCGGAAATGGCCGGATTGCCCAACGTAGTGGATCGGATCTGATGGCCGACGTCACTGTCACCATCACCGTCGACGTCAGCAACTTGCCAACGGTTGCGATTGACGAGGGGTTGATCACGGCGTGGATCGATCACCGGCTGAACGACGCGCGCAACTTTTTCATATCGAACGCATCGGGGCCGTCGCCGTCGGCACCGGGTGCGTGGCCGGGCGCGGACACCGGCCGGCTAATCGGATCAATCGACTACGAAGCGTCGGGCCGGGAGGGCGAGCTTTTCAGCGAGGTGGAATATGCCGGCTACCTGACGACCGGCACCAGCAAGATGGCGGCGCGCAAGATGCTGCCGGACGCGCTGGACGAGTCGCTATCGGCGCGGCCGGAGGTCGAAGAGTTGGCCAGGGCGGTATCCTTCAAGGCCGGAGGGTGACATGGACGACGACAAGTCGCTTTCGCTGCGGCAGCTGGTGGAACGGGTCCGGCGGCTAGAGGACGAACGCAAGGCGCGCTCGCTCGAATGGGTGGCGCAGAACATGCCCGAACTCTTGATCATTCGGGATCTGGCACGGGAGTCCAAGCGTGGACGCGACGACTAACACCCGGGACTTGCTGGCGGCGTTCGGCCACAGCGAAAGCCTGTTCAACATGGTGGTGAAGCGGCTGCGTCGCGCCCACACGATATTCGGCGACAACGTCAAGCTGGTGTTGCGCCAGCTGGAGCAAGAGCACTGGGCGGCGCTCGAGCTGCCCTACTTGCTGGTGGTCCCGACGGTGGTTCGCATTCCGCAGCTGCGGCCGCTCGAAAGCGAAACCGAAGATATCATCAACCCGCGTTCCATCACGTTCATCGCGCAACTCGACGCGCGCGCATCCGAATGCGAGTGGGAAGCCGCGGACGATATCGAACTGGTCGAAAAGCAATTGATCAACGCGCTGGTGAACTGGCGGCCGAACGAATTCTTCAAGCCGACGCAATACGCCGGCATGCGGATCGAGGGCACGCGGATCCCGGCGGTCAAGGTTGCGTTCGTGTTCGTCTTCTTCGAACAGATCCGGTTCTGCACCGATCTGGAAGATATCGGCGGGCCGGAGTGCTCCGAGCTTGGCGACGTGTTCATCAATCTGCATTCGGATTGCGGGCCGCCGGAGTGCGACCCGTGCAATCCATGTGCACCGCACGACCCGCAAATCATGATAAAGGATCCACCGATGCCGGCGGTCGAGCCGGAGCCGCCCGGGGCCTATTGGCCGAATCTGGGCGGCGTGCCGCGTCCCACCATCAGAAGGAGATGACCCGATGGCCGATCCGAGCCGACTGCGAAAGGTGCCGACGTTCAATCCACGCGCGGCCTCGCCCCGGGCCATGGCCCCGCACGATCCGCAAATGCTGACGGTCAAGGCGGTGGTCGATCAGATCACCGGCACCGACGGGGTGACCTACGAGTCGCCGCGCGTGGTGTACGACATTCAGGACATGCCGATCCCGCATGAAGATTTCGTCACCACGCCGCTGACGTCGTCGCTGGTGCTGGCGATCATGGCCGGCGATCTGGTCGAGATGGAGCCGAATCCGGCCATCGCCAGAATGCGGTTGCCGGCGGAATTCGGCGGGCGGCGCGTCGCCAAGGAAGAGACTCAAGAGGACGGGCCGGAACAGCCGCAGCCGCCGCAGCCGCAGCCGGCAACGCCACAACGGGCATACCGCGAGCCGGCGTGGCCTGCGGAGTAATTGCCGAAGCTGTTAAGTTCCGATAGGTTGGCGTTACACGTCGAGGAAATAGGCGAACGTCAGAGGGGGCCAGGACATGGCACAGAATCGAATCTCTCTCGCACAGGCTCGCGGCAATTTCCTCACGTGGTGCGTCACCGGTTACATGCCGCTCGCCGAGCTTTGCCGGCCGCTCTACATCGCGCAAATGACCGACGAAGGCACCGCCGAAATCGGCGAGTTTTACATCATCTATTCGGTACAGGAATCGCGCGAACTATTCGGTGCCGGTTCGGTGATGTCGCTGATGGCCGAACAGCATTTCAACACCTGTCCCGAGTTGCCGCTGTACTGCGCGCCGCTCGCCGATCCATCGCAAGGCAAGGGCGTTTCCGCCGCCGCCATTGCTGCACCCGGCACCGGCTACGTGGTCAACGATATCGTCACGTTGCCCGACGGCGTGCAGCTGAAGGTTGACAGCGTCACCGCCGGCGCAATCGCCACCACGTCGATTTCGAAGGCCGGCCACATTGCGGAGGGCGCGCCGGATCCGACCAACCCGGTGGCGCAAGTGTCCTCCACCGGCATCGGCACAGGTGCGACGTTCAATCTGACATGGGGCGCAGCCGGCGGCGTGGCCGCCACCTACACCGTCACGTTCGGCGGGCCGTGCACGAATTCGGGTGTGCTGGCGTGGTCGATCATCGACAAGATTTTCAACATCGGCGTCATCATCGGCACCACGTCCGACATTATCGCCACCGATTATGCGGCGGCGCTGAATGCCGATATCGATCTGCCGTTCACCGCCGAAGCCGCCGGGTCGGTGGTCACGCTCACGGCGAAGAATGCCGGCATTCAAAGCAATTGGTTCGTGCCGGTGTGGAATCCGCAGTTCGGCGACGAAATCCCCGAAGGCATCACCGTGACCGAGGCCGAGGGCGACGAAGGGGCCGGCGTGATCGAGTACACCACGGCGATTCCGGCGATGAACTGCCCATGGGATTGCATCTGTCTGGGCACCGAGGAAGAAATCGCCATCGAAGCGTTCATCCAGCTGGTGCGGCAGAACTGGCGCTGCGGCGTGCAAGGCAACTTCAAGGGCGGGCATCTCTTCCACAGCAAGACCGCCAGCGCCGGCACCATCGCCGCCTATGGTCGCGACCGCAACAACCCGGAGGAAGTCGTTGTTCCGGTGCGCACCGGTTACAAGTATCCCGGCTATGTGCTGGCGGCGGCGACCACGTCGCGGGTGTGCTGCACCGCTTGCTATGACCCGTCGCGGCCGGTGCAATACGACAACGGATTCTTGGGCTTCCTGTACGACGCGCGGCAATGCTCGACCATCTGGACGTCGGCGGAAAAGCGCGCCTTCTACGACGCCGGGATCATGAACTGGGACGTCGCCAACTCGCGCGGCCTGCGCAACACCCAGCTGTGGATCGAGGAACCGCTGACAACCTACAAGTACGATCCCAACACCGGCGCACCGGATGGCGCTTGGCAGCGCGTCGAGTCGCGTTACACCACGGTCAAGTTCGTGCGCGATCTGGGCAACTGGTATCGGCACAACTACGCCAGCGTGTCGCTGATGAACGACGGCACGCGGATTCCGCAGGGCAAGCGTGCGGTGACTCCGCGCATCCTGCAAGCCAGCATCATCGCGTGGATGCGTGGCACGCAGTTCGGCTGGACCGCCGAGCCCACGTCGGAAACGCTCGAAAAGATGGTGCGGGTCGAGCGCACCAACACGTTCAACAACTGCGATCCGAATCGCGTGAACGTCATGATCGATCTCGATCTCGTGAATCAACTCGCGCGCATCGCCACCTCGATTGACGTGGCACCCGAGTTCTCGTGCATCCCGCCGGTGTAAACGCAAGGGGCTGACCAATGGCGATCTGCATCAAATGCAAAGGCGTGTTGAACTTCACGATTCAAGGCCGTTCGATCCGCTTGCAATCGGACGGCGACGTCACGGTGATCGTGACGAACCAGCGCCGAACCGAAGCCTACGACGGCGAATGGACGCTGGAAGACCGCAACCCGACAATCGAGGCCACGGTGGTCGTGCCGGTCGACATGTACGTTCGATATTTCCAAGAGATCTGCAACGTGCCGCTGGTGCTGGAACTGTGCGACGGTCGCACGTTCTCGACCGAGCATGCGTCGAACATCGCCGAGGATGCCTACGACGCCAAAAAGAACATTCAAAAGCTGACGCTGATCACCGACGAAATCATCGAGCTTCTACCGCTGGCCGCCTAATGCTTTGTGAAGGGACACCACACGCATGGCGAAAGAATACGCGCGACTCGAATTGTTGCAGGAGGTGAGCGCCGTCGAGGGTGGCGGCAAGTCGAAAGAAATTGTCATCTTCCGGCCGACGGCCAAGGATCTGGCCGGAATGGCCGACGCGCCCACCATCAAAACACGCCTCGAAAGATTCATCGCCAGCAACGTGCGCGCCATCAACGGCGGCACCGAGCCGGTTGAATTCAAGGCCGCCGAACTGTCGTCGCCCGACGTGCTCGAGGTCATCGATATCATCGGGAGCTTTTCGCGGGAGGCCGACGCCGCCCCGCTGTCCGACGAAATTGTCGGCGACGGCATCGGATCGCCGGTGGTCTACAACCTGTTGCATCCGATCAAGCTGGGACCGCAGGACGACGCCGAGGTCATCCACCAAATTCAATTCGAAGCGCGCAAGCTGGGCGAGCTTTCGGAATTTCTCGACACCAGCGGCGACGCGCAGGAATTCAAAACATTCATGCGCCTATTCGGCACGCTGCTAGGCACGAAAATGCCCATGAACGACGCGATCATCAACGCCGTCGATTACATGGACTACTACAATATAAGGAAGCGCATCATGGGAAAGTTAGTCGTGTCGCAAAACAGGTGGAGGAGGACGTTGCAGTAATTGGATTCCGATTCCGATGGCCGCCGGGGTCGTGGGATAACCTCACGATCAAACGTGCGGTGCGACTGGTCAATGTGATCAACAAGCGGAGAGACGCAACGCCGTCGGTCCTTGACGATTAGGGGCAAAGCGCAATGGCCGACGTTACCTCTACCGCCAGATTAATCGTCACCGTCGAGGGTGAAGACAAGATCCGCAAATTGATGGCGGATCTTAAAAAGCTCGCCGCAGCGGGCGGCACCAGCAAGATCGGAATCGGCGGCGGCAAGGGCGGCATTGGCAGTCTGGCCGCATCGACCGCAGCAACACACGTTGCCGTCAAGCGCGCCATCGCGCCCGCCATCGCGGCCGGGGTTGTCACCGCCAAGGTGGTGGAAAAGACCGCCAGCCAACAAGCCAGCATTGCTAAGACCGTCGCGGCCGTCGGTGCGACGCAGGCCATCACCGGCAAGTTGATGGGGAAGATCGGCGAGGGGCAATCGATCCTCGCCAAGGCGGTCGCGCCGTTGCAGACCGTCACCGGGGGAATTGCCAAGGCGCAAGCGGCGGTCGCAAAGGTGATGGCCCGCCCCAAGGAAGCATTCGCCGCGCCGGAGGCGGTCGCCACCGGCATGACCGACAAGATGATTCGCAAGCTGCGCCAATTCAGCAACGCGCAGGGCACCGACGAAGAGATTCGCGCCCGCTACGCCAAGCCGCCGGCGGCGCGCATGCCGCTCAATAAGAAGGAACTGGCGAAACGGGAAGCCATGGGCTTGCCGCCGATAGGCGGTGCCGGTGTAGCGGAGGGCGCGGCCGGGGGCATGGGGCTGGCGGCGCGGCTGGGCGTCGGCGCGGGCGTGGTTACGATACTGGGCGGTGCGGCGGTCGCTGTCGGCGCATTGGCGGCGGCAGCGGGGACGTTGGCGGTCGGCGCGTGGGCGGCGAATAAGGGCATCGACGCCGCCAGCAAGAGCGCGAAAAACATCTGGGACAACATGGGCCGCGCCAAGGCCCAAGGCAAAACCGTGGACGAAATCGCCGACCGCGACATGCTGCGCGACCAGCTGTTCGGGGACAAAGCGGAAGGATTCGAAAACCGGTTGCCCCGGTTGCTCACCGATCAGAAACGCAAAAAGGGAATCCTGGGCGACAAAGGAATCTTCAGCACGCTTGGCCTCGACAAAAAGACCATGGCCGAGATGGAAAAGAAGGGCGAGGCCGACGCCACCGGCGTGCTCACCCGCATCGCCGACAAACGGTTCGAACTCGAAGACAAGATCAACGCGGCGAAAACGCCGAAGCAAAAGGCGGCGCTAGAAAAAAAGCTGCATGCGTTCGACAAGTCGTTCGACTTGTTCGCAGGCAAGCCGCTGGCCGACGCGGTGCGCGGTCTACCGAGGGGCGAGGCAAAAAAATTCAGGGACGAACTAGCGGCCGTCAGCGATTCTTTCGACAAGGTGGTGCCCAAGACCACGTCGAAGCAACTGGAGCAACAAGCGGCGGCATTGCAGCGTGAGGAATTCAAGGCCCGCGCAATCGCACAAAAGCGCGACGAAGCAATTGGACGGATCACCACGCCGGCGGCGACCAGATTTCAGGCGGCAAAAAACGATATCAGCGCGCAGCTGTCGCCGATCTATTCGCAGATTGTCGGCAACATCGGACGGCTGGCGCTCGACGTCGGCACCGAACTGCTGAAAATGATTCCGACCGACAAGCTCAAAGCGGCGGGAAAGGTGGTCGGCGACTATCTGCAAAACCTGAAAGTGGAAGATATCGGGACCGAGCTTGGCAAGCTTAAAGACATTATTTGGAACAGTGTTAGAGGCGCAATCGCCACACCGGATCAAACTATATGGGAGGGACTCAAAGAAAGGTTCACAGAAGGACTCAAGAGCGCGTGGGACAATCAAAAGGCGGTGTGGACCGACGTAATCGGGCCGGCCATCGGCGAGGGACTCAAAAGCGCGTGGCAGAACCAAAAGGATCTATGGAGCGGAATCGGCACCATGATTTCGGAGGGCGTGACCAGCGCCATCGACGGGATCAAGGCCACCGCGCCCAATCTGTTTTCCGGCCTCGGCACCGCGATCACCGACGCCGTGAAAACAATGATCAACACGGTTGGCCAGATCATCCCGGGATTCAAGCCGTTCGAAACATCGACCGATCTGCTAAGGCGGGAACAGCGGGAACGCGACGAACGCCGGGCGCGCGGCGAGCAAGAAGGCCCATTCTTGCCAGGGCAGGGGCCGAAGCCTGCGCCGGGCGCGGCAGAACAACTCGGCATCGATTCGATTGGCCAGAATCTGACGACAAAAGCCGGCGAAGCCGCGCAGACGTTCAACGACGCGGCCGGATCGGGTTTGAGCGGCAAGGGGAGCGAGGCCGGCGGGGCGTTCAATTCGTCGGTCGACGGCGGCGCTATTGGATCGAAGATAGGAACGACGGCGGCAGGTATTATCAGCGCCACGACCGTGAACGTCAAAGTGGACGTGTCCGGCGCTGTAAGCTCCACTGTCAGCGGCGGCGGCGGCGGTGCCGCTGCGAAACCATCCAACGGAACGGACGCACCCTAAGCCATGGCAGCACCCGGTTGCGAAATCCCGACCTATCGCGACGCCTCGTGGAAAGGCGTTCCGTTCCTGTGCGAAACGACCGACGATGAATTCGGTCGGCGCGGGGACCAGTATGAATACCCGTTGTCGGAAGACACCGGCTACAAGGATCTGGGGCGCAAGATCCGGCGCTTTAAGGTCACCGGATATCTCATCGGGTCCGATCAGATCGAACAGTCGGCGCGCATGGCGCGGGCGGCGGAATCGCCACAGCCCGGCACGCTGGTGCACCCCATGTTCGGCGGCCAGCAAGTCGCATGCGTCACGCTGCGCATGTCGGCCGACTATCGCAAAGACATAAAGCGCACGAAGCTCGATTTCGATTTCGTCGAAGCGCATTCGAGCATGGCCCCGTATCTGATGGGGTCGTCGGTCGACTCCATGTATCAATCGGGGTCGGCGGCCATTGAAGCGTCGAAGCTGCGCGCCACGTGGAACGCCAACGCCAACGCGGTCGAGGCGGCACGCGCCATCGATCTAAACCTCGCCACGCTGGTCGCGCCGGCCAGCGACGAAGAATCGTTCGACGTGATATCGGTGCTCGAGGGTCGCGCCCAGCCGATGCCGGCGACCACGCTGGAAATGCTCGCCATGCCAGCGCCCCAAGCCATGCGGCAATGGTCGGCGATTCCCTATGCCGGATCGACGCCCGACGACAGCACCGCCACGTTCGACGTCACGGTGACAAAGGCCGGTTACATCACATTCGACGGCGTGGTGGCACCGATCACCGAAGGCACTGCAACGATTCGACGCCTGCACCTCGACGCCATGAAGCGATTGCACGCATTCAACGCATTCGTGGTCGAGCAAGCCGACGGCACCGCCAGCGTCGAAAGCCTGATCGTCGCGGCGCGACTATCGCTGATTCGCGACTACGCGCTGACGGCGGCGCAGTCGACCTACCAAAGCGTGTCCGAGGCAATCCTGGCGCTCGATTTCGTGATGGCGGTGTATGACGACGAAGAGTTGCTGGCGGCGCGCAGCTGCTACGACGTGCTGGTGACCGCTATCAGGCGAGCTCGCGCCGACGCCGCGCGCGGCATCCTGATGAAAAACATTCGATTGCCGGGCATCGTCACGTCGTCGGTTCACGGGCAATGGCCGTCGGTCGTGGTGTCGCACAAGCTCTACGTCGACGGCCGGCGATACCAGCAAATCGAAAGCTACAACACGCACATGGTGCCGTTTTATATCGGCCGCGAGATAGTCGCACCGGCGAGTTGACCCATGCCCAACGAACTAGCGGGATCCGCATTCATCACCATTGCCGGCGGCGACTACGGCAACTTTCTGAAACTGTCGTTCAAGCGCAACAAGGAAGACGCGACGTCGAGCGGCACCGTCACGTTCTCCTGGCCGGGCGCGGAAATGGCGGCGGCGGCGGCCGCACCGATTCAGGCCATCATCGACGGCGTGCGCGGCGTGCTTATGCTCGACGGGCAGCTGGCGTGCACGTTCCGCGTTGACAGCCGCACCTCGCACGGATCCGACTCGTCATACAACGTCGACATATCGTTTCGCGGGCTGGCGTCGTCCATTGTCGACAGCCACGCCGATCACCCGAGCGGGCAAGAGAACAAAAAGTCGCCGGGCAAGATCAGCAAAAAACTAATGGAAGGATATGAGCCGAAGCTGGAGGACAAGAGCGGCGAAAGCCGGCAGCTGGAACGCTTCATCATCCAAGAGGGGGAGTCGGTCGAGCGCGCCATGCGCCGCGCTTGCCGCGAATTCAATCTGACGTTTACCGAAAACGAACAGGGCAACGTCGTGCTGTCGAAGAAGGGCAGCGACGAAGGCAGCGGGCAACCGCTGGTGCTGGGCCGCAATTTTTTCCAATGGTCGACCAAGCGGGACATGTCGCCGCGCTATTCCGACGTGAAGGCCAAGGGCAATTCGGTGCCGACCGATAAGAAGTACGGGAAGGAGGCCGAGGAATTGGTCGGCGAAGCCAAGGATCCCTACGTCAAATATAAACGCGAATTCCACATGCTCATCGATTCCGATCACGACAAACAGACATTGAAAAAGCGCGCCATGGGCGAGGCCAAGCGGCGCAAGGGCGCGGGCCTCGACGTCACGCTGACAATGTCGACATGGTCCGACGACGGCGGCCAGCTGTGGAAAGTCGGCAAGCTCCATCACGTCACGATTCCGGTCGACGGCGTGGCCGACATGTTGCAAATCTCGACCGTGTCGTTCGACATGGACAAGGACACGCGCACCGCCACGCTGACATTGAAGCCGAAGGATTCGTTCGGCGACGAAGAGGGCGGCGGCGGCGAGGAAGGCGGATCGGCCGGCGGCGGCGGCAGCTTCATGTCTTCGGGCATGACGTCGGGGGGCGAATAGATGTCAAGCAATCCCTCGCTATCATGGGAACACGTGCTGCACCTGTCGCACAAGGTGCGCAACTACGTTCGGCGCGGATATCTGAAAAAGGTCTACAACGACGGCAAGCTGTTACGCGCTCGCGTCATCACCGGATCCAAGATCGAGAACGACAAGCTCGACGTGCTGCACCCGGTCGGCTACGTCGCGCACGTCAAGCCTTCCGAAAAAATGGAAGTGTTCACGATGGACGTCGGCGGCGATTCATCGCGCCGCGTCGTGGCGTGGGTGATCGGCGACCGCGAGGAACATCCGCAGCCGGACGAAAACGAAGCGTTTAATTATTCGCCCGACGACAAGAAATTGTTCATCCGGCACAAGAAGGAAAAAAAAGGCGGCGGCAACGGTGCCGGCGGCGGCAACGGTGGCGGCGGTGACGATCCCGAGCCGGGGCAGACCAAAGACTCAGGTCGAGTCGCCGGCATGCACTGGGACGGCAAGGACCAGAAAGTCAGCGGCACCACGAAAAGCGTGTTCAAGAACAACGCCGACAAGGGCCAGGGCTACAACACCCAAGGCAACTTCGACGTGAAGGCGGCGAACGGCACGCAATTCGCCACGAAGGAGCACAAGCAAAAGGTCGACGGCAAGGTCTATCTCGAGGCGTCGGGTGGCGTTTACGTCGGTGCCATCCACCACGCCCGCGATCACCGGGCCGGCGGCAATGCGTCGGTGACACCAGCGCAGGACGCGGTGACGTTCGACGCCTACGACGACAACATGGCGGCGGCGTTCGCCGAAGGCGGCGAGGGCGGCGAAATCGGACTGGCGAAAGGGCCGGACGGAACGAAGCCGTGGCAGGCGACCAGCAAGGACGGAGTCGTATCGTTGCTGGGAGTCGGCGCAGCGGTCGCCCAGCTGCAAAACCAGATGGGGCAAATCATTAGCGGTGGCGGCGGCGCACCGCCCACCGCCAGCCCACCGGTCAAGGTCACCGGTGCCAACATCACGCTGACCTATAAAAAACCGTTCTACCTCGACGCCGAGGACGCGCTGGCGCTCGCCATCGCCGAGCCGCTGTACCTCGACGCGCTGGGCAACTTGACCAGCCACGCCACCGGCGGCGGCGGCGAGGGTGTCCCGGGACCGCCCGGGCCACAGGGACCGCAGGGGCCGCCCGGGCCAGCTGGGCCAGCCGGCGAGGACGGGGCCGGCGGGGTGACGATTGCGGACACGCCGCCGCCAACACCAACCCCCGGGCTGCTGTGGTGGGAAAGCGATTCCGGGGCGCTTTACGTGTCCTACTGGGACGGCACCTCGACGCAATGGGTGGCCGCCAACGGGCAACCGGGGCCGGTCGGCCCGGTCGGGCCGGTCGGGCCGGCAGGAGCAACCGGCGCACAGGGGGGCACCGGGCCGGCGGGTCCGCAGGGCATACAAGGGCCACAGGGCACCCAGGGAAGCCCAGGGACGCCGGGAACGGTCGGGCCGGTAGGTCCGGCAGGGCCGGAAGGTCCAACCGGCCCACAGGGCGCGCAGGGGGCGGCAAGCACCGTTCCCGGACCAGCCGGGCCGGAGGGTCCGCAGGGGCCGCAGGGTGTCCAAGGGGCGCAGGGCGAGGCCGGCACCGGCATCACCATGCAAGGGTCGGTCGCGACGTCGGGGGACTTGCCGGCGAGCGGCAACACCCAAGGCGACGCCTACATCGTCCAGGCCGACGATAGCCTGTGGATCTGGGACGGCACGGCGTGGGTGTCGGGCGGCTCGATCCAAGGCCCGCCCGGTTCGCAGGGTCCGCAGGGTCCGGCCGGCACGACGGGCGCACAGGGACCAAAGGGCGATCAGGGAATCCAAGGCCCGGCCGGCACGACGGGTTCACAGGGACCGAAGGGCGACACCGGCACGCAAGGCCCGCCCGGAACGCAGGGCATCCAGGGGCCGCAGGGTCCGGCCGGCGTGGTCACGGCCAACGCGCCGCTGTCGCTGGTCAGCGGCACGCTGTCGATTGACTTGTCGGCCTATGCGCCGCTGGCCTCGCCGGTGTTCACTGGCGATCCGCGCGTGCCGACGGCGGCGACCAGCGACAACGACACGACCGCCGCCAGCACCGCGTTCGTGCAGGCGGCCATAGCGGCGGCGCTCGCGGCGGCGAGCGGCGCATCGATCACGATATCGGACACGCCACCGGCGTCGCCGACCGCTGGCGCGCTATGGTGGGAAAGCGATTCCGGTATCCTTTTCCTGTACGTGACCGACGCCAATTCGTCGCAATGGGTGGCGGTCGGTGGCGGCGGCGGTGTTGCTCCTACCGGCGGCGGCGGCCTCACCGTGTCCTCGACGCCGCCCGCTTCACCGACCGAGGGCATGCAATGGCTGGATGACACCAGCGGGATTTCGTACACCTATCACGTTAGCGCGCTTTCATCGACGTGGATCGAAACCGGGCCGGCCAACGCCGTGGCGGCCGGCACCGTCGTGCAATCGGTCTATGCGGAATATACCGCCCTCACCAGCACGTCGGCCGTCTTTGCTGGCGTCATTGACGCGGTGCCGCAGCAATCGAGCGGGACGGAATTGCTGACGGTTTCGATTTCCCCGAAGGCGGCGACCAACAAACTGCGGCTGCACTTCAATGCTCCAATGGCTTGCGGCCTGAACGCTGGGATACAGGTGTCGGCGTTTAGAGATGGAACGGCCAACGCCATCGCATCGAGTTGCGTTACCACTCCTGGCGCGGGCTATGTCTGTTCGATGAATTTGGACGTCGAAATTGCGGCCGGCTCTACGGCTGCGACAACATTCAAAATACGGTACGGCAATCTTCAAACTGGCACTGCCAATAACGTGTACGTCAACGGCTATGCCGCCAATCGCTATCTGGGCGGCACGCAACGCGCGACGCTTCAGGTGATGGAGATCGCAGCATGATGGTGATCACATGCCGCTAGATTTCCCCGCCTCGCCGCTGGTCGGCCAGACCTACGATTTCGGCGGCAAGCGATGGCGCTGGAACGGTCTGGGCTGGATCATTGATCCCGGCGGCTTGGGTGGTGTCATGCCCGCTGGGCAACTCGTGTTGATTGATTCGCGCGTGGTGTCGAGCGCGGTGGCGGCGGTCGATTTCACAAAGGGAATCGACGGCACTTTTGACGAATACGAATTGCATTTTTTCGGCGCGCAATGTGCAGCCAACGGCGCGTTCGCGATCAGGATCAGCCAGGACGGCGGCGCAACATTCAAGGGTGCCGCCAGCAGCTATCACATGGGCCAAGTCTACGCTCCGTATGCCGCTGCCGGGTCAGTCAATTTCTTTGCCAACCAAGCGCAATTGCAAATCACGGGAGCGCACACGGCGGGAACAGGATTTTCCGTGTTCGGCACCGTTCGATTTTTCACCCCGCAAATAGCCGGAGTCTTCAAACCGTTTTTTTACAAAAGCCATTTGCGCAACCCGACCGATGGCCTCGCCGGCTTTGATGGTAGCGGCAGCTACATCCTCGACACCGGCGCATTCAACGCGATTCGGATTATGAACACCGGCGGCAACATCACCGCCGGCACGTTCCACCTCTACGGCGTCAACAAGACCGGCACCACGATTGCCGGCACGGTCGCGGCCGAGTCGAAGACCATCATGGACCCGCACCGCCAGCTACCGGCTGCAAACGGAGGTCCGATCTTTGCGTTCAGCAACAACAATCTGACCGTCACAAAGACTTTCGCCACCGCCGCCTATTGGACGGTCATGTCACAGCCACACGTGCGCACCGGCCGCAAGTATTTCGAGGCGCAATCGTTCGGGGGCGATTCAAACAACTGCATCATTGGGGTTGGCGCGTCCTATTTGGGCTTTGAGGCCCCGTCGAGTTATTACCCCGGACAAAACACCAATTCGGTCGGGTGGGGCGGTACAGGAACTTTTTACGCCGCCGGAACGGGCTATGCGAACTATCCGCCGTTCGCGTCTGGTGATTGGCTGGGATTCTATATCGACACCAGCTTGGGCATGTGCGCCATGCGCAACATCACAACCAACGGCAATTGGAATGCACCAACGTACAACGGCAATCCCAATGCCGCGCCGCCGACAGGGATGCTTGGCCCATACGCGGGGATTGGAAGCAACATGCAAATTTCGGTGCTTGCCTGTGCCTACCTTCAAAATCACGGCTGGAATCTAAACTTCGATGGGCCGTTCATTGGTCCGGTGCCGATCAACTGTTCGCGCTGGGGGGCATAGAATGGCTTTCGATTTTCCAAGTTCGCCAACGAACGGACAGGTGTTCACACCGGCCGGAGGTCCGACCTACACTTACAACGGCTATGCGTGGGTGATGCAAGGCGGCGTCGGCAACACGGTGCCCGAGGCACCGAACGATGGCAAATCCTATGCGCGCCGCAACGCGACGTGGATCGATATCGCGCCGCCTCCCGTTGCTATCGCTAGCAGCGTCCCGGCCGATTTCTCGCTCGCCCAGGTGCAAGCGTTCACCGCTGCGGTGGCCGCTGCATTCGTCATCGCCAACCCATCGGCGAATCCAGCGGTCGGCATCTTCGTGTCGATCACGATCACCATGACGGCGGCCGGTGCTGTTACCTTCGGCAGCAATTTCAAAGGGCTCGCCAACTACACGCAAAGCACGTGGTCGAGCGGCACTGTGCGCGATCACATCGTGTTCCGGTGGAGTGGAACGACCTACGATCTGGTGGGCGCGGCGAAAGGAATCAATCTCTGATGTTTCCGGTCGGGCCGCTTCCTGTCGGCATTCCGCTAGGTGGCCCCGTCGTGGCCACCGGCGGCGTCATCACCGACATTACGGGTTTCAGAGTCCACACGTTCACCACTAGCGGATCGCTTGTCATCGTTTCCGCGCCGGGGTTGGTGACGCTCGATTATCTCATCCTGGCCGGCGGTGCCGGCGGCGGGTATTCCGACAACGCCGGTGCATATGCCGGCGGCGGCGGGGCCGGTGGCATACTCATCGGCACGGTAGCGCGCGGCGTCGGATCTTATTCGGTTGGCGTCGGCGCTGGCGGTGTTGGCGCTGGCCCGGCGACCTATATCGGAGCCAACGGCGGGTCTTCCAACATCGCCGGCATCGGCACCGCGATCGGCGGCGGCGGCGGTTCGCAGTGCGTGTGGAACAGCGCCGGTGATAATCTGTACTACTCACAGCGAGGCATGGATGGCGGCTGCGGCGGCGGCACCGCGTACAATAATTTCGGCTACAGCTACGGCATCGGCAGCCAAGGCGGCAACGGCATGGAATGGAACGGTGGCGGCTACGGCGGCGGCGGCGGCGGCGCTGGTGGCAACGCCCCGAGCTACGTCGGCGGCGCTGCGCGGTCGAGTTCGATCACCGGCACCGCCGTCAACTATGGACTGGGCGGCACCTCCGGCGGCAGCAATAGCGGATCCGGCTACGGTGGCGGCGGCTGGGGTGCATACGGCGGCAACTTCGGCGGCAGCGGCATCGCGGGCATCGTGATAGTACGATATCCGTATCCGTAAAGGGGGAAGTCATGGCACCACTCGCCCGACCCACCAACGTGTGCGCACCGCCGAAGCCGGTCTGTCGCACGGTCAATTATCCGATTTTCGAAAAGCCGCTGTCGCACCGGCGGGTGCCGGAGTGCTCGCCGCCGACGTGTCCGCAGGAATGCTACGGCGGCAATCCGGCGCTGCACATCAACGCGCTGGGCACCATCGACCGCGAGAAATGGATCGAGGGATGGATCACGACGCAGCTATTCACGCGCGGGCACATCGATTGCGAGGAACACATTCTGGGCAAGACCGACGGCGGATGGTGGGCGGATTCGTTTCGCACCGACACGTTTTCCAGCGGATCGAAGCTGTGGGCGCTCAAGTGGCACGTCGCCAACAACGAAGCGTTGATCACCGCCAAGGACTACGCGCTGGCCGCGCTGAATTACCTGATCGACTGGGGCATCGTCGCCACGCTCGCCGTGCGCACGTTTTACGTGAGCCGGAACGTGATGAATCTGATAGTGAAGATCACCGGCCCGGGCATCAGCCGTGAGATGGTGTTTCAGGGCACGGCCATGCCCGACGCAACGTGGCTGTGGGCGGAATACCGGCAGGGCGCGGCGACGACGACGACGCCTTTGAGTCAGCGGGCGCTGGTGGCGTGACGGGAGGGCAACCGGATGGCCTTGATCACCGACATTTCGTGCACGCTGCCGCGACCGGATATCGGCCAGCTGCAAACCGCCATCGCCACCGAGCTTTCCAAGCGGTTGCTGGGCGGCGCGCCGGTGCTGCCGATGTCGACCGAGGACGTGTTGGCGTTTGTCATGGCCGGCGCGGTCAACACCATGCACGGGTTCGTGACGCAGGCGCTAAAGGAAAACAACCCGGCAACAATGTGCTGCGACAACCTCGTGGTGTACGGCGCGCAGCACGGAATCAATCTGCACTCGGCGACCAGATCCAAGGGTTACGTCGCGATCACCGGCGACGCTGGCGCAGTCATCCCGGCCAATATCCGGTTCGCAGGCGAGGCGCGGGAATACAAGCTCGACCCGGGGGTGGCGTTCAATCCCACGACCATCGATGACACCGGCCGCGCCGTGCTGCGCGTGGTGTCGGTCACCGGCGGCGTGGCGTTCGACATGCCGGCGGGCACACCGCTAATCGTGTCGACCACGTATCCGGGGATCGACATTGACGCCATCGTGGTCGGCAACGGGCTGGTGGGCGGGTCCGATAACGAGTCGTGCGACTCGCTGCGCTCGCGCATCGTCGCGGCCGAGCGCGCCAGCGCCGTCTCGACCAATCTGAAATGGTATCTCGAAACGACGTCGACCTATCCCGGCGTAACGCGGGCCTGCGTCGAAGAGTGCGAAGGCTGTTGCGATCCGCAAATGGTGTCGATCTATCCGTTCATGGAAGGCGCATTCGGTGATCGCGATCACGCCCCCTACGGGGTGCCGACGTGCGAGGTCATCGACGCCATGAACGAATGGATGTGGGGACACTATCCGGGCAAGGGCGAGGGCTTGGCACCGGTCGGCATCGTCGGGCGCTACTATCAGGCGTTGCCCACGATGGTCACCGTGGTGGCGCATTGCTTCCAGGGCTGTCCAGTCGATGCCCGGGAAAGAATGCTCGAGGCCGTGCGTGCGTTCGTGCGCGGCGTTTATTGCGTCGGGTCGAAGATCTGCAAGGAACACGTGCGCGCGGTCGCCATGGATGCGTCGGGAACATCCAATTGCTTTTCCGACGTGACGCTCGAATTCGATGAATCGTTGCGCCGCGAGGATAACGCTTGGGCTTATCTCGATTGCGCGCACTTCCTCGTGGTCGAAGACGTCGAGCTAAGGGAATCGACGTTCCAGCCCGCACCGCCGCTCGCCCTGGCGCGCCGGCCATGAACACATCCGGCCCCGACCTTCCGACGATTCAGTGTCGTGTGCCGGACGGCTGTTGCGGGCCGTCGCCGTGCGACGTCGACGAAGAATTTTTCATTTGCGCGATCCGGGCATTCGCACCGGAAGGGCAGATCTACAACATCACCAAGGAAGCATCGCCGCCACTGTCGAGCGGTCAGCAAAGCCTTGGGGCCACGGCCATCGGGTGCAATCGGGTCGGGTGCCAGCAACTTATCGTCGGCGGATGTTGCGGCGATTCAATCCCGTGCGACGACGATCCGCCGTTGCCGCAGCTGGCCTTGCTCGACGCTTTCGGGTCGGTCGGATTCGGTTCGGTCGAGGCGTTATGCGTGCTGCTACGGGAGCTTGACCCGTGCCGGGCGCAGCTGACGGTGAAGCTCTGGGCGGCGCGGCTGGGCATCACGTTTCCCAACGAATGCGAAGGGCAATGGTCCGATCAGCTGTTGTCGTTTCTCATTTGCCTCGTCTGGCGATTGAAATTCGAGGTGATGAACTGGGACACGCTGACCCAGCTGGCGGGCGTGTTCGGCGCGCGGATGTTGATGCGATACGCCGGGCAATTCGACTGTCCGGCCGAGCACCCGAGCGGCTGGTGGACAATGGCGCGGGATCAGCAGGATTGCCCCGACAAGGTCAATTGCAGCAACAACCCGATTCCAGGCAAGGGCGAACTCATTCCGATGGTGCCGACGTGCTATCACCCGCTGCTGTCATTGAACATCGTGATGTGGCCGGGCGAGCGCATCCTGCCGAGCAATTGCAACTTGCCGACAGTGCCGTCGCCGCAGCCGCACGACCCGGAATACTACGAAGCGTTTAAGTGGCTGTTGCCGCAGATTCTGCCGCGCAATGCGTTCTGGTGTGTCTATCAGCGGGACGAAGCGAATTGCATTATGTAGACGCCGCCGGGCCTTGGCGGGATCCTTAGCATTTCCGCTTTAAGCATTTTGAGTCTAGTATCCGGCGCGAACCAAGCGGGGCGGGACCGAATGGCGGCAATTTTCCCACCTGAAGAAATGGGCGGCGTTCCGCCGGGGCCGGGTGTTGTCAACGGTTACATCCCCGCGCACACGGTGATCGGCAACGGGCCGTTCTACGTCGCGTCCGATTGCTCGACCATGCTGACCGACGCACAAATGAACGCGCTCACGTCCGAGCCGTTGGCCGCCGTCGACCGGCTGGGGTTCTCATTCAATGCCAATCTGGTGACCAATCTGGGCGACGCGCTGGTGGCCCGATTCGATCAGAAGCTGGACAGCGCGGGCGGGGCGGTGACCGGGCCGATCATCCTGCCGGGCGCACCGACCGCACCCAACCACGCCGCATCCAAGCAATACGTGGACGACGGCGACGCGCTCAAAGTGGCCAAGGCCGGCGACACCATGACCGGCGCGCTGGTCATTCCGGTCACGCCGACATTGCCGGAGCATGCCGCAAGCAAAGCCTACGTCGACGCCATCGTGGTGGCGATGCCGGAAGCGCCGAACGATACGTTCGCCTATGGTCGCAAGGGCGTGGCGTGGACTCAGGTGTTGCAACTCACCGGCGGCCAGCTGACGGGGCCGCTGGTGTTGCACGGCGATCCGACGCAGCCGCTCGAGGCGGTGCCGAAGCAATATGCCGACACCAAGATCGGCGAGGCCCCGACCGACGGACAAACCTATGCCCGGCTGAACAACGGCTGGACTCCGATATCGGCCGGCGGCCCATCGTACATGCCGCAAACCGGGGGCGTGTTCACCGGCAACATTTCGGTCGCCAAGGTCCAGCCGGCCATCAACGTCAATTCGGTCGCCGCCAACGGTTCGGCGTGGTTCGGATACCAGCGCAACGGCATCGACCGATGGCGCGCGGAAATGAACACCGCACCGGAAGGCGGGGCCAATGCCGGCGCAAATTATGCGGTGACGCGCTGCGACGATGCCGGCGTCGTCATCGACTCGCCGCTGGTGATCGACCGCGCATCCGGCGTGGCCACGTTCAAAAGCGTGTGGATCAACGACCCTGCACCGACGTTCCGCATCTACAAGAACCCGGGCAACGATGCCGCCATCACCGGGTTGAATCGCATCGACAACAAGCGGCGGTGGCGTCTGGTGCTGGGCGACGCCACGGCCGAGGCCGGCAGCAACGCCGGCAGCGATTTCCGCCTCGACTCCTATTCCGACGGCGACTCGCAACTCACCACGCCACTGTTGATCTCACGTGCCACCGGCACGGCGACGTTCGCCGCACCGGCGCTCACGCTGAAAGCGCCAGCCGGCAACAACGCACAGCTGGCGGTTGACTCGCCGGGCGCAACCTACGTCGGCGAAATACTATTCAAGAAAAGCACCGTCGGGCGCTGGTCAATGCGCGGCATCGGCAACGCCGCGCGCGATGATTTTCAAATCATCGGATTCAGCGACGCTGGGGCTACGCAAAACACACCGTTCACCATCCGCCGTACCGACGGGTGCGTCGGCATCGGCCCCTATACCGGATCGGCTGGCGCGGCATCGTACTTCGGCAACACCGAAGCGCAATGCAACACGTACTGGGGTCATGTCGGGATTACGTTCTGGGGTCGATCCGCCACCGGCGGGTCCGGTGCCGGCAATTATGCGTGTGGATTTTACAACTACGCCGGCACCCAGGTGGGCGTGATTGGAATCAGCGACTACGAAACCGTGTATGCGGCAAGCTCCGATATCAGGCTGAAGGAAAACAACACGCCGTTTTCGCGCGGTCGCGAAATCATCGACGCGCTGGCGGTGCAGGAGTTCGATTGGAAAGATGGCGGCGGCCACGCCGTCGGATTGATGGCGCAGGAACTCGAGCCGGTGTTGCCGCAAGCTGTCGTCAAGGGCACCGGCGAGCCGGGCGAAGCCGGGTTCATGCCGTGGTCGGTGGACTATTCCAAATGCGTGCCGGCATTGATCCAAGCGTTGCAGGATGCGATGCGCCGCATTGATCAACTCGAATCGCAGGTCGCAGCACTGCAAGGGGGCCGTACATGAGTGGCATTTTCCCGGCTGCGACCGATGGCGGGCTGGCACCGAATCCCAACGACCAGCTGAACCCGACGCACGCATATCCGCCGATCACCGCACCGGTCGGCACCGCCGCGCTGTACTACGGCAACGGCTGCGACGTGCGCTTGCGGCCGGAGGTGGTCAACTCACTGATCAGCGAGCAAGAGGCGCTGGTCGACCGCGCCATGATTGCCTACAACCCGAACCGCTTGACCAATCTCGAATTGGCGGCGCGCTATTTGATTCAGCGCGGCTTGCCACGCGGCACAATGTTCGTCGGCGGTCCCAACAATTTCACCGCCACGCTCGACCCGCCGTCGACCGGTTACAACAACTACATGACGTTAAGCATCTTGCCGGAGAAGGCCAACACCGGCCCGGTGACAGTCAATCTCGACGGCCATGGCCCGGTGCCAGTGGTGCGCAACGACGGCCTGAATCTGGCACCGCAGGATCTCTATGCGCTGAAACCATTCGAGGCGATCTTCTACGGCGGGTCGTTCTATGTCGTCGGCCCGGTGCCGTCGCAATTCGGCGGCGACGCTTTCGATCTCACCGTGTTGATTTTCAATAGCTCGACCTCGTGGCCGGTGCCGACCGGCGTGACCAATGTGGGAATCGAGGCGTGGGGCGCGGGCGGCGGCGGTGCAGCTGGCACCGGTAGCGGCGGCGGTGGCGGTGGCGGCGGCGGGCAGTACGGCTTGCTTTATCTTCGGGTGGTCACCGGGCAGATCTTAAACTTGATCGTGGGTGTTGGCGGGCAGGGCAATCAGGCCGGCGGCAATCGCGGATTCCCCGGCGGCACGACCAGCATTTCGATCCAGAGTGGCCCGGTGCTGATGTCATGCGTCGGCGGCGGTGGCGGCAACCTCGACGGTGAGGTGGGATCGACGCCCGGCCAGGGCGGCACCGGCGGCATGGAAATGATCGACGGTTCCGGCGGCTTCCCGCACCAAGTGTTCTGGGGCTTGGGCGGATCGCCCGGCGGCGGCACCGGACGCGGCCGGCTGTATGCCATGCAAGGCAATGCCGGCTTGCCACCGGGCGGCGGCGGATCGGGCAATCAGAGTGATAATTATTACTACGGTTACCAGCTGGCCGGCGCGAACGGGCGCGTAAAGATCACGCACGTGCGACAGGATTAAGCGAGGGCACGATGGCTCATTATGCGCGGGTGGTCGACGGCGTGGTGGCCGAGGTGTTCACGCCACCGGAAGGCATGGACGTGACGCCCGACCAAGTGTTCGGATCCACCGTGCCCGGCACGTGGATTGAATGCGGGCCGGAGGTGCAGCCGTATTACACATGGACCGAGGCCGGTGGATTCGTCGCGCCGGTGCCGCCCGACCCGTCGCAGGCGGCGCTTGTGGCCGTCAGCCATCGGCAATTTTTGATGTGGCTGGCCGACAACGGCAAGACCGAAGCCGACGCCGACGCCATCATCACCGCGATTCCTGATCCGGTCGACAAGGACAAGATGATGGCGGCATGGAAATATCCCGACGGCACGGTGTATCGCTGGGACGATCCGGTCACCGTCGTGCTTGACGCTGGCGGGTTGTTCGGCGGGCAAGACGTGCAAACCGTCTGGCGCGAAATGGCGCTCTATAGCAGGGACGCTATGCAAGACATGGCGGCGCGGTTAACCAAGCGCCCAAGAGCCGCCAAGCGGGCGCTAATCGAGGGCTAGATGCGCATCGTGATGTCGAGCGGTCACGGCCTCTATATCAGGGGGGCCGCAGGCTCACCCGTTCCGCCGTATCTTGACGAAGTGGACGAAGCCCGCGAGGTGGTCGACGCCACCGCCATGGCGCTGCGCGCGCTGGGCGTCGAGGTGGAAACATTCCACGACAATGTGAGCGACGACCAGACCGAGAATTTGAATCGCATCGTGGCCGCCCACAACGATGCCGGCCCGCATGATCTCGACATATCGGTGCATTTCAATTCCGCGACGTTCAATGGTTCCGACCACACCAGCAACCCGGTCGGTTGCGAGGTGTTCTATGCATCCACCGCCGGCAGCGAGGTGGCCGACACGGTGGTCGACGCGATCTGTGCGGCGTCGGGATTGATCAACCGCGGACCCAAGCATTCGGGAAATTTGAAGTTCCTTAACGCGACTCAGGAAGTCGCGGTGCTTCTGGAAATCTGTTTCGTCAATTCGACCGCCGACGCCGATATCTACCGACAGAATTTTGACGTCATTTGCAACGCCATCGCCGAAGCGGTGGCCGGCGAGGAAACCGAAGGCGTGCCGCCGTCGTGGACGCGCCCGCCGCCGACAAGCGAAGAGGATCGCCCCACGCTGGGCAAGGGCGACGACGGCGCGTATGTAGTTCAACTACAGGAATCACTTGGCCTGCCAGCTGACGGGGACTTCGGCTCCGCGACCGACGCCCAGGTGCGCGCGTTCCAGCGCGCTTGCGATCTAAAGCCCGACGGTGTTGTGGGTCCGGTCACGTGGGATGCCGTCGACTCGCTCGACGCGCGGGTGGCGGCAGGGTCCAACGGATTGCCGCATGCACTGGGCACGCGCGTCGTGCAACTCGCACTCGACTCGTCGGTGCAAGATTATTCCTGGCCGAGCCGGGGACAGTCGCCCATCGGATACCTGCCGGGCATGTGCCTGTGCTACGCGCTGGCGATCACGGCGTTCAATGCCGACCACTCCGCAGCAGCAGAAATGGCGCAGCCGAGTGCCGGCGACGAAGATGACGACGCGCTGGCGTGGTACGCCAAGGAAATGCAATCGCTGGGCCTCGACGTCGAGGCCGGCGGCGTGGAAACGCTGCGCGCGCTGTGGACCTTATTGATAGGTCTGGGCATGCGTGAGTCATCCGGCGACTACAGCTGCGGCCGCGATCAGTCGGCCGGCTCGAGTTCGCAAGGATCCGACACGTGCGAATCGGCATTGTTTCAAATGTCGTGGAACATGGAGTCGGCGTCGGGCGAAATGGAAACGCTGTTCGACCGCTATTGGAGTGATCCCAACGGATTCCTGCACGTGTTCGCCGAGGGCATCTGGCCGACAGCGTCGAACCTCGAAACGGTCGGCGAGGGTGAGGGGGCCGCGTACCAGTGGCTTGCGAAGTTCTGCCCCGCGTTCGCGGTGTTCTCCACCGCCGTCGGGCTGCGCAATCGCAAGGATCACTGGGGGCCGATCATTCGAAAAGAGGTGACGTTGCGCAGCGACGTGGTCGAGCTTTTGGCCGAGGTCGAGAGCATCGTGGAATCGGCGGCGTGATCACGCGCGGAAAGGAATGGGTTTGGGCGATTGTTGCGTTAGCGATAGCCGTGGCACTGGCGTACACGCTGGTGAACGTCGCCAGCGGTGCTGCGGAATCACAGGTGAGCGTTTGCGTGACCGCAGAACAGCGTGACCACATTCGAGCGGTCATGCTTGCGGCAATCGACAAGGCACTTGATGAACAAGTAAGCAAGCTGTTTGCGAATTGGGTATTAGATGGCACCGGTCAGCCCAAGCGGGCGCAAACTGGGACGAACAACGCTATCAAGGCGCACATTGTAGCGAGGGCCTCCACGCTGGCGTGGGATCCACATGAATGCACTGCGAGCTTTCAGCTTCAATCCGCTGAAACCCGGCCTTGGCGCTAATGCCGACACCACGACCATAAGGGAGTCGAGCCATGTCACTAAGCGGGTTCGTTCTGGGCTTGATCAATGTGGCCATCGTGGTGGCCATCCTCGTGCTGGTCGGGGCAATCATCGTGATGTTTGCGCGTTGGATGCAATGGCCCATCGATTGGAATGTGCAGCGGCTTTACCTGTTAGTGGTCGCGTTAATCGCGCTTTACATGATCGTGGCGTTGTTGTTCGGTCTTCCGGCGATCCGCGTCATCGGCCAAGCTGAACGGCCGGCGGTTGGAGCGGAGCTTGCGCCTACGCCGAGCATCATGATTCCCGAAACGCTTGGCCGTCGCATCAACTGAATCACAGCAGCAACAGGAGCACGACACCATGACAGCGACTCTTGCAATGATCGTCCCGCTTGGCGGCGGCGTTGACGGCCCGGTCGATCCGGGATTCGGTCGTCCCGGTGGCGGCTGGGGCGGTAACCGGCCCGACAACTCGCTCCCCGGTTGGTCGCCGCCAGTCGATCCGGGCTATGGGCGGCCGATCTTCGGTGGCCGGCCCGATAACACTCTGCCGGGCATGGGCGGCCGTCCCGACAACAGCTTGCCTATTGCGCCCGGTCACCCGGATATCGGATTGCCGCCGTTGCCGGTCTATCCGAGCAACGGCTTGCCGTGGGCACCGGTGCACCCGGATATCGGATTGCCCGGTCAGGGTGGCCGGCCGGATCAGGGCTTGCCGGGTAGCGGTGGCCGTCCCGATCAGGGCTTGCCAGGAGATCAGCCGGGCATCGACAACACGTTGCCGGGCTCGCAACCGCGACCCGATCAGGGTTTGCCGGGTTCGCAACCCGGCGTCGACAACACCCTGCCGGGTGCCGGCCGCCAGGGTTGGGTGCTCGCCTATGTGCCGCAATACGGCTGGATGTATATCCCGGTTGCATCGCAGCCGATTCCGATCACCGGCAACCGGCCGGATCAGGGATTGCCGGAAGGCGGCGCGCAGCCGAAGGGACGTCGCTAATTCGCTTCCGTCCCAAGGATGACCCGCGACCGGGTGGCCCGGTCGAGTGGTCCGACAACTGGTTATCGAACGCGCTGGCGTGGGCCTCCAAGGTCTTCACGCCAGCGTGGTGTCGGACGCCCGAGCATTGGTCGAGCCGGTTAGCGCAGCACCTGTTTACCGACTGCCCGTGTTGCCTGTTGTTTCGGGGGTTCGTTCTGGGCGCGCTGTTCCCGTTCGTCGTGCTGTCGGTGATGACGGTGGCGGCGTGGGTGTTCGGATGACTGATCGCCCGCCCGGATTCAATTGGGCGCTGTGGGCGTTCATCCTCGCCATGGCGGTGATCGCCGCCGTTTCGTTCATCGGATTCGAGCGGTGGTCAACGACGTTCCCATGACGCGGCGAATCGGTCATGGTCCGGCGTTCCTTGCCGGGGAGTCGTACCCCCGGAATGCCGCACGGTTGCCCCCGGGAGTCCGTTCCCCGGGGGCATTTTTTTAGCAGTCGTTGACGGTGCAGCGGATCAGGTGGCGTTCCGCTTCGCAGTGGGCTTTGAAATCCGGCTGGTAATGCTCGACCATCGGCACCCGCGACGCGCCCATGATTAGTTCGTGGCCGCAGCCGTGGCACTTCCACAGATCAGCGACCCATAGCTTGTACGGTTGCCATTGCTCCGGCGCGGACGTGCCCGGTGCCGCGCGCACGACTCCGGGTTTCGGCATGCTTTCGATGAAGCGCACGCCGTTTCGTTCCGGCCGGTAGAACCGCTGGCACGACACGCAAATCGGTTTCAGCATTACAGGCCAGCGCCACAGGTCGGGCAACGCTTCGTTGTGTCGGCGTCGAATACCTTATCCGCTGGGATGTCACGCCACGTCGGATTGCTGCGCTCGACCACGCCGCTGGTGTTGGCGACGGTGTTCAACGCCTCTTGCAGCAACAGCTTTTCGGTGGGGGTGAAGTCCGCGCTTGCGGCGATGCGTTCTTTCAGATCGGCCATGATCACGACTCCGAATTGCGCGGGCCGGCGGTGATGATGCTGGGCATCGGCTCGCTGTCGAGTTCCTGCGCCAGCTTGTCGAGGTGTTCGACCGACACGCGCTCGCCCTGTTGTTGCATCATGTCTTCCGACACCTTGATGCAATTCAGGATGATGTTGCCGGCGGTGGCGAATTCGGCTTTCAACGTGGTCAGGCGGTCGCGATAGGTGTCGCGTTCTGCCATCAATTTTTCGCTGGTGAATTCGAGCTTGGCGGCCAGCTTTTGCTCGCGCGCTTCGGCGCGTTTGACTTCCTCTTCCGCCAGCGTCGCGCGTTGCCGCCACGCTTCAAGCTCGCCGGTGAGGCGGGCGATCTCCGACGTCATGTCGAAATAGCGTTGCGCGGCGCGCGCGGCCTCTTGCGAAAATTCGTCGTGCATCGGCCCGAGGTTGTGGCCGGCCGGCGGCAGGTTGTTGGCGCGCGGCATGCCGCTGCTGTTCGGCTTGGGTGGTGTGCGTCCGTTGGTCATTGGTCATTGCTCCGGTTGTGGGGCCACCATCCATCCCGGTGGCCGTGGGATCTCGACGGCTTGCGGCCGCCAAAGGTGCAGGCAATGCGGGTGCGCGTTGATGTGTTGCGTCACTTGCACGTGCAGCTGCATCGCCACTTCGTCGTCGCCATAAAACTTGCGCTTGATGAAGCTCATTTCGATCCAGTTCGGACAGCGGTTCTTGCGCGACACTGACACGTGGTCCCAGCCGTCTTCGGTCGAGGCGATGCACATGAGGGTGCCGCCGTCGATGGGTGACGGCAGCTTGAACATGCCGCACGTGCCATCGCCCGACCAGCCGTGCGTTTTGCTGATGTCGACGCGGTATTGGTCGAGGGTGTGCAGGTCACGCATGGATCACCGTCAGCGAGCGCAGTTCGGTCGGCACCCCGTGGTGCTGCGCCGCCTTCATGGCCTCGCGCATGCCGAACGACATGCCCCGGTCGATGTAGAGCACCATGGCGTCGGCGTGGATCAGCCACGCAAGGCCGGCGGCAATGCCAAGCTCGCGCTGTTCCGGCACGCCGTCGTCAAGGATTCCGGGTTGTGTGAACAACAGGTGCGAGGCAATCGGGGCCTCGCCGCGCGCCACGCTATCGCGCACGCATTGCCGGGCATAGGCGACATTGGCCTCGACGTCGCCGGCATAGGGGGATTCGAGGATGACGCGGCGCATCGGCCAATTCATTGGGCCACCTTGCCGGGCGTTGAGTTCGCCACGAACGCCAGGAACTCACTCATGATGCGCGGCTCGAGGAACACGACGTGGTCGCCATCCTCGCGCGGCGCGCGCAGCCGGAATGCCCAGCCGTCGAACAGCACATAAAGCCCGTCGCCGAGATAGGTTTCGCGGTCGTCTTCTAGACTCGTCATCACGCTGCCCCATTCATTAGTCGGCCCGGTTCGGGATGAAATTGCCGAGATACCAATCGAGCAACACGGCCGTGGCGTGGTGCTCGACGTTGTACGGCGTGGCGTCGGAATTCTTCGGATCGTTCGCCACGCGCTGGGCGATTTCCTTGGCGATGCCGGCGCAATGGCGGCGGATGTTTTCGGCTACCGCTTCGCTCGACGGGATCATGCGTTGCCCCCGCGTTCGTGTTCGGGTGCCGGCGTGCCTTCGGGTTCCGGCCACGTCGGGCGCTCGCCGGTCAACTGTTCCAGAATGTCCGACACCGCCTCGCGCATCAAAGCGATGAACATCGATTTGCGTTCGGCGTCCTGCACGAACCGCAGCTGGATCGAACCGAGGAAGATCGCGCCGTCCATGGTGTTGGGCAGGGCATAGTAGGCGGCCCACAAGTCGCCTTCCGAGCGCATGGCAAGTCGGCCCATGGTGTTGGTCATGTTCCCTCCGGTGGTAGCAAGCGCGCCAAGCGATAGCCGCCGTGCTTGCCGTTCTTCGACACGATGTCCCAGCCGACGCGGCGCAGCTTGACGCGCAGCACGGCGAGCCGGTTGGATCCGAGCAACGGGCGGATGGTGTAGCCCGGCACCAGGGCGAACGGATCGTGCAGGTATGAGCGCAACAGCGCATCGAACAGCCGTTCTTGATTGACCGACAGGCGCATCGATTCGAGCCGGTCGCGATCTAGCAGGACTTCAAGGCGTTCGCGTTCGATCACGGCGTCGGCTTTTTGACTCGCTTCATCATGTTGCCGCGCATGAAATCTTCCAGCGCAAGGTGGGCGTCGTTGGGCGGGAAGCCGGCTTCCACCAGCATGCGATAAAGCGAATCGAAGCTGGCGTTTCCGCCGCGCGCTTTCACCCAGTCGTCGCACATCTTGGCGGCGCGCGGATTCGGCTTGGCTCCGGGGCGTATCGGCTTGCCGCGATTGAAGCGATTCACGATGGCCATATTTATCCCTCATCGGCTGGCACTAGGCGGTGGGCAATATCGGCGGCGACGTCGGTGGGGAGGTACGGCAGCACGTCGGCGCGGATGATGGTGCAGGCGGATTCCCAGAAGGTTTCGAAGGTGAGCGCGTCCATGTCGCTGACGGCATGCGGCACGATCACCGGCTTTTGGCCGGGCGGCCACAGCACGATGTTGATGTGGCCGGTGCGGGTCAGCAGCCAGCCGTAGCAACCGCGCACGGTGATGTGCATGGCGGCGGCGGTGCGTTCGATGGTGAGGTGAACGCGGGCGTTGAACTTCGGCGAGCGCGGCCGGGTGATCTCGACGCCGACCACTTCGCCAACGGCGAGCTTGGCCAATTGTTCGTCGGCCTCGACGCCTTCGGGCACCAGCACCCGGCGGCCACCGTTGCGCACGGTGTAGGTGACGCGGCGCATCAATGGTCACCGCACAGCCGGCCGATGTTGCGGCGCATGTCCTCGATCAATTTGGTCAAGCCTTCATGCACCACGTCGCTGCGGTAGTTGGAGAACAGGCAAAGCGTGTGCACGATCACGTCGGCGCTGGCGGTCACCACGGTTTTGAGGCGGTCGGTGACGTCGATTTCATCGAGGCCGATCAGCGGCGGGTCATCTTCCTGTGCCAGCAACGCCACCAGCATGCGGCGCGAGTCCTGAAAGCTCTGTTCGTCGCGCATCATTCGTTCCACCCGTCACGGTCGACCAGAAACGCCAGCGCCCACTTGCGGATTTCGCCCGCGCCAGCGGTGCGCTGGTCATAGGTGAGGCACGGCATGGCGTGCACGCTGTCATACAGGTCAACGATATCGTCGGCGTGCATGTCGCCGAGCGCCAGGATCGCGGTCGCGGCGATGGCGGATTCCTCGCTCACCTTGTCGACGGCGATGTCGCATTTCTCGGTTATCAGCCACTCGCCAAATTGCATCATCACGATGCGCGCCAGCCGCCAGCGCCGGCTATAGTCGGTCAGCTGGCCGAGCTTTTCCCGGGGCGTGAACGGGATCACGGTCATTGCAGCGTGGCCCGGCGCGGGCGCGGCAGCATGCCGACAAAGCGGCCGGTCGGCGCGGCCATCTCTTCGAGCACCAGCTGGCCGAGTTGCGGCTTGCCGTTGGGCGGGCGGATGATATCGCGCACGCCGATCAATTCGCCGGTGTCGTCTTCGGCGACGAAATGCACGATCTCGCGGGCGTGCGGGTCGTCCGGCTTGCGTTCGGCGGTCACCCATTCGAGGGCTTCGGCTTCGGTCTTGACCGTGAACGTCCACGCTTCATCGATGAACAGCACGGCGACGGCCTCGTGCAAGATCAGCACCTCGCGGATGGTGGCCACGCATTCGTCCTTGCTCAATCCCGGCGGTGCCAGCGTGACGAACTGGTCGCCGTCGGCGGCGTGCCAATGCCACATCGCGGCGACGTGGCCGACGTTGTTGAATATGGTTTCGATGTTGCGCGACGCGGTTTCGATCATGCGCACCAGTCGCGGGTGATTAGCCTGTGGCGACATTGTCGGGTTCTCCGGTGGGGGCGGCATCCTTCTGCGGTTGGCCGGCCAAGCTGACGCGGTGGCGGCCGATGGCCGCTTTCAGCTGCACGTGGATCTTGGGCGCTTCGGCATTCACTTTCGCCATGGTGTCGGCGTTCTCTTCCTCCCACTTGTCGACGTCGGCCAGCGTGGTGGCGGCGCGGATGTGATCGAGCAAGCGGTGGCACCAGTCGCGCCACGGTTCGCCGTCATCGACGGCGATGGCGCGCGGGCCGTATTCACCGGTGTCGGCGTCGAAGTCTTCCACCGGCTCGCCGGCCGGGGTGCCGCTGCCGCCGCTGCCCATCACTTCGGTCGTCACCGTGCCGGCCGGCGGCTTCCAATTGTCCGGCGGTGCGGGCTTGTCGACAATCGGTTCGGGCGGGTCCACCGAGTGCCCTTCCATTTCTTCGGCGGCCGGGGTGTCGCCCTCTTCGGGAAACGCGGCGCGCAGCGAGGCGGCCTTGGCCACCTTGTGCAGCTGGCCGCGCGGACGCTTGGCCCACATGTCGTTCGGCAATTCGCCGCCGCCAATGCGGCCATAGGCTTCGATCCAGTACACCGGTTCGGTGAAGGCGCAACGGCCGTCGCCGATCAGCCGATACACGGTGACGGCGCAGGATTCGGGATAGGTCACCTCGACGGTGCGGTCTTCCCACGCGCCTTGCTTGTTTTTCTGCCGGCCTTCGAACGTGCGGGTGATGTTGTTGCCCCACACCGGTTCGTCCATGCCGGCCCATTGGCCGGTGCGCGCGGCGGTCACCTGTATTTCGTTGATGCTGGGCCACACGGTTTCGACGTAGCGGCCGAGCGCGCTCGACCACATCGGCACGATGTTGACCGGTTTTTTCAGCACGTCGAGGCCGCGTGCCTTGCAGTAATCGAGCGCCAGCATGACGGAGTCGGCGCTCTTGGCGTTGGGGAAGATGGCCTCGACCAGCACGCGCCACTTGCCGGCGTCGACGTCGGCGTTCGCGGGCATCGGGAGTCGAGTGGGGCGGATAGCGGGGACGTTCATGTCATGGGCCTTTCGGTTTATACGGCGTCGCCTTGACGACGCGCGCGCCACGCGCATCGTGAACGGTTTTCGGCTGCGGCCATGTCGGCTTCATCACCGGGGCCGACAGGTTTACCGCGAGCGTGCGGGTAAAGCCCATCGGCCCCGGCATTGGCCACGGTTCTGACGGTGGCGGCCACATCTTGTCGGCGTCGGGGTGCACGGGCTTCACCGGAATCGGCTTGATGCCACCGGTGCCGGGCGCGGGGTGCGGGTGCAGCGGTGGCGGGATCGGTCGCGGCGGGGGCGGCATCGGCGGCGGTGGGAACGGTTGCGGAATCGGACGCGGTTTCGGATCCGGTTGCGGGCGCGGTGGTTTCGGCACGCTGGCGCGCTTGCGATTGCGCGCCCGGCTGCGGCGCTCGCGTTCGCGCTGGCGCAGGTTTTCGGCGCGCTTGGCGCGGATTCGATCCATGCGCAGTTCCTCTGCCGAATCCGGGCGTTGCGTCCACGGCACCGGGCCGAGTTCGATCAGCTTGTGGCGCTCCGGCCCGAGCACGGCGGCGGCGTCGGTGGCGGTGGCGGCCGGCCATGCGAGCGAGCCAGCGGCGACGTCGTGGTGGGCGCGCACGTGTTCCAGCAATGCCAGTTCGTCGGTGTCGAGATCCTGGCGGGTGGCGTCGTCGGGGATGTAGTCGGCGAACGGATCGCCGATGGGCGGGACGATGAATCCGAGCGGGCGCGCGGTCATGATCTTTCCGACAGCGTGACCTCGACGCCTTCGATTTGGTTGGCGATGGTGTCGAGGTTGTTGGCGATGCGCTTGGCCTCGCGCGTCAATTCCACGATGGCCAGCGCGATGGCGTAGTGGCCGGCGTTGCTGGTGCTGGTGGTGGAAGCGCCCTGCCATTCGGCAATGGTGTCCTTGTCGATCAATGCTTTCATGACTTGCCCCGTTTGATGGTGACGGCGCGATTGCGCGCGCGGGTGATCAGCACGGTGCCGAACGACACGTGGCCGACGTCGTCGGGCAACAGCTTTTTGATTTCTTCTTTCGCGGTTTCGTGCAGCACGGCGGTGTCGCGCGTGTTCTCCCAGGTGATCAGGTTGCCGACCATTTCCGCGCCCCAATTGAGATGGGCGCAATCGCGGTCGAGATCTATCGTTCGCCAGGGCGGCGGTGGCGGTGCCGGTGGAAGCTCGACCGGTTCGGTCAGCGTTTCGACGCAGCGTTGAAACGCATCGATGCGTTGCCACACCAGCGACTCGTAGTCGGCATCGATGGTCATCGGCAATTCGATGGGCGTGGCACCGCCGTGCGAAATCAGCAGCGCGGCGTTGACGGCACCGACGCAGGCGCGTTGCACGATCATTTGCGCGGTGTAGTAGGCTTCGACCCGCGCCAGCGTCATCCATGCGCCGGGACATTTGCAATCGATGACGCACTGGTCGGCTTCGCGATAGGCGTCGAGCGTGGCGCAGACATACGGTCGGGTTGGGTGTTGCACCACTTCACCGCGCCGAATCAGCGCGTGCCCGCTGGTACGCTGGTGCCAGTCGAGCACGTGCGGTTCCATCACGGTGCCGTGGAAAGCGGGGAAATTGTCGGTCATGTCTTCCGGCTTCCACGACGGATCGCCGATCAATTCCAGCCACTTGTTGTAGATCTTGTGGGTGTCGCCATCCATCAATTGCGGTGCGAACGACGCCGTGATCTTGCCCTCGCGTGCGGCCAGCTGCGCGGCGGTGAGTGCCATCGAGTCCCCCGGAATCGCGTCAATCGAACGTAGTCGAGCGGCCCGTGGTGTCAACCCGCGACGGGTTGGGGCTGTGGGTTAGTGTGGACGAACCGCCGGCCTATTGAATCTGCTGCGGACTTGTGCGCCTTATATCGGCGCGGCGAATCCGGTCAATCAAACGCGAGTTCCAACATGTCGGCACGACGGCTGCTAGAGGCAGCAATCGCCTCCTATGGTTCCGAGGCCAAGTTGGCGGCGGCCATCGGTTATTCGCAGAATGCGGTGCACCTCGCCAAGCGGCGCGGGTGGGTGACGTGGGAGATGGCATGCGTGCTCGACCACGTCGCCGGCATTGATCGATTGAAGCTGTGCGGCAATCCGATCACGCGCCGGCTCAATGGTCACGCCAAGAAGCCGCGAGCGATAGCGGTCAAGCGCAAGCGACCCGCTACCCGTAGCAAGCATCGGACCCGGGCGAGGTGACGGCATGGGGCCGGCGCAGCTGCACCTGTTCAAAGGCAAGCGCCAGCGCGGGGTTGCGTTGCCGGCGGTGGACGAATTCAAGCTGCACTGCATCGTGGCCGACGTGTTGACGCGCTGGTGCTCGACCGAGTGGACGTGGACGCATTTCCCGGCCGGCGAATATCGCACCCCGGCGACGGCCGGGCGGTTGAAACGCATGGGCGTTCAACCCGGTTGGCCGGACTTCCAATTCTTTCACATCAACGGGCCGGTGGCGTTTCTCGAATTGAAGCGGGCCGGCAGCAAGGCGAGCGATCCGCAAAAGGCGGTGGCGTTCCGGTTGATCAAGGCCGGGCACGGCTACGCGCTGTGCGACGACATGAAGGACGTTTTCGACGCGCTGCACCGCTGGCGGGTGATCCCGGCGAGGATCTCGGCATGACGGTGCGCGACATGCCCACGGCCGAACTGGTGGACGCGCTGCGGCGGGCGGCGGCGGTGTGGTTTCGCAACGATCACCTGTTGCTGTTGGAAGAGATGATCCGGCGGCTTCCGCGCCCCTCGCACGCGGACGAAAAAATTAACACGGCTAAGACGGAGGGCGAGCCATGACGGCTAACGAACTGGCAAGGCGGGTGAAAGCGAAACGGTGCGGCAAGTATTGGATCTGTTGTTGCCCGGCGCACGAAGACCGCTCGCCGTCGTGTTCGTTCACCCAAGGGGATTCCACCGTGCTGGTGAAATGCTGGGCCGGGTGCGAGGCCGGCGACGTGATCGCGGCGTTCCGGGCGCGCGGCTTGTGGGACGCACGACCCACACGCTCCCACAAGAACGGGCGGGGGGCGCACCCATGACGCCGGAGGACCGGCAACGCGCGCAAGGTGCGCTGCGGATCTGGGACCGGGCCAGCGACGTGCGCGGCACGGCCGGCGAGTATTACCTCGCCATGCGCGGGCTGGCGTTGCCGGGCGAGCTTGACGGCGAGGTGGTCCGGTTCCTGCCGGAGTGTCCGCGCCAGGGCGGCACGTGCCCGGCGCTGGTCGTGCTGTTCCGGCGCATGGAAGGCGACACCCCGGTCGCGATTCAGCGCATCTACATCACGCCGGATTTCAAAAAGTTACAGCAGCCAATGATGCTGGGGCCGGTCGCGGGCGCGGCCATGAAGCTCACGTCACATCGGGCGACGTGCTGCGGTGCGGCGAACTTTTACGCGCCGGTCTTGCACGTGTGCGAGGGATTCGAGACGGGCTTGGCCTTGTTGCAGCTGGGCTACGCGCCGGTGTGGGCGCTGGGGAGCGCGGGCGCGGTCGAGCGGTTGCCGCTGTTGTGGTTCGTCGGTCGCGTCGTGGTGGCGTTCGACAACGACGAGTCGAAGGCCGGCGAGCGCGCGGCCGCAGCGGTCAAGCTGACATGGGGCTGGCGGGCGAGCGCGATCACCACGTCGGCGGTGGGGACGGACTTTGCGGATCTGGTGGCGGCGCAGGCGGCGGAACATGCCGACCTTTAGAGGCGATTCATGGCCGATCAGGATGACGACGGCGGCACGTCGGGCGAGCGGGAACGGGAGCGGCCAGCGTTGCGCATAGTTCAACGCGACGGCGTCGAGGCCCCGGAGCCGGATCCATGGCTGGCACCGAACTGGCTACTGACCCACGACGCCGTGGTGAAGATCTTCATGGCCCGGCGCGGGGATCAATTCCTGTTCTTCAAGAAGATGGGCGATTTTCACTGGACTGGGCACGTCTGGGAGGACGACCAGCGGTGCACGCTCGAAAACAATCTGGGCGAACTCTGTTGCGAAATCAGTCGGGCGCAGAAGAAACCCAAACCAAAGACCCGGCTGGAGGACGTCGGTTTTTTGACGTCTTGCGCCAAACGCACGCGCCATCTGGTGGCCGTGCCGGTCGATCACTTCGACAAGGCCGAGGTGTTCAACATGACCACGGCCACGGTCAGCATGAAGGCCAACGGCGCGCACGGCTGGACGCTGGGGCCGCAGCGGCGGGAGGACTTCTGTTCGAAGATGGCCGGCGTCACCGCCGAGCGCGGCGCGTGCCCGACATGGCTGGCGTTTCTCGACAAGATCACCGCCGGCGACGCCGAGTTGATTGCGTACCTGCAACGTATGGCCGGCTATTGCGCCACCCCGTTCACCCACGAACAGAGCTTTTTCTTTTGCTACGGCACCGGCGGCAACGGCAAAGGCACGTTCCTGAACACGCTCAAAGCGGTGTTGGGAACGTATGCTTCGCAAGCGTCGCTCGAGATGTTCGCGGCGACCAAGAAACCGCAACACAAGGAAGAATTGGCCGCCATGCGCGGCGTGCGGTTGTTGCTCACAGCGGAAACCGGCGAGGGCGGCTGGAACGAAGCCAAGATCAAGACGCTGACCGGCGGCGATCCGGTGCGCGCCAACTTCATGCACAGCAATTCGTTCGAATACCTGCCGCAGTTCAAGATAGTGGTGGTCGGAAACAACAAGCCGTCGTTGCGCAACGTCGACCGCGCCATGCGCCGCCGGCTGCACCTGATACCGTTCACCGTCACGATCAGCGAGGACGAACTCGACCGCACGCTGGCCGATAAGCTCGCCCTGGAACGGCCGGCCATTTTGGGATGGGTGCTCGACGGCTATGTCGCGTGGCGGGAGCGCGGCCTCGATCCGCCCGCATCGGTGTTGGGCGCAACCGAAAGCTACTTCGACAATCAGGACTTGTTGCAGCAATGGCTCGATCAGCGGTGCTCGCTCGCCGATCCCAACGCTAAAACCACATCAACCGCACTGTTCAATTCATGGAAGCTGTTTTGCGAGGCCGTCGGCGAGCGGTCGGATAGCATGAAAAAATTCGTGGACCGCCTCGAAGCCAAGGGCCTCGCACGCTATCACGACAACGCCGGCCGGGGCTTTCACGGCATTCGCTTGATGGATATCGGGGCAATGTCAGCCTAGTCGGACTTCTTGATCACCACGGTCTGCGGCTCGCTCTCGTCGTCCACCGACACGGTCACGTCGAGGTGCGTCGGCATGTTCGTCCCTACGCTGTCCAAGGCATCGCACAAGCGCCGGCCGAAGTTCGCCAGCGCGCCCGGCGTTTCTTTGATCGAGCCGGATTCGGTGAACCCAGCTGTGCCGTCGCCCAGCAAGTGAATGGCCGACACCACGCGCAGCAAAGCCAACGCAATCGCGAACTGCCCATCGCCAGCGTCGGCCCGGCGCTCCCATTCGCTCGTGTTCATCGTCAACCTCACATGCTGGTTTAAGAAACGGCGTTAGTGGAAACAGCCCAACCCGTCACCAACCCGTCACGAATCCGGCGCGGCCGGTGACGGGTGTGACAGGTGTGACGTGATAATGATCGAAAGCGAAAATGTTTGTCACCTAGAATTGCATTGTGCACCGCGTCATCCGTCACCCCGTCACCTAACCCGTCACCCAAGTAAGGCCGGCAGAATGCCGGTTGTGACACTTGTGACAGGTGTGACACATAGCATATGCGTGCCTGCGCACGCGCCCGGAAAAGGTTGGTTCCGATCTACCCGTCACTGCGTCACGCGCTGAAATAATTTCGGTTCGGAGGGCGAGCGGCACCGCGTCGATCATCGGGAGTCGAACAGGGCACGGGGGTGACGCGGCCGGCCAACTGCGCGGCCCGGCGGTCGAGGTGCGCGGCGACGGCGAGCGGGTGGCGGTGGCTGATGGTGGCCGATGGTGGCTGCGGAAACCCAATGAATACGGGCACATCTTGCACTAATGCGGAGGACATATCCGCATCATCGCGTTGATATCGTTGGGTTATTCGCCGACGTGTGCCAGTTTTGCGCCACCCCCTACGTTCCAGGCCGGCACATCCCCGGCGAAACCGGGCCTTGCCGCCCGTATCGCCACCCCCCTGCCGTCGCCCGGTGATCGCGGTCGTATCGGGATCGTAGCGGGATTGTACGGGCACCAGCCGAGCCAGGGCGGCCCACAGGCGGCCTTGCGGCGTTCCGGTGAAGGTGGACAAGGGGATCGGTACGGGAACGCACAGGCGGTCACGGCACGGGCAGGGCGAGGCGGTCGAGGTGCAGCGATAGCCGGCAAGCGGTGGTCGCTGATCGCGCGCCAGCGTTTCGAGCCACCCCCTACCCCCGGCCCGGTGGGTGCGGTGTAGTGCAGACTGCATTCGTCATGCATTTCAACAGCTTACAGCCACAATTTTTCCAATTATTTCCAATTAATTCCAAAAATTCCCCAGCAGAATCAAATAATTATTCCGAGCCACCCACTTTCTTTTTCCGGGCGCGGCCGCCTCTCCCCTCCCCAGGAGCACCAATCCCACACTCCGAAACCGTTAAAACCTTAATCATACGGAACGAAGCGACGACGACAAATTTAACCGACACTGTCGCCCAACTTTGTCGCCTGAACGGGAGTCGAACATGCCGGGACACGATCATGGGCCATCGATCAAGAAACCGAGTGCCTACGAAGGGTTGAAGCGCGCGGGTTTCAGCAAGTCGAGTGCGGCGGCGATATCGAACTGGATGGCTGGGGGCGGCCGCAGCGGTGGCAAGCGCGGGAAGGGGAAGGGCAAGGGTGGGCGGCGCAAGTAGTGTTCCACGTGAAACGGGGCCGGATTGCTCCGGCCCCGCAACGCACTATGGGACGCGACGCTTACTCTGCGGCTTCGGCGATAGGATCCAAATGCGCCGCTTTGATGCGCTCCCAGGCGGCGTTCGCTTCGTCGTTGGACGAACCGATGCGATAGCGTGACTCGCCGACGATGATCAGCGAGGTCCAAGTTGGGACGACGTGGCGTCGGACTTCATCGGCGAACGTGAGGCGGCCTTCTTCGGTGGCTGGATTCGGCAAGTCGTCGCGTTCGCAATCGAGCACGTGCCAATCGACGGCGGCCAACCGTTGGGCGATATGATCGAACGACAGGCCGTGTTGCTTGGCGTACAGGAACGCCCGAGCGAACAGGGACATGCCGATTCCGCGGAGTGCGACGTCACCGCCGCGCTTGTTCCTGAACGTGGCGGGGGTTTCGGTACGGACGGCGGGCGGTGCCGGTTGCGGGCAGGCGCGCCGGGCTTCGGCTTCCAGGCGTGCCAGTTCCAGGGTGTGCAGCTGGGGGAGGTGTTTAATCATGGCACCGAAGAACAGGGGTGCGCCCGACAGTTTCTCGACCAGGGTGGATTCGACGGCGCTGGCGTCACCGCCGGCGGGTGGCGGGTAGCGGTCTTGCACGTGGCCGACGAAGCCACGCACGGCCGACATGCTCCAGATCTTCAAGCTGCCGGCCGACAAATTCACATTTGCGGCGGTGGCGTCGACGTAGTGCTTTAAAAAGTCGACCGACTCCACCAGCCGCACGGTTTGCGAGTTGCGCAAGTCGCGCACATCGAACGAAGAGATGATGCTGCCGGTGATCGGCTTGGCCTTGGCGCAATCGGCGAAATCCTGATGGGCGTCGATCCGCTTGCTTTCGAAGATGATTTTGACGTCGCAGGCATTGCGCCCGAGGTTTTCGCGTTGTGCCTCCGTCAGCTTGCCGTCGCTGACAATCTTTTCGGATTCGTCCAGCCGATGCGCGCCATCGGTTGCATCCAATTTGATGCCGCGCGGCAGCTGGAACAGGGCGGGCCAGCCGTTGGTCGAGTTCTCGTTTTCGTGGGCGTAGATCCAGAGCACGGCATTGGGCGCGTCTTCCGGTGTCGTACTCTCATCGCCGAAGTTCATGGCGAACGCCGGCAAAATAAACTTCTCCCCTTTGCAGGCGTTATCGACAAGGTACTGGCGCAGGGCTTTGCTATGCCCGGCGATCTTGGGGCGGTTGGCGGCTTTTTGCAGCGAGGTGATATTGGAGCCGGCTCCGGCGCGGTCGATTTTGGCGACCTTGTGCAGCACGGTCATGGGCATGGCCGTGGTGAATTGCAGGCGGTTGCCCTGCACGAAGGCGACGCCGAAGAATTGCTCGCCGTCGTAGCCGTACTGGTGGAATTCGGTCAGCAGGTTCTGCCGGGTTGGTTTCACCAGCACGTGCGACGGCAATTGCACGCCGTAGGTTGACAGCGGGGTGAAGCGGTTGATGATGTTGGACGCGGTCATGTGGATTCCCTCCGTTGTGACCGGGTTGCAGGAGCGCCGGCCATCCCAGTGGCCGGCGTTTTCAATTGAAAATGAGAAATCTCGCCCCGTCAACCCGTCCACGGGTCAATTTCGAAAGAAAAGTTTCGAAATCGTGTCAGGCGAACGTCAGGGTCAGCACCATCACCAGCACGGCGGCGGCCACGGCCCACAGCACCACGGCGTGGGCGAGCGCGCTCACAGCCAGGACTCCACGATGGACGGTTCGTCCAGGGCCGAGCGCGGGACGCAGACAAGGCCGGGCGGCAACAGCGCGCGCAGTTCGGCCAGCGAGTCGGCGACGAACATGTCGGGGGTGGGGGCAGTCGCCCCGGCGACGATGATGTGGCGGCGGGCGACAAAGGCGTCGGGGTGATCGCGCGGGTGATCGTACAGCGTCCACATGTGCAGGACGGTGGCGGTCATGGTTTCAGCCGGCGTCGGTGGCCTTGTTAGCGAGGATCTGGCGGGCGACGTCGCCCGACGGTGGCGGCGGCACCAGCTTGCCGCTGGCGAAGCGCCAGCCGATGCCGGCGTCGTCGCTTTGCACCAGCACATCGGCGTCGTTCGGCCACGGCGTTTCGCCGTCCCACATCACGACGTTGTAGACCGTGCCGTCGGCGTCGATCATGGCGTATCGTTTCGGTTCGGCCATGGTGCACCTCAATGGGTCCAAGATCTTCAATGCGTCCAAGCGTAGATCGTCACCGTCACGGCGACCAGCGCGGTGGCGGCGAGCAACAGCGTGATCACCATGACGATCACCTCGACCGGGGAACTGTTCACAGCGTTTCCACCGGCGGCGAGGTTAGCTCGACCACTTCGGTGCGCTCGACGTTGACGTGTTGGCGATAGGCGGCAGCGGCGGCGCGACTTGCGAACGGCCCGACGATTTCGCGCAAGTGGCCGTCGTCGTCGTCTTCGATCACCAGCAACACGAACATGATTCAGGTTTCCTTTTGGCTTGGGTCCAGTTCGACGCGCACTTTCCTCCACCATGATTCCATGTGGACGATCTGAGCGTCGTACAACAGCGCCTCGCGCAGCAGCGCCCGCAGCCGCGCGTTGTCGTCGGCATAGCGCACGGCTTGGTCGGTTGCGCTGTCGTATCGTGTTTGCAGCCGCTCGATCTGGTCGGTCATTAGCGATTCCATTACAGCGGCAGCGTGCCTTGTGGATCTTCGGCGTCGAGATAATCCTGTGCCAGCCGCACCACGCGGTCGACGGCGGCGGGCACGGCCGGGCCGTTGGGCACCAGTTCGATGGCGACGTCGCGGCCATACTTGACGGCGGTGAACGACGCTTCGCCGGTGCGCAATTCCTCGCATTCGAACTTGCCGCCGGAGGCGATGAAGCGTTGCGCCAACGCTTCCACCTCCGGCGAGCGTTCGATGGTGACGTCGCGCTTGCGTCCATCCGGCCGCAGGTATTGCGTGAACGGAATCGGCATCACTTCGACTCCGCTTGCGCCAGCTTGGTCACGCATTCGAGACAGATCTTTGCCGGCTTGCGCGGGGCGTGCCATCGATACATCACGGCACAGCCGCACTTGCAGCATGTGCCCTTGAAATTGTCGGTGAACGGCGACGCCCCGTCCGGTGCGCACACGACATAGTCGACGGTTTCGGCCTCTTCGTCGGCAATGATGGTTACCGGAATCCCGGCGATGGTGACATCCTTGGCCATGCTCACCGCCGTTGCGCTTTCAGAAACGCGATGGTGGCGTCGATCTCGTTTCGCCACGCTTCGAGGTCGGCGATGGTGTGGGCGACGTCGTGCGCGGCGTCGGCCATGCGGTTGACGGCGGTGGCGCGGATATCGGCGAGCGTCGAGCGCGCCGGTTGCGGGTTGCTGGCCGGCAACGACTCGTCGGAGTCGGCGATGGTGTCTTGCACGGTCGCGGTCGGTTGCAGGTTGGTGCGGCGTTTGCTGGCCATGGTGTCATCGTCCTGTGCGGGTGAGGGTGCCGGCGCGGTTGCCGTTGCGGTCATACACCGTCGTGGTGTTGCCGCGTGTGCTGGAGCTTCCGACATAGCGGCCGCCGGAATCGGTAAACGTGCTGTGACCGTTGCGGGTGATTGACGCACCGGCATAGTTGCCGCGCGCATCGTGGAAGCTCACCGAGCCGGCGGTGGCCGGCACGGTCAAGGCGGCGAGGAATGCGGCGACAAGGCACCATTGGCATTTTTTGCAGCGTCGATAGCTGGGCCGCGTCGGATAAATTTTGTCGCAACGATAGCTCGAAAGCACACGTTGCAATTCTGTAATCATTTCGGCTTGTCGGGCGGGTGTCATTGGTAGCGGTTCCTTTTGTTGTTTACCCCGGAAAGGGCGGGGCCGTGCCGACAAGTCGCCAAACAAACAGCACGGCCCCTAACCTGCACCGCCGGGGTATCAAAGCGGCGCAGGTGTTCGGTCAATACGCGGGACGATCTGCGGCCTTGTCGAATTCCGCCGTGATCTGGGCGTCGAGGTCGTGATCGGTGAACGCCACCGGATTGTCGGTCCATCGGCCTTGCGGGGTGATGTAGAACGGCAAGGCTTCGATGGGGTCCACCTCCGAATCGAACATGACGTAGTCGACGCCGAGCGTGTTGGCATAGTTGAACACCGCGATCAGGTCGGCCGGGAAATCGTCGCCGGTCGCATCTTCGTCGCAGTACACGAACCAGCCGTAGGGAGTCGCCGACACCCAGTGCGTTTGCTTGATCGAGGCGAGCGACAGCCACTCTTCGGTCGAGCTACGCAAGTGCCCGGTCGACAGCGTGAGAAACGACCGCACCATCACGACACCGACTCCCGGCGACGCATCAACGTGATGCGCGCCGGCACCACGATGGTGTCGTCGCATTCGTCGCAACAGCGGCCATCGTTGACCGGCATGGCGTTGTTGCCGCCGGCCCAGCCGCTTAACGGGTGCGGCGTGATCGGGCGGTGGCAGATCGAGCATTCCAATTTCGGCTTTTCCATTTTGTCCTCCGATGGTCATTCAAATCGCAATGCGACGCCGTGACAGCGCGGGCAACCGATACGCGGCAGACGCCAACCGCAATCCGAGCATCGTTCGAATTCGAGGTCTGATCCGTCGAGCCATTCGAACCATCCGGTGTCGAGCCAACGGACTTTGACTTGGCCGGTGTTGTGCACGGCCTCGACGCGGCCGATGTGGCGCGGATCGTCGCCACGGTGGACGGCGTCGCCGCAATGCAGCGTGAGGCCGGCGGGGGTGAACAGGTTCATCCCACGACTCCCACGCCCACATAGACGTCGCGCGGGCCGGTGTATGCCCAGATCAGGGCGAGCACATACAGCACCACACCGACGAAGGTTAACAGCGTCACTACGGCCACCAGATTCAGCACGGTGATGGCGACGCGGTTCGGGTGCGGCCGGTAAAAGGCGACGATGGCCGGGAGCCATGCGCCGATCCACGGCAGGGTGAGCAACACGCCGCCGAACAACGGCGGCCATTGCAGGCCGGGGGCCAGGATGCAGCCAACGGTGAACGGCAAGGCGACCAGAAAGCCGATCAGGAGGCCGAGATTCAATGTACTTTTGAAAGCGTCAATCATAGTGCAATTCCTCTTCGTCGCAGGGTTCATAGGCGTCGGGATGACGCGAAAATGGCGGCAAGCCTTTGTCGGCACGCTTGTCGTTGATGATGTTGAAGCACTGTTCGCAAATCGGCTCGCGGGTGCCGCCCGGCGGGGTGAACGACGGCACCCGCATCGGGTTGTATGAAAAGATGCGACCGCAGCCGATGCAGGCCGAGGTGCCAAGGGCGTATCCCATCACGCGGACTCCTGTTGCTGGGCGAGCGCGTCGAGCGCGGCGCGATAGGCGTTGATGGCGGCGGCAAAGCCGGGATCGAGCGACGACAGGCTTTGCAGCCGGCGGCGGGTGGCGATGACACGGCGCTGGGCTTCGATCAGCCGCAGGGCGGTGGACGCGGAGGGCTGCGCGGTCATCGGACGCCCACGATTCGAGCTTCCAGAATTTCCACGGTGATACCCTCGCGGCCGCGTTGCCAGCGCCGGGCGTTGTTCTGGGCATTGGTCAAGGTCGAGGCCCATTCGGCCTTGCTCGACGGCGGCCAGCCGCGCGGCCACAGTTCGGTCGGTAGCGTGGCCGGCGTGTGGATCACGACGCAATGCGAATAGACGCGGCTTTGCGAGGTGCGTTTCCACACCTTGCCGCTGGCGTCGGTGGCTTCGTGCTTTGTGGGCATGTGGCGACTCGTGGTCATTGGTTTTCATCTTTCGGTAAGCGGGTGTCAACCCGTCACGGGTTATTAAGGTTGTGGACAAGGGGGAGGGGGGCCGTGGCCCCCGTCCGGTTTCAGGCCAGCCAAGCGCGCTGGGCGGTGGCCATTTCCGAGCTATGGTCGGCGGTCGGGAACAGGTGGCCATAGACGTCGGCGGTCATCGAAATCGTGGCGTGGCCGAGCCGGCCCTGCACCACTTTCATCGGCAATTCGAGGCCGCCGTCGGCAATCCGGTTGATGCACCACGACGCATAGAAATGGCGGATCGCGTGCAGGCCGGGATATTTCGCAGCGCGGTCGGGGCCGACGACGCCGGCAAGCTCCTGCGCCGCGCGCCAGCCTTCGGCGATGGTTACAAGGTGGTCGACCTTGCCCTTGCGATTCGGGAACACAAGGTCGAGCGCATTGGCCGGCGTGGCCAGCTTGTGCTCGCGCAGCACGGCGACGACCATCGGCATCAACGGGATCGAGCGGGTGCCGGCCGATGACTTGGGGCGGCCGATCCGGTTGTAACGGTCGGCGCGCTGGCGCACGTGCAGTTCGCCGCGTTTCAGGTCGACGTCGGCCCAGCGCAGCCCGCGCAGTTCGGACGCGCGCAACCCGGTCGTGAACGCGGTGGTCAGCAGCGCCCGATAGCGGGTGCCCGGCAGCTTGGATTCGATGGCGCGGATCTCGTCGCGGGACGGAATGTCCACGCCGATTTCCAGCGGGCGCTTGGCGGCGCGGTCGGTGGCGTGATCGTCGTCGCGGCCGAGCGAGCGCACCACGTTCTGACCGACAAGGCCGCGCTTCTGGGCGAACTTCAAGATCGCGCCGAGTGCGACGCGGGACTTGCGGATCATGGCCGGCGAGCGGCCGTCGGCGCGCAGCCGGTCTTGAAACTCCGGCACCATCGGCAAGGTCAAGGTCGAGAGCTTCACGCCGCCGAGATAGGGGGCGATGTGCAGGGCGAGGTGTTGGCGATAGGCGGTGATGGTCGAGCGTTCGATGCCGCGCGCCTCGCAATGCTCGAGCCAGCGCGCGCCGGCTTCGGCGACGGTGACCGACACCGAGTCGGGGGTGTGCACGCCGGTGCTGACTTCGTTGCGGGCGCGCAGATGGAAAGCGTCGGCGGGTTTCTTCAGGTCGAACAGCTTGCGGTGCCGCTTGCCGTTGACCGAATAGGACACCTCCCAGCCGGTTTTCTTTTCACCGTTGGGGGAGGTCCAGGCGCGTTTACGAACAGACATTGTCATTGGTCCTTTTTCTGGGGTGATCAGTCTTGATAGCCGTGGGGGTATTGGGTCCGGGCGTGGTCGCGGCACGACACGCAAGGCTCGACGTGGGCCTTTGACCAGTTGCCCGGGGTGGGCTTGCGGATCTTGCGTTGGGTGCCGTCGGCACGGTCGGCGTAGCAGTAGAATTGCGCGGTTTCCCGAACGAGCGCGCCGAGGGTGAGGCACGGGCCGCAGGGGGAGAATTCACGAACGACGGTCATTGTCATTGGTCCTTGTTGGGTGCGTGTGGCACTGTTTGGTAAGACGGAATATAGGGGTGCCACGGCGATAGCACAAGGACGAAAATTCGTGAGCAATATCAACGGCGTTCTGCGGACTTCTGAAATGACGGATTCCGGGGGCAAAACCAGCGCAAAACCCTATGAAACGGGCACAAGTCGCGGTTTTCTATGTGGCAACGGCATTTCCACAGCTTGCCAATAATTCCCAATTGTTATCAATGATTTCCACTATATGCCGGCTCGTGGACGCCACACGGGTGGCACATGGAAGGGCCGGCACGCCCCGCGTGCGGCAGCTATGCCGGATGCCGGCATGGCTCGCCGGGCCTGTGGAGGAACAAGCGGCAGGGCGTTGGAATAGGTGGCAAGCTGGGGCACCATGGCGCATTCGAATCACAGGTGCGGCATGGCGGTGGACAGCGACAGGGCGGCCGGCGAGCGGCCGGCCGACGATCTATTGGTCGGGGCGGCGGCTATCGCGGCGTTTCTAGGGGTCAAGGAAAAGCACGTGTACTACGCCGCCCGCACCAAGCGGTTGCCCATCGGCAAGCTGGGCAAGAATCTGGTCGCGTCCCGGCGTAAGCTGCAACGCGCGCTGGCGGCAATCACATGATCCGCCGCACGTCGCCGTTCGCCGAGCGCAGCATCGACGCGGTGGCCAAGCGGCTGGGCATATCGCGCAGCGGGCTTTACGACGACGTCAACCAAGGCCACGTCAAGGTCGTGCACTTCGGCGGCCGGCGCTTGATTCCGAAGGAGGAAGAGGAACGCTTGCGCAAGTTGATCGCCGAGCTACGCGGCGAGGCGACGTGAAAGGGAACGACAACAGGAGGACGGACAATGCCGTGCATGATCTGCCAGTATTTCCAGCCGACCGAGCCAGCCGAGCACAAGGCCGACCGCGAAGCCGGGCGGTGCCAAGCTCACTGCGGCAACAAGTGGAATCAGCACACCGCGATCAACTACATCAAAGCTCACGGCAAGATCGACGGCTGGTGCCGATTGCATCCCGCACCGCTGCAAGTCAAATACAATCACATCTGCGGCGACATTTCGGTGCGTGAACATTTTCACAACCCGCATTGGGGCGTGACAAGAATGAAGCCCGACGACAACATCTTCGAATGGGCGGTGACGGCGCTGGGCGAGGTGCTGCATGGCACGTGGCAGGATCAGCGCGCCGTCGAGCTTGACGCCGAGAACCGCAAGCTACGCAAGCAACTGAAAGGCGCGCGCAAGGTGTCGGCGTCCCGGCTCGAGCGGTTGCAGAAAAAAGAAAAGAGGGACGAACGGCCGGTGGAAGAACAGCCGTTCCGGCCGCGTCTGGTCGCGGCCGAATGATGGGGGCCTGATATGGCCGACGATCCGCCCGAATTCAACGCACGCAATTCCGATCCCAACACCAGCCACGCCGCCGCCAAGCTCGACGCTGCCAAGATCAAGGATCGCGCGACGGTGTGGCAGCTGTTCTTTAACGCCGATCCGAAATCGTTCGCGGATTTCCAAATGGAAATCGAACTGGGCGGCACTCGGAACGGCAAGTGGCGCAAACGCCGCAGCGATCTAACGCGCGACGGATTCCTTGTCGAAGTCGGCGAGATCCGCAATCCCAACACCAAAAAAATGGTGAAGCTGTGGGGCGTCAATCACAACCGACCGCAGCAACCCGTGCAGCCGAGTCTGTTCGACCAACCGACCGCCAAGCCATGACCGACGCTTGCCGGCATGATATCGCCGAACAACTCACCGCCGCCACCGACGGCTTGTGCCCGATCTGCATGACCGCCGAGGTCACGCGGCTGCGAATGGAAAACGCCGCATTGCGCCGCGCCCTGGAACTGGCGCAGATCGAGGTTGCACGGGTGCGGCGATGAGTCGGTTCTGAGTCGGTTCTGAGTCGATTAGCTTTCGAGCACCAGCCCGACATAGCTGGCCGTCCGGCGGTTCGACGCGCGCCATTGCTTCGTCACCCGCGCGCCGAAGCGTTCGGCCAGCCCGGCAATGCAGCGGTCGAGCACGGCTTCGGGCCGGCGGCCCAAGCCCACTTGCACGTCGGGACGCAGCCCGGTCAGCAGCGACACCGCTGCCGGGACTCCGTTCATCTTGAACTGCATTTCCAGCCCGTCGGTGAGAACCAGGCCAAGGCGTTCGCCGCGCAGCGGGCGGCGTGCAGCGATGATGATGGCTTGTTCCCACGGCGAGCCATAGGCGTCGAGGTCGAAGATATTGAAGGCGGCTAGATCGATGGCGCGCAGCACCCGGCGATTGTCGCCGACGAACATGCGGCGGTGATCGTTGAACCATCGCACGTCGCAGCCGGTGTATGCGGCGGCCTGCGACCACACCAGCGAATAGAGTTCGCCCGGGCCGGCGAAAGCGTCGAACACCCGCGCCGGTGCGCCTACGGCGTCGAGCACGTTGCGCCGGATCTCGACCTTGGCCGGCGTGGCGGCGAACGTGTTGTCGGTCTTGTACTTGTTGACGTTGAACGGGCGGCGCGCCTTCATCCGCTGGTTACCCATTGGTCGACGCAATCGTCGCACAGCTGCATGGCGCTGCCGTCGTCGCGCCAGAGCATCAACGGCACCTCCGGCAATGCGCCGTGGCAATACGAACACAACGGGCGCACTCGACTATCGGGCCGCCCCCAAGCGACGCGCCGCCAATCGAAGCCGTCGCGAAATTTGAGCTTCACAGCGATATCACCCCGAGGTCGACGGTCACGCCGTCGAGTTGCTTGGCCGCCTTTTGCAGCGCGGCCAGCATGTCGGCTTGATGTTTCAGCGGGCCGCGCACCGAAATCCAAAATTCATCGAACACGACCGACGTGTCGATTTCTTCCACCGTGATCGGCTCCGGTTCGGCGGCGAGCTTCACAAGGTCGGAGTCGGAAAAGCCGGCGGCCACGATGTCCTCGCGTTCAAGCTCGCGCAGCGTTTCCGCCAGCAAGCCGTCATCCCAGGTCGATTGCTCCGGCAAGCGATTCAACGCCAGCCCGAGCGCGCGGTATTGCGTGTCGGACAGGCCGTCGACCACACGGCACGCAATCGAGCGGTGGCCGAGGTTTTTGCAGGCGGTCAACGTGGCCTCGCCGCCGATCAGCGTCCCGTCGGGGCGGATGACCAGCGGGGCGACCATGCCGAACCGCTTGATGCTGGCGGCAATTTGCGTGATCTGCGACGGCGGGTGCCGGCGCGCGTTCTGCGGATCTGGGCGCAGCGATTCAATCGGGCGGTTGTCGTCGTGAACGGTGGCGGGCATGCCAACCCCTTGGGATCTGCGATGGATTAGCTAATATTGATTAGCTAATCCAGATTAACCGGAGGTCATCGCCATGGCCAAGCTCAAAGCGGCAAAGCGCAACAGTCTCCCCAAGTCATCGTTCGCGCTCCCCGGCAAGCGCGCCTATCCGATCCACGACCGCTCGCACGCGGCCAACGCGCTGGCGCGCGCCAGCGGCAAGTCGGCTTACAGCACGGTCAAGCGCAAGGTGTGCGCGCGTTATCCGAGCTTGCCGGCGTGCAAATAATCACGCGCCGTCGGAGTCGTCCTCGATCTTGAGTTGGCCGCCGGCAAGTAGTTGGCGCACGTCGTCGCTGGCAATGTCGGCGAGATAGGCGACGGTGTGCCCGGCGGGAATAATGAGCCGGCCACCCGCGCCGTCGTCAACTTCGAGGTCGCGGCCGGCGATATTGGTAAGCTTCACTGACATGGGAGATTCCCCCGTGTGCGCACGCTGCGCCGCATTACTGGCACGCTGGGAACATCGTCGCCAGGGCCGAGTTGATTCCGCTACTGCACACGAAGAGGAAACCCCCATGGGCGAGAATCCACGCGAGCAAGAGGACGACAAGAACAAGAACGAACAGGGCAAGCCACAGCCGGGAACGGCGCAACCGCGTTATCCGGGCGACAAGCCGGGACAGCAGAACCCGGGCCAGCCGGGACAAGGCGACCAGAATCCAAGCGACAAGCGCGACCGCTAAAACGGCAACTCCGAATTCTGCAACGGCATCGCATCGCGCGGTGCCGTTTTTTGTTGCGGGAATTCGCGCCACAGCCGGCCGTCGAGCAAGCCGCCGCCCTTGCCATTTAGCGGGTTGTCGGCCTCGCGCGCCGGGTTGCTGGGCCAGCTGCCCCATTGCTTGAAAAAGAATGCGACGCCCAGCGGCACGCATTGATCGCGCGCGGCTCGCGCCCAGTCGGGATTCATGCGGCGGGCACGCGGGCCGGATTCGCCGCCAGCGATCACCCAGTCGGGCACGCGCGCACCGTATTCGGTCAACGCCGACATGACTTGCAGCGGGCCGAGCGGCCCCACGGCGGGTTCGTATGAGATGAACCGGATGGTCGCGGGCACGGCGGCGAGCACCGGCCAGCGTTGCTGGTAGTGTTCGGCGTCTTCGGTCGTGGTGCCAAGCCACACGTTCGGGTAGCCGAAGCGCGATCCCCAGTCGGCCGGCAGCATCTTGCGGATGTTTTGCGGTCGCTTGGTCAGCAACAGGAAATCGACGTTCGGGCACCGGCGGATCAGGTGCCACAGGTCATCGCGCGCGCCGTCGGGTGCTTTGTTGTCGAACACGTCGGCGAGCGACGCGCAGAACACCCGTTGCCGGCGGCCGTGCTTGCGCTGGAACGCGGCGGCGTTGCGTTCGTAGTCGTTGACCTTCGCCCAGGTCGACGGCGAGGTGCGGCGGCGCACGCCGTGCGGCCCCCATTCCGTCCACTTGCGATAGCCGTTCATCTCTTCGGCATAGCAATGCTCGCAGCCGGGCGAGACGTTCTGGCACCCGATCCAGGGATTCAGCGTCGAGTCGCACCATTCGATTTTGGTGGTTTCGGCCATCGGGTTTTCCGGGGATTCAGCGACGGCGAATCATTAACACGTCGCGGGTTGACGGCGGGCAAAAAAATTCCCCCCGGGTGTGGATATCCCGGGGGGTTGACGTGTCGGTGTCGGCCTTTATTGTGCCGTTGTCATTGGCTCGTATCTAACCCGTCGGAGTGTTCCGCATTCCGGCGGGCTTTTTTGCGCGGTCGAAAGCCGGCGGCTTTCATCCGGGCTTCGTTATCGGGCGGGGGATCGGCGGTCGGCGGCGGTTCAATCGGGGCCGCCGCCGATGCCGGCTTGCCTTGCAATATCGTTCCAAGTTCCGGCAACAAACGCTTTCGCTTCGTCGCCTTGTTTAGCTTGTCGGCGATGTCCTGTTGCACCGGGTGCAACGCCGCTTTCTGCAAACGCCGGCCGGTGCGGTCGAGCCGCACAAGGTGGCCCATCGATTTCACCAGCATGGCGATGGCGGCGTCGCGCTTGGCGAGCCACTTGTTGGTTTCGTTCTGGTGCTCTTGGATCTTCGATAGCTTTGCTTTGCGCTTTCGGCGCATGGCGTATCCTTTCACGTTTCAAACAACTCGCCCGGGATCATTCCCGACCGATGCAAGCATTATAACACGGCCTTGAGTCGCGTCGTTTGCGTCGGGCGGTTTCAGCGGAAATCGGCGAATGGCATCAATGCGAAAATAATTTCAAAAGATGCTTTTGGCGCGTCGAGTCGCGTCTTCGCCGTCCATGCCGGCGAGCACGAAAGAGGCGTGCGGCAACAGCCGGCGCAGCGCGCGCAGGCCGAGCAACGGAATCGCGCCCGCGTCATCGATCAGGGCGAGCGTGCAGGCGGGCACCGGCTCGAGCTTGGCGGCGAGGTGGTCGGCAAGATCGGCGACGCTCTCCTGGCGCTTGTATTCGCCGAAATAGTCGACGGCCTCGCAAATGAACGACCACGCCGGCAGGCGCTTGCCGGCAGCACCGGCGCGGCGGCAGGCTTCGTGCAAGGTTAGTTCGTCAAGCCGGGATTTGATCGAAAGCCGGATCGCGGTTTCGATCTGCCGGCGCACGCCGCGCAGAAACGTCGGGTCGGACTCCTCGCTCACCCGGCGGATTAGCTCGACATATTCGTCGGTCACGGCGCGGCGGTGGTCGCCCGTCATCGGCGGCCGGCGGTCCCAGCTGTGCGCATCGATCACTTGCCAGACCGAGCCGATCACCTCCGGGTCGGCCCCGGCGATCATGTCGTCGAGCGGCAAGTCGGGCGGATAGCCTTGCGCCTTGGCCACGGTGATCCGGGTGGCGTGGCGCAGGCTGGTGCCGTTGTTCCACGACAGGACGGCGACGTTGTCGAGCGGCAAACCCTCGCGCATGGCCTCGACCAGCACGCGGCCGACGTCGAGCGTGCCGGTGACGACGGTGAACGGAAGGCCAAGCCTTCTCTGTTGTTGCACCTTGTCGGGTGCGGTCTTATCGTCAACGACGTGCAGCATGGGGGATCCAATGTGGACGAACCGGGACGCAATCCATCGCCACGCTTGCCACGCCTACGAAGATTTTCGGGCGTTGCGCAAATTGATCGGGAACACGGAATCGGACTTGTGGCACTCGCTGTCGCATCATTTACGCCACACGGTTTTCCGCAGCGGTCATGAGGTCGCCCAGCCCAGGATCCCCGACGTCCGGCGCGCACATGTAAGGCATAAGCACCGATGACCGCCGAGATTGTCAATTGGGAAGATGCCGCCGCCAAGTTCGAACGCGACCGCAAGGCGTTCCGCCTGCGGTTGAACGGCGTGCCGGTTCGGCAGATTGCCCACCAACTCGATTGCACGGTCGGCGAGGTCGAGGGCAGCTTGACCCGGATGTGCGGCGGGGTGACGCCGACGCTGCGCGCACGCACGGTCGAAATCGAACTGGAGCGGCTGGACGATCTGACGCAAATCTATTTCGGCAAGGCGCGGGAAGGCGACTATGACGCTTGCGCGCTGGTGATCCGGTTGATGGAACGGCGCGCCCGCATGCTGGGAATCGACATACAGCCACGCGCCGGGATCAGCGACGACAGCCGGCCCGAGCCGGCCACGACAACCGACAAGATCATGGCGGCGCTCGACCGCTTGGCGCACGGCCCGGTGATCGAGGGCGAGGTTGTGGACGACGGCAACAATGGCGCTTGACCGGTTCATGCACGAAGTTCGCCGCATGCACGACGCGCGTGCGGCGGTGGCGTCGTTGTCGGACGCGCAGCGCAAGGTGCTCGCCGGCCAGCTGGGCGACGACGTGGCCGAGGACTGGATCTTTGCCGCCCGCACGGCGCAGCTGCCGCCGGTGGATCTCGACTGGTGTTGGCTGTTCCTGGGCGGTCGCGGCACCGGCAAGTCGCATTCGGTGTCGAGCGCGGTTCACATCGCGGTGCGCGCCGGCATCAAACGGATCCACATCATCGCGCCGACGACGGCGGATTGCCACGACGTCAACCTTGAAGGCACCAGCGGGATTCTGGCCACCTCGCCACGCGACGGCCGGCCGCGTTGGGTGCAATCCAAGCGCCGGCTGGAATGGCCCAACGGTGCCATGGCGGTCATGTTCTCCGGCGAAGAACCGGATTCGCTGCGCGGCCCGCAATGCGAACTCGCGGTGATCGATGAACTGGGCCGCATGCGCTACCAGCAAGAGGTCTTCGACATGATGATGCTGGGGCTGCGGCTGGGCGACAAGCCCCGGGTGTTGATCGCCACCACGCCGCGCCCGACTCCGTTCATGAAAAAACTGGTCGCGATGGACGGCGTGTCGATCACGACCGGGTCGACCTACGACAACGCCGCGCACCTGTCGCCGGCATTCCTGCGCAAGATCCGCGAGCTTTACGAAGGCACCCGGCTGGGCCGTCAGGAACTCATGGGCGGAATGATTCTCGATCCGGGGAACGCGCTATTCAAAGATGAATGGCTGCGCCACGACGACGTCGCCGAGGACGTCATCGAACAGGTCACGGTCGGGGTTGACCCGTCGGGCGGTGCCGACGACGTCGGCATCGTGGTGGCGGCGTTGTTGAACGATGGATCCTACGCGGTGCTGGCCGACCGCACGGTGAACGCCTCGCCCGGCAAGTGGGGCGACGAAGTGGTGAAGGCGCACGACGAATTCGACGCTGACGACGTCGTGGTCGAGCGCAACTTCGGCGGCGATATGGTGATGGACGTGGTGCGGCAGGCGGCCGAGCGCGCGCACGCGGCGCAGAAGCGGGCCGACTCCATCATCCGGGTGCGGGAGGTGACGGCGTCGCGCGGCAAGGCCATGCGCGCCGAGCCGATTTCCCTGCTATATGAAAAAGGCCGGGTGAAGCATCGCCGGGGCCTCGACCAGCTGGAAGCCGAGATGTTGGGATTCAGTCGGGAGTGGGATCGCGCCGTCGATGGCTCGCCCAATCGACTCGACGCTGCGGTCTGGGCGCTCACGCGGTTGTCGAAGGTGGTCACCCAAGTGCCCATCGCATAGGAGTCCGTCATGCACGTCAAATGCTGGGCTTGTAAAAACGTGGTGCCGTGCCGGTTGCCGACGCCATGGCCGCCGGTGCCGACGCCGTAAACCATTGCGCTGGCGTGTCGCCACCACGCGGGGGCGAGTCCCCACGTCAGCCAAGGGGTCGCGCGGGGGAGGTCATAAGCTGCTGACCGCGCCCCCGGCGGCTTCAAACCGATAGGAGGATTCCAAAATGGCATGTGCCGGATGTGGGCAGGCCCGCCAGCAATTCTTTTCGGCGGTGCGCCACTTCAATCCGCGCGGCGCTTATCAGGCGGTGCGCACTGCGGTGGCAATCAACGCGGACAAGCTGGCCGGCATGTCGCCCGTCGACGTCGCCAAGAAATACGGCGGCGGCAACGGCAGCACGGCCAAGGTGGTCAAGGCGTCGCCGTACAAGCGCACAACGTAGGGGGCCGGCATGGCGTGGTGGTGGTCGAAGCAAGAGGCTCCACCGGCGACGGCGGCGCTGGTGTTGCACGGATCCGGTAGCGTGGCGTCGACCGTCAACAATCAGGTGTCGCTCGACCGCATGTCGGTCGAGATGCTGAAAGAGTACGTCCGCAACATCTACCTGTGGCGATCCGTCGACATGATTGCGCAAATGTCGTCGTCGGTGGCGCTCGAGGTGCACACGGAGTCGGGCGCGCTGGGGCCAACCGAACAGCGGGTCGCCGACGTGATCGAGCGGCCGAACCCGCAATGGACGTCGGCCGCGCTGCAATACTTCATCGCGGCGTCGCTGGCGGTGGCCAGCCGGGCATTCTTGAAACAGGTGCGCGGCGTCAACGGGAATAGCCCGGTCATTCTGGAACTGTGGCCGATCAACGCTAACGAAATCACCATCGAATTTTTGAACCATTCTAAAGTGATTGCCGGGTTCAAGCGCATCACCTCGCAGGGCACCGAGTATTTTCCGGTCGACCCGGAAACCGGCGAGTGTGAGCTAATCTACATTCACCGCCCGGCACTTAACTGGCAAAGCGACAAGTCGCCGGCCGCTATCGCGGCGGCTCCGGCCGAGGTGTTCACCCGGATTCTGCAACGCTGCGCCGATATCGTTTCGAATTCGTCCAACATCACCGGGGTGCTGTCGACCGAGCAAGAGATGGCGCAAAAGGCGGTGCAGGATATCAAGGACGGCCTCGACCGCTTCAAGCTGAACGGCAAGGAGTCGGGCGGCACCATGGTGACGGCGAACGCCAAGTGGATGCTGACCCGGTTGTCGGAGGATCCATCCAGCGCGCTATCGGTCGAGATCAAGGATTCGCTCGCCCGTGACGTGGTGATGACGTTCGGCGTGCCGACACAACTGGTCGGCATCCCGGGAACGGACACCTACAACAACTTGACCAATGCGCGCGTCGGGTTTCTCACCGACACGGTGTTGCCGGGCTATATCAACCTCTACGTGGCGGCGTTGAATCACGCATTGCTGCACGGTAGCCCGGCCGAAATCCGGGTGGATATCACCCACATTCCGGCGATGGCGGCGGCGCGGTTGCAGCTTGTGGATATCGCGCGCAACGCTTCGATGCTATCGGTCAACGAACAGCGGGCGCTGCTAGGATATCCGCCGGACGACGATCCGACGTCCGACGTTCCGGTCATGACCGAGGACTTGAATCGCAAGCGGATGCAGGTCGAAATCCTGGCCGGACAGGTGGGCGTCGAGGTCAGCGGCGAGGGTGATGTGGAAACGCCGTGAAGGGCAATCGCCTAGCGAAGCGGGGGGGGACGCTGTTAGGCGGGGGGGCATGCCCTCCACGACAGGACCGACAACCCGGTCAAAGCGCCGGCCCGGGCTTACAACGCGGAAGGGGGCGAAATGTTCGACGGCCTCACGCCCGGGCATTACCGGGCCATCCTCGCCGACCCGCCGTGGAAATTCTACAACTGGTCGAAACGTCCATGGTGGGAGCGCACCGACGCCAACACCTCGCGGGCGGTCGAGCGGCATTATGGGACCATGGACACCGCCGCGCTGGCCGCGCTGCCGGTGGGCCAGCTGGCCGCCGACGATTGCGTGCTGTTCCTGTGGGCGTGCTGGCCCAATCTGCACGACGCGCTGGCGTTGATTGACATGTGGGGCTTTGAATTCAAAACGGCGGGCTTCGTGTGGACGAAGGCGCACGCCGGGCAACTCGAAATGTTCCGCGACGACACCGACGTGCAAGTCGGAATGGGCTACTGGACGCGCGCCAACACCGAGCCGTGCTTGCTGGCGACGCGCGGCAACCCCAAGCGGATCGACGCCGGTGTGCGGCAAGCCATCATCGAACCGAGGCGGCAGCACAGCCGCAAGCCGGATTGCGTGCACGGTCGGATCGAGCGGCTGGTGGCCGGACCCTATTGCGAGTTGTTCGCCCGCCGCCGGCGGTCGGGCTGGGACAGCTGGGGGAACGAACTCGACAAGTTCGGCGAGGCGGCAGAGTGAATCGCCAATGTTGCTAGACGTCGCCAATGATCGGGCGTTCCAGCGTTATCTCGACGTGATGGAACAGCGACTCCATGTGCGGCTCGCACCGATATTGATTGCCGGCATTCGGCTACAGGCGAATCGCAATCACGCGCGCGCCATCGACTACGTGAACAAGCGCGGCCGGCCATTGCTGGCGTTGTTTTATCGTCACATCTATCGCGACCAATACCGCGCCATCACCGCCCAGGTCGAGGAAAAGGCACTAACCCGGTTCATGGGCGAGCAAGTGGCGTGGCTCACGATCAACGCCGGGGCCAAGATCACCAACATCTCGACCACGCTGGCCGACATGGTCGCCGGGTTGATCATCGACATGGTGCGGCAGGGCAAGAGCACCAAGCGGATCGCGGCCGAGATTGCCAAGCGCGCGCCCGAGCTTGGCAAAAAGCGGGCGATGGTGATCGCGCGCACCGAAACGCACAATGCGGCCATGGCCGGCGTCGAAGCGGCGCTGAAATACAAGAACATCAAGGTCGGATCAAAAACGTGGGTCGCGATCAACGACAACCGCACGCGGCCGTCGCACGTTGCGGTCGGCGGCACGACCGTGCCATTCGATGAACCGTTCTCCGTCGGCGGTGCGCAAATGATGCGCCCAGGCGATGCCAGTCTGGGCGCGGGGGCCGAAGAGATAGTCAATTGCCGGTGTTCGATTCTGTACCACAGCGAGGGGGCGCGGCCGGCAACCGAGCCGGAACCGCCGCCCGACGTGGTGCCGGTCGGCAATCTGGACATGCGCCGGCAAGCGGCGGCGACCGAGGCCGAACGCTATGTGCGGGACCAGGGCCGCGCCACCGGGCGCGAACATTTGCGTTGGATCGATTACCAGACCGGCCAGCTGATGGCCGACGCGAACAGCGGATCCAAAGGCGAAGTGAATTTCACGCCGGCATGGTCGGCGGCGATCCGCGAT
>Ga0210380_10000064_pt1 | contig 61657 bp, 46 predicted proteins | sample PLM4_5_coexredo_FD_155476 | JGI IMG/M metagenome (GOLD analysis project Ga0210380, IMG submission 155476) | Groundwater sediment microbial communities from an aquifer in East River, Colorado, USA - PLM4_5_coex redo | ecosystem: Environmental > Terrestrial > Soil > Riparian zone | place: USA...
ATTCGAGCGACAGCCCCAGGTCGGAGCCGTTGCCGAGCAGTCGGCGGAAGCCGTCCTGCTCGTGCGGCGTGGTGATGATCAGGATGTGGCGAATACCCGCCAGCATCAAGGCCGAGAGCGGGTAGTAGATCATCGGCTTGTTGAACACCGGGAGCAGCTGTTTACTGATGCCGCGCGTCAGCGGATGCAGGCGCGTTCCTGCTCCTCCCGCCAGCACTATGCCTTTGACCATCTCACCGTTCTCCTGACCGGACGTCTCATTATCGCGGGCGACGCGCCGTTTCGCGATTACCGCCTGGTGACGCCTTCTGAAAGCCCCTAGAATCAGTGCGATTGTGAGCATTCCCCCGCTGGCACCCGCGTCCACGGTCGCGCTGATCCGTCCCGCCGCGGACGGCCCGGAAGTCTTCATGGTAAAGCGCCACACGGCCGTCGCCGTAATGGCAGGCGCCTATGTGTTTCCCGGCGGTCAGCTCGCACTGGCCGACGGTGCCGGGGACCTCGCGGCGCTCAGCGATGGCGTGGGTGGCGTCCGCGACCGCATGGACGCCGTCCTCGACGACGAAGCGCGGGCGTTCCACGTGGCAGCGGTACGCGAGCTGTACGAGGAGGCCGGCATCCTGCTGGCGCGCAACCGCGACGGCAAACCTGTGGGCGAGCGGGCCGGCGACATCGTTGCGCTCGACAAGGGCCGCGACGCGCTGGCCGCTGGCCGGCCGTTCGTCGACATCGTCCGAGCGGAACGGTGGCGACTGGCGCTCGACTGGCTCACCCTCTTCGCGCACTGGGTGACGCCCGACATCGAGCCGCGGCGGTTCGACGTCTACTTCTTCCTGGCGGTCGAGCCCGAAGCGCAGGACGCGTCACACTGCGGTCGCGAGACCACGATCGGCACGTGGATGCGGCCGTCCGAGGCGATCGCGCGCTGTCGCGACGGCCAGATCGCACTGCCGCCGCCGACCTGGACGACGCTGCGCCAGCTCGAACCGTTTGCTTCGGTGGACGAGGCCATGGCCTGGGCACGATCAACGCCCGTGCCGCGCATCAAGCCCGGGTTCGGGTTCCAGGGCACGACGCGCATCGTGACACTGCCGGGCGACCCGGCCCTGGCGGCCGTGCCCGGCTTCTCCGCCAAGGAGACGCGCTTCGCCCTCGAAGACGGCCGCTGGCACCCGATCGATCCCTGAAGGCTCGCCCTCATTGCCCGGCTCGTGGAAGGCAAGAGGGTTCCATCGGCCTCCGGCTCGAGCCGCGGAAAAACGCCTCGCGCGCGATCTGCCCTTAACGCGCAACGCTCGTCGTTTTTCATCTTCGCTGGCGCTCGCGGCACTCGCAGTCGGCCGACGAAACCCTCTTGCCTTCCACGAGCCGGCTGCGGGAACTGAATCGGATGTAGAGGGCGGTCTTCAGACCGCCCTTTGAGGGATGTGGCCGCGGGTCTTTAGACCCGCCCCTGGGGATGTGGTCGCTATCCCACGTGCACGCGGGGGCGGCGGCTCGGGTCGGCCTCGAATTGGCGGAGCACCTCGCGCGTGACCGGCGCGGTATCGCCCTCACCGAACGCCAGGAACTTCAGCAGGTAGGCGATCGGGTTGCCCTCGGTCCAGCCGAAGTAGACGTGCGGTATCACACCCGTCTGGTCCCGGATGTAGAGCAGCAGCGCCGCGATCGCGTTGGGAATCGCCGGGCTCTTCGAGCGCAGGATCAGGTGCCCGCCCACCTCCACGCCCTGCACGCGCAGGATGTCGCTGAACTCCGACGCGTCGCCGGGCTGGATCTCCAGGAAGAGCACCGGCTCGTCGGGCGGCACGTGGTGCGAGTCGCTGGCCTCGCGCATCTTGTCCTCGTACTCCGACGGCAGCCCCGACCCAGGCCGGTTGGCGATGATCCGGATGGCGCGGCCGCGCCGGGCGACGCCGTTGATGAATGCGCGCGCCGGCTCGTCGAGCTCGAAGCCGTGCACTCGCAGCTCGGTGGACCGCAGCGTGCGCGATACGAGCGACGTGAACACGATCGTGAGGATGAAGACCATCGCGATCTTGATCCCCTCCGGCCGCTCGACCATGTTGGTGAACGTGGTGTAGACGAACACCACCGCGATCATCAGGAAGGGGATCCAGCCGTGCCGCGAGCGCCAGGTGACCACGGCAATCGCCAGCGCACCCGAACTCATGAGCACCAGCACGCCCGTCGCGTAGGCGCCGCCCTGGGCCTCGACGCTGGCCTCGAACACGATCGAGATCACGATCGCAATGCCGGTGATGATGACTACCAGCGGGCGGTTGGCCCGGGCCCACTCCGGCGCCATGCCGAAGCGAGGCAAGTAGCGCGGCACCAGCGTGAGCAAGCCGGCCACGGCCGACGAGCCGGCGAACCACAGGATGAGAATCGTCGAGAGGTCGTAGATGGTGCCGAAGGTGGTGCCGAGCAGTTCGTGGGCGAGGTACGACAGCGCGCGCCCGTCGGCGGCGTGGCCTGGCGAGAACGCATCGGCCGGAATCAGCATCACCGTCACGAAACTGCTCAAGGTGAGCATCGCACTCATGATCAGCGCCGCGGCCAGGAGCAGCTTCTTGGTGTTGCGGATGCGCCCGGCAGGCTCGCGATCAGTGTCCGTGGCGTCGCCACGTACGAGCGGCATCACCGCCACGCCGGTCTCGAACCCCGACAGCCCGAGCGCCAGCTTCGGGAACAGGATCAGCGCCATCGCCACCATCATCAGCGGGTTGCCGTGCTCGGCGAACAGCGCGGCCTTCCAGTTGTCCACCAGGGCCGGCTGCTGCCAGATGGCGCGAATCGCGGCCGCGATCACGACGATGTTGAGCGTCATGTAGATCGCGACGATGCCGACGGCCAGCGTGATCGCTTCCTGGAAGCCCTTGAGGAACACGACGCCCAGGATGAGCAGCAGGGCAATCGTCAGCAGCAGCGGGTGGTCGAGCCACGGCGGTGAGAGCGGGTTCTGGATCAAGTGCGCGGCGGCGTCGGCGGCCGACAGCGTGACGGTGATGACGAACCCGGTGGCGGCGAACCCGAGCAGGCAGAGCACCACCGCCTTGCCCTTCCAGCGCGGAAACAGCTTCTCGAGGATCAGGATGCTGCCCTGTCCCCAAGGGCTGAGGTCCGCGACGCGGCTGTACATCGGAAAGGCGCCGAAGAGCGTCAGCGCCACGAGGACGAGTGTCGCCAGCGGCGACAACGCACCCGCCGCGACGAAGGCGATGCTGGGCTGATACGCCAGCGTCGAGAAGTAGTCCACCCCGGTCAGGCACATCACCTTCCACCACTCCGCCGTGTGCGCCGCGGGCGTACCGGGGTCGTGATCGGCGAGGTGGCCTTCGTAGAACCAGCGGGTGAGGCGCGTTCCCAGATCGTCGTTACGGGCGACGGCAACGTCGGCGAACTGCTTGGCGAGCGGCGGTCGGAACAAGGTCTGGTGCGTTCGGTCTGCGGGGGTAACGACTAACTAGTATGCAACAGTCATATGTAGCCGTGGGTCTTCAGACTTCGGCTTCTACCTGTGGCCGCGGGTCTTTAGACCCGCCTCATGGAACGGCTTCGTCCAGTAGCAGCGGGTCTTCAGACCCGCCTCATGGGCCTACCCGGGCCGCCCCCTGGTTTCCGGCGCGGCCGACGGCGCCAGCGGGAGCGGCCGCCCGGTTTCGTGCCGGCGGATCGTGCGCAGCACCACGTCCGCCATCATGTCCAGGAAGCGCGGATCGTCGTTGACGCTCTCGGCCCGCACCATCGGCAGGCCGATCTCGTCGCACACCGCGGCCGCCTCGCGGTCGAGGTCGTAGAGCACCTCGATGTGATCGCAGACGAACCCGATCGGCAAGAGCACGGCCGCCCGTAACCCCTCGACCTTCGCCGTGCGGAGGTAGTCGCAGACGTCGGGCTCGAGCCACGGGTCCTGCGGCCGGCCGCTGCGGCTCTGGTAGACCAGCGTCCAATCCCGGATGCCCGCCACCTCGGCCACCAAACGCGACGACTCGATCAGCTGTTCACGGTAGCGCGAACGGCCGGCCATCGACGTCGGAATACTGTGCGCCGTACACACCAGACGAGCCGTGTCCTGCAGGTCCCGATCCAGCCGCCCCAGCGCGTCGCGCACGTGCGCGGCGTTGGCCGCGACGAAGCCCGGATGATCGAACCAGCTGCCGACGAAGGTGATGTCGATGTCGGCGCCCTGCGCACGCAGCTCGGCGCGCGCCGCCGCCACGTTCTCCCGGTACTGCTGGCAGCTGGAATAGGAGTGCTGCGCGGCGGCAATGAACCCGATCGCGCGGCGGACGCCGGCCGCGTGCATCTCACGCAGCGTGTCGGCGAGATAGGGATGCCAGTTGCGCATGCCCACGAAGACCGGCAGCGCGTGACCGGCAGCGTGCAGTCGCGCCTGAAGGCCGTCGGCCTGGCGCCGGGTGATGGCGGTGATCGGCGACACGCCGCCGAAGATCTCGTAGTGATGGGCCACCTCTTCGACCCGCTCGGGCGCCACGCGACGACCGCGGAGGACGTTGGCGAGGAAGGGGCGGATGTCGTCGGGGCCCTGAGGACCGCCGAAGGAGACGACGAGGACGGCGTCGAAGGGTGCGGGCATCGAGGCGGTTACGCGGGGAACTCCGGCGCCTGCGTCTGGAGCGTCGTCTTTTCGCGGAGCGCGACTCGCCTGGCTGCACGGATCACGCCGTCAGGCAGTTCCACGGTCGTCTTCATACATCCAACTGTATCGCGCCCACCGCACATCGAGGTCCTGGCGATCCCTCGTCGAGGTCGAGCGTGCGTCATTTCCGAACTCGTTCGCAAAACACTACACGCGGGCAGCGCTCGTGTCCGGAATGGTGTGCCGCTTCTTCCGCGACGGTTAGGCTCGGCGCCTCGGCCGACGATTCAACTCGTGAACAGCCTCAGAGAGAGGTCACGATCTACTTCAGCCCCTTCCGCAGCTCCGTCAGCTTCTGGCGGTATTCGGGATAGAGCGTCTCAGACCCGCCCACGAGGGCCTCGGCCGGCAGGCCGGTTCGCTTCTCGGCCTCGGCGACGAACGGGTTCTCGCCGGGCAGATAGTGCGGCACGGAGTGCGGCGGCGCCGTCGTCTCCTCGGCGGGCTCGCACGGCGTGGCGGCGATCCAGTTGCCCTCGCCCAGTCCCGACATGCGGACGAAGTTGCGGCTGCGCACCAGCGGCTCGGTGAGGTAGACCGAATCCTTGATGCAGATCACGTAGGTGAGCATGTCGCCGTGGCGCGTGAAGCGCTCGGTCGTCACCACCTCGTCGCTCTGCGGCACGCCGTTGCGCCGCACCCAGCCCTGCTTGATGTGCGTGGTGCGCACCACGAGCGTGTTGCCTTCCCACACGCCCGTCGAATATCCCATCCACGTATGCGGCGCGATGTCGGGGAGTGGCGGCCGGCCGTCTACCCATATCGTCCGGTCCTGGCCCCACAGGCCGATGTATTGCTGGAACGCCACGATGCGTTCGGTGTTGCCGTCCCGCTGCGCGCTGATGCGCAGCCGCGTCGGTCCGCTCAGGATGTACGGCAGCACGTGCACCTGGCACTGGTGCTCGAGCACCGACACGCGCGACGCGTCCCAGCTGAGTGCCCACTGCCGCGCCCCGTCGGTGAGCGGCAGGCCGACGAAATCCGCAGGACCGATACCGGGGACGCGATCGGGCTGATCCTCGTGGAAGAGCGGCGCCCACTCGCCGGTGATATCCGACTGCGCCCGCGCGGCAGCCGGCGCGCAAATGACGAGAAGCGCGATCGTCAATAGCCGGCGCATGTCGTTGGCCTCCACTTCGAGCCGTCAAGTTCCTTGCGGAAGTCGGTGCTGGTGACGAACGGCGCCGAGAGGTACGTCGAGTCCTCCACCGTGGTCGTCACCGTGAACCACTCGGTGCCGTCGTCCTCGGTGCGGAAGTCGTAGTCTTCCGTCACCCGAGCGGCATCGCTGTACGGCACGCCGTTCCAGCGCAGGTAGCCCGTCTTGAGATTTGTCGTCACCACGTGCAGCGACCCGAAACTGCCCGACGCGATCACACCGGCGCCGTCGGGGCCGGTTCCCAGGCCACCGGCGAAGAAGACTGCGTTGCGCACCGCCGCCGGATCCGGCGCAATCTCCCAGCGCGCGGCCGAGTCGCCCTGCCACGTGGCCGGGCCTGACCGCGGCGGCGCGTCGCGCCCCTCCTCGAACCACTCGACTTCGCCGCGCCGATTCACGCGCCAGCCGCGTGCGGCGAGGCGACCGAACACCAGACGGCGCGTCTGCGTGCCGGCGTCGGTGTCAATCTGCAGCGTCGAGTCGTCGGCCCAGGTGATGCGCACACGCCCCGGCACACGCATGATCGCGGCCGCGCCGAACGGCTTGCACGCGTCCGCCGGCCGCTCCTTGGCTGGATCCCAGGCGTTCGCGACCGCCTTGCCGTGATCGTTCAGCGGCAGGCTCGCGAAGTCACCCTTGCGCGGCGTGATCATCCGCCAGTGCCAGTCCTCGCTGACTACCGACACCCAGTAGCCGGTGATGTCCCGCGGCGCTTCGGGCCGGCCGGGCCGCGGCGCACTCTGCGCCGCGAGCGTGGCGCCAAGCGACACCGCGGCGTAGGCGCCCACCGCAGCGGCCACCAGTCGGGTTCGTGTCATCGCTTCCCTGCCAGTTCCGCGTACACCGCCTCGATGAATCGATCCGTGGCACCAGGCGTGCGGCCCCAGCGCGCGTCGTAGTCGAGTGTCGGCCCTGCGGCTTTCACCTGCGCGATCGTCTGGCCCTTGCCGACCGCCACGCGCACGCGGTCACGTACGATCGACAGCATGTCGCGGTATTCGAGCACGTCGTGCTGATCGCCGACGCGCCCATGACCGGGGATGACGTAAGTCCCGCCCTCCTGGTTGTAGCGCGGCACCATCAGATCCAGCAGCTGGTTGAGGCCGCTGATGATGCCGGCCAGGCTCCCGCCGCGAGCCGGATCGATCATCGGATAAGAAGTCGTGAGAAAGAGGTCACCAGCGCTGATCACGTCCGAGCGGCGGAAGAACACGATGCTGTCGCCGTCGGTGCGTGCCGCCGGTGCATGGATGACCACGACCGGCTCGTCGTTGAAGAAGAGTCGCCGCTGCGCCGACGAATAGGTGTTCGTGGGCCACGCCAGGGAGGGATAGGGCGCAGGGCCGTTGCTCATGCGCGGCAGGACGTTCTCGTGCCCCACGACCTTCACGCCCGCGCCCGTGACCATACCCGGCGTCCAGAGGAAGTCCATTCGGGGCTTGGCGAACACCTCGTTGCCGCCAACGTGGTCGTCGTCCACGTGCGTGTTGACGATGTATTCGATCCGGCCCGGCGAGATCTTCTGAATCTCCGCGAGCACGGCTGCGGTGGTGTCCTTGCGGCCGGTGTCGACGAGCAGCACCCCTTCGCCGGCGCCAGGTCCGGCCGCCTTGGCAGTGCTCGCCTGCACCGTGATGTTGCCGCCGGCCCCGGCGATCACCCACACGTTGCCTTGCACGTGATAGGTGGTGAGGCCCGAGGCGGGCGCGCGAGGAGCGGCTTGAGACGACACCTGGCCCGCGACGGGCACCGCAGAGGGCGCCGCGAGCCACGCGGCCAGGGCGAGGAGGCGGGCGATGAAGCGCGCGCGCGCGTGCGGACTAGCCGCCATGCTGTATCTTGCCGCCGCGCGCCGCCAGCATCATCCTCACCAGTTCCTCGGTGACGCGCGGTTCGAGCCCTTCGGTGTGCCCCTTGTCGAGTCGCACGACATCGGCCACGAGCCGCTTGTCGCGGCAGCCGCCGTAAGTATGGATCGCCGCCGTGCCAGGCCGCGGCAGCAGGCCCCAGGCCTTCGAGCCCGGATTCTGCCGCGTGCCGTCGAACACGTAGCCGGCCTTGGTGTCGACCACCTCGCGGCGCGTGGGTGTGGCCACGCAGCCGTACATCTTCGCGCGCTCGGATGCCGCGGGCAGCGTGCTGATCTCGTGCTCGCCCGTCTCGAAGATGTGGGAGAAGTCGCAGGTGGGCGGCGGCGGAGGCGTCAGGGCACCGGCTGGAAGCGCGGGCGGCGCCGCGCCCCGTCCCGTGGCGGCGGCACCTGAAACAGGCGGCACGCCGAAGTTGGCGGCCCGTCCGGCCTGCCCGCCGATGCGGCCGCCCGAGAGGCTCAGGAAGCCGTCGACCTTCGTCTTGAAGAAGTCGCTGCAGACGATGCGCGTGGACGTGAGCCCGCCATGCGAGTGGCCCGCCAGCCAAAACGCCTTGATGTTGTCGCGGCCGATCTGCTCGATGACGGCGGTGACGATGTTCTGCAGGTAGGCGTCGTCCTCGGCGCCCCACACCCGCCGCGGCGAGTACGGGGTGGCCACTGCCAGGCGGTATTTGTCGACGTAGTCGAGCAGCGGGAAATAGTGGCGCTGCCAGTTGCCGTACGACCCGCCGCCGTGGAGGCTGAGCACGACGGTGACGTCGTCACCGCGTCGCAGATCGCAGGGATAGTCGAGGAAATAGGAACGCCCGGTCTGCGGCTCGACGACCGGTCCGCCGTTTGTCACCGTGTCGGCGGTGCAGCCTTGATCCGGGCAGTGCAGCACCGGCGGCCGTGCGCACGGCGTTCCGCCGAGCTGCAGCGGTTGCGCGAGCGCGGCGCCGGCGATGCCTGTCAGGGTGACGATGAGCGCGGCGCGCGTGACCCCGTGTCGAAGTGGCATGTATCGCCTCCAGCGTGCCCAGATGGGCGGGCCGGGCCACCATACCTCCGCGCTGCGAGCGACTCGATCAAATTTTCGGCAAGGGCCGGTGAGATACACGCGGGCGGCACGAGACCGCCCGCATGTCGAGCGAACGAAGCGCTATTTGATCGTCAGCACTTCAGCGGCGCCAGGCTGGAGCGAATGGTTGTTCACGTAGACGCGGCCCGTCGCGTCGGACGCGACGGCGGTGGGGGTAGACAGGTTCGGGGCCAACACGGAGCAGTCCCAGGTGCCGGCGTTCAAGGTGCACGCGTTCACCGTGCCGCCGATCGGCGTGTGCGTGACGTCTACTGCAAACCAGCTCGCTTCGTCGAGCTCCGTCACGTACATCGTGCCCTGCCGGTCGAACGCGAGGTCGATGATCGAGGTGAACCCGTCGGCGACCACCGTGCAATCCGGTGTGACCGCTGCGTCGGCCGAGCACGCCACGTGGCGCGCGGCCGGGTTGATGCGCCACACCCGCGAGAAGCCCGTCGGCGCCGGGAAGCCCTTGAGCTCACCCATGTAGTAGTAGCCGTCGGGGCCGACCGCCACGCTCGGCGTGACCGCCTGCGCGGGAAGCTCCGGCGGCAGATTGCAGAAGTTGGGCGGACCGGCGGGACAGTTCCACAGCTGCTTGATGTTGTCGGTCGAGACGAGCTGATTGGGCAGCGTCACGATCCAGTCGATGGTGCCGTCCGGGGTCACGATGAGCAGCGCGTTGGCGCCCGCGTCGGCGACGAGCGCGCTGCCGCCCGGCAGTGCCTGCACGTCGAACGGATTGGGGTTGATCTCCCTGCCGTCCGGGTTGATCGTGGCTTCGAAGGCGCCGAGGTCCGCCCACAGCGACACCTGACCCTTGGTGATGCGCCACAGCTTCGCGGAGGTCGGCGCGGCGCCGCCGCCCGTGGTGGCGATCATGTGATTCGGGTCGATGACGTCCACGTCGCTTGCGCCCGGCAGCGCGGCCACCAGCTCGGTCTTGAGATGGCGAAGGCGCACGATGCCCTGCCCCGCGTCGGCGACCAGCTGTTCGCCCGGTCCTGCGGTGATACCAAACACCGGTCCGGCGTTGTCGACGGCACGTGTCAGGGTGGAATCAGCGGCGACGGGCAACGTGACCACCAACAGCGCGATCAGCGGAAGCACGGCACGAAGCGAACGACGTCGAACGGTCATACAAACCTCCCAGTAAGAACAGCGTTTCAACACCTCAGGTAGAAACGCGAGCATACCGGCAAACACACACGTCGTCCGTGTCTCAAAATTGCACGTAGACCAAGGTGGCGAGGTAGGTTACGCAAGGTCAGACTCGAGTCTGCGCGTGGCGAGCCGATACGTAGGAGTGTGCCCAGAGGTGACGACAAAGCGTTGGAGCGTTGGAGCTTATGGTCGAGGTTGCGGTAGACTGCGACGCGTGACAGCGCGCACCAAACGGCCACTGGCGTCAGCGCCTGCGATCGCCGCGGTAGTTGCGCTTGGCTGCAGCGGCTCTTCATCGCCGGCGTCACCCACCCCGGTTCCCGGTGCCACCCTGGTACGGGGAACCGAGCGCCTCGCCTGGACAGAAGCCGGAGACGTGTCGCGGCTTCGATTTCGCGCTTACGTGGACGAGCGCCCGGTCGAACTGACTGCCGCCGTCTGCAACCAGTCAAGCTGCACGTCGCCGTTGCCGCCACTTACAGACGGTGTCCACACCATCGCATTGACGAACGTCTTGACGTCGTCAGGGATCGAGAGCGCTCGTACGAACTCGATCACCGTGCAAAAGGTGGCAGGAGTCGCGACCAGCTTCGCCGCCTCGTTGCCTGACGCGACTGCGCGTGCTGGATCGCTCCGCGTCGAAACCGTCGTGACCCTGGCCGACGGCCTCTCTTTCAGGGCCGATATCGTGGCGACTGGCATCCACGCGCCAGCGCAGCTCGCCTGGCTGCCCGACGACCGGCTCCTGGTCGCGGAGGCAAACGGGCTCGTGCGCATGGTTCGTCCCGGCGAGGCGAATCACGATGAAACCGCGCTCGATGCCAATCGATTATTGGATCCCCCGCCGATCGGTCCGCTCGGCCTCGCTCGTCACCCCGACTTCCTTCGGAACCGGTTCGTCTACGTGTCGTTCGTCGCGCGGGAGCTGCGCGATCGAACCGTGCTGCGCATCGTGCGGCTGCGCGAGGTGGGCGACACGCTCGGCGAGCCAGTGTCGCTGTTCGAGGCGCCCGTGACCATGGCCCCGGCCACAGCTGCCGAGCCGCGTGAGAGCGAAGGCGGTCCCCAGATGGCTTTTGGGCCGGATGGACTTCTGTACGTGGCGCTTCCGCTCGGCGTCGAGTTCGACAACGAGCCTGCGGCGAGCACACCGCAGGCGTCGATGCTGCGGCTGTCAGACGACGGCCGTGTGCCGGCCGCCGGGCCGCTGTCGGGAGTGGACGCGCATCCGCTCGGGTTCACGTGGCATCCGTCGACCAAGGAACTGTGGGCGCTCCTCCCCGGCCCGAACGGCGAGGCAGTGCTTCGGTCCATCGCTGCCGGGTACACCGCCGGCGCCATCCGCGCTGGGCTGTCGATGACAGCGGGCGGCATCCGGTCGTCTGGCGCCCTAGTCGTTCAACGGGCGGAAACAAGTTTGCACCAGCTCGCACGGGCCCTCGTCGTCGCCGCGCCGGAAAGCGGCGCACCGCGAACCGTCAGGTTGAACGTGCCAATTCTGATGGGAGACGAGCTCAACGGGGTACTCGACCGCGTTGGCGATGCCGTGGCAGGTAGCGGCGGGACTCTGTTTTTTGCTACGAGCAACGCCAACCAGCTTGGAAACGCCGGAGCTGTGGCCGACGACGTGATCGTGCGGCTCACGCCAAGGACGCGGTGACGATCGCGTCCTCTCCGTGCTGCGGCGATGGAAGAACGCCGCGTGAAGTCAGCGGGTGAAGGCGAAGGGGTTGCTGCGGAGTTTGCCTCCGGAAGTCATCGCCGCCACGGTGGCGATGTAATTGCCGGGCGCGAGCGCCACAATGGTGGCTCGCACGTCCGCTGAACACTCGCCGGCCACCACCGGCGGAAGGCCAAGGTTCCGCGTCGCGATCGGAGCCGCCACGTTCGGGTTGGCTCCCGCCGCAAAGACTTCGAACAGGTAGTAGTAGACCGCATCGGCGGGCGATGCCGCTTTGAAGATCGCCGTGCCCGGAATGGCTGACGCTGTGACGGTGAAGTCGCGCCAGGCCGCGACGGTCACGGCCCCTTGATTGTCCGTCGCCACCGCGGTCACGCTGTGCGACCCGATGACCGCCGGCCAGGTCGTCGAGTAGGGGCTGGTGGTGTCGGTGCCGACGAGCGTCGTCCCCAGGTAGAACTGAACCTTCTGGATCGTTCCGTCGGCGTCGGAGGCGATTGCGGTGAACATGACCGAAGCCCCCGCAACGAACGATGCGCCATTCGCCGGCGACGTCATGGAGACGATGGGTGCGACATTGGCCGGGACGATGGGGGCCACAGTCGGCGCGGAGACCGTGATCGTCCTCGTCGCCGAGGTCGTTGAGACTCCGGCGTTGTCCGTCGCGACCGCCTTGACGACGTAGGTGCCGGGACCAACGCCGGTCCTGTAGACGGCATACGGGCTCGTCGTGTCAGTACCCACGAGGGTGGTGCCGGCGTAAAAGTCCACCTTGGCGATCGTCCCGTCCGTGTCGGATGCCGTGGCGCCGACCGCCACCGACGCTGGACTCGTGTAGCTGCTCCCGTTCGCCGGACTCGTCAAGGAGACGGCCGGGGGCACGTTCGGCGACCCAATCTTGACGCCGTCGAACGCCGCCGTGAGACCCAGCGTTCGTGAATGGCTGGCCACCGCGAACCCGACCAGCAGGTCGGTCGCCAATGACAGCGTGTACGTCTGGACCGCGGTCCACGACTTGCCATCGGTGGAACGAAACGCCGTCACGACCGAGGCACGACGCTGCAGTTTCAACCAGACGGGAACGGTGGCGGTACCGGTGAGCGTCTGGAAGGTGTCCGCGGCCATGGTTTTGCGGGCGCGCACCACCACGCCATTCCCTGGCGTGCCGAAGACGAAGACATGTCCGGCGTCAGCGCCCAGGCTTTTCCGCAGCATCACGCCGGCCTGGGCCCACGGATCGACGTTGGGCAGGGTCTTCAGACGGGCCGTGATCGCGAAATCGCCGCTGATCGTGCGATACGCGAAGGTGAATTGGTCTGAATAGCGGTTGACCTCGAACCCTCTCGACTTCACGCTGAGGGTCGGAGACACGAAAGTCGCGCTGCCTGGCGCCGGTGGGCTACCGATATCGACCACCCTCCATCCCGATGGCAGCGACTGTGCGCCGGCCCCGCGGATCGTCCACGACGTAGCCAAGAAGACGGTCAAAAACGAGGCGACAAGGCACGTGCGTCGAGCGAGAGCGATGTGCAGTGTAGGCAGCTCCGTCGCGCCGCTCCAACCTGAGCTTCCGGCGCATCGGCGCGGCTAGAGCAACCACTGTGCCTGCTGCGTAATCAGGGACCTCATTCGGCCGCTCTCGCGCGCCAGGAGACGCGGATGCCAGTCGCTCCGATGCACGCGCGATCCCCGTACGCATCGACGGAGTGACGCGAATCGCTGCACATCGTGACGTTTCGTGGTGACGATAGCCGCTAAGAAGGGTGGTCAGAAAGCACAACGCCGGCCTCGAGCCGGCGCTGTGGCGTCAATCGAGTGAGCTCGCTAGCGCGTGAAACTGAAGGATGGGCTACGGAGCTTTCCCTCCATACTGCTCACAGAGGCTACCGTCGCGATGTAGTCGCCGGGAGCGAGCGCCACGATTGTGGCGCGCACATCCGCTGCGCACTCGCCGCCGACGACGGGCGGAAGACCAAGGTTCTGGGTCGCGATCGGCGCAGCCAGGTTCGGATCAGCGCCGGGGGCGAAGATTTCCAACAGATAGTAATCGACTGAGTCGGGCACCACTGCTGGGGTAAAGATAGCGGTGCCAACCACGGCAGTGGCTGTAACGGTGAAGTCACGCCACGCCGACATGGTCACCGCACCCTGGTTGTCCGTCGCAGCCGCGCTCACGCTGTAGGACCCCGCCGCCCCGGACCACGTCGTGGAGTAAGGAGAAGTGGTGTCGGTAGCGACCAGCGTTGCGCCAACGTAGAACTCGACCTTCTGCACCGCTCCGTCACCGTCGGTGGCGGTGGCGGTGAACGTAACCGACGCCGGCGAGACAAAGGAGGCGCCTGTCGCTGGTGACGTCATCGAGACCGTGGGCGCCACGTTGGACGCAATGCTGATGGCGACCGCGGCCGACGTCGTGGTGGCACCACTGTTGTCCGTGGCGACGGCCGTGACCGCATAGCTGCCGGCCGCTGCGCCGTTCCACGTGAATGAAAAGGGGCTACTACTATCCGAACCCACCAGCGTCGCCCCGGCGTAGAAGTCCACCTTCGTCACCGTGCCGTCGCTGTCGGCCGCGGTCGCCACGATGGCGACTGAGGCGGGTGCGGTGAACGTGGCCCCGCTCACCGGTGTCGTCAACGACACCGTCGGTGCCACGTTGGGCGCAGCCACCGTGATGTTGATCGCCGTCGATGTCGTCGTGGCCCCGCTGTTGTCCGTGGCAACGGCCTTGACGGCATAGGCTCCGACAGCCGCGCCGCTCCATGTGAAAGCAAACGGGCTGGTGGTGTCCGAACCCACCAGTGCGGCCCCCGCGTAGAAGTCCACCTTCGTCACGGTGCCATCGCTGTCTGCGGCGGCCGCCGTCATCACCACCGATGCCGGAGCCGTGTAGCTGGTCTTGTCCGTGGTCACTGACACCATGGGCGCAGCGTTCGGCGCCGACACCGTGACGGTGACAATCGCAGACGTCGTCACCGCGCCACGGTTGTCTGTCGCGACGGCTTTGACGGGATAGCTGCCGGCCGCCGCACCGTTCCACGTGAAGGCAAATGGAGCGGTCGCAGCAGAACCGACCAGGCTGGCGCCGGCGTAGAAATCCACCTTCACGACGCTGCCGTCGCTGTCGGCCGCCACCGCGGTCATCGCCACGGACGCCGGCGCGGTGTAAGTGCTCTTGTCGGTGTTCACCGATACCGTCGGCGCCACGTTCGGTGCCGACACGGTGACGTTGACAGCCGTCGATGTCGTCGTGGCCCCGCTGTTGTCCGTGGCAATGGCCTTGACAGCATAGGTTCCGACAGCCGCGCCGCTCCATGTGAACTCAAACGGGCTGGTGGTGTCCGAACCCACCAGTGCGGCCCCCGCGTAGAAGTCCACCTTCGTCACAGTGCCATCGCTGTCTGCGGCGGCCGCCGTCATCACCACCGATGCCGGAGCCGTGTAGCTGCTCTTGTCCGTGGTCACTGACACCATGGGCGCAGCGTTCGGCGCCGACACCGTGACGGTGACAATCGCAGACGTCGTCACCGCGCCACGGTTGTCTGTCGCGACGGCCTTGACGGGATAGCTGCCGGCCGCCGCACCGTTCCACGTGAAGGCAAATGGAGCGGTCGCCGCAGAACCGACCAGGCTGGCGCCGGCGTAGAAATCCACCTTCACGACGGCGCCGTCGCTGTCGGCCGCCACCGCGGTCATCGCCACCGACGCCGGCGCGGTGTAAGTGCTCTTGTCGGTGTTCACCGATACCGTCGGCGCCATGTTCGGTGCCGACACGGTGACGTTGACAGCCGTCGATGTCGTCGTGGCTCCGCTGTTGTCCGTCGCAACCGCCTTGATGGCATAGCTACCAGCAGGCACGCCGGTCCACGCAAAAGCGAAGGGGCTGGAGCGGACCCAACCGACCAACGTCGTACCGGCGTAGAAATCGACTCTCGCGACGGTGCCATCGCTGTCGGCCGCCGCCGCGGTCATGGCGATCGAGGCGGGCGCCGTGTAACTCATCTTGTCGGTCATCACCGAAACCGTCGGCGGAACGTTAGGCGCGGGCACGGCCGGGACGTTGGGCGCCATCACCGTGATGAGGCTTGTCGGCGAAGCCGTCGAGGCGCCCTTGTTATCGGTGGCCACCGCCTTGACGGAGTACGAGCCGGCCGGCACGTTGCCCCAGGTATATCCATAAGGACTGGTCGTGTCCGACCCGAGGAGCGTCGTGCCGGAGTAGAAGTCGACCTTCGCCACCGTGCCATCGGGGTCGCTCGCGGTCGCCGTCATCGAGACGGATGCCGGCGCCGGGAACGCGGCGGCAGGCGCTGGCGTCACGAGCGAGACCGTCGGGGCGACATTCGCGGTGTCGAACATCGCGGTGCCATTGATGGTCACGTTACCGATCGTGGCCGCCGCGCCGGCAACCTTCGAATGACTCGCCGTCGCCAGACCGACCAGGACGCTCGACGAAAAGTGGACCGACACCGTTCCAATGCCCGTCCAGTTGACGCCATCGAGGGAACGCGATGCGGTCACCGAAGACCCGCGACGTTCGAGCTTCAGCCAGACAGGAGAGGAAGCGGCGCCGCCAGTCACCTGGCTGGTGTTCGCGTTTCGCGAGCTCCGGGTGCGGAGAAACAACCCATTGGCTGGCGTGGTGAACACGAAGGCGTGTGTCTCCCCGCCGCGGAGACCATCGCGGATCATCAGGCCCGCCTGTGACCAGGGATCGGCACCGGGGAACGCCGGCACTCTCGCCACAATCGTGGCGTCGCCTCGGATCGTGCGATACGCGAACGTGAACTCGTCCGACGTCCCATTGACGTCGAACCCGCGCGACGTCACCGTGAAGCTTGGAGAAACGAACGTCGCGCTTCCAGCCACGGAAGGACGACCAACGTCGTCCACGCTCCATCGAGTCGGGAGCCCTTGGGCTACGGCTTTCGACACCGCGCCGGGCGTGGCAGCGGCAAATAGAACCGCAACGATCGAGACGAACAAGCGGCGAGTGAAATTTGTCGGCACAGGATGCTGCTCGCCGAAGAAATCATTCGGCGCCTTCGAGTCCACAACTGAGCAACCGCAGTGCCGGTGAGCTGTGGCCGAAGATCGAGTGACGCTGTGGTCGTCACCGTGCAGTTCTGAAGAGAGGGGCCGACCGGGAGTGGAAGTGGCGATCCCGATCCTGGCGAGGCGGTTACGGACGCGTCATTTGGTGAAGGTCGTACGCAGCGACCAGCGGAGAGCCGCTTGCCGCAAGTGGTCGCAGACGTCGAGATCCCAGCCAGGGATCTCTCCGGGTTGCCACCGCCCCGTGGCAACGTTCGCGCGGTACCGCTGTCGGGTCGAATAAGAATGCCGGGCGGGTGGCGATGAACCCGATGGCGCGCCGTGCGCCAGTGCGCGCACCTCGCGTGGCGCGTCAGCGAGGTTGCGCGACAGGTGGGCGTGTGCCTGGACTACAGCTTCAATCGCGAGCGGAAAACGCCCAAGCCGACAAGCGCCAGACCCAGCAAGCTTGCCGTGGCGCCACCGTCGGGCAAGGAGACGGAATAGAGGTTGCCCGAATACGACGTCCGGAGGGGAGAGGCGGCAGACTGAGCCTTCAACTGCGCGAGCGTCCTCGCTGGAACGAATTGGAAAGTGGCCGATACGATGGCGTCTGGTTGGCTGGCCAGTGCCAGCAAATCCACGTTCAGCCCGCCGTACACCAGATTCGTCAGGTTCACGGTACCCTGAGTGTTAATCGTTCCACCCGTGCCGGCCTGGGCAATGTCGGCCCAGCTGAGATCTCCAGAGAAATAGGACGACACACCGTCGTAGATTCGAAACGTTGCCGTGGGCGAGACGGTGGTTACGTTCGCGATGCTGCCAGCGCCGTTCGGCGAAATAGTTCCGATCTGAAAGGTGCCGTCGATATTCCCGTTCAATCCGGCCAGCGCGGGAGTGGTGTCGGAGGCGGTGATCCTGAAATCAAATCCGCCCAAGCCATCCACGAAGGCAAAGTTGCCGCCACCGAAGGACACGCGAGCATTGGTGACGTTTGCAAACTCAAACGAGATGGTCGTTGCCGATGCAGTGCTGGCGGCGGCGACAAAACCGAACGCAACGATCAACCCAGCCCACTTTGAAGTAACCATTAGCTCTCCTCGCCCTGATCGGCAGTCCGGCTAATGCCAAAGCAATTACAGATCCACTCCTCGAAAGGCTGGCGTGGCCCTGGTTAGTATGGTTGCAAGAGGTTGACTGGCTTGGATTTCCCTCGCAGCGCCTGAAGCTCAGCCGTGCGAGCGAAACGGTGCGCCCGCGGTAGAAGCGTTAAGTTTTCCGACGTTGCATCTCCAGCTAACCGCCTAGCTCCACGCGCCACGACGTGGAGCGGCCCGCCCGCCGACCTCCCGCGTTCGTCGTCTCAACGACCAAGGACAGGAGTCGTGCGCGGATTGATCCCACCAGCGTTCCAGAGGGCACCACGGATGTTCGGGGGCACATGCGCACTTCGGCGCAACCGATTTCCGGGTTTCGCATCAAACCCTGGCCGGTTGTATTAGGCTCTGTGCGGGAGATTGACTCTATGGCTCTTGCCCGCATTCGCTGGGTCGGTGCACCGCTGCTCGGGTTGATGCTGATCTCGGCCTGCAGCAATCCCGACGTCGAAAAGGTTCGGCACGTGGAGCGCGGGGACCAGTACGTTGCAGAGAAACGCGACGCGTTTGCCGTCGTCGAGTACGCCAGCGCCGTCCGGCTCGACCCGAAGTACGGTGAGGCGCACTTCAAGCTGGCCCAGACTCACGAACGCATGAACAACCTGCGCCTGGCGTTCCCCGCGTACATCCGGGCCGCCGACGCCATGCCCGACAACCGTGAGGCGCAGTTGAAGGCCGCGCAGTTCCTGCTCGCGGCCCGACAATTCGAGGACGCCAAGGCCCGGGTGGCGGCGCAGTTGAAGAAGGACCCGAAGGACGTTGACGCCTTGCTGCTGCAGGCCAACGCAATGGCGGGCCTCCAGGACCCGGCCGGAGCGGTGGCGCAGATTGAAGAAGCGCTGAAGGTGAGCCCGGACAGCAGCCAGGCCTTCCTGAATCTCGGGGTGGTCCGTCTGCAGACCGGGCAGAGCAAAGAGGCCGAAGCGGCCTTTCGCCGTGCCATAGAGCTTGCACCGTCGGAAATCAACCCCAAGCTGGCGCTGGCCAACTTCCTGTGGGCGTCTGGACGCGCTACCGAGTCTGAGGCCGCGATCAAGGAGGCTCTTGCGAAGGAGCCTCAGCACCTCCTGGCCAATCGCATGCTGGCCATGCTGTATCTCTCCAGCAAGCGGACGAAGGAGGCAGAAGAACCGCTCAAAGTCGTGGCCGACGTCTCGAAGACGCCTGCAGCTCGCTTTCAGCTGGCCGATTACTACATCGGGGAGGGCCGCGCGAAGGATGCCACGACGCTCCTGACCTCGCTCTCGTCGGATCCGACGAGCTTCGCCGAGGCAGAGGCGCGGCTGGGCATACTCGACTACGGCGAGGGCCGGGTCGCGGAGGCCCACAAACGGCTCGACTCTGTGTTGGCGCGCCTGCCCAAACAGGGAGCGGTGCTGGCGCTGAAGGCCGATTGGCTCACCAGGGAAAACAAGCTCGACGAAGCTCTGGAACGCGCCACGGCCGCCGTGGCCGCCGATCCCCAGTCGCCGGTCGCTCACTTCACGCTGGCTGTCGTCCACGATCGGCGCCTGGAGATCGCCGAGGCCGTCAAGTCGTACAGCGAAGTGCTACGGCTCAATCCGCGCGCCACGGCGGCGCAGGTGGCGCTCTCGAGGCTGAACCTGACTTCTGGCGACGGAACCGTGGCGCTGCGGTATGCCGAAGAAGCGCGTCGAGCGGCTCCGTCCAGCCTGGAGGTCCGCCTGGCCTTGGTGCGCAGCCTCATTGCTTCCAAGAACTTCGCCCGGGCTGAAACCGAAGTGTCGCAACTCCTGAAGGGCGCGCCCAACGTGGCCGCCGTGCACACCGTCAACGGTATGCTCCAGGCAAGCCGGAACAACACGGCCGCGGCGCGGAGCGCCTACGAACGGGCTCTCGTCATGTCGCCTGGCTCAATCGAGCCGCTGGGGGGCCTTACCATTCTCGACATCCAGACCGGGAATCCCGCGCAGGCGATTGCGCGTCTGGAGCCCGAAATCGCCAAGCAGCCCAACAACCCGTCACTCCTGGCCCTGGCGGCGCGAGCTCACCTTGCCGCAGGCGACCAGGTCAAGACCGAACAGGTGCTGCGTCGGGCGGTGTCGATCGATCCTCGCTTCACCCCCGGCTACGCCATGCTGGCCCAACTCTTCATGAAGCAACGTCGGCTCGACGAAGCCCGTGCCGAATTCGAAGGCATCGCTCAGCGGGATCCGTCCTCAGTCGCCGCGCGTACGATGGTGGGCATGCTGCTCCAAGCCCAGGGCAAGAGCGACGAAGCCCGGAAGTCGTACGAGGCCACGGTGAACGGCACGCAGGACGCCCCTGTGGCAGCAAACAACCTCGCCTACCTCTACGCCGAGCAAGGCACGAATCTCGACATCGCCCTCCAGCTCGCCACGTCGGCGAAGCAGCGGCTTCCCGACGATCCCAACGTGGACGATACGATCGGCTGGATCTACTACAAGAAGGACTTGGCGTCGCTCGCCATCAAGCCGCTCGAAGAAAGCCTGAGCAAGCGGCCGGACAACGCGGAGGTGCTCTACCACCTGGGACTGTCCCATGCCAAGCTCGGGGACAACGCCAAAGCCCGCGAGTCGTTGACGGCCGCTTTGAAACTGGATCCGAACGTGGGTGGGGGTGAGGCGAAGCGCGTTCTTGCGTCCGTTCCTCGGTAAGGCGCGCGTCCACGCACGAAACTGAAAACGGGGCTGACCAACAGCTGGCCAGCCCCGCTCGTCATTCGGGCCCGATGATGTGGCCCCGGGCCAACGCTTACCGAGGGCTTAGAACACCACCGTCGCGGTGTTCGAGCATCTGGTAGTCGAGCCGACCTCACACACCTTGTAGTTGTAGGTGCCGGAACTCTTGCTGCTGATCGAGTCGGTCTCCCGTCCGTCGTTGGGCGTGTTGAGCACCTTGGCGTTGTTGCGATACACGTCCAGGGAGCTGGTGGTTATACCGTTCCAGGAGAGGTCCACCTGCTGCAGTCCCCTCGCCTTCCGCCCCTGCGCCGTCAGCGAGGGTGCCGAAGGAGCCGGAGGAGCCGGAGGAGCCGGAGGAGCGGAGCTGGTGCTGGATGTCACCGTGATGCTGGTGGACTTCGAGGTCTCGAGGCCACTGCTGTCGGTCACCCTGGTAACGATGGTCCAAGTGCCGGCCGGCAGCACCTTGGAGAACGAGCCACCCGACCCGATGGTCGTTCCGTTGGCGATCCACTGCAACGAGGGGGTGAGGTTGCCGTCCTGGCTGTCGGAGGCCGCGCCGGTGAACGCGATCGACGTGCTACCGGCGAAGCTGGCGCCGTTGACGGGGCTGTTGACGGACACGCTCGGAGCCGAAGGAGCGGAGCTGGTGGTGGATGCCACCGTGATGCTGATCGACTTCGAGGCCTGGAGGCCACCGCTGTCGGTCACCCTGGCAACGATGGTCCAATTGCCGGCCGGCAGCACCGTGGAGAACGAGCCACCCGACCCGATCGCCGTTCCGTTGGCGGTCCATTGCAACGAGGGGGTGAGGTTGCCGTCCTGGCTGTCGGAGGCCGCGCCGGTGAACGCGACCGACGCGCCACCGGCGACGCTGGCGCCGTTGACGGGGCTGCTCACGGACACGCTTGGAGCCGAGTTCGTCGGCGAGCTTCCCCCCGACCCATACAGGTTCTGAGCCCCCGCCATGTCGTCGGCAGCCAGCGTGCGCTTCACCTGCGCGCAATAGCCAGTGCCCGAATACATCGTCGCATCCGCGACGCTCGAGTGGAGAAGGCCGAGCGCATGACCAAATTCGTGCGTGCCCACATCTTCGATGTAGAACCCGCCGGAGCACCCGGATGTACCCGCGAAGAACGTATAGGCTCCGTCCCAGAACACGATGTCGGCGTCGATCAGCTGGGTGCCGGAGTACCACCCGTAGGTGGTGGCCAGCGCCGACCCGTTCGAGGCGTTGCGAAATATGACGACGTTCCGGTTGTCCACGGCGGTGGCCGTGTCGGACGCCTGGCCTCCGTATTCGAAACGAAAGGCCGAGCCCGATTGCGTGTTCCAGGCGTTCATGCCCGCCTGCACCGCTGACACGGCCGCGCTGGCGCTGACGTCGGCGTTTGCCGGGTTCACGTAGAAGACGACCGAGTTCGAGTTCCAGCGCGCGTAGCTCGCGTAGGCCTGCACGCCGGCCGACACGGCAACGGCGGCGACGGCGGCGGCAACCCCTGCAATCATGTGGCGGCGGCGCATCAGCGACCTCCCCGCCCCTGGTTCGGGGCTCCCTGCACTTGCTTCCGCACATCGTCCAGCGACAGCGCGCTGCCATCGACGTGGTCGCTCTCGTCGAGCTTCATGATGCCGCGCCCGCGGTCATGCGGCCGGTTCCCGCCGTTGCTCGTCGCATCGAGGAAGAACACCGCCCGCTCCCCTTCTGCGAGGCTCGGCAGATCCGACACCTTCAGCGTCAGGTCGCCGACCGTTCCGCCCTCGACTGCCACGTTCTCCACGGCCTGGGGCGCGCCCTTCAGCGTTTCCTCAACCTCGAGTACAGCGTGCGAGACGATCAACTGGTCGCCAAACTGGTTGGTTTCGAACTGGGCCCGAACGTCGAGGATGCGGGCCACGACCACTTTGCCGGCGCCCCGCGCTCGGGTGGCAACGTCCACAGGCGGTCCCACGTCCGCCGCGGCCGGTGCCACCGACCCCACCAGCGCGAGCACCATACAGAACTTTCTCATCAATATCGCTCCTTCAAAATGTGCCTAGCGTGAACCCGACCCCAGGATGAATCGCTGCTCCTGAATGTGCAGGGCGCGCGTTCCGCGGCTCAAGGAGCCTCGGCGGGCCACTCTCGGCGCCGGACCAGCTGCAAGCTCAACGCCCAGGCCAGGCGCCTCGAGGTGAGGCGTGGTAAATCGTTGTTTGATAAGAACTTGATGGATGTGCTCGGCGTGAGGGAACTGACGGCGCCTGACTTGCCGGATTACACCGACGCCGCGTTTGACACGAAAATGTTAGCGGTGCTGGTGTCCAGACCGGCCAGGCCAGGCGAGGCCATGGCAGCACCGCCAAGGGCCCTTCAGTGACGCTCAGTGACGTCGGTGCGCTTGACAGAGCGCCAATGTCAAAAACGTTAGAGCTTTCGAGCGGTGACGCAAGCTGTGCGGCCGCACTGTCGGAGTCTCTTACAGATTCTGTGGCGATTCCCAAAACACAGCCGGGCTTGACCATGCAATCCTTTACCCTTCAACTGTTTATGGTGTCGGCCATCTTTGGCAAAACTGGCACGACATTGGCTTGCCCCTACGGCGAGGCCTTCTTCATCATGAAGCCGGCCGTGACTGGAGAGCGCAATGGGCCGGATAAACATGCGTAGTGCCGCGATTTCAGCATTCGGTGTGGCGCTGCTGTTCTTGAGCGCCGCGAATGCGAACGCGGGGTTTGTAACGATCGATAGTGACGGCGACACCGGTACGCTGGACGCAAGCCTCGGGGGCGACGGGCTCCTCCTGGGTTTCGACAACGTCGTGCACGGTGTGGGCAATTCGAAGGTGTTCCTTACGGTTCAGAACAATGGGGCGGAGAAGGGCTACAACACCGAGGGCGTCACACAGTTCGATACGACGCCATCTGGGACGACTGCTCTTCCGCTGTCAGAGGTTCCGCTAGTGAGCATTGGCGGCACGCTCTACCGCGAGTTCGGACTCACGGTGAATCAGACGGGGGGCAATCCGACCATCTCGCTCAACCAGATACAGCTCTTCCTGGGCGCGACGGGCACTCAGACCGGCTATTCTGCTGGACTTGGAACACAAATCTGGAATTGGGAGAGCTCAGCTACGGAAAGCCTCACGGTCAAGGACTACACGCCTGGCCAAAGCGATCTCGAACTGCTCCTGTTTGTGCCCAACAGCGTTTTCACCGGGCCCAATCAGTTTGTGTACCTTTACATGGAGGCGGGAATGCCCGCGGGGTCGAACGACGGACCCGAGAAGTGGGTTGTAGCGGAGACTGGCAGTTTCTGCCCCACCGACTTTTGTGACGAAGTGCCCTTGCCGGACGGCGGATCCACGATGACGCTCCTTGGTTCGGCGCTCATCGGACTCGGCTTGCTCCGCCGGCGATTCGGACGCAGCTAAACCGAGAACTCGTTCTCACAGAAAAAGGGGCGCAGCCGATGCTGCGCCCCTTTTTCTTCTTTCTGCGCCTGCTTCCGGTGATAGCAGAGGCTGGCGTGCGATGTTTTCAGTCCCTGGCGATCCCGAGCTTGTCCATCAGCTCGTAAAACGTCGGGCGGCTGATCCCGAGCTCCGCGGCCGCAGAGGTGATCCGGCCGCTGTGCCGGCGCAGGGCGTCGAGCACCAGGTCGCGCTCTACGCTCTCGCGCGCCTCTTTCAGCGTCTGCGGCGGCACGTCGTCCAGCGCGTCGGAGAGCTCCATGTCACTGGCCGTCACACGTTTTCCCTCTGCCAGGATGACCGCGCGCTGCACGCGATTCTGCAGCTCGCGCACGTTTCCGGGCCAGCGATAGCGATTGAGCGCGCGTATCGCATCGGGGGCGAACGTCACACTCCGCTTGCCGTGCTGGACGCCATATCGGTGAAGATACTCCTTCGCGACGAACGCCACGTCCTCTCCTCGTTCCCTTAGCGGCGGGAGCTTCGCCACGACGACCGCGAGTCGGAAGTAGAGGTCCTCGCGAAACGTCCCACGCGCCACCGCCTCCTGCAGGTTGACGTTGGTCGCGGTCACCACGCGTGCGTCGCTCTGAATCTCCTGGCGCCCCCCCACCCGCTGGAACCGTTTCTCCTGCAGAAAACGCAGGAGCTTTACCTGAACCGACGCCGGCAGCTCCCCGATTTCATCCAGGAACAGCGTGCCGCCTGCGGCGGTTTCGACGTGCCCTTTGCGTTGCGCGTGGGCGCCGGTGAAGGCGCCTTTCTCGTGCCCGAAGAGCTCGCTCTCGAGCAGGTTCTCCGGAATCGTGTTGCAGTTGATCGCGACGAACGGGCCGTCTTTCTGGGGACTGCGCCGGTGGATCGCCTGCGCCACCATCTCCTTGCCGGTGCCGCTCTCGCCCAGGATCAGGACCGGCGCGCCCGTTGGGCCCACCTTGCGTACGAAGGTGAAGACGGCCTGCATCTGGGGGCTTGCGCCGAGCATGCCCTCGAAGGCCTCGGCCTGAGCGTTCCGCTGCAGCGCGTGATATTCCTGCTCGAGCTCGGCCACATAAACGCACCGGCGCAGTACCAGCCGAAGCTCGTCCGTGTCCACGGGCTTGCACAGGAAGTCGTAGGCGCCGGCCCCCACGGCCCGCAGGGCATTCTGCTTGTCGCTCTGGCCCGACACGACGATCACCTTGGCCAGGGAATCGAGCGCCAGGACAGCGGAGAGCGTGGCGAAACCTTCGTCGGGGTCATTCGGACGGGGTGGGAGGCCAAGGTCGAGGAGCGTGACCATCGGACGGTCAGAGGTGAACGCCGCCACCGCCCCCGCGCGGTCGCCGGCTACCACCACCTCGTAGTCCTGGGCGAGCGCCCATTTCATCTGGACGCGGATGTCCTCGTCGTCGTCCACGATGAGGAGCGTGTGCTTGGTCATTGTCCGTCCATGACGGGAAGGATCACCTGGAACGTCGTCCCCTGGCCGGGCGTGCTGTCAACGTGCACCGTCCCCCCATGGGTCTGGACAATGGCGCGCGACTGAAACAAGCCGATCCCGAGTCCCTTGGGCTTCGTGCTCTGAAACGGGCGGAAGAGCGACTCTCTCAAGAACGCCGGGCTCATCCCGCACCCATTGTCCGTCACCGATAGCACCACGCGGCCACGCTGATGCTCGGTCCGCACCTGCACGCGGCCGCCGGGGCCGACGGCGTCTCTCGCGTTGAGGAGAAGGTTGGAAACCACGCTGTGCATCTGCTCGCGATCGGCCAGCACCCGCGGCAACGGCTGAAGGGTTGATGTCAGCTCCACGCTCGGCATCTCGCCAAGGCCCTCGACGGCCTGAGTCACCAGCTCGTTCAGATCCGCCACGACCGGGCGGAACTCCGCCCGCTGTCGCAAGGTGCCGAGGCGGGTAATCAGGTCGTCGATGCGTTTTGCGGTGTTTCCCACAACGCGCAGTGCGTCCGCCCGGAACGCCGGGTCGTCGAAATGGACCGGGAGGTTCTTCAGCGTCAAATTCAGCGATGCGGCCGCGTTCTTCAAATCGTGCACGAAAAAGGCCGACATCGTGCGAAACGCGTCCAGTTCCCGGCCTCGGGCCACTTCGTCCGCCAGCTGCAGGTTCAGCAGCACCGACGTCACCTGAGCCCCGATGCACGAGAGCAGCGCCGTCTCCTCGACTGAGTAGTGCGTACCGTTCACGCGATCGCCCAGAACGAGGAGTCCGAGGACCCGAGTGCCAGCTCGCAACGGCACACACCACCGATGGCCGCCCTCGGTGAACGTGCTGGCGTTCAGGTCCCGCAGCTGCTCGGCCCACGGCGCGTGCACTTCGTCCAAGTCGAACGGTGCGGGCCTGGCGGCGAGGGCCTCCTCAAGTCCCCCGGCGGCCTCCACTTGATCGTCGCTGGGCGACGAGTCGGACCAGTCACGCGCCGTCGAGGCCCCCGGCACGAGGGATTTTCCATCCATCAGCCACAGCGTCACCGACAGCGCGTCGAACGTTTCGGAGATGAGCCGTACCGACGCCGTACAGAGACCGGCCTTGTCCTGTACCGTCGCCAGCCGCTGCGACGACAGCGTCCAGATGCGAACCGAGTCGTGCTGCGCCTTTCGGAAATGTCGAACGGCGAAGCCTCGCACCCGCTCCCGGAAGCGGTCCGAGAGCAGCAGGACCGCCAGACCCGATAATCCGAGGAGTACGACGACCGCCTGCAGCCGGAAATACTCGGCTCCGCCGAAGCGACTCACAAGCTGGGCGACGACTCCCACCGTTACGAGATAGCCCCCCGCAACGAGCAACGTGATCGATGACTGCAGCACCGCCAGCGACGGGTACACATCGATCTCGGCCCAGCCTGTGCGCACGTAGGCCAGGACGAGGAACGCGCATCCGATGACCAGCGCCACCGACTCGAGGCCCGACAGGCTGACGTCCTGTACCGAAAAGAGAATCGCCTGGCTCCGAACGTAGATATCCGTCCCGAAGATCACCACCAGGGCCACGATGACGAACTTGATGCGCCATCGCATCGTACCGACCGCGGCGCGAAACGTCTGCTCGAGGTTCGACAGCACGAGCACCAACGAGACGACCAGGACGCCGCTCAGCACCCTGGCCATGGCGCTCGACCGCACGGCCCACGCCGGGGCTGGCGCATCCACGGCAATTACCTGCACGAGCTGCGTGGGTCCGCTGAGCCATGCAGCAATCGGCAGTACGGCCAGAACGCCAAGGGGAAGCCGCCACCGGGCCAGGAACTGCCGATAGTGGCCGCGCGAGTAGGTCAGGCTGAACGAGAGCCAGACGACGGGTGCGAACGACTTGACCCACAGGGCATTGGTCAGCCAATAGGCCGCGTCGTCCGGCTGGGAAGCGCGCAGCCCGAGGCCCGTGCACACGCTGTCGAGGCCGAGAATCAGCATGCCGGCACAGAAGCACCAGGTCGCCACAGACGGCCGCCTCCGAAGCACGCTGGCCACAGCCAGGAGCAGACTGACGAACGCTCCCGCAAACGGGATCAGCGTAAAGGACGTCACGGCTCCCCACGCCGCAGCCACCACAAAAGCAGGAACAGCGGCCCCAGCGACAAGACGAAGAACAATGGGCCACCCTGATGGTGAATCGCGCTATCAGCCATCTCTGGGCCAATGTGCACGCAGAGCAGTCCAATCACCAGGATCCGGAACGCATTCCGCACGATGCCCAGCGGGATGACGAATGCCACGAGCGCCACTCGCCTCCACGAACTGCGGAGGAGGAGATGCGAGGCCACGAGGCTCGTGATGAACAGTACCCAGCTGGATCGGATGCCGCTGCACTCCTGGGCCACCTGGATCACGATTCCCGGCAGCGCGAACACGTTTCCGTCGCGCAGCATGGGCGTGCCCGTCATGCGGAAGAATGCGGCGGAGACGTCGGCCGAGGCCAGCATGGACGCCACTTCCAGCCTGTTTGTCATCCCGTCCGGCATCGGGATCATGAAGATGAGAAACGAGAAAGGAAAGGCGACGCTGGCCATCCACCTCGCTCCGAGGAATAGAAACCCTCCGGCCGCCACGAGGTTCACGAACGACAGCGTCATGCAGGCCAGGTAGTCGTTCACGCTGAGGCTTCCACGCCACCAGAACGCTGCGATGAGGGCTGCCACGCCGATGGCGCCTAACAGCACCGTCCCGCCGATAGAAGTGCGATAGGCAGTCGGCCGGGGTCCTCGACGGGTGTACAACAGATATCCCGCGATCACGGGCACGAGCGGAATGTGGGAGTGCAGCTCGAACTGCCCCGCATGCCGCATCAGGCCAGCCAGCGGCTGGATGAAGAACACCGCGGCGAGCAGGATGTAGATCAGGTAGCCGCCGATGCGCACGCGCTGCGGACCTGGCAGTTCTCGCCAGGTGGTCCACATCGTGAGGGACTGAGAATTCATGGACGCTGAGGCTGGAAGACGAGCAGGTGCCTGCGCGAGCCCGCCATCGGCCGATCTTCCAGCATGTGGAAGTGGGCGCGGATTCGCTCGATGAGGTCCCGATACCTGACAGGGTCTGCGAGCGTGACGACGAAGGCGCCGCCGGGCTTCAACCGTTCGCCGAGTTTGCTCAGAAGCGGGAGTTGACGACGGGCGCGCAGGTAGTAGATGGATTCGGAGAACAGAATCTCGTCGTAGGACTCCAAGCTTTCGAACGTCTCCACGTCGCCGACCTCGAAACGCACGTTGGCGGACGCAAGCCGGCTGGCAAGACGAATGGCCTCCGTCGACAGATCGATGCCCAACACGCTATTGAAAGACGACTCGTCCAGGGCCTCGAGTATTGAGGCCCCCCCACACCCGACGACAAGTAAGTCCCCTTTGCGGAGGTAGCGTGCCACCACACCAGGTAGTTCGCCTGTGTTGTCACCTCGAAAGCACCACTCGCCGTTCCTGTACTTCTCGTCGAAGGCCAGACTCCGAAGCCTGGAAGGGCCGAACCGTGTGACGAGGAAGTGCAGACTCTTGACCGCAAGGAGATTTCTCAACGTTCCTCCGCCTCGACGGTCCCGCCGCTTCGACCAGCGATACAACTGAGCATGATGACAGACGCCGCGAGGAACTCCAGGACGTCCTTTACTTGGACCTGCAGGACGTCGCCCTCGGAACCGTGGAGGTCGAGGACCAAGACGTCATTGACCAGACCGTTCATTCCGCGAGCGAGCACGACGGCCGCGAGCGCGGCGGCTGCACCGGACGCAACCAGAACATGCCGGGCTGGACTGTGTCCAGCGGCGCGGCGGCCGAGGACCACGAAGGCCCCGACGACCGCAACCGCCAGGGTGGTGAGCACCGCCTGCGCGACGAACCGCCTGCTGTTCCAGATGGGACCGTCACCGAAGAGCGCGCGCAGTTCGCCGATGGCCAGCATCTGCAGGTCGAGCTGCTTGTTGAGCCCGATTGCCAGCAGCAGGAGGCCGATGCCCGCCCACAACACGCGTTCCGGCGTCCGTCCCATCGACCGCGCGGCTGCCCGCAGCGAGAACGTCCCCGCCGCGAGATGGGCGCCGGCGCACACCCATCCAGCGACGGTGTGGTCGCCCATGTTCTCGAGCCAGTACCGGAAGGGCACGGTCACGTCACCCACGTCCCGCGACTGGCGCGGCCACCGACACGTTCGCGCACTCTGCTGGAGGCTTCTCCCACCACCGTGAGGCCAGAATTCGTGCGATCTCGTCCTTCGCGTAGCGAAAGCCGACAACACTCGCGGGGTTCCCTTCGACCAGGGCGTAATCGGGCACATCGAAATAGACCACGGACCCTGGGGCGATGACTGCGCCGTCTCCCACTCGCTTGCTCGGGTGCAGGATGATCGCGTTGTGTCCGATTGACACCCCATTGCCGATCGCAAGCGTACCGAAGGCGAGCGGCGCCGCGTTCGCCCAGCCCAGGGCCGGGTTGTAGAACAGTCCGTGTGAGGACTTCGTGTTCATTGGATGATGCCGGGTGAACGTCCTCACGCTCTCCGCGATCGTCGAGTACCGACCTACCGTCGTCCCGGGATGAAGCACCTGCGGTTTGGCGACGAATGGCGACACGCTGTGCAGGCCGACGTCGACACTGTAGTGGCGGCGAAGAATCGTGCGAATCGTCAGCGACAGCGCCGGCCCACCCTCCAGCAAGACAATGGACGAGCGCAGGCGCCGCCGGATCGTTTCCGATTTCACGTAGTCATAAACCCACGCCAGCATCGACGCGAGCAGCGAATGCCTGCCCTCCGGCATCACGAAGAGCGCCCTTCGCCCGGGGACACCGTGAGCTGTTCCAGCGGGTGCTCGAACGACGCGCGCTCGGCGCGAAGCTCGCTCGGACTCTTGAGCCACCACTTCGACTCGAGCAGCCCGGCGATCGTCTTCTCCGAGAATCTGAACTTGATGGCTCGTGCGGGGTTTCCCATCATGACCGCATAGGGCGGGACGGGCTTCACCAGGACGGCACCCGCACCCACGAACGCGCCGTCCCCGATGGTTCTCGTGCTGGGCATGATGATGGCGTTGTGGCCGATGAAGACATCGTGCCCAATCACCAGGGCCGGCGGGGCGCCCTCCGCGTCGCGCTCGGGCGTGTCAGGCGCGGCCGACACATGTGATCCATGACCCTCGTCGGCCGCCAGAGCCTTCACGGTGTAATACACCGAGCAGTAGCGGCCGATCGACGTTCCGCGAGCGAAGTTGTCGGGCCCGGTCTCGCACGGACCAATGGTGTAGAGCCCCACTTCAAGATCGTGAAATTCACGGTAGATCCGGCGGACGGTCTGCGAGTACATGCCGCCCCCTTCCAACCGAAGGACCAGGCGTCGGAGCCACGCCCGGATCGTTCGATTCGTCGTCAGTCCATAGAGCCTGGGCCCGATGGCTGCACAGATCCAGGATGTCCGGCCCTCGCCGGCGCCACGAGACATACGCGTACCGCTCTGTCTGCTATCGCCTGACTCAGGAATCGCCCCGGCGTCGATCGACGAATGCCGCCAGACGGCTCAACGTACCGAAGTTCTCCTCGCCGACATCCCCGTCTCCGACTTCCATCTGATACTGCTCCTCCAGATGCGCGATCAGGCGCAGCATACCGAGGGAGTCGATCAAGCCGCTGCTCGTCAGCGGTTCGTCTGCCTCGACGTCCGTCCGCTCGCTTCCCACGAGCAGGCTGTCGACGATGAACCGCCGGATCTCCTCTTGCGTACCACTCATCGATGCGTCCTCATGATGCAGACTTGCGTATATCAGGCTGGGGCCACGGTGCGCTGCAGCAGCGCCGGCCGGTCGATCTTGCCGCTGGACGTTTTCGGCAGCACCGCGCACAGCTCTACCGCCTCCGGGATCATGTATTTGGGCAGGTGCTGGCTGCAGAACGTCAGCAACTGCTTCGGCGTAACGCCCTCGTGATCGGTCAACACGACGAACGCACGCAGCCGGCTGCCCAGGATGTCATCCGGTATCGCTACCACGGCGGCTTCCTTCACCTGTTCGTGCCGATACAAGGCGCTCTCGATCTCTCCGAGCTCGATCCGGTAGCCTCGGCTCTTGATCATGTGGTCGCGGCGCCCCACGAACAGCCAGTTGCGTCGATCCGGTGACAGCGTCACGATGTCGCCGGTCCGATACGCGATCTCGCGGAACGCCGTGTTCAGCGGATTCTGCACGAACCCCTTGGCCGTCTTTTCGGGGTCGCCCCAGTACCCTTGCGCCACACACGACCCTCGAGCCCACAGCTCGCCTTCCATTCCAGGCTCGGTCACCTGCTCACCCCGCTCGTCCAGGGCAAACACTTCGCTGTTGGCGCACGCCTCGCCGATGGGCACTGGCTGCGTCCGATCGGGAGCGACGTCTTCTGGCGTCACTCGATAGGAGGTGCAGACGTTCGTCTCCGTTGGCCCATAGAGGTTGTCATACCGCGCGTGCGGGATGAGACCCATCAGCTGGCGCAGGTACTTGATGGGAAACACCTCTCCGGCAAACAGGATGAGTCTCAACGGCGAGAGATCGCGCTCGGGCAGCCGTCCGTAGCGAACCATCAACGACAGGATGGAGGGCACGAGGTAGGTGATCGTCACCTTCTCGTCCTGCAGGAGCGCGGCCAACCGCTCGGGAAGCGCCGACAGGTGCTCGCCGACCAGGACGATGGTGCCTCCGGCCTTGACCGTCACGAAGAGGTCGAAGGTCGAGAGGTCGAAATGCAGAGGGGCATAGCTCGTCACGCGATCATCCGGCGTCACGTTGAAGTGCTGGCAACTCCAGTCCACGAAGGTCGCGATTGTTCGATGGGCGATCATCACGCCCTTGGGCACTCCCGTGGAGCCTGACGTGTAGAGAATGTAGGCCAGATCCGCGTCGATCGCCCCCACCGCGGTGAGCTCCGCATCCGACTCCGCGGCCACGGCGGTCCACGGAATCACGGGCACTGGTCCTGGTCCTGACAATTCGAGGGCACCGTCCGCGGCTTCATCCGCGCACACGACCGCCTGCAGTTGACAGTCGCCCTCCACGATCTCCTGCAGACGACCCGCGCTCCGCGGGGACGAGAGGAGCACCTTGACCCCACAATCGCGAAGGATGTACGTCAGTCGAGCCGGGGGCGCCCCCGGATCGAGCGGAACGTACACGCCGCCCGCCTTCATCACGCCGAACACGGAGACCACCGAGGCGAACGACTTGGGCACGAAGATGCCCACCCGGTCGCCACGCTGTACCCCAAGGCGGCGCAACGCTCTCGCCAGCTGATTGGTTCGCCTCTCCAGCTCGCCGAAGGTCATCGCCGAGCCGCCCATGCGAACGGCCTCCTTCGTTGAATGACGAGCCGCACTATCGCGCAGGAGATGGTGCAGCAGATACCCCATCGTCACTTCCTCACAATCCGAGCAACCCAGCGATCAGATTTTTCTGAATTTCGCTGGTTCCCGAGTAGATTCGGCTGCCGAGCGCGTCCCGCAGGTCCCGCTCGAGTCCGCACTCGACCGTGTAGCCATAGGCGCCATGGAGCTGTATCGCGTCCTCGCAGGTTTTCACCCAGCAGTCGCTGAGATACAACTTGACCATGGCCGCCTCGAGAAAGCCGGCCTTGCCCCGGGAACGTAACCAGGCGCTGTGATACAGGAGTTGCCGGGCTGTCTCGACGCGGAGCTTGATGTCGACGATCTTGCCGGCCACGTGCTGGAATTTGCCGATCGGCTGGCCACCCTGTTTCCGGATCTTCGCGTAGTCGATGCACGTGTCCAGGATCCGCTGCATCGTGCCCACGGCGCTCGCGAGAATGCACCCTCGCTCCCACGTCATGGATCGGGTGAACACGACACTCCCGCCCCCCTCGATTCCGAGGAGGTTCTCGGCCGGGACCTCACAGTCGTCGAAGAAGATCTCGGCCATCGGCGACGTCCGCAGGCCCATCTTCTCGATTCTGCGTCCAATCACTAGGCCGGGAGCGCCCTTCTCCACGAGAAAAGCCGTGATGCCTTGAGCGCCCTTCGACCGGTCCAGTGTCGCGTACACGAGCGAGACATCGGCCACCGGCCCGTTCGTGACCCACGTCTTGTTGCCATTGAGGATGTACCGGTCCCCGCGCCGCACGGCGGTCGTCGTCAGTCCAAAACTGTCCGACCCCGCATTCGGCTCGCTGATGGCATTGGCGCCGATCAGGCGCCCATTCGACAGGCCGGGCAGGAACTTCCGCTTCTGGTCCTCGCTGCCGGCCGACAGCAGCGGCATGACGACGGCCCAGAGATGCGCATTGATGGAAAACAGCAGGCCGTTGTCCCGGCACACACGGCCAAGCTGCTCGAGGGCGCCGACGATCGTGAGCGGATCCGCTCCAATGCCTCCATACTCGGCAGGGACGGGCAATCCCTGTATCCCGAAATCGCCGCACTTGCTCCACGCCTCGTGATCGAATCGATCGCTCCGGTCGGCCTCGATCGTGTCTCCCTTGAGATGTTCGGCCGCAAACTGTTGCACCGCTCGGAACAGCTCTCGTTGTTCCTTCGACCACGCAAAATCCATTGACACCTGCTCTCGACGCGTTCGGCGTTCGATATCTCGATCGATTTCACATCTCGGGACACTAGACTACTAGCGAGCCAGCCTATGAGCGTCAGACGTAAATCGGCCCGAGGCACCCTCGTCCTCACCATGGGCGAGGCGGTGATCTACGGCTGCTCGTTCGTCCGGAACATGATTCTCGCCAGGGTGCTGACGAAGGAGGATTTCGGCATTTCGGCGGCGTTCAGCTTGATCATCACGCTGCTCGAATTCTCATCCAAGCTTGGCATTTCACGTTTCGTCATTCGGGACGAGGAAGGCGACGAGCCAGAGTTTCTCGCCGCGGCACATCTCGTCCAGGGCGCCGTGGCGGTACTGAGCTCCCTGTTGATGGTGGCCGCCGCCTGGCCTCTGGCTCGACTCTTCGGCATTCCGACGGCTGTCGACGCGATGTTCGTGCTGGCCGCGATCCCGTTGCTGAACGGCATCACGCACCTCGACGTGAAACGATTCGAGCGCGGGTTGCGATTCGGCCCTTCGACGCTGGTCGAGATGCTGCCCCAGATCGTGGTGACGGCCGCCGCCTGGCCCGTAACCGTGTGGCTGCCCGATTACCGGGCAGTCGTCGTGCTCCTGGTCGGCAAGGCAGCCTTCAGCTGTATCTGCTCTCACGTGTTGGCGGTCCAACCGTATCGATGGCAGCTGCACCGCGAATACGTCGCCCGCATGCTCCGGTTCGGCTGGCCCCTGCTGGTCACGGGTTTCCTGATGTTCGGCGTCTTGCAGGGCGATCAATTTCTCGTGGCCACGTCCTACAGCATGGCGGACCTTGGGCCGTATGCCGGTGCTGCGGCCCTGACGATGGCACCGACGTTCTTCTTCGGCCGGGTGTTCAACTCCATCGCCCTTCCGATCATGGCCGGCGTCCAGAACGACCCCGCGTCGTTCGAGCGCCGCTACAGCCTGATCATCGCGCTCATCTGCGTGTTCTCGGCCGCGTATTCGGTCGGGATGATCGTCGGCGCCGAAGCGATCATGCAGCTCGCATATGGAGCGAAGTACGCGGGCTCTGGCTATCTGCTCGTTTGGCTTGTCGCCGCGAACTCGTTCCGCAACATCCGCATCGCGCCCGCCATCGCCGCGATGGCGCGCGGCGATTCGATGAACCAGATGACGTCGAATATCGCGAGAGTCCTCGCCTTGGTGCCAGCCTCGGCCGTCGCTCTTTCGGGTCAGCCCCTGTGGACCGTGGCCTGCACCGGACTGTTCGGGGAGGCGCTGGCCTGCGCGGTGTCGTTCAATCGCTTGTCAAAACGTCATCGTGTGCCGTTGGCGCTCAACGTCTGGCCAACCGCCATCGTCGCAACGACGGTCGTGTCGGCCGGACTGGCCAGCCAACTGGCTCCCGACCTTCCCCAGGTGGTATCTCTCGGTGTCGCCGCGTTTGGCGCCGCCGCCGCCGGCGCCGCCGTTCTGTTCCTGCTTCCCGATGCGCGACGCGAAGCCTTGCGCGTCTGGGGTGAGGTTCGAACTCTCAAGTGGCGAACGGCGCTGCTCCGGCGAGCCGAGTAACAGAAGGGCATCCGGATGGATGCTCACGGTGAAGCCACAATCGCCTGCGAGTGATACCGGCCGGCTCCAACGGCTATTACTCTGCCGATACCAGCGGGAACGTTCAACTGGCCCGTGGAGTTATCGCCCCATGCCACGATCGTTCCGTCCGCTCGCAACGCCAGCGTGTGATACCTCCCGCCGGCCACGTCGATGAGATTCGTCGCGCTCGGCGGTGGCGTCAGCTGACCGTACGTATCAGGAGAGCCCCAGGCCACGAGCGTTCCGTCGGCCCTGATCGCATAGAACGATGCTTGCGACGACGCTGCAACCCTCACCACGTCGCTGAGGCCCGGTGGAGGATCGAGGTACTCGCCGGGATTGCTCACGGCCCCAAAAACCGTCACGCTGCCATCGCGCCGCAACGCGATCACCGCGTACCATCCGGAGGCGATCTGCGTGGCGTCGGTGATGACGCCGCTCATTCTCGTGACCGCCGTTCTGCCGCCCCAGGTGACCACCGTTCCATCGGCCAGCAGTGCCGCAGAATGGTTGTCTCCGGCCGCGACCTGCACACAGGTGTTGATGGGAGGCCGCCGTGCCTCCCACTGTGCTTCCGTATTTCCGTACGGATTGCCCCACTCTTCCACGGTGCCGTCATCCCGGCACGCAATGCCGTGCTGCCATCCGGCAGCCGCGTGCACGAAGCGGTCGTTCGAGCCAGAGGGCACGTTGGTCTGACCGTTTCGGTTGGAGCCCCACGCCTCGAGCCGCCCGTCGGCCTTGAGCGCCAGCGACCAGCTCGAGTTCCCACTCACGAGCACGGCGTCCGAGAGCTGCGCCAGCGCCGCGGCCCGGCCCCCTACCTGGTTGTCGCTACCCCACTCGTAGGCCTGACCGGACGGCGGGCTCGCGCCGGGAATGGCGCTGAAGAGGGGAACTTCAGCCCTTACGACAACGGCGACACTGCTGATGACGAGAAGAAGGAGGCAAGCCCTCACGGTGAAGCCACAATCGCCTGCGAGTGATACCGACCAGCTCCAACGGCTACTACTGTGCCGATACCAGCGGGAACGTTCAACTGGCCCGTGGAGTTATCGCCCCATGCCACGATCGTTCCGTCCGCTCGCAACGCCAGCGTGTGATACCTCCCGCCGGCCACGTCGATGAGATTCGTCGCGCTCGGTGGCGGGGTCAGCTGACCGTACGTATCAGGAGAGCCCCAGGCCACGAGCGTTCCGTCGGCCCTGATCGCATAGAACGACGCTTGCGGCGACGCTGCAACCCTCACCACGTTGCTGAGGCCCGGTGGAGGAGCAAGATACTCGCCAGGATTGCTCACGGCCCCAAATACCGTCACGGTGCCATCGCGCCGCAACACGATCACCGCGTACCATCCGGAGGCGATCTGCGTCGCGTCGGTGATCACGCCGCTCATTTTCGTGACCGCCTTTCTGCCGCCCCAGGTGACCACTGTTCCATCAGCCAGCAGCGCCGCAGAATGGTCGTCGCCGGCCGCGACCTGCACACAGTTGTTGATGGGCGGCCGCCGTGCCTCCCACTGTGCTTCCGTATTTCCATACGGATTGCCCCACTCTTCCACGGTGCCGTCAGGGCGGCAGGCGATGCCGTGCTGCCATCCGGCAGCCGCGTGCACGAACCGGTCGGTGAGGCCCGAGGGCACGTTCGTCTGACCCTGGACGTTGTATCCCCACGCAACGAGTCGCCCGTCGGCCTTGAGCGCCAGCGACCAGTTCGAGTTCGCACTCATGAGCACGGCGTCCGAGAGCTGCGCCAGCCCCGCCGCCCGACCCGATATCTGGTTGTTGTAACCCCACTCGTAGGCCTGACCGGACGGCGGGCCCGTCCCGGGAACGGCAGTGAAGAGGGCAGTCACCGTCGTGTTCTCCGAAACGGTGATCTGACACGAGAGAGTCCCGCCGCACGCCCCTGACCAACCGTCGAATGTCGCGTTGGGGTTGGGCACGGCGTGGAGCGTCAGCTGTGTTCCCTCGGCGACAGACTCACCACAGTCAGCCCCGCAGTCGATTCCTGTCGGGTCGCTGGCGACGGTTCCCGAACCACTGCCCGTGCGTGACACGGTCAGCGTGAAGATCGGAAGGTTGAACACCGTCACCGAAACCGGCGGCGCCGTTCCTGTATTCGACGCCGCGTCGCGGGCAACTGCCGTGAGGACGTGCTCGCCGTTTGGAACGCCGGTGGTGTCCCACGACACCGCGTAGGGCGCTACCTGGTCCTCGGCGCCCAGGTTCGCGCCATCGATCTTGAACTGCACGCCCGCCACTGCAATGTTATCGACGGCCCCGGCCGCGACGGTGACGGCGCTCGAGGCTACGCTGCCGCCCACCGGTGTCGAAATCGACACCGAGGGAGATTCCGTGTCCGGCACGGTGATCGCGTTGTACAGGTCCTGCACCTCGCCCGGGAGCAGCGCACGATTGTAGATGTGCACGTCATCGAGAGAGCCGCTCGTATAGCTGGGCCGGTTGTTCCACCCAATCCGAAGCGGACCCGTCACGCCGGCGTTGAGAACCCCACCCCCGGACACGGAGTTGACGAGCACGCCATTTCGATAAAAGGACGACGTTCCGTCGCGATAGATGAACGCGATGTGCTGCCACTGATACAGAGACAGCGTATTAGCTGGCGTGGTGTGCGTGAGCGACGCTCCTCCGCCACCCGAGCCACCATACCGCCAATAGGCGACGAGTCTCGTCGTAGTCGAGTTGATCTCGAACAACCGCGTCGTGTTCCACTGGCTGATGATGGCTCTGTCCGTCGCGGTCGGGTACACCCAGAAGGCGATGGTCGCCGCGCTCGATCCAGTAATACCGTTGAACCCTGGAACCTCGACGTAGTCGTTCACTCCGTCGAAGGACAGGGCCCCGCTTCCCACTCTCCCTGGGACCCACTGCGGGCCGTTCTGGAGATTGCCGGCGAATCCGCTGCCGGACGCGTCTCCGGCAGTGGCCCCTCCTCCGTCATCGAAACTCCAGTGGCCCACGAGGCCGGACCCAGGACCCGAGATGTCAGCCCTGATGACGACGGCGACACTGCTGATGACGAGAAGAAGAAGGAGGAACCGAGCGGACAGGTGTCGCGTGCTGAACGCACTCATTCGATTCGGCTCATCCCTCCCCAACGTGGACATGTAGCAGCACAGGGTGGAGATGTGACGGTTTTATCTGTGCCAAGAGCAGGCGCCTTCAGCCGATGAACGAAGGCATAGGGGAGATGCCATCGACTCGATCGAAGGCCGAGGAGGGATTCTATTGTGATCGTCTGGCGCCGGAAAGTCTTTTCTAGCGAGATGTCGGGGCGTCGGAGAGTAAGAGAGAGAGGGGTCCCCTGCGGGTCCCCTCCATGTTGCTATGGAACGATGCGAAGGTTCGTCGGACCTGACGTCACCGTCGACGGCCCCGAGCTCGCCGTACCTGAAAAAACCTGACCCGCGGTGCAGCTATACGCGCCGATGTCCACGCCGCCCTCGCCCCTTCCACACAACGGCGACGTAGGCGCAGGCCTCAGTCCGTCGTCGAGCGTGAACGGAATCCCGTCCGGGCCCAGGACATTCGCGAGACTCGTCAAACGGGGATCACCCCCATTGATACCGTGTGGCTCACAGAAATTGAAGTCGGTATACGTCGCACCAGAGTCACAGGCGTTGCCCCTCTTGGCCGGGAAACCAGCCGATGCCGCGCCGGCCACGTAGTTGTAGTCGGCAGAGAACGTGCTGCGCATGGCCGCATCCATGCGGACGGTCCGCGTCAGCAAGTCGTACACAGCCGACCTGTAGGTCGAATATTGGCCGTCCATCTGGAACTGCGTGAGCGAGCTGAGCGCCTTCGCCGGGGCGAGGATTCCGCCATTCGTATTGATGTAACCCTTGGACACGAGGTCGTTGAAGATGGCCACCGTCAACGAGCCCGAAAGGGTCGGGTCGTTGGTCACGAACACGGCCAGGACTTCCTTGGAGAACACGCCGCCGCTATTCCAATAGTACCCTCCCGAATCGCCGACGCCGGTGGACCGGAACCCGCCCTCGAGGAACACGTTGTTCTTCAGAACACCAGCTGAGGAGTCGCCTCTCGTCAGGGACCCGCCATACCCAATGCCACTCTGAGTGGTCGCCAGACGATAGAACGTGTTGTTCTCGAACCGGACACCGGGCATCCCGATATTCGCGTTGTTGCTGACGTTGATGACGATGTTCCTTCGGAAGGTAATGTTCTTCACGTTGCTATAAAGGATGCCCTTGCTCGTAACGCCATCGCCGGAATTCTGCTGGGAAAACTGACTGTCGAGATCCTGAATCCAGTTCTCTTCGAACAGATGATTCTCTGATTTGAAGTCTGGCGAGCCAAAGGTCTGCACGAAGTCCGGATGGTTTCCCGTGCTTGCCACGGCCGGGCCTCGCCAGAACACGTTCCGCCGGAACACGATGTTGGAGCCGAACAGACGGACGTAGTCCATGCCGTTCTGGTTGTCCAGCGTGTTGCTCTCGAAGAGATGGCCGTCGCCCACGGTCACCACGAACGTATACCTCAGATTCGACAGCCTGTTGCCGCGCACGACGCAGTCGTTGGCCGCCTGCCCTCCGGTGGCGTAGAAGTAGATCCCGGTCACATCCGCAACACCGTCGCGAATGACGTTGTTCGCGATCTCGCAGTTGCTGCCACCGGCATAGATCGTCACGAAGCCCCCATACCGCTGGGTGAAGCCGGTGATGTTGAAGCCCTGGACCGTCACATAGGGATGCTGGATATCGAAGCCCTGCATCGTAACGGCCCCCTGGGCCCGAAACGTCACCCTCGCCGCCTCGCTCCCCCCGGCCGCGGTCCTGACGTGCTCGTTGTACACGCCAGCAGAAACCACGCAGGTGTCTCCCGCTGTGACCGCGTTTGCACAGGCTTGAATGGTCACGAAAGCACCGGTGCCATCGGTCTTGACGGTGTAATCCGTCGCGGCGGCGGGGCCGGCGGTCATCGACAACGCCAACAGCCCTCCGCCGACGCGCAAAGCTGTCAGATAGGCTTTCTTGAGCGACATACAAAATTCCTTCGTGTGGGCCGCCGTCAGTCTTAGACCGGCACGAGTGTCAACAGACTGGTACTTCCTTGAAACCCGAGTGCAAGCGTCGTGCCCCGCGACGGAGGCCCGGACGCATGCAGTTCCCGCGGGTCCTACTTCACGAAGCAGCCCACCCGGTCTTACGATTCTGAACCCGCACCGACCATCGCGGTCACCGAACCACACCGCACTGAACCACTGCACAGGGTGACACTATTGCGCGGTCGGCTCGCGATGCTCCTGCGCGATGGGTTCGAACAGCTTGGACAACTCGGCCCGTGCCAGGGCAACCCTGGGCTTCAGCACGGCGCTGGTTCTTGTCCTCTGGCCAAAGAGCGCCTCGGTTCGTTCGACCGCCTCCTCGACACCCGTGTCCCGGGCATCGACGACGCAATCGGCGACGCCGATCGTCTCGAAGACCCCTGCGAACTTGCGGCTATAGGCGACGCCCACCGTAGGGATTCCCTGGGATAGCGCCGCGATACAGGCATGCATGCGCGAGCCGATGAAGAAGCCGCACATGCCAATCACGCCCTTGATCCGGTGCTGGTCGTACTCTTCGGTCACGAGATGGACGCGGTGGCGGATCGCCGGCGAGAGGCGTTCCAGCAGGTCACGGCACGCCGCCGGATCGCTCTCGACGCTCCCCGCTGGCGCGAAGGTATGGGGCACCAGCAGGATCCGGTGGGACTCGTCCGAGAGGAGCCGCTCGACGAGCCGCTTCAGAAACGCCTGGTAGTCGAGCCGCAGTCCGAACATGTTCGCTCGCGTGTACCCGCCGTGATACACGAGCCCGTTCACGTTCAGACCGATCAGTGTGCCGTGGCGCTCGGGTAAGGGAGGTGAGATGCTCGGCACCTCCGGGCGAACAGCCTCCAAGGCGAAGGCCACGTCCGGGCACAGGCGTCCCTGCCGTTGTCCGTTCGTGAGCCGCGACACTTCCGCGAGGCTCACGCGGTCGCGGCACCAGATCGACTCGGCGCGAAGGAGAATGAATCGGGCCACACGCTCGGCAAACGGCGATCGGAACGGACCATAGGTCTGCGGCAGCAGGTGAATGCGTCCTCGCACCAGGATGACCGAGATCACCGGGAGACAGCCCATGACGAATCCCCGAAGGCCATAGATATCGCTGAAGCTGTCGCCGCCACGGATGTCGCCGACGAAATCGGCCTGGACGAGCGCATCGATCCAGGGCATCGACCTGGCGATCCGCCGGCGAAGTGCCGGCCACGGAACGGCGCGATAGACGCACGACAGCGCGAAGAGCCACCACAGCTGCTCGCGGAGCGGCGCCCGTGGCGACAGCCGGTAATTCACGGTCTTGACGGTCTTGACCTGCCCATCGACCGTCAGTGCTGCGTGCCTGTCGTCGCGGTTGCCGATCAGGAGAGACACCGTGGCGTCTGGACGCGAACGCCAGATCAACCCCGCCAGTGAAGCGCCCAATGCCGACACACCCCGGTTGCCGGTGTGGAGGGACGCACCCATCAGACCAACCTGAAAGGTCATAGTTCCACTAGAAGTCGAGCCGCAACCAGAAGCGAAGCTGCGGCCGCCAGAGCGACGGTGGCAACCGCGGAACGATGCGTCGATACCACACCTTCAGGTAGGCGAGCCTCAGGCCGTCGCGGACCGCCGAAAACAGAGCAACGCGAAGACGGGAACCGAGCCGGGAGGAGACCAGGCGACACGTGAGCGCCGCATGTTCCTGGGCACCGAGCCGCACTTTGTAGTCGTAGTGGCCCAACCCGCTCTCCACGCGCGTCATTCCTTCCGCGATCGCGTGCGCGAGCATCCTGACGGTGCTCGTGGGTCCGAGGCTGAATCGGTCCCATTGCGACTCCACGGCTCGCGCCGTCAGCTCGGCGTAGTAGCGATCCCCCATGACAAAGGCGTACTCTTCGGCGACCACCGATTCGCCAGCGACGATACGGATGAACCGGACGCGGCCGCGCGACGCGTGCGCCTTCACGAGCGCCCGATTGAAGTCCAACGCAGCTGGCCAGGCTCCGAAGTGGCCGGTTCGTCCCTCCGCACGCCACTGCTCCCGGTGTTGCTCCGCGAACCGTTCGAACGCCTCGGGAACACTCTCGGCAGCGGAGATCACCTCGACGCGCGTGTCGAACTCCTTTTCGAGCAGTCGCAACTCATACTTCCGGCGATTCTTTCGTTCGCTCTGGCGCAGGCTGCCGTAGTACGCGTCCATGTCCGCCGGCAGGTGATACGTGCTGTGCACCTCGGCCGTGGTCTCGCTCCGCGCCACGAGCGCCGAGCCCTCCGGCCACGCCCGCAGGGTGTCTCTCCAGTGCTCCGTATCGGAGACAGGCCCGAAGCTGACCACGTCGCAGCGATCGCGAACGAAGAGATGAGTCAGGACTTCGGCGATCGCGACAGAGGCATACGCCTCCGGGACCGGCGGATTGAACACCTTGGGCGGAATGTTGGCGCCAACGATACGGGCGACGCGAAGACCGAGCGGCCCCCAGCCGATCGTGTCGACGTACATCGGGAGGAGGGCGACGATACGACCATCGAGTGTGAAGACGAACACCCTCAGCGCGGCCGCCTTCCCGTAGAACCTCCACCAGACGCTGACCCAATCGAACGTCATGTAGATGCTGCCGCTCGTCCGCAGCACCGCGTCGTCCCAGGCGTCTCGCAGACGGTCCATTCCGTCGAGGTCCGTGTACAGGTCGCACGAAATCGGCGCACCTGTCGCGGTGTCCTCCGAGGCACGCACGAGCGGCTCGACGGCGGTCACTGCGAGTGGCCCGTATCAGACATCAGGTTCGTCGTGACTCGAATCACGGCGAGACGCTGACTGTCGTGTAGCGCAGATTGTTGGTCTCGGACGCCTCCGCGGTTGCACCGTTGGCATCGGCCAAGGCAATCAGGTAGTAGGTCCCGGCCGCGGCCGCCGGGGGGATCGTGATCGTGGTGGGCACTGGACCGTCGCTGACTCCGGCGGCCAGAAGGCCGACGATCCGTTCGCCCAGCGGCACGTCGGCCGCATCGTAGACGCTGTTGGTCGACCAGTAGAACCGGGTCACGGTGTTGACGATCGTGGCCACGGTGCCCTGGTTGCGCGTCGTCTCCGTGACCGTGATCACCTGCCCACGCGCGACCGGCGCCGCCGGTCCGCTCACGGCCGACACGACGAGGTCGGCGCCAACCCCGACGGACGTCGATCGGGTGTTGTTGATTTCGGATGTCTCGGCGGCCGCGCCATCGGCGTCGGCTTGCGCGAGCAGATAGTAGATCCCGGTCGTCGCTGTTGAAGGAATGGTGACCGTCGTCGTGAATGGACCGTCGGTCGCGCCGGCGCCCAGCGGACCGACGATGCGCTCGCCCAGCGGCACGTCAGCCGCATCGTACACGCTGTTGGTCGACCAGTAGAACCGGGTCACCGTGCTGACGGACGTCGCCGCCGTGCCCTGGTTGCGCGTCGTCACGGTTACCGAGACCACCTGCCCCGGCGTGACAGGCAACAACGGTCCCGACAGCGTTGGCACAATGAGGTCGGCCCCAACGCCGACGGAGGTTGCGCGGGTGTTGTTGGTTTCCGACGTTTCCGTGACCGTTGCGTTGGCATCCGCCAGCGCGATCACGTAGTACGTCCCGGCGGCCGCCGTCGCCGGAATCGTGAGCGGGGTGGTCGCCTGGGCGGAGGTGGTCCCGGCCCCCAGCGGGCCCACGACGCGTTCGTCCAGCGGCAGGTCGGCTGCGTCATACACGCTGTTGGTCGACCAGTAGAATCGGGTCACCGTACTGCTGGTGGCCGCCGCCGTGCCCTGGTTGCGCGTCGTGTCCGTGACCGTGATCACCTGCCCCGGTGTGACCGGTGTCGATGGCCCCGTCAGCGTCTGCACCACGAGGTCGGCTCCGATCCCGATCGAAGTCGCACGAGTGTTGTTGGTCTCCGACGTTTCCGGCACCGCGCCATCGGCGTCGGCCCGTGCAATCACGTAATAGGTGCCGGCCGCCGCTGTGGAGGGAATTGTCACCGTGATGTTCACCGGACCGTTGCTGATCCCCGCGCCCAGAGGGCCCACCACCCGCTCGGCCAGCGGCACGTCGGCCGCGTCATACACGCTGTCGGTCGACCAGTAGAGCCGGGTTACCGTGCTGACGGGCGAAGCCACCGTGCCCTGGTTGCGCGTCGTCTCCGGGAGCGTGATCACCTGCCCCGGCGTGACCGGCGCCGTCGGCCCGGTGAGCGTCTGCACGATCAGATCGGCGCCCACTGCAACCGAACTGAATCGGGTGTTGTTGGTCTCCGACGTCTCGGCGGCGGCCCCGTCGGCATCGGCCCGCGCGATCAGGTAGTACGTCCCGGCCGTGGCCGTGGCCGGAATCGTCACCGTGGTGGGCACCGGGCCATTGCTGGCGCCGGCCGCCAGAGGACCTACGGTCCTCACGGCCAGCGGCACGTCGGCCGCTTCCCAGGTGCTGTTGGTCGACCAGTAGAACCGGGTCGCCGTGCTGACGGTCGTCGCCACCGTGCCTTGGTTTTGCGTCGTCTCCGAGAGCGTGATCACCTGCCCTGGCGTGACGGTCGCCGTCGGCACCGTCAGTGTCGGCACGATCAGGTCCGCGCCGACCATGACTGAAGTCGAACGCGTGTTGTTGGTCTCGAGCGTTTCCGCGACCGCGCCGTCGGCGTCGGCCGACGCGATGAGGTAATAGGTCCCGCTCGTGGCCGTCGAGGGAATCGTGACCGTGACGTTCACGGGGCCGTTACTGGCCCCTGCGGCCAGCGGCGCGATGGTTCGCTGCGCCAGCGGCACATCAGCCGCATCGTAGGTGCTGTTGGTGGACCAGTAGACCCGGGTCACGGTGTTCACGGCCGTGGCACCGGTACCCTGATTGCGCGTGGTCTCCGAGAGCGTGATCGCCTGCCCTGGCGCGACCGGGGTCATCGGCGCCGTGAGCGTTGGCACGATCAGATCCGCGCCTATCGCGACCGAGGTGGATCGCGTGTTGTTGGTTTCCGTCGTTTCCGTGACGGTGCCGTCGGCATCGGCCCGTGCGATCAAGTAGTACGTCCCGGCCGTCGCCGTCGCTGGAATCGTCACCGTGGTGTTCGTCGGACCGTCGGTCGCGCCAGCGGCCAGCGGGCCTACCGTCCGCTGGGCCAGGGTCACATCAGCCGCGTCGAAGGTGCTGTTGGTCGACCAGTAGAACCGGGTCACCGTGCTGACGGTCGTCGCCGCCGTGCCCTGATTGCGCGTCGTATCGGTGAGCGTGATCGCCTGCCCCGGCGCGACCGACGACGATGGTACCGTCAGCGTCGGCACGATGAGATCGGCGCCGATTCCGATGGAGGTCGAGCGTGTGTTGTTGGTCTCGGAGGTTTCCGTGACCGTACCGTCGGCGTCGGCCCGCGCGATCAGATAGTAGGCGCCCGCCGTGGCCGAAGCGGGAACGGTGATGGTGGTGTTTACGGGACCGTCGCTGGCCCCGGCGCCCAAGGGACCCACGGTCCGCTCCGCCAGCGGCAGGTCCGCCGCGTCATACACGCTGTTGGTCGACCAGTAGAACCGGGTCACCGAACTGACGGGCGCAGCCACCGTGCCCTGGTTGCGCGTCGTCTCCGAGACCGTGATCACCTGCCCCGGCGAGACCGGAGTGGCTGGTCCGGTCAGCGTGGGCACGACGAGGTCGGCGCCGACCAGGACCGAAATCGCGCGCGTGTTGTTGCTTTCGGAGGTTTCCGCGACCATGCCATTGGCGTCGGCCCGCGCAATCAGGTAATAGGTCCCGGCGGTCGCTGTCGACGGAATCGTCACCGTGGTGTTCTGCGGGCCGTCGCTGGTCCCCGCGCCCAGGGGGCCGATGACCCGCTCCGCCAGCGGCACGTCGCCCGCGTCGTACGCGCTGTTGGCCGACCAGTAGAAGCGGGTCACGGTGCTGACGGTGGTCGCCGCCGTGCCCTGGTTGCGCGTCGTATCGGTGAGCGTGACCACCTGCCCGGGCGTGACCGATGAAGTCGGCCCGGTCAGCGTCGACACGATCAGATCGGATGCCGCGATGGTGAGGGTTGCCGCTCTCGCAGTGGTGCCGCTGCCACTGGTGGTGTTGGCGAACGTCACGGTATCCGTGTACTCCCCAGGTGCCAGGCTCGAGGCGCTGCTCCCGACGGACACGGTCACCGCGGTACTCGATCCCGGGTCGAGCGTGCCGCTCGTCTGCGAGAGGCTGATCCACGCCTGCCCCGACGTGGCTGACCACGTGATCGCGTTGTCACCGTTATTGGTCAGCGTGTAGACCTTGCTGGAGGGGCTGAAGGGGCCTCCGTACTGGCCCGAAGACGACAGGCCATCGAGTGGCATGACGAGAAGCACCTCCCCGGCGGGGGGCGTGACCTGTGCCGGCGAATTCTGGTCGAACACGGTGCCGTCGCCCAGCTGCCCGTATTGATTGCGTCCCCACGCCCACATCGTGCCGTCCGCTTTCAGCGCCAGGCCGTGATAGAAGGCTCTTCCGAGCGACACCCACGCATGCCCGGTGCCGATCTGGAGCGGGAACAGGCTGCGCGCATTCGTGCCGTCACCGACCTGGCCGAAGGTGGAATCTCCCCAACCCCACAGCGCCCCGTCACTGCCGATCGCATGGGTGGTGTCGTTCTTTGCCGAAATCGTGCGCCACGTATCGCCTACGCCGACCTGCGTTGGAATCGTCACGCTGGTGAAGCCTCCCAGCCCGAGTTCGCCCTGGTGATTCCCTCCCCAGACCCAAATGGTGCCGTCCGATTTCCTGCCTGTACTGTGGATATAACCCGCCGAAATCTCTCTCCAGGTGTTGTCCGAGCCGATGCGCACCGGCGAGCTCCTGTTGACGGTGGTGCCATCTCCGAGCATGCCGAAATGAGGGGCACCTTGGCCGTTGTAGCCCCAGGCCCACAGCGTGCCGTTCGACTTGAGCGCGAGGCTGTGGGCGCCACCGGCCGAGACGGCCACCCAATCATTCGCGGTGCCAATCTGAACTGGTGCGCTCTTGTTCACCAGGGTGCCGTCTCCGAGCTGACCAGACTCGTTCCTCCCCCAAGCCCACAGCGTCCCGTTCGCCTTGATGGCGAGACTGTGATAGAGCGCACCCGCCGAGATGGCCGCCCAGTCGTTGTCCGTGCCGATCTGTACCGGTGACAGCTTTCTAATCGTGGTGCCATCTCCCACCTGGCCATTGCCGTTGTCTCCCCAGCCCCACAACGTTCCGTTGGCCTTGAGGGCGAGGCCGAAAGCGTAGCCCCCCGACACCGCGACCCAATCGTTGTCGGACCCGATCTGGGCCGGGGATGGGGATGGTTGGTCGGTCGTGGTACCGTTCCCGAGCTGGGCGAACTCGTTGTATCCCCACGCCCAGAGCGTGCCGTTCGATTTCAGGGCGACGCTGTAGTAGATGCCGCCGGACACTGATGCCCAGCTATCAGGGGTGGAGCTTGGAATGACGAATGCCGGAACGACCCCACTCTGCAGCTGACCATTGCCGAGTTGACCGCCTCGATTGGCGCCCCAGGCCCAAAGGGTCCCGTCCGCCTGGAGCGCTACACTGTGGTCGTGGGCGGCCACCGCAACCCACCGCCGGTCAGAACCGATCTGCGTTGGCAAGTGTCGTTCAGTGAAGCTGTTGTCTCCAATTTGTCCCCAGCCGTTTTCCCCCCACGTCCAGACCGAACCGTCCGCCCTGATGCACAGGCTGTAGTAGCCCCCTCCGGACACCGCTGACCAGCGCTGCGAGCCGATCTGGATCGGAACGGAACTGTCGTCGGTCGAGCCGTCTCCGAGCTGGCCGTACTCGTTCTTCCCCCACGTCCAGAGCGTTCCATCGGATTTGATGCCAAGGCTGTGATACCCGCCCCCAGCTACCTGTTTCCAGTCGTTGTCCGAGCCGACCTGGACCGGCCAGTTGCTATGGTTGGTCGTACCGTCTCCCAGCTCGCCAAAATCGTTTCGTCCCCAGGCCCAGAGCGTCCCGTCCGTCGCGAGGCCCAGGCTGTGGAAACCGCCTCCAGCAATCTCGGCCCAGCGCTTCTCCGGGCCAATCTGAACCGGCAATAGCCTCACGGTTCTCGTCCCGTCTCCCAAGACCCCGAACGAATTCCATCCCCACGCCCAGAGCGTCCCGTCGGCCCTCAAGGCCATGTTGTGACTGAAGCCGGCTGAAATCGACACCCAGCGGCTGCCCGCCCCGACCTGAACCGGTGAGAGTCGATTGTTGGTCGAGCCATCTCCGACCTGACCAGAGTCGTTCCTCCCCCAGGCCCAGAGCGTCCCGTCCGCCTTGAGGCCGATGCTGTGCCAGTACCCGGCCGATGCCGCTATCCAGGTGGAATCGGCGCCGATCCGCACTGGCAGGAGCCTGTCGTTCGTGGTGCCGTCACCCAGCTGGCCGTAGTCGTTATCGCCCCACGCCCAGAGGGTTCCATCAGCTCTCACCATCACGGTGTGGTCATGACCAGAGCCGATCCGTGGAGTCTGGGCCGTGACACTGCTCGCCGCAGCCAAGAGCAACGCCGTGGCGATCCGCACGAGGGAGAGGGACTTGGACACGGCGTTCCTCTATTCTGCTGTCTTGAGATCGTTGAAGGTCAGCCCCGTCCCGAGGACGGGGACGCGGGCACTGTCGCCTGTCTCCGGCCGAGCGACCAGAGCACCAACTGCTCGTACTTCGAGCTCGGTCCGCCGAGGAAGGTCTTCGTGGCACCCAGGCGCACGAGGCCGCCCACCAATACCGCGACGCGATGCAGCACCGCGGCATTTCGTCCGTGGTACTTGGCAATCATCTTGTTGACGGACTCCGCCTTCATGAGAACGCTGAAGGCTTTCGGAGTCGCGGCCGTCACGCCGCCTGTCACGTGCGTCACGGTCGCGTCGGCACAATAGTAGAGTTTCCAGCCCAGTGCGCGAATGGTGCGACTCAAGTCGGCGTCCTCGGCGTACATGAAGTAGCGCTCGTCGAACCACCCGGCCTCGTCGAGCACCTCACGCCGTACGAGCAGGAACCCACCGTACAGCTTCTCGACGTAGCCAGACCGCCCTGCATCGACCGTGGGAAGCCATCGGCGCAGGTAGCGTTGGCTGGAGTCGGTTATGAAGAGCAATTCAGCGAGCACGGTGAGTGGGTTCAGCTGCCACTGCAGCCCCAGCTCCTGCAGCTCGCCATCGGGATAGCGCATCTTGCAACCGAGCGCCCCTACGTCGGCATGCGCGTCGAGGCACCGGAGGACGCCTTCGACGGTGTCCTCTCGCAATTCCGCGTCCGGATTCAGGAACAGCACGAAACGGCTGTCCGTCAGCCCGCGCGCGAGATTGTTCGCGCGCCCGAAGCCAAAGTTGGCGCCGGAATCGATTACGCGGAACTGCGGGAACCTCGACGTAGCCTCCTCCCGGCTACCGTCCACGGAATGGTTGTCCACGACGAGGACGTCGATGCTGGCCGAACACTGGCTGGCCGCGATCGACTCCAGGCAGCGGACGAGGAGCTGTCCCCCATTCCAGTTGACGATCACAATCGCCAGATCAACCACGCCGGAGCCTTCTCGCGATGGCTCTCGCCCTCTCGCCTCCGGCCACGGCCCACCTGCTCGCCCAGCCTGGACTGCGTGAGAAGGCGCCGATGTGCGACGCCTCGGCGCCCCCCATTCCCTGCTTGAAGTGAAAGACGCCAGGATTGGTGTCCGGATTGATCCCACCGAGATCGTACTCGCGGCATCCCGACTCCTTGAGCCGGTTCATCATCCGCCACTGCAGTAGATACGACGCCTTGCTGTTCCTGCCGGCATCGCCGGTCGCGCCGAGCAGATAGATGCCCGTCTCACCGATGCCGCTGGCGATGACGCCGCTTTGTGCGACGCCGTCCTTCACGCCGATCAAGATCTGCATCTTCTGGCGTTCGGGCAGGACCGCCTGCAGCCGCCGGAACGTGCCGAGGTCGACGGTCGTCTCGAACTGCTTGCGCGCCATCATCTCGTCGTAGAGCTCCTGAAACTGCGCGTACAGCAGGTCGCTCGTGCCCGCGCGCACCTCCAGCCCGTTTCTCTCAGCCGCGTTGAGCTGGTTGCGCCACTTGTGGGCAAGCCGGCGCCGCAGCTCCTCGACTGAGACATCCAGATCGACGCGAACCGTGCGATAGGGTGCGACATCGTCGTGGCCGAACCCCTCGGCACGAAGAATCTCCAGAGCCTGAGGGGCGTGCGGGGCGTCAGCGAACACGTGCGGCGTCAGCCGCAGCAGCAGACCCCGCTTCTCCACATACTTCGTCACGAGCGCCCTGATCACTCGCGCGAACGCCTCCGTGCTCCACGCCTCTCCTCGGAGCTGGCAGCACGGACCCCACCCCACGTACGCGACACCCACCCGGAGAAACGGCACCGCGATGACCCGAACCATCGCCATGGCCGCCACCGTGCCCCCTTCCCTCAGGATCCACCGTTCCACCTGATGCTCGGCCCAACTGACCGACCCGTAGACCGATGTCTGATAGAGCGATGCATCGGCGAACCGATCCACCACGCCCTCCCACTCGTCGCGTGGCACCGCCTGCAACTCGCCACTCACGTCACGGCCCAACAACCGCACACTCCTCGTCTCGGGATGCACGGCGAGACCACTCATCGGTCGCCCGCTCGCCAACGGAACCTCCAGCGGTAGGCGCCGGCCACCTTGAGCCAATACTCCATCGCCCAATCGTCCGGCTCCGCACTCGTTCTGCTTACTGCGACGGCGGGCCGGCCGACGTCAGCCCACCCCGGCGTCGAGATGAACAGCTGCTCGTAGCCCGCGCTCCGAGCCCTGTTCACGACCCGTTCGTCGTAGGCGCCGTATGGGAAGCTGAACGACCTCACGCGGCGGCCGGTCAGCGCCTCCAGCTCCCGCCGGGATTCGATCAGTTCACGGTCCACGACAGCGTCGTCGAGGCGTCGTAAATCCGGATGAGACACCGAGTGCGATCCGACCGTCACGAGCGGTTCGGACGACAGCTGCCGAATCTCGTCACATGACAGGACGCGCTCCTTGAACAGGGCATTGGACACGCTCGCCACCCACCGAGGCCTGCTGTTCCATGATCCTGTGGGCACGAAGAGTGCGCACGGTATCTGCTGCTGCCTGAGTGCGGGCAGCGCGTTCGCCACGACACTGACGTAGCCGTCGTCGAACGTCACCGCCACACCGCCACCCGCATCCCCGATCTCGTCGATCGCCAGCGGCCGGGTGACGCGGCGCACGTACTCCATCTGACGGGCAAAGGCCCGCTGCTGCGCCGCCGTGACAGCGTGGTAGCACAGCACCACTGTGTGGCACGGACCCGGTCGACCCAGCGCCCGATAGGCCGCGACGACGAAGCGATCGAATACCCACACCAGCGTACTGGCGCTCAGGATGACGAAACGCTTCAGAATCGGGTGGCCCTCAACGGCACTGATCCAGCCACAGCTTGAGCGTCAAGAGCTGCACGAGCAGGAAGGCCCGATCGCCCGTATAGGCGCCGACGCGCGCTTCGACGTTCTCCGGCCCGAACGCCCTGCGAAAGAAATCCATGGCGTCCGGATTCGGCCGTTCCCACAGGGCAGCCAGTTTCGGGCTCCGGACCACGTACGACTTCCAGTTCGGCCAGGACCCGTCGCTCCAGAGCGACTGCCCCAGCCCCCGCAGCCGTCGCTGCAGACGCAGAGCATTCCGGGAGACCGTCTCCTTCAGGAGCGACGCGTCGGGCCTCGCGCCAGTGTTGGCATCGATGATTCTCGTCAGGCGGGGGTCGATCAGTGACACCGCGTTGCGAAAGAGCGACCGATTCAGCTTCGCCTGATAGGGCACACGACAATACACGTCCAGCACGTCCCGGTCGACAAAGGGCGGACACCAACCCGTTACTCGCTGCGGAACCAGGCGCTGCTGGTTGTCCCCTTCGTATGAGAGCGGGAAGGTACGGCCCGCCTCCAGGTGAAACACCGATTCGACCGAACCATGGTGACGGAATTCAAGCGGAATGCGGGACTCCCATCGCTCTCTCGCCTGCCCCGCGAGCGACGTCGAAGACGCGTAGTGCTCGAAGTAGAACTGGTGACGGTAGGGCGCCAGCGTCTCTCGTCCCCATGGCCACGACGTGTGTCGATCCAGCGGGAGTCCCTTGAACAGATAGTCGCAATAACACCCGGTAACCAGATTCCGCATCCCCGCGGCCGTCAGGCTGGGCATCGCGCCGAGGAAGTGGTTGTTGGCAAAGCTCCCCATGCCTCCGCTGATCCTGACCCCCAGCTCGGCGTGGTCGGCGTAGTAGTCACACCCTCGCCGCACGGGCAGAAACGGCATCGCCAGCGACCGGGCCACGGTTTGCGCCACGCGAAACTCGCGGTTCGACTCGTCGTAGCAGCAAAAGGCGAACGTGCCCGGAGACGGCTCGGCGCACGCGGCGATGGCCCTGGAATCGAGGCCCCCGCTCAATCCAATCGCGGCGGGGCCAAGCCCCCCCCACGTTCGCCGCTTGACCGCCCGGCGAACCGCGGCGGCCAGATCGCCCGCCAGTTCCTCATCGGACACTCCCCGATCGATCCGAGGGACGATGTGAAAGTGTCGCCTCTTGACGGGCTGAGGAGCCCCGGGCTGCTTCAGATCGACGGTGAAGATCGTGCCGTGATCCGCCGCCCGTATGCGCTCGTAGTACGAGAACGGCGGGGTGACCGTGCCGGTCAGTCCGAACTCCACGAGGGAGATCTCGTCCAGCCGGTGCGTCTCGCCGACCGACTCGGCCAACACGTCCGGGTGCGAGCAGTACGTCACCCCGCGAGCCGAGACGTATTCGAACGCCGGAAACGCGCCGCCACAATCCGTGACGAGGTGGACCAGCCCACGGGGTACATCACAGACGATCGCCGCGCAACTGCCATTGAGCGTTGCGAGGCCAGACAACCCGTGCTGCTCGTAGCGGCCGTGAAGGATCTGCGACGCGAGTCCGCCAGCGGCGCGCTCGAGGCGATCGTCCTCCCACTCTGCCTGGTCGAACACCGGCCGACCGGCCACCGCGACGAACACCTCGTCCTTGCCGCGATAGGGCGCCCAGAGGGCCGCGTCTCCCGTATAGGCGACCACCACACCGAAGCGCCGCTCGTCGACGACAACGCACGATGTGTCATCGACGAACCGGAGCCGCTCGGCAACCCGGCCCAGCGGCCTGGATTCGCGAGGCCCCAGGTCAAGAAAGAAATCGCCCATTACGGGCGGCGCTCGCGGTACATGTCATCCAGGAGCGTCTGAACGGCATCGCGATGCGTCTCACAGTTCAGCACGTTGCGTGCCTGCAGCAAGGCCCTCCGGCCGTGAAGCAGGCGGGTGACGAGTCCCCGGCGGTTCGCGATGCGGAACATGCGGTTGTGCCCCAGGAGAGCACTCAGGTAGCCGTGCTGGCGGTCCCGGCAGAAGCGGAGCCACTCTTGCTCCACGTATTCGTCGTCGGCGATGGCGGCCGCCTTGCCGTCCATGAATTCCTGAAATGCCGCGGCGGCGTCCGGGCCCATCTTCCGGGCACCGGCCGCGGAGTCGGACTGGACAAACGGGATGAGTGTCACGGTCGCCTCACCCTTGGCCCGGATCGTCAAGTGCACCAGAAAGCCCTCGTGAAACGACTTCAGGTTCCCGTACAGCGCCTCGTCCATGACGAGCGCGCCCTGCCCGTACACGATGTGGCCGGAACGATAGCGTTCGTAACCCCCAAACGCATGGGGGTGCTGTACGACGACCGTCTGTGCTCCCATCTCGATTAGAAATCGACACGTCTTCCTCAGGCGCGGGCTCGGCACCGTGATGAATTCGGGCCCACCGTGGAGAAGGACGACCAGATGGTCGTACGCACCGCGAAGACTCGCCACCTGCCTCGTGTAGTCGATCACATCCAGGGGGTTTGCGCCCGCCCGCGTCCGCGTGGCGATCGAGAACTCGTGCTCGGCCATCGCCAGAATCGCCACTCGACGGCCGCCCACACTTCGGATGAACGGCTCCTGCGCTGCAGCCAGGTCACGTCCGGCACCCACGGTCGCGATGCCGGCCTTCGCGCATTCGTTCAGCGTGTTCTCGAGACCTTCAACGCCGTGATCGAAGATGTGATTGTTTGCCAGGCAGACCAGGTGGAGACCGGCTGCCTGGATGCCGTTGATGCACGCGCTCTCGACTCCGAAGACAGGTCCCGTCTTCTCTATCGGCGACTGCTCCTTGACGAGCGGGCACTCCAGGTTGGCCACGACCAGATCCGCGCGCTCGAAGTCGTCCAGCAGGTCTCCGAAGAGCCTCCTCGCATCGCCGCGTACGAAGAGCTCCGCATTCCTCCCGATCGGGCAAATGTCACCACCGATGAGCACGGTGGCGTCGCGACCGTGGCTGTCGCTCAGCTCGCTCACACGCGCCATCGGTTCTGGCTGACAGCGCCGGGGAGGACTGGACCCCGCCCCCACCGGATACGAGTGGTCGCACGCCTCCTGTGCGCGACAGCTGCGGCGGGCACAAGAGTTGCGGCCGTCTGCTTCACAACAACGGGATTGCCCACACAGGCCGCGATCGCCGCGATGTGCAGAATCCATATCACGTACGACTGGTCGAAATAGCCGACGCCGAGCCAGCTGACTGCGTGAACGAACAGGGCCACCCCCAGGCCCCACAGTGCACCCTCATCCGCACTCGTCATCGACGGTGACAGGCGGGCCTGCCTCAACGTGTCGCCGAGCCGCCCGAAGGCCTTGGTCAGGAGCGCAATCAGGAGCACGAGGGCCGCGAGCCCGGCGCGAAGGCCGAACATCAGAAATTCATTCGTGACGTCGGCACCTTGAACCGCAGCCAGAACGTATGGGAACCAGCGGGCGGTGTCCTGGCTGTCCATTCCCACCAGCCACCATCTGCCCATATCGTTCCACGCCTGCTCCATCAGCATGCCGCGATGGAAGCCACCGCCGCCGACGACTTCGCTGATCTTGAAGGGCAGATACCAGATCGGAGCCTTCATGAAGACGATCAGGAACAGCAACAGGACGGTCACGACCCGACGGATGAGGGACATCCGCCCTCGAAGTTTCCACGCGGCCACTCCCAACAGAGCTGCCAGGAGGGATGTCAGCGGCCCCCCTGAGTTCGACATCACGACCAGGGCGGCGCATAGCACCGCGCCCAGCATCGCCTCCTTGCGTCGCCATGCCCCCAGCCATAGTCCGCCGTAGAGCGCGAAAAACGACGCGGCGACCGAGCCCATCAGAATCGCGTGACGAAACGTCCCCTGGCAGCGTGCCTTGCCTTCGCGAAAATAGATTTCACTGGCTGCGCCGACAACCACGAACGGGCTCTGACCGGTCACCCGCTCGACCAGGACGAGCGCCGTGAATGGTACGAGCAACAAGAGGAACGCGCGGAGAAACCACCGGAGCTCCCCGAGATCTTTCAGAAGGCCTCGAAAGATGAAATAGCACAACACCGGATCAATCGCGGACGCGAGCTGGAAGAAACCAAACGTGTGCGCACGCAGGCTCCACACGATTGCGCTGTAGGTGTAGACGAGGAGCAGCAGCCCGTCCACGACATTCGGGCGCCACCTGGAGAGTTCCCGGCGCAGCAGCACGCGCGCAAAACCTGCGATCTCGAGAAACCGGATGGGCGTCAGACTCAATCCGCCCATGTCGATGAAATGTCCTTGCGTGAGGAAGAACACGCCCGCGATCATCGCGAGGAGGGCCCATCGTCTTGGCGCGAACAGCAGCACCATCACGAGCCCGAATAGAAGCGCGGCGGTTACGCCACTCATCGGCTCTGCTCGCTCGACCTATCGCGGCGACAGATCACGACGGCCGCCGCTTGCCCCCGGGGGCGCCGTAGATGCTGTACCGGAGGAACAGTCGTCGAAGCTGCTGGCTGCGAAGATACCGGATGGCCGCACGGTCTTCCATGCGGGGCAGCCGCTTGACATAGCCAGAGCAGAATCCAATCCAGAGGGCAATGCCCGGAACCACCGGGGGGACCCCCCACGCGCGTTTGAGGCACTTGCCGAGCATGAACACCGGATGGTACCCAGTCACGTAGTTCGCGACGCCGTTCTTGACCCAGTTTTGCCACGCACCATCGACGGCGCCCGTGCCCCGCTGCTGGAAGAGCGCGACGTCCTGCAGCGACCGCGTCCCCCATCCGTGCATGTTCGCTCGCACCTCGTCGATGGTGTCCCAGCCGGGCCGGGCCTCCAAGGGACTGATCGCCTTCCAGCACTCCCGCCTGTAGATCTTCGTCGCTCCTCGGACGTGAAAAGGCGGGTCTCGTGGTGAATCGATCTTCCAGGCTCCGGCCTCCTGGACGTGGACGACGCCGCCGGCGATCCCGAGTGCAGAGTCCACCGCGAAGTGACGCAGGCAGCGTTCGAAATAGTCGGCCTCGAACGTCAGGTCGCCATCGAGCTTGACGAGAAACTCCCAGTCGTCCACCCGCACGGCCGCACGGCCCTCGTCGAACGCTTCGACGACGCCCCCGCCGGACTTGCGAAATCCGCGATCGCGGCGTCGAACGACGGTGATCCAGGAGTAGCGCTCCGCCGCGGCGGCCAGGATCGCAGGCGTGCCATCCGTCGAACCATCGTCGACGACCACCCACTGACTCGGGAGGATCGTCTGACGGACCATCGACTCGATGGTTGCGCCAACGTAGTCCCCCTCGTTTCTCACGGGGGTAATCACGACGTATCTCATCGCGCCCGCATTGCTCGTCGGCTCTTCCACGCGGACTGGACGGTTCCCACCCAGTCGTAGGCCCCCGCAAGCTTCGCGCGAAAGAGGGAAAGGTCGTCGGCCTCGTTCACGGGCAGGCGCCTGATGCACAGCGGGTCGTCTCCGACGTCGAAGCGGCCGATGGCGGTCGTCACGCCGGCCCGGTAGTTCTGGTTCTGCAACTCCCGTCGAAACCGCGACACGTAGTCTCGCTTCTCCTGCGGAAACGCGTAGGGATAGGCGAACGACGTCACCGGCTTCGACAGCACCGCTTCGATCTGGGCCCGCGACTGTCGAAGCTCGGCGCACACGTCTGGCCACGGCAAGTCTGTCAGCACACGGTGGGTCACGGTATGCGAGCCAAAGGCGACGCCTCGCGTGCTGAGGTCCAGAACCTCAGGCCACGTCAGACACTCCCTCTCCTTGAAGCGGCGCCTCGCATCTCCGATGAACGCCGTAGGCAGGAACACTGTGGCCACGAAGCCCAACGACTCGAGTACCGGCCACGCATGATCCAGGAAGTCCGCGAACCCGTCGTCGAACGTCACGACCACCGGGCGGTCGACGACCCGGCCAGTGAGGCTCGCCTCCACAGCCGACTCCAGGCTGACTACGGTGTACTCGTGGTCGGCCAGCCATCGCATCTGCTCCGCGAAACGGGCCGGGGAGATCGTGAGCCGGTAATACGGGTGAACGCCGGGCTCCGGGTCGTCGGAGACGCTGTGGTACATCAAGACGGGAATCGAAAGGCTGCCTGTCCCGCGGACGTACGGCAGCCACGTGTCAACCAGCAGCGCGCCTGCCCGATCGAGGCGCACGCCCACACTCACGAACGCGGCCTCTTCGTCGGCGACGCTCGAGGCCGACGACGACCATTGAGGTCGTCGACGATCGCCAGGTACCTGCCCGCACTCTTTTCCCAACTGTGCTCGAGCGCATACGCCTCACCGGCCGACGCCACATCCTCGACCTCTGCCGGGTGTTCGAGCGTCCAGCGCATTTGCGCCGCGAGATCGTCGGCATTGCCGGGTTCGAAAAATCTCACGACGCCGTCACGAAAATAGTAGTTGTCGACTTTCGTGCGGGCCACGATGACGGGCACCCGGCACGCCATGAACTCCAGCACCTTCGTGCTGAAGGCCTCGTTGCCAAATCCATCGGCGCGCTTCGGCACGATGCCGACGTTGGCCGATGCCACGATCCGCGCGATTTCTGCCAGCGGGACCGAGTCTCTGAATTTGATACGGTCGTTGAGACCGAGACGCGCCACCTGCTCCAGGAGACCCGACCGCGCCGGGCCCTCGCCGTAGATGTGAAGCTCCGCCGTCGGCAGGCTGCAGCTCACCTTCGAGAAAGCGTCAACGGCAATGTCGAGCCCCTGGTGATGATTCAGCGTGCCGTGGTAGAGCATCACAAACCGTTCTGCCCCATTGCGCGGCGTCGCCATCGGCCTGAACAACGTGGTGTTGGGATAGTTCATCAGGGTGGTGCACTTCCCTGCCGACACCGACCGCTGCACCAGCTTGTCTTCCCAGAGGTGATTGGCCACGATGACGTGGTCTGCAAACCGGGACGACGCCCGCTCGACCTTCATGAGCAGATTCGGAATGGGCGACACCGAGTCGACGCCGAACTTGCCAGCATAGAGCTCCGGCACGATGTCATGGATGTCGAGAACGACGCGTGCCCCCAACAGCTTTGGGACGAGGGCCGCGAATACCAGGAAATCGGGAACGTTGTGAACGTGCACGACATCGTAAGGCTTTGATAACTGCCGCAGGCCCAGGACCACGGCCGACCGGACGGCAAAGGTCGCGATCTTCAGCAGATAGGTCCACGCCTGACGCTCGTTCACACTGCGCCGCTGGATGCGATGAATCTGCACGCCGCTCAATTCGGCGCGCGCTGGACTTCCAGGCCGGCGCAGGGCGATCACATCTACGGTGTCACCTCGGCTTGCCAACGATTCGGCGTAACGTAACACGCGGTTGTCGGACTCGTAGAACGTGTAGGCGAGGTGGCACACGCGAAGCGGCTGTCGATCCACCACCTGCCCGGCCGCCGGGGCGATCGTGGGCGTCTCGACACCCCCTGCCTGTGGATTCCGCGATACCGACATGCTGCTTTCGAGTGGCGTCAGGGAAAACTCAACCGACCTGAGTGACGGGCCGCCACATCTCGACCGCGGCCGCCACCCGCCGCTGTTGATCGGCCGTCAGGCCTGGAAACATCGGCAGGGAGAGAATCTCGGCGGCCGCGCGCTCGGTCACTGGGAGCGCCCCCGGTCGGTAGCCCCATCCTCGATAACACTCCTGCAGATGTACCGGGAGCGGATAGTGCAATCCGGTGAACACGCCCTGGGTCTTGAGGTGCTCCGCAAGAAGGTCGCGCTGTGCGCTCCTGACGACATACAGGTGATAGACACTCCTGCTCGTGTCCGGCTCAAAGGGCGTCGCCACTTCGCTCATGCCTGACAGAAGCTCGCGATAACGCGCCGCCGCCGCTCGGCGTTCGTCGTTCCACGCGTCGAGACGCCTCAGCTTGATTCGCAAGAAGGCGGCCTGGATGGCGTCCAGCCGGCCGTTGTATCCCTCGAGGTCGTGGTAGTACTTGCGCGCCTGGCCGTGCTCTCGCAGCATTCGGATCCGTGACGCCACCTGCTCGTCGTTGGTGGTCACGGCGCCACCTTCGCCACATGCGCCCAGGTTCTTCCCTGGATAGAAACTGAAGGCCGCTGCCTTCCCAAAGGTTCCTGCCCGACGCCACATGCCGTCGGTCGCGGACCGATAGCTGGCCCCGTGCGCCTGACACGCGTCCTCGACGACCAGCAGGTCGAAACGGGAGGCAATCGAGAGGATGGCGTCCATGTCCGCGACCTGGCCGTAGAGGTGGACCGGCACGACGGCCTTGATCGGCTTGCCGGTTCGCCTCCCCAGCGGCCGGCCAGACGCCGGGTCCTTCGCACAACCCGTGAGGTACTCGTCGAGAGCGTCCGGGCTCATGCAATAGGTCCGGGGATCGATGTCGACGAACTCGGTGTCGGCTCCCGCCTGGCTGATGGCCTCCACGGTGGCGATGAACGTGTGTCCAACGGTCACGACGGCGTCACCACGACCGACGCCGGAAGCCATCAAGGCAAAGCGCACGGCGTCGGTGCCATTGGCGACCCCTACGCAGTGGGTGCTGCCGCAATACTCGGCAAACTCACGCTCGAAGGCTTCCACCTGGGCGCCGCCCACGAAGGCGGCGGTGCGAAGCGCCTGGCGAAAGGCGTCTACCAGCTCCTCTTCGAGTTCGCGATGCGGAGTGGCCAAGTCAAGGAAAGGAATGGGTTCGTTAGATGTCACGATGCGCTGTACCTCGCTGCTAGATGTCGCGCCAATGCTCCCACCTGCGTGATCTGCTCGGGGGCAAGGTCGACGAGATCGATTTCACGTCCCAACCGTATTTCCAGCTCGGCGAGGAGCTGGATGAAACCAAGCGAGTCGATGATGCCCTGCTGCCGAAGATCGAGGTCGTCGCGCAGGTCGGTAGCCGTAATCCCTCGCTCCAGGAGTTTCGGCTCGAGAATCGACGCGATCGCCGCTTTCACTCCCTGAACGCTGTCGTCCGTCATGCCTCGAGCAACGCGACAAGCGCCTGCCGATCGACCTTGCCGTTGGCATTGAGCGGGAGGGCGGGAACCACACGAATGGTCTGAGGCAGGGCGTAGCTTTGCAGCTTGGTCTGCAGACTCGAGCGGATGGCAGCCGGCTCGATGTCGCGCCCGGTTACGAAGGCGGCAATACCTAACGGCCCGGCTGTGGACGCAGGCCAACCCAGGGCGGCGGCGGCCTCGACCCCTGGAACCCCTCGAAGCGCCCACTCCACCTCTCCCAGCTCCACGCGGTGCCCGCGGACCTTGATTTGATGGTCCACTCGGCCGAGAAAGCGCAGCGGCCCTCCATCGGCCGGACGGCACACGCGGTCGCCAGTGCGATAGAACAGATCGGCCCACCCTTCGACGCGCGCGTGCGCCTTGGCCGTCGCTTCATCATCCTGCCAGTATCCAGGCGTCCGTTGTGGCCCGGTCAGCAAGAGCTCGCCCGCCTGTCCGGGCGCTACTTCGGCCAGGGCGTCGTCCACGACCACGGCGTACATGCCCGGGAGCGGATAGCCGATCGGCACCACTCCTGTCTCGCATTCGGCAAGCGATCGAGACCGATCCCACCGATAGGCAGTGCACGCCACCGTCAGCTCGGTCGGCCCGTACAGGTTCTCGACGCCCGAATCTGGCGCCGCCGCCGCCCAGGCGGCCGCCACGTCCGCGGACAACCGCTCGCCGCAGAACAGGCTCCAACGCAGGGACGGAAACGCGTTTGGTTTCAGCGCTCCAAGGCGCTTCATCAGCATCGCCGTGGA